>Ga0209162_1004552_pt1 | contig 10293 bp, 9 predicted proteins | sample YNPNPMetaG_FD_187121 | JGI IMG/M metagenome (GOLD analysis project Ga0209162, IMG submission 187121) | Anoxygenic and chlorotrophic microbial mat microbial communities from Yellowstone National Park, USA - YNP NP MetaG (SPAdes) (version 2) ...
AAAGCCATGAGCCAAACAGTTACCCTTCGCATCTATCGCCGCGATCCAGAGTTGGATACGGCACCCCGATACCAGAATTATCAAATCGAGTTGACGCCGGGTCTGACGGTGTTGATGGCGCTGTACCACATCCTCGAAAATGTGGACAAGACGCTCGCGTTTCGTTCGTCGTGCCGTAGCGCGGTGTGCGGCAGTTGTGGGATGCACATCAACGGGATGAATCGGCTGGCGTGCGAAACGCAGCTGGCGCCGCTCGGCAACGAAGTGGTCATCGAACCGTTGCCGCACTTGCCGGTGCTCAAAGACCTCGTTGTGGATATGACGACGTTCTGGGAAAAGTACGAACGCGTGCGCCCTTACCTCATCTCACTCAAAGCACCGCCGGAGAAAGAACGTTTGCAATCCCCCGAGGATCGCAAAAAGATTGACGAATTCATTGATTGCATCCTCTGCGCGTGTTGTCACACCTCTTGTTCGACCGCGTGGTGGGACAAGGAATATCTGGGACCGGCAGCGCTCGCCAAGATGTACCGCTTTGTTGCAGACTCGCGCGATGAAGGCGGCATCGAACGACTAAAGATTGCTGCGCGCGAGGATGGCGTGTTCCGTTGCCACACGATTTTCAACTGCACGGAAGAGTGTCCCAAGAAAATTCCCATCACGTTCGGAATTCAGGAAATCAAAAAGCGTGTGCTGTGGGGCAAGTTGACGGGCAAGTTGTAGGCAGTAGGACAGTAGTGTCGCCGCGCGATATGAGACGTGATGCGTGAAACGTGAGGCATCGCGCGGCGATGCAAGAAATACGGATGGCGGTAATGATGAACGGCAGCAAAGGCGTAGAGAACGCCGCGTAGGGAGAAGAACGATGGCTCTGCAAACAGTAAAAATTAAACTGCCGCGTGCGCTTTATCGGCGTCTGGAGCGCGTGGCAGCAGTGACGCACCAGCCTTTTGATGCCGTGCTTCTGCAAACGATTCGTGGCAATCTGCCTCCTTTGCTGGAGGATGTCCCTGCTGAGCAAAGTGCCGAATTGCGCGCTCTGCTAAAACTACGCGACGACGACTTATGGGCAATCGCGCAGAGTTCCATTGATCCGAAACAATGGCGACGGCATCAACGGCTTTTGCGTAAGAACGCCGTTCGCACGCTGAGTCCGCATGAGCAAGCCGAGTTGGAAAAACTGCGCGAGGAGACCGATCGGCACGTCCTGCGAAAATCATTTGCGCTTGCGTTGTTAAAGTGGCGGGGTTACGCCGTACCGTCGCTTGATATGCTGGCAAATGTCGCGGCGTAAGAGTGTCTCACGGCGATTGCGTCAGCAGGTTGCTGAACGAGCGGGACATCGGTGCAGTTATTGTCGTAGCCCGGAATTCGTCGGCGTGCCGATGGTGATTGATCATGTCATTCCGCAGAGTGCGGGTGGTACGACCTCGTTGGCAAACCTTGCTTTAGCGTGTTATCGCTGCAATGAATTCAAGGGTGCGCGGACGAATGCTACGGATCCTCAAACAGGTGAATTGGTTCCGTTATTCAATCCGTGTACGCAGGAATGGCATCGGCATTTTGCCTGGAGTGACGATGCCTTGCATATCATCGGTCAAACGGCGATTGGGCGCGCAACGGTTGAGGCTTTGCATTTGAATAACGCGTGGCTGGTTTCCGCACGTCGAATCTGGATTCGCGCGGGGTTTCATCCGCCCCTGGAGTAAACACAGCGCGATAGTCGGCGGCGGAGCGTTGCAGGAAAACAGGAGTGCGACGCTGCGTCTGAGTTCGTTGGCAGTTGGCTATTCAGAGAGGAGGCAAAATGCCTCATCGTTCGCACGTACTCATTTCTGGCGATCCCACTTCCCTCGCGCGCGGCGCGCAAGCCATCAAGGCGGCGTTCGACGCGGAGCTAGAATTTTACGCGCTGACGGACGAAGTTGCCGTCGCGTTCACCGGCGATTTGCGCGTGCCGCCCGCGCAATTGCCGGCGGCAATCGTCTATCCCGAAGGCGTGGTCTATGGCCCGATTTCCGCGAACGATGTGCCGCTGATTGTCTCCGAGCATCTGTACAAAGGGCGCGTGGTGGACGCGCTGCGCGTCATCACGAAACCGCTGACCGGCGCGATCGTACGCGTGCCCGCGCGCGAGGGCGCGCTCTTTGCACAACAGCGCGTTGTCCTCGCGCGCGCCGGCATCATCAACCCCGAATCCATCGAAGATTACATCGCGCACGATGGTTACAGCGCGATTGGCAAAGCCGTGACGCAGATGACGCCCGCGCAAGTCGTTCAGGAGATTATCAACGCCGGTGTGCAGGGGCGTGGTGGCGCGGGATTTCCGGTCGGGATGAAGTTGAAAATCGTCGCCGAAACTCCAGGCGAGCGAAAGTTCGTTCTGTGCAACGCGGACGAATCGGAACCGGGGACGTTCAAAGACCGCCTCATCATCGAAGGCGATCCACACGCGGTCATCGAAGGGATGCTCATTTCGGGATACGCCATTGGCGCGCGCGAGGGCTACATCTACTTGCGCGGTGAGTATCAGCAAGCGCGCGAGCGTCTGGAAAAAGCAATTGCACAAGCGCGCGCGCTGGGTTTGCTTGGCGAGAAAATTTTTGGTAGTGATTTCGCGTTCGAGATTCACATCCACTCGGGCGCGGGCGCATACATCTGCGGCGAAGAGACCGCGCTCATCGAGTCGCTGGAGGGCAAGCGCGGCGAGCCGCGCATCCGTCCGCCGTATCCAACGACGTACGGCATCCGGGGTTATCCGACCGCCGTCAACAACGTCGAGTCGCTGGCGAATCTGCCGCCAATCATTCGCAACGGCGCGGCATGGTATCGCACTATTGGCACGGCGAAATGCCCGGGCACCAAGGTTTACACGATGCTCGGCGATGTGAATGTGACCGGCTTGATCGAAGTGCCGATGGGAACGACGTTGCGGATGGTGATTGAAGTGTACGGCGGTGGAATGAAACGCGGCAAGCGTTTCAAACTCGCGCAGACCGGCGGAACTGCTGGCGCGATCATTGATGCGTCATTTCTCGATGTGCCGATGGACTATGCGGAACTCGCGGCGCGCGGCGCGGGGTTGGGTTCGGGCGCGCTGTTGATTTGCGGCGATGATACGTGCGTGGTGGATCTCGCCTTCGTGCTGTTACGCTTTTTTGCGCGCGAAAGTTGCGGTAAATGTGTGCCGTGTCGCATCGGCACGGTGCGCGCGATGGAAATCCTCGAGCGATTGAAGGACGCGCGCGCGGACGTGGACGATCTGGCGCAACTCGAACGCATTGCGACGCAGATGCAACTCGCCTCGTTCTGTGGTCTGGGGCAAGCCGCCGCTGTGCCGCTTCTCACCGGCTTGCGCTTTTTCCGCGACGAATTTCTGGCGCATGCGGACGCGCGGCGCTGCGCGGTGGGTGTGTGCGCGATGCGCGGTGAGTCGGCGGCGCGAGCGCGGCGCGCGTTGCCGGTGGCGGCGTGAGATGAGGTGAACGCAGAGGAAGATTAACGCGAGGTTGAACGCGATTCGCCAAGAACATTTGTGAAAGTCGCGCGGTGTGAGAATCTGGATGTCACGATATTTACCCAGTGCTTGCAAATGCTCATCGCCCGAGATGATGTACTTGGCTTTGCCTTCCACAGCACAGGCAAGAATCGCATCGTCACTGGGGTCTTCAACGATCACGCGCTCAATGGACGATGGAGTCACAAGAATAGCATTCGCTTGGACAAACCGACGAATGAGATCGAGGCGGTCGCCAAGTTTGGCATACTTGCCGATGATGTGAGGACGTTGCATGACGGCAAGATACTCGGCGAGCAAATAGGGAGAGACGACGAGTGTCACGCGTTTAGCGAGAGCGAGCGCGAGAATTTGTGCTGGAAAGCCATGCTGGAACAATTGTGCCGCTGACCAGGACGTTGGTATCAAGAACGACGCGCGGCGACTTTTTGACGAACCTGGCGAATAGCCGCTTCAATGTCCGCATTGACTTCTGCCTCGCTATAGTGGGCGTTGGCAATCCAGATTTCTTCGAGCGCGCGCGCGAATTCGCGATTGATTTCGTCGCGGTTTAATTCGGCATCAAGCCATTGCCAGATTTGTATTTTTTGCGATCGCGGCAATTGCTTGACGATGGTAAAAATCTCTTCGAAATCCCAATGACCTGTCATTTGTGCCATTATTCACCTCGATTGGAACGATTGAATTATAACATGTGGCGCGATTTTTGACAATCACCTTTCTGACTATGCCAGGGCTGGTGCAAAGTCGGACACGGGCGGTTGAAACCGCTGCAACAACTATCCGAAGCCGCCCTTCGGCGGCTAGAATTCAGCCTGCGAAGGCAGACTTGGGGTAATTTGTTGCTGCGACTTGAGTCGCCCGACGGCATGTCAAATGACTTTGCACGCGCCCTGTGACTATGCATCATTGTTGGAGGTTCCTCAATGCCCGTCAACCTAACGATTAACGGCAAGCCCGTTCAAGCGCGCGAAGGGCAAACGGTGTTGGAGGTCGCGCGCGAAAACGGTATTCGTATTCCAACGTTGTGCTATCATGCCGATCTTTCGCCAGTCGGCGCGTGCCGTCTGTGCGTTGTCGAAGTCGAAAAGATGCGTGGACTCGTCGCGGCGTGCACCTTGCCGGTCGCAGAAGGGATGGTGGTGCAGACGCACACGCCCAGAGTCATCGAAGAGCGCAAATTCATCCTGGAGATGTTGCTCACCGATCATCCCAACGATTGTATGATTTGCGAAGCCGATGGCGGCTGCGAACTGCAAGACGCTGTGTACGAATATCAGGTTGCCTGGCCCCAACACAAAGGCAAACGCCACAGTTATCCGGTGGGCGCGGACCCCAACCCGTTCGTCTTCACCGATTTCAACAAGTGTATTCTGTGCACGCGTTGCGTGCGCGCCTGTGCCGAAGTGCAAGGGCGCAATGTGTGGGGCGTGGCGAATCGCGGCTTTAACAACAAAATCGTCGCAGGCGCTGATGTGACGATGCTCGAAGCCGGCTGCGAGTCTTGCGGCGCGTGCGCGGCATACTGCCCCACCGGCGCGCTCACCGATAAACCCTCACGCGGCAAGGGCCGCGCCTATCAATTCACCAAAGTCCGAACGACCTGCGTGTACTGCGGCGTCGGTTGTCAGTTCGATTTGAACGTGCGCGATGGCAAGGTCGTCAAGGTCACTTCGACACGCGAGGCATACGTCAACGGGATGGCGCTCTGCGTCAAGGGACGTTACGGTTACGAGTTCATTCATCATCCCGATCGGTTGACCAAGCCACTCGTCAAGAAAAATGGCGCGTTCGTCGAAGCATCGTGGGACGAAGCGCTGAACCTCGTTGCAGAGAAACTTGCGCAACATCGCGGCGACGAATTCGCGTTTCTGGCGTCGGCTAAAGCGACGAACGAAGAAAATTACCTCTTTCAAAAATTCACCCGCGCAGTGATGGGCACGAACAACATAGATCACTGCGCGCGGCTCTGACACGCCAGCACGGTGACCGGTCTGGCCACCGCATTTGGTTCTGGCGCGATGACGAACAACATCGCCGACATTGACCATTGCCAAACACTGTTCGTGATTGGCTCGAACACGACGGAGCAACATCCCGTCATCGGCACGCGCATTCGTCGCGCGGTGCGGCGCGGCGCGCAACTCATCGTTGCCGATCCACGAATGATTGATCTGGCGAACATCGCGACCGTGTATCTGCGGCATCGTCCGGGGACGGACATTGCGTTGCTCAACGGGATGGCGCACATCATCTTGAAAGAGGGCTGGGAAGACAAAGAGTTTATCGCGCAGCGCACCGAGGGTTTCGATGAATGGCGCAAGGTCATTGAGACGTACACGCCGGCGCGCGTGAGCGAAATCACCGGCGTTTCGGTGGAGGATTTGTATACGGCGGCGCGGTTGTATGCGACGAACAAACCCAGCACGATTTTCTACGCGATGGGTATCACGCAACACACTGTTGGTCACAACAACGTGCTGGCAGTCGCCAATCTCGCGCTCGTGACTGGCAACATCGGCAAGCCGGGCGCGGGAGTGGATCCACTGCGCGGGCAGAACAACGTGCAGGGTGCGTGTGATGTCGGCGCGCTGCCCAACTTTTTCACCGGCTATCAGCGTGTCGCTGACGATGCCGCGCGCGCCAAGTTTGAAAACGCGTGGGGCGTCAAACTGCCCGCCGTGCCAGGTTTGACGGTGAGTGAAATACTCCAGGCGGCGCACGATGGCAAAGTCAAAGCGATGTGGATCGTGGGCGAGAACGTTGCGATGAGCGATCCCGATTCGCATCACGTCGTCGAAGCACTCGAGCGGCTGGACTTTCTCGTCGTGTCGGAATTGTTCATGACGGAGACCGCGCAACTGGCGGATGTGGTTTTGCCGGCGGCTTCGTTCGCGGAGAAAGATGGAACGTTCACCAACACCGAACGGCGTGTGCAGCGCGTCCGCAAAGCAATTGAACCGATTGGCGAGGCGCGTGCGGATTGGGAGATTGTGTGCAAGGTGGCTGAACGCCTCCTACGCAATACGCAACAGGCGACACAGTGGAACTATGCGAGCGCCGAAGAAATCATGCAAGAAATCGCGTCGCTCACGCCATCGTACGCCGGCATCACCTACGCGCGGATTGATAAGGTGGGCTTGCAATGGCCCGTGCCCAGCAAGGATCATCCGGGCACGCCGATTCTGCATACGGAGAAATTCACGCGCGGCAAGGGCTTGTTCTCGCCGGTGGAACACCAAGAGCCAGCCGAAAATCCCGACGCGCAGTATCCGTTCGTTCTCACGACAGGACGCATCCTGCAACACTATCACACGCGCTCGCTGACCGGACGTGTGGCAGGCTTGGTGCAACTCGCGCCAGACGAGCGCGTCGAATTACATCCGGACGATGCGGCGCGGCTCGGTGTGAGTGATGGTGACTGGCTCCGCATCACCTCGCGACGCGGTCAGGTGGACGCGCGCGCGTGGATCACCGATCGCGTTGGACGGGGCATCGTCTTTATGACGTTTCACTATGCCGATGCGCTTGCCAATGTTCTAACGAACACGGCGCTTGACCCGGTAGCCAAGATACCCGAACTAAAAGTGTGCGCGGTGCGCGTTGAAAAGAGGAATGGACGTTAAAGAATGCAAGTGACGAGGGCAACCTCGTCACTTGTGTTTAAGTTATCGAGAGCCGAGTCGTTGGGGTTGTCAAATGAAGACCCGAAGGATTCTAAAAATCCTTCGGGTCTTGTATTTTTGATCAAGTTGGCAGTGGTTCATCTGTCGAGCCCCACACCAGCGACTGCTTTTTAGGGATTGACAGATACTACTACCAACCCTGTCCTACGGCGCTGTATGGATGACTGTTCCAGCGGTTGTGAACCAGATGGCCATGGCGGCGACTATTAAGGCCCCTAGATAGACCCTTCCTGTTCGACGATAGAACCAGGTGTTGAGGAAGAGCAAGAACGCAAATTCTGGGATGAACACGAACAACATCAGAGGCCACATCTGTCCGTACTGCGGGAATCCCAGGGCTTCAAAGCCAGGCGGCATCCCCATAAAAATGTATGGAACGTACTGGATGCACCATACGATGAACAAGCCAAACAGCGCGAAGAAACAGTTCTTAAGCCACCACATCACTTGTGTCATCGCAGGCGTGCCCCATTCTTTTTGGCGCGCTTGACCAAACATCAAGATGCCACCATTAAGGATAAAGAACGCCACCGCCGGTGCAAGGTAGATCCAGAAATAGGCAAAGCGGCGCGGCGTGAATTGGCGCATAAAGGGCCACAGGAAGCGGAACTCGGTCGCCAGGAATGTCTCAGCGATGAACTCTAGCAGGTACATCCATCCAAAGAGAATGGCTGCAAGGAGTACCGTCTTCTTGATGAGACCCCAGTCAATCACGGTTTTGTGTTGATCGAAGGAGATACCCACATCGTACATCGTCACACCTTTCTTGCTCGCGCCTCGATACCACAAGTAGAAGAGCACGGCATAGATCAGGGCATTGACGATGAACCAAATGGTAACTCCATTGGTCATAGAGAGCGACATCCAGGAGGGGAGCCAGCGATTGATCTGCGTGCGCCAGTCACCACTTGTGAACAACACATACGTAACCCCTGCAATCAAGTTGTTCACTAGAGCAAGGATCAACCATCCACTGGTGTTTGTGGTGTAGCGGGAGGGCATCGGTTGAGCCACACCTTGGAAGTAGGGACGTGCCAGCAGGATATTTGCCAGAGGAATGATGGAGAGGCCGGTAACGATGAGCGCAAGGAGGGTGAAGAATTCCTTCCACATATAGATATGTTGATCAGCCGGGATCCAGTATTTATCGGTTTTGCCTTCCTTCAGTGCCATCCGCATCCACTCCAGGGTCTCAGCGACGGCTCTACCGTCATGGGTGACCCCAGGGTGTACGGTGTCAATCAATGCTTGACGACGCGCGGTTCCCTTAGCGAAATCGCCGTACGTTGTATTCCACTCGGCAGGACCAGTTGTCAAGCCAAATGCCTTGATGCGATTGGCATTGTTGGAGAGCGGTTCGACACGTGGCTGATTTTCACGAAAGCCCCGGAATTCTTCAAAGCGTGCTTGCGTCAGAAGGACATTCTTAAGGTCAGGCGTACCGGCTGTACCACATTGCGGATTGACAGCACGATGATCGGGGTTGGCGGCCGCTGTGTTCAATGCCGTGCGCGCTCCCATCGAGTGCCCCATAATGCCAATGTTTTTGGCATCTACATAGGCGAGTGTCTTGAGATACTTGAACGCTGCATCGCCCCCTCCCGTTGTGTCGGGGGGAGCATAGTTACCGTCCGAACTGCCGTGTGCAAGTTGGTCTAGCGCGAGAACCACAAAGCCGCGACGCGCCAGTTCGATGGCAAATGCGCCTTGGGTATCCTTGTCATTCTGATAACCATGTAGCGCCAGAACAGCCGGCATCTTGTTTTCGGCTGTCGCGTCAACAGGGCGATAGAGTTTAGCCGTCATGAGGTCCCATGACTGCGGATGAATGATTCGCACAAGTTGAACGTCAACTTTGCCGAAATCTCGTTCCACCCAATTTGCCAGAATCGCCGATGCGAAGATGACGACCACACAGACAAGCAGTAGATAGACCTGCTTACGGACGCGCGTTTCCATTTTTCAGTCCTCCTTTGGAATGAATCTACATTTTGGATTGGATCGTCGTTTTGAATCATCGTTGATGTGCATCACCTCCCTACCCTTGAAAATAGCCCGTCGTAAACGGCAGGAGTGGTTAAAAGGACACCCAAACATCCTCTGTCTGATTTGCCCGAAGGTTTAGCTTTGGGGCGTTGCATACAGTTGAAACGAATGGTTCAATTGTGATGAATTCTCGGATCACCTCCTTTCGTGGCATTACTCTTCGTGTTTGTGGATGAACGCCAATGTCGTCTGAGCAATGTATTCCGCGTCGTTATCCAATGTCGCTACGTGATACGAGTTTTCCAACCAGATCAACTCTTTCGTTTTCGCGCGAATATGTTCGAGGATGTAAGGACCGTTGTCCGGCGGAACGACGTGGTCTTGACGCGATTGAAAGAGTTGCACAGGACATATCACGCGCGGCAACAGATCGCGCGTGGTGCCGAGCAACGCGTACAGTTGCCGAATCGTTGGAACAGGCACAACCGAGTACGCGCGCTCCTGGCTTCCCGCGCGTTTGATATCCGAGGCAAAGCCCGGCACCGTATCGGGCGCATCCGCCATAAACGCCAGACGCGCAAAATCGGGATGGTTCAGGAACACTACGCCATTAATCGCCACAACGCCGGTAATGGTTTCCGGATGCACCGCCGCGAGATAGAGCGACAGTGTCCCACCCATCCCAAGTCCGGCGCAAAAAAATTTGTCACAGCGTCGCCGCAGAATCTCCAGCGCGCCTTCGACACTCCGAATCCAATCTTCAGCGGTAGACCGCGCCATATCGGCGGGCGTGGTGCCGTGACCGGTCAAGCGCGGGGCAACAATCGTCAAGCCACCCGCGCGCGCCAGATACTCGCCCCAGTATCGTACACTTTGCGGCGTGCTGGTAAAACCATGCACTACCAGACAACCGATGGAATTGCCTTCGAAACTAAAGGACTCGGCGTCGAGAAGAATTCGCTGCTCCGCCATCAAGGTTTCCTTGTGTGGAACAAGACACTGCAAGCACAACCATTATCGCAGACCGCCGCACGATTGGGAATCAGGGTATGCGCCCAATCGAAAAGAAAAAATCCCCCATTCAGGGGGATTCCTCTGGAGTAT
>Ga0209162_1004561_pt1 | contig 10283 bp, 4 predicted proteins | sample YNPNPMetaG_FD_187121 | JGI IMG/M metagenome (GOLD analysis project Ga0209162, IMG submission 187121) | Anoxygenic and chlorotrophic microbial mat microbial communities from Yellowstone National Park, USA - YNP NP MetaG (SPAdes) (version 2) ...
GCGCAAGGTCGCCATCGTCGCTGCGATGCGCAAGCTGCTGACTATTCTCGGCGCAATATTGCGTCAGCAAAAGCCCTGGGATCCGGCTGTGCATACGAGCGCCCCTTGACAAGCAACACAGTTACTCTGCGGTGAGATGATCTTTCTACAGTAGACTCAGCAATGCAATCAGCCAGCACATGTTTCGTACCCCAACGTCGGTCGTGCCGCAGACGGGTGTGGCGCTCGAAGAGCGCAGTGCATGATGGCGACGCTTAACCGAGATTCGTGATAGTGATGAGTGGTAGCGCGGGTCGCGTATGGGTATGCGCCCACTGCAATTGACATATCATGTCAGTCTTTTGATGACAAGGATCAATATGTGAACAAAATAATGACAGTTTTGTTATGGTGACCCGTAGGTTGGCGTGCGCTCGTTCGCTGATGCTTTTTCCTGGTGATTGTCTGCATGTTCATCGCTCACGCACTCCATTCCACCTCCCACATGCTCATCTCTAACCAAACCTCAACGTTGATTTTGCGAAGGCGTGCGTTATACTACATGCAGAAGGTCGCTGCACCTACTCTCTCGCTTTACTGCCTGCGCAAAACCTCTGCGTCGTCATTCTGGCAGCCGGGTGCACCGGACCGGATGCATTTCCGGTTTTATCCTCTCTGTGATTCTTGATACCGTTCTGCACCCGGCTCACAGGCGAGCGGGGGATAGCGTTATTGTGCAGTCTGATGGCAACCGGCGTTCGCTTTCGGGCGTTGTGAAAAGAGCACGTATGACGCACCCCAACCATTCGAGCGCCCATCGCGTGAAGTCCCGCAAAGGGGAGAAACCCGGATGGCATTCGTACCGTCAGGCGCTTGACCTGTTGCGGCAACAGGAATGGAATGGAGCGCTTCGTCTGCTTGCCGAGGCAGAGGTTGTCTTTCGCACGACAAACGATGTGGATGGGCAGTGGCGCGCGCTGGCAGCTCAGGCTGAAATTCACATGCATGAGGGGATGGCGCCGCAGGCAATGGCGCGTGCGCTGGCGGCGATGGCGATTGTCGAGCATCTCGACGACCCGCGGACGTGTGGTTTGCTGGCGTGGCGCATTGCGCTGATTGCGCTCCATCAGGGCGACTATCGCACGGGGAGCGCCTATCTCCAGCGCGCGCAGTTCTGTCTGGATATGGCGGACGCTGCGCCGCCAGGCGGGATACTCGCATCTGCAGCGCAGATTTGCGCCGAAATTGCGCGCTGGCAACAGGTGATTCTCCAGGGTCGCATGACGGTGGATGAGGGCGAGGCGATCATCAACGAAGCCCGTGCTGAGTTGATGCGCTGTTTGCTCGATATTCATCGCGCGCTGACATCGCGTGATCTTGCGCCTCCCGAATCATGGGCATGGGTGCATACCGGACTCCTTCCCCCGCCTCCGCCGATGTTGACCGCCGCGCCGCCGCGATCACTGGTGCAGCGCTTCCGGGCTTGGTGGCAGGCGCGCTTCGCTTCGCCTTCCCCCCCGCGACGCCCGGTGGCCATCGAGCCGATCAGCGCAGAAGAAACGTATGTCGGGGATGCGATGCTCGCTCATGCGGAGCCTGTTGAACAGGAAGATGGCACGACGGACGAGCGCATACCGGTGACAGCGGATGACATTCAGGAACAGGATCGATCCCCCGCTGACAGGGTGAGCGATGCTGCACCGATGCCGGGCATTGCGGGGCTGACCGTCTACACCTTTGGTAATTTGCGCGTCTACTTCAACGACACGTTGATCGACCAGTGGGAAGGGGCGCGTTCGCGTTCACTGTTCCGCTTTCTCATCGCCCATCGTCGCGCGCCGGTCTCGAAGGAGCGCCTGGCGGCCCTGTTCTGGCCCGACTCAGAGCCGGACCTGGCGCGGCGCAGTTTGCATCAGGCGGTCTACTGCCTGCGACAGACGTTCAAGCGCGTGATGGGCGACACGCCAGTAGTATTATTTGTCAATGGCTGTTATGCGCTTGCGTCGGATCTGCCGCTATGGGTCGATGCGGATGCATTCGAGGAATCGATCACTGCGGCGCGGAGTGCGTGGAGCCGGGGAGACATCGAGAGCGCGTTACAGGCGTATGGTCGCGCGATTGATCTGTACCAGGGCGACTATATGGCGGAGGAGCGGTATGAAGACTGGGCGGAGGAACGCCGGAGAACGTTTCAGGCTGCCTATCTCGAAGCGTTGCATCAACTGGCGCGCGTCTATCAGGAGCGCGGCGATTACCCGACCGCGATCATGCTCAGCCAGCGCGCTCTGGCGGTTGACAGTTGCGACGAAGATGCGCACCGGGTGCTGATCGGGTGCTATGCGGCGCAGGGGTTGCGCCATCTTGCCGTGCGCCAGTACCAGATCTGTGTGGCGACCCTCAAGAGTCAGTTCGGTCTGAGTCCTTCCGATGAACTCGAAGCGTTCGTGCGGCAGGTGGTCGAGGGTATGAATTGATCTGCTCAGCCTGGCGCGTCGCGCGCGGGTGCGATTGCATGCCTCTGCCGCGCTTCACCGGCGCATATGGGCGCTGACATGCCGCCTGCGTGCGCCTGTCGCCGTGGCGCATGCACTCTGCCCGGCATGACGGGCTTTCGTCGCCGGGTGCTGTCGTTCGCTCCCCTGATCGCTACGCTGATACGATTGGAGCAGTTCTCAGGTACATTGACCATTTTCCTGTCCGCCGTGTCGCGTGAGGCGCGCGCCGCCAGCGGAATGTAGACCGAAATTCATTTCGGTCGCCGTGTGAGGGGCGCGATTCCGGGAGTGTTCAACCTCGTCCACCAGGTTCAACCCCTGTGAGAACTGCTATAGTTCAGGTTGCTGAGAACGCGCTCGAATGCAGAAACCCGGTCGCGCGGCGATGCCACACGACCGGGACGAAGAACAGCGTGTCAGGCGCTACCGCACCTTGATCGCGCGCGCCTCATTGCCAGACGGTGCGAAAGAGAACATGACCAGGATGCCGCTTTCGGTGGTCGCAGCCGTCGAGCCGGTAGCGGCAATCGTCAGCGATGACGAGCCGCTGGCGGGAACCGTTCCGAAGCCAGGGATCGCCACGTAGCGCGGTGCGCCGATCACGGCGCGCATGCCATCGATGTAGCTCAGTTCGTTGCCTGTGAAGTAGTTATCGTAGGCATACGCATCGATCCCGATCGCTTGACCTGGCGATGCGACACCAATCTGGCTGCCACAGATCGTCACAACCGTGTTCGAACTGTTCGTCGGGTGATCGGTGAAGAAGCGAGCGCTGCCGCTGCCGCTTCCAGCCACCCCGACGAAGAATGCATTCTGTCCGGATGACGCAAATGTGCCTGCCTCCGACGTAAACCCGGTGAAATCCGGCGTTCCATCCAGGTTGATGTCGAAATCCAGGATGAACTGGACCGGGTAGTTCGAGTGGGTGATGCGCTGATGGGTATTGATCGCAAACTGGATGATCGGACTATTCGCCGGGCAGATGCCGGTTCCATCGAATGCACGCACACCGATATAGCGCAGATCTATCGGCGGCGCCTGTTGACCTGCGCCCGGAGAAGCCGTCACGAACGGATTTTCTCCGATCAGCGCGAAGGTTTCAAAGTCCACCGGGTTCACCCCGCTGTTGGTGAGGGTCGCCGTTGCAGAACCGCTGCGCAGGCGAACGCTGGACGGTGCGCGCACATTGCCAGCCGCGCGCGGCAGTACGTGCCAGGGCATCGTCAGGTCGTTGGACGACCCTGGTGCATCGAGCACCAGATACCCATCGTACTCGGGCAGGGTCAGCGCTGCGCCGTTGCCGCCATTCAGACCCGAATCAAGCGTCCATGTCTGAAGTTTTGTCGGATCGATCCGCAGCGCAATCGGGAATGAGCGCTGACTGCGCGGCGGCACGGTGATCGTCGCCGGTGCAACGGGCGTCACAGCGCCGGTCGCTGCGTCGTCGGCAAAGCGGAAGGTGGGAATGATGGCGTATGTCAGCGGCGTATCACCATAGTTGCGCACCACCACGGTACGACGCAGGGTGGTTTCGCGGGTCAGATCGACCATGCCGAACGACAGCGCCCCGCCGCCGCTGACACTCTCCCACGCCGACGCCTGCGACGCGATTGCGCGATCAATGCGCACCTCACCGCCGCCAATCCGCGTGATCGGCGCCGGGCTTGGACCGATGAAAACAGCCGGACCGTTCAGAATGTTCGTTTCGGCAGTATTCATCAGGCGCGCCTTCAGTTCCATCGGCGAGAGTTGCCAGTCGGTGGCGTTCATCAACAGCGCCGCAGCGCCTGCTACAACCGGCGCCGCGCCAGATGTGCCGCCAAACGGCTCCACTCCATTGCCGCTGCCGGCGACTGCTGAGATCGAAGCGCCTGGCGCACCGATCTCCGGCTTGATGATCTGCCCGTACATTACCTGATTGCCGTAGAACATCTGACCCATCACCGGACCGCGCGACGATGTACCGACCACACTGCCCACCACGCTCTGCGCGCTGGCGCCATCAACTGTTGCGATATTCCCCACACGCGTCTTCAATTGATTACCCGCAGCCTGTGTGATCGACAGCGTCGGAACCGTTGGCGTACCGCCGCCAAACCCGAACGAGGGAGGAACATCGCCAGCAGCATTGTTTGCCACAATCACTGCCACCGCGCCGGCTGCCGCTCCATTACTCCCCTTGGTACTGACGGCGCAGGCGCCGCGATCAACCAGCAGCACCTGTCCGGTGAGCGAGCCAGCGGGGAAGGAGGTGCACCCCAGGGCATTGCCAAGCGAAGCGCCATAGACTAGTTGACCAGTGATCGCGGTGGTTGGTTCAGGCGCCCACGGTTGGGCAATACCATACACCGTTACGCCAGAAACTGTGATTGGGAAAACCTTATCGCGCGGCACTGCGGTCTGTGCGACGGAGAGCGCTGTGCGCGCTGCAGCCGGCGTGCCGCTGATGTAGGGACGATCAGCGCTATTGCCTGCCGAAGCGACAACCAGAATGCCCACCGAAGTCACCGCATCGACCAGAATCGACAGGTCATCATCGTAGTTCTGACCATACGACGCGCCGAGTGACATATTGACGATATGCACATGATCATCGGTAATCCCGTCGCCATTCGGGTCTGCTGCGAACTCCAGCCCCTGCAGCAACGCAATGCCGCTGCACGACGACGAGACCGCCGAACAAACCTTGACGGCATACAGGTCGACCTCTGGAGCGACGCCCTTTGTTCCGCCGATAATATCGGCAACATGCGTGCCATGCCCTTCAAAATCGATCGGGTTTGGATCCGGTGCAAGCGCTCCATTCGGCCACACTTCGCCAACGAAATCATAGCCTCCCTTGATCCGTGGCGCTCCTGGTCCGAATAACGCCGGATCGGGCGAAGCAGCAGCAGCGGCTCGACAGACCGGATTTGCAGGGTCGGGCGTAATGGTCTCGTCGCCGCAGTAGGCCAATGCGTAGGCTTCTGGCGTTCCCGGACCGTCGAAGGCGATGTGCGTGTAATCAATGCCGCTGTCGAGCACCGCCACGCGCACGTCTTTGCCACGGAAAGCAGCATTTTGCACGGCGGGTGAAGCGCCGATGTATGGAACCGTCTCATCCAGGTCGCGCTCGTAGTTCACCACCGGATTGATGCGCACAACTTCAGTATCGCGCGCAATTGCGGGGAGCGCTGCTGCATCCACCTCGACAATCAGGGCGTTGAGACCAATGCGCAGGCGTGCATACTCGATTGCTGAGGGATCGATCGCCTGAATCCGGGCAAGCACCCGATCCTGCTGCGCGCGAATACGATCAACCTGTGCCGCCTGTGCCGCCCCCTCGGGCACGCGGGCAGCCGGACTCTCACGCAGACGCACCACGACCTGCTGGCGACCCGTGGCATCTTGCAGACTCGACGACAGGACACTGCGAGGATTTGTCGCTTCAACCGGCGCATCGAGACGCAGTTGCTCGATACGCGCCGGATCGATCGGCGGAAGCGGTGTCTGCGCCGCCACTGGCGCAACTGATGCAAACGTGAGCAGGAACGCGACGATTGCTGTCAGGGCACGAAACAGGGTTTGCGGTCTCATAGATTCCTCTCTGGCACGATGCCTTATACAGAGATCAACATGAGTCATCCTTGGCCTCATATCACGGAGCCGCCTGTCTCAGTAAGTGCCTCCTTTCCAGACACACTTCTTTGTGCAATCACCGTCCACTCGCGGAGCAAAACATGCCGATCCGCGACAGGTGTGGAACGGTTCTCTGGATAGGTCAGATGTGAAATGGGAATGCATTAAGTATTATACCTGAGACTGGATATGCGTCTCGATTGCACGTCGGCGATGCGGGGGTTTTGTGTCTTCCTGATGCCGGAATCGTTGATCGATGACGAGATGAAGATGAAAAGATTGTTACTTCATATCTCTGTGGAGCTGCCAGGTCTGCTTTGTCTGCCGTACACCTATCGCGCGTAACCTGAAAACTGAATCCGTGCCACAAGCCTCTCCGACATGGCGGTGATCGTCAATTTTCCTGGTAACAATCTTTTAATCTTCATGCAGGTCAGGCGCCTGTTTTTCTCTTTCTGAAGCCCTGGAAATCTGCTCTTCGTCACCTGCGGCGGAATGTTTGTCCGGGCTTGTCTCTTTGACCGGTATCGGCTACTATAGACGATACCCGCAGGTATACGAGAGAAGCAGAAGCCGCGCCTGTCATGTGCTGATAATGCCGCAGGCGCGGGTGTTGCCGCGTGTCCGGCGAAAGGAGGTGGGCACGGCGCTTTGCGCATGCCGTTGGATCGAGGAGTTCCCATCGTTGAAATCTGCGAAAAGGGATTATCATATGCGACACCTCGCACGCTATGCTCGAATCACGGCGTTCATGCTCGTACTTGTGGTCGCGTTGGCGTCTGTGGCGCCGATGCGCAACGTTGCAGCCCAAACCCGACCAAACCGTCCCACGCCTGGCACGCCTCTGACGATCGAACCGGTCACCGTCGTCAGCCGTGAAGACCTTGCCGTCGACAAGAATCTGGCTGTGTCGCGCGATGGCACCCTGGCGAGCGTTTTCATCAAGATCGACTCGCCATCGCTGGCATCATACATGGCGCAGAATGGCATCACCGACATCAATGCGCCAGCTGCTCAGAGTTACCTGCAGCAGTTGAATGCAGAACTTGACGCGCTGGTTGCGCAGGCGAAGCAGCGCGTTCCCGGCTTGCGCGTCACCCATCGCTTCGATCTGATCATCGGCGGCGTCTCTGTTGTGGCGCCGGTCGGTGAGATCGACAAACTGCGACGCCTGCCGAATGTGGTGGAGATTATCAACGACCGCATCGATCAGATCGAAACCTACCGCACGCCAGCGTTCATCGGCGCGACCACTGCCTGGGGCAAGGGCGGCGGTTCCGCCTTTGCTGGCGAGGGGGTGATTTTTGGTGTGCTCGATAGCGGCGTCTGGCCCGAACATCCGTCGTTCTCCGATCCCGATCCGCTGGGGAAACCGTATGCGCCGCCGCCGCCCGCACCCGGCAATCCCGGCGGTGTTCGTGCCTGCAATTTCGGCAGTGCGACGCCTGGTGATGCACCTTTCACCTGCAACAACAAACTGATCGGTTCATACCGCTTCATGACCGCCTACGACTTCTTCGTCGGTACGGAGTCGTATGAGTTTTTGTCTGGCCGTGATGACGACGGTCACGGCACCCATACCGCTTCAACGGCTGCCGGTAACCGCGGCGTGCCGGCCAGCGATGGGAGCCGGGTGTTCGGTACGCTCTCCGGCATCGCACCGCGCGCATATGTTGTGAACTATAAGGTGTGCGGCGAACTGGGCTGCTTTACCACCGACTCGGCCGCTGCGGTGCAGCAGGCGATCCGCGATGGCGTCCACGTCATCAACTTTTCGATCAGCGGTGGAACCAATCCATACAGCGACATCGCCTCACTCGCCTTCCTCGACGCCTACAATGCCGGTATTCTGGTTTCCGCCTCGGCGGGCAACTCCGGTCCGGCAACCGATACGGTCAACCACCGCGAACCCTGGGTTGCGACCGTCGGCGCCAGCACGTCGGATCGCTCATACCTCAGCACGCTGACCGTTCAGGGAGTGAGTGGCACATTCACCGCCGTCGGCGCTTCCAGCGGCGCTGGTATTGCCACACCTGCGCCGGTTGTGGTGAACACGGCTGATCCGCTGTGCCAGAATCCGGCGCCTTCAGGAACATTTACAGGGCAGATCGTGGTGTGTCAGCGCGGAGTGATCGCACGGGTGGCGAAGAGCGCGAACATGGCAGCTGGCGGCGCGATTGGCATGATCCTGTACAATCCGGCGCCGAGCAGTCTCGACGCTGATTTCCACGTCATTCCAACCGTCCACATTCAGGACACCGACGGCGCTGCGCTGCTGGCGTTCCTGAGCGCCAATCCCGGCGCGACGGCGACCTTTACCGCTGGCGCTCCCGGATCAATCCAGGGCGATGTGATGGCTGGCTTCAGCTCACGCGGCGGCCCCGGTCAGTCCCTTGGTATCAGCAAGCCTGACGTCACCGCACCCGGTGTCAATATTCTGGCTGGTTACACCGCCATCGAATATGGGCAACCAGTGCCCCAGTTCGCCTTCCTGAGCGGTACGTCGATGTCCAGCCCGCACAACGCTGGCGCGGCGTTGCTCCTCAAATGGCTGCATCCAACCTGGACTCCTGGTCAGATCAAGTCGGCTCTGATGACCAGCGCCAGGAGTGCAGGCGTCTTCAAGGAAGACGGGGTCACGCCGTTCACCCCGTTCGATGCCGGTTCGGGGCGCATCGATCTCCGCAAGGCGTGGGATCCCGGTCTGACCTTCGACGAAACCGGCGCCGGTTATGTGGCGTTGAAAGATGAACTGTGGAAGGCGAACTATCCGAGCCTCTACGTGCCGAAGATGCCAGGGCGTATTACCGTCAGTCGAACGGTGCGCGAAGTGTCCGGGTACGACAGTTTCTACAAGAGTTCCATCTCGTACCAGGCAGGGCAACCGCGCGACTTCACAATTACCGTGCCGCGTGAGTTCTTTGTGCCGGCACATGGCACGTACACCTTCGACATCACGGTCGATGCCCGCGATGTGCCGGTGGGTCAGGTGCGCCATGCGGTCGTCGTCTTCACCGAGCGCAACGGGTGCCGGGTGCGCTTCCCGATCACCATCGTGCGCGGCGAACCCGACATTCGCATGGACAAGCAGTGCAATCCGGCGACTCTGACATTGCGCAACACCACCGATTGCACGATCACGATTGCGAATACCACCTTCCAGAGCACTTCTGTGACGCTGAATGACACGATGCCGAAGCAGTTGAAGCTGGTGAGCGGGAGCGTGACCGGCGGCGCAACTGAGGTCGGCAATGGGTTGACCTTCAGCGGCGCCCTCGCTGGCGCTGAGCCGCCCGATGTCAGCGCGGGTCGCCTGACCTTCAACGGCTATCTGTCGCTTGCTGGACTCGGCGCGTCGCCCAACGTCTCTCTCGGTGATGAGACGATTGCCAACCTCACGCTGTCGCGTCCATTCCTGTTTGGTGGGCAAACCTACAACACCATTGGTATGGTGAGCAATGGATATGCCGTGGTCGGCGGTGGCACGGCAGCGGATATTGCATTCATCAATCGCACCTTCCCCAACATCGCTCGCCCAAATAACACCCTGGGAGCCTTCTGGACCGATCTCGACGGGAGTGCTGGCGGCAGTTACTATGCGTACCTGGTCGGCTTCGGTCCGTGCAGCAACCCGGTGAATGCCTGCTGGCTGATCCTGGAATGGGAGAATGCACCGAACTGGAGCAATAACAGTCAGTGGAACACCTTCCAGATCTGGATCGGGTTGAACGGCGTGGAGGATATTACCTACTCCTACGGTCCGGTTCTCTCCAGCGGCGATGGCGGTTTTGTCACCGTCGGCGCCGAAAATGCCTTCGGCAATCGCGGGGCGAACATCTATAGCAACGATGGTTTCGGTCCGGTTGTCGGCGCCATCCCCACCGCGAACTCGAACGATGTGTACATCGAGACGACCCCTGGCGCCCCAGGGCAGACCGTCACCATCGGTTTCCGGGCGCAGGGCGTGCGCGTCGGGCGCTGGACGAACTATGCGGAACTGACCAGCCCGGCGTTCTTCGGCACGTACATTGATCCCTTCAGTGGTGAGGTCGTGCGACCGTAACCGGCGGAAGCAGGGGCGCAGCACCGCTGCGGAGAAGCGCAGCACCGCTGCGCCCATACAGGGGGCGTGGCAATGGATGGGGTGCGGAGGGGCGCAGCACCGCTGCGGAGGGGCGCAGCACCGCTGCG
>Ga0209162_1004563_pt1 | contig 10273 bp, 6 predicted proteins | sample YNPNPMetaG_FD_187121 | JGI IMG/M metagenome (GOLD analysis project Ga0209162, IMG submission 187121) | Anoxygenic and chlorotrophic microbial mat microbial communities from Yellowstone National Park, USA - YNP NP MetaG (SPAdes) (version 2) ...
TGAAAGCGTAGCGATTGCCCATCAGCTCACGGGGCTTCTGGTCAATGGTCTTGCGCCCCTTGGCCTTCAGTTCGGCCAGGGCCTCGTCCACGTCGTCCACGCGGTAGGAGATAAGGAAGAACCCTTCCCCGCGCTTCTCGATGAACCTGGCCACCTCCCCGTCAGGTGCAGTGGACTCCATCAACTCCAGGGCCACGTCGCCAATGTAGTAGCGAGCCACGTGGATTTTCTCGCTCTCGGCCACGTACTCGCAGGCCAGTTCCAGCCCCAGGTCTTCCTCGTAGATTTTGCGCGCCTTCTCCAGGTCTCGCACGGCGATGCAGATGTGATCAATGTGGCGTAGTTTCATGACATGAGCTCCGACAGAGCCTCTGACGAACTCAAAACCCGAAAAGGCAACTCTTGTACCTCGCTCAGGAAATGGCGGTTCTCCGAAACGATTGTCTTGACTTCCAGAGCCTCCAGATGAGCGGCAATGACGGCATCTCCTGGTCTGCAGCCTAGACGCTGATACTTCTTGACCAGAAGCGGATCAGCCTTGTCCCATTGTGTGTCAACTCGCTCCGAGTAACGGCTCAGAAGTCGGAAAAGCTCATGCATCTCCTCGTCGCTCAGATTGGCCTGAAGTTCCCGAAGGATCTGTCGGGGTACTTTGACCCAGAGCCGATTCAGGGAGCTTAACAGTTTGACGCACGCTGGATATTCCGGCTGGCGACGGAGCCCAAATATCCAAACGTTAGTGTCTAGCACAACCCACTCAGTTCTGATAGTCACTGGCGGCGATGTCCTCTCGAATCCGTCTCAACTCAGCCAGAACCTCATCGGCCTTCTGGTCGAGCTTACCTTCCTGTGCCAGCCGAGCCCGATACTTGTCAGACAGAGCTTTCAATCCTCTCTGAAAATTCAACTCGGCCACGCGGTTCAAGAGTATTTCTTGTTCTGACGAGTCGAGGGAAACAATTCGTTCTGCCAGTTCATCAATTTGTGCGAGCATAGTCTACCTCCGTGCCATAGAGATAGTGGTCGTGTTGTTCGGCAAAATCAGAGATGCCGAGATTTGTAGCCCGTTCCAAAATCCTCCTGAAAGCCCGGTTGGACGGTACCTGGGGATTCTCATCCTCCGGCTTCCCTTTCCTTACGCTCAATCGCTTCCAGCACCACCTCCGGCGTCATGGGAAACTCGTGGATCCAGGTGCCGATGGCGTTGCAGATGGCGTTGGCGTAGGCCTGGGCAGCCGACATGGCGATGCTCATGCCCGCCTCCTTGGCTCCGTAGGGCCCATTCGGATCCATGGATTCCACGATAATGGTGTTGATTTTGGGCATATCGCAGGCCAGAGGGATCTTGTACTCGCGGTAGGTCGGGTTGAGCAGGTGTCCTCCGGCCCACTTGTGTCCCTCGGTCAGCACCCCACCCTGGCCGCCCATAGCCACCCCCGACTCGAACTGGCCCTCTACAGCCATCGGATTCAGAGCAAAACCGACGTCCTGAGCCGCTGTTACCTCCAGCACCTTCACCTGTCCTGTCTCCGGGTCCACCTCCACCTCGGCCACGGTGGTCCCAAAAGAGAAAGCTTCGGACAGTTGGCCGTGGGGGTTCTTGACCCACTCCCGACTATGGTCTACCCTGGGTGAATAGTGGCCCCGGCCCATAATGGGTCTGTCCATGAGCAGGGCCTTGCGGATCACCCTGGCGATGGGAATCTTTTGCGTTGGATCGCTCCTCACAAAGATGTGCCGGTCTCTGGCCTCCAGTTCGTCAACGCCGACCTCCAGGTCATAGGAGGCGATCTCAAAAAGCTGCCGCCTGGCGTCCTGGGCGGCCAGTCGCACGGCGTTGCCTCCGGCAAAGGTGCTGACCATGCTGAAGCTGCCCGGCGAGACAGGTGTGACCTCGGTATCAGCCGAGATAAGGCGGATGTCCTCCGGCAGCAGACCCAGTTCCTCGGCGGCAATCTGCACCAGCATGTTGTCGTTGCCCTGGCCGTTGTCCACCACGCCCGAAATCACCGTCGCCCCGCCGTCCTCGTCGAACTTGATGAAGGCCTGGGAGCCGCCGCGGATGCCCATGGTGAAACCGGTCTGCACCGAGTTGCAACCCATGCCGATACCCCGCCATTTGGGCAATTTGCCCCGCTTCTCCTTCCACCCTGAGACCTCCATGGCCTTCTTGATAGTCTCATCCAATCCACAACTGAACACCTTCGACCCGGTGGGGGTCACATCGCCCACTCGTGTGGCGTTGCGCAGGCGGATTTCGCCGGCATCAATGCCCAGTTCCTCGGCGATCATGTCCAACTGCATGTCAATGCCCCCGGCAAAGGCCCGCCCATGCGTGCGGATCATGCCCCGCACCGGCTTGTTGGTGTAGATGCGGTAGCCGTTGAAGCGCACGTTGGGCATGCGGTAGACCTGCTCCAGACACAGGAAGGGCACCGAGGTGGCGATGGGACCGGTCGAGCTGTAGGCCCCACCGTCCATGTACAGGGTCATATCGCGGGCCAGGACCACCCCGCGCCGGTCCACCCCCGTCTTGATGTGGGCAATCATGTTGTGTCCCTGGCGGGTGGCGATGGTGTTCTCCTCGCGGGTGTAGACCAGCCTGACCGGGCGCCGGGCGCGGATGCTCAGCAGGGCGCAGATGAACTCGCCGGGGAAGATGTCGGAGCGGCCACCAAAGGCCCCGCCGATGGCGATTTTGCGCACGTGGACCTTGTGCAGCGGCATCTCCAACAGGTTGGACAGGGCTTTGGCCTTCATGTGCGGGGCGGCATTGGGCATCCACATTTCCAGGACGCCTTCGCTGGTGTAATTGGCCACCACAGCCAGGGGCTCGCTCATGAAGTAGGACTCTTCCTCGGAGACAAAGGTATCCTCGCGGATCAGGTACGAGTCTTTGAAGCCCTGTTCCACGTCACCCACTTCGATGGGCACATGGATGTTGATATTGCGCGGAAAGCCCTCGTGCAGGAGAGGCGCTCCGTCGGCCATGGCCTCCTCAATGGTGAACACCGCCGGCAGGATTTCATATTCCACTTTGATGAGGGTGAGCGCTTCTTCAGCGATTTCCTCGCTGGTGGCCGCCACTGCTGCCACCTCGTCGCCCACATAGCGTACCCTCTCCGTGGGCAGGAGCTCCTGGTCGCGGGTGTAGCTGAACACGCCCCACTTGACGCCAGCCGTGTCCCGGCCGGTGATGACCGCCTTGACCCCGGGCAGCTTTTCCGCCGCACTGGTGTCAATGCGCACGATGCGGGCATGAGGATAGGGGCTGCGCAGGACCCTGGCGTGCAGCATCCTGGGCAACATCAGGTCGGCGGTGAATTTGGCCTCCCCGGTCGCTTTGGCCGGGGCATCCATGCGGGGCATTCGGGTGCCGATGAAGTTGTATGACATATTCTCCTCCCTCAAGTTGGTGGAACTTTGAACAATTCTGGAGTCGAGCCTTCAGGCGGGCCATATCTGGTGGCCACGACCGGCTAAAGCCCGCTAAAGCCCAATGCCACCAAGAAAGTGGTATTGGCACAGGTTCCAGCAGTGGCAATGAAACCGGCTAAAGCCTCGACTCCGGAGTGGAGCGTTTACGCGGTTGCTCGTTGTATGCGGAAACCGGCAGATTTTGAATTCTTAGCAGCATTAAGCTTTAGCCGGAGTTCCGCCTGAAGGCTCCACTCCAGGTGATCCCTTGCGGTCTACTGAGTCTGAAGACCACCAGGGGCACCCTTGTGTTCCTTCGTGACCTTTGTGGTGGACTTTTCAGACACGCTCCCAAGATCGGGTGGCTTCAGTTGGTACAGCGAACGTCCTATGGTCGGGATGAAGGTGGGCTACCCCTCGTAAATCGGTCAGAGCCTTGTGGCCGTGTTCCCTCATGAAAGCAATCATCTCTTGCGCGATTTCCTTAAAAACCTCTACTCCCCGGTAGTAAACGGCGGACCCTACACCCACAGCCGTAGCTCCGGCCATGATCATCTCTATGGCATCCCGACCTTCCACCACGCCACCCAGGCCGATGACAGGTATGTCCACAGCCCGGTAGATTTCGTAAACGCAGCGCACAGCGATGGGCCTGATAGCCGGTCCCGAAAGGCCCCCCACCCGGTTGGCCAGGATAGGCTGGCCGCAGTGCACATCAATGACCATCCCGGCCACAGTGTTGATCGCCGCGATGGCGTCGGCTCCGGCTGCCTCCACCGCCTGGGCGATGGCTGCGATGTCGGTCACATTGGGAGAAAGCTTGACAATGACCGGCAGGTCTGTTGCTCCTCTCACTGCCCTGGTCACGGCGGCAGCGCTATCCGGGTCAGCAGCGAAGGGACGTCCGAATTCGTCAGCCACGTTGGGGCAGGAGATGTTCACCTCAATGAAATCCGGCCTGGCCTGGCTTACCCGACGGGCCACTTCAGCAAAGCCCTCCACCGTTTCGGCGAAGATGCTGGCGATGAGGGGTACGCCCAGGGGCTCCAGGCGGCCTTTGGCGTCCTTCAGGATGGTTACCATCCTCTCGACGCCGGGATTGGCCAGCCCAATGGCATTGATCAGGCCATGGCCCCAATCCAACACGGTAGGGTTGGGATGGCCGGCCCTGGGCTCTGGGCCACACGACTTGGCTGTCACCGCCCCGGCCCCGGCCCTGGCCACCCTCTCCAGGAGCTCAGCTCCCGTCCCCAAAATGCCGGCAGCCAGGATCAGAGGGTTGGGAAGATGGATACCGCAGAGGTCAACGGCAAGCGCAGGTTGGGTCATGGCCTTGGGTTCCCTCTCAGGAAAGCCCTCACTTCCTCTCGTTGTGCGGTCGAGATGCGGCCGCGCTGAGCCAGAACGTCCAGCATCTCTCCCAGGCTGAAGACAGCGTGTAAACGATAGCCGCGTTCCTCCAGATCCTCCCGCCCCCCCTGTTCGCGGTCCAGGAGGACGACGACATCTTCCACCCGCAGGCCCAGTTCTTCCAGGAGGGCAATGGCTTCCAGTTTGCTGGCCCCGGTGGTAATCAGGTCATCGAGGACGACGACGCGCTCGCCTACCTGAAATTCACCCTCTATCACCCGGCGGGTGCCGTAGCTTTTGACCTCCTGACGAGGGTAGAGGAGAGGGCATCCCCATTCCAGGCTCACCGCTGTCCCAATCGGCAGGGCGGCGTAGGGGATAGCCGCCAGGCGATCGAAAGCCAGAGGACGAAGCAACTGAATATAGGCACGAGCTACCTGGCGCAGGACATCGGGGTGGGAAATCAGCAGCCGTAAGTCAATGTAGATGGGCGAACGCTGGCCTGAACGCAGGGTAAAGTCGCCAAAGCGCACGCAGCCTATATCGGCCAGCGTCAGAATAAGCCGGTCCCAGGGCGATACAGAGATGAGGGGTTTGGCCCTTTGCCTGGCCGCATTGATCCGACGGCGCAACTCCTGGGCGGCGGCGTGGGGGTCTGGCGCATCGAGGATGCTACGAGAGGCGCTGACGATGACGCCCGCGCCTTGCGCATCCAGGCCGGCAGCCAGGGCGGCTTCCAGGTCGCCTCCCTGGGCGCCGACTCCCGGCATCAGGATCCAAATCTGAGGGGCTATCTCCCGTACCGCCCGCAACGCCTGAGGGTAGGTCGCTCCCATCACCAGGCCGACGTTCTCACCCCAGCGGGGGGCCTGTTCGGCCACCACCTGGTAGAGGGGCCGTCCTCCACAGTCCAGCGTCTGCAGGTCGGTGGCACCGGGATTGGAAGTGTGACACAGCACAAAGACGCCTCTGGCGGCGTAAGCGGTGAAAGGCTGCACCGAGTCATGGCCCAGATAGGGGTTCACGGTGACCGCATCCGCTTCCCAAACCTCGAAAGCAGCCCTGGCGTAGCCCTCGGCGGTAGAGCCGATGTCGCCCCACTTGGCGTCCAGGATCACCGGCACCTTCGTCATCGCGTGGATGTACTCGATGGTGCGGCGCAGCGCGGCCAACCCTGCCAGGCCCTGCGCTTCATAGAAGGCCATATTGGGCTTATAGGCACAAACCAAATCCGCCGTGGCATCAATGATGTTTTTGTTAAAGGCGAAAATCGGATCGGGTTCCGAGGTCAAGGTTTTTAGAAAAGACGGATGGGGATCTAAACCAACGCAGAGTAAGCTCTTGTTCGCAGTGACAGCATGGGTCAGTTTGGAAACAAAGCTCGGTGCGTTCAAACGGTTTACCTTCCAGTTGGGCTGTTTCTCTCTGGCTCTCTTAAGCCGCCGGGAAGAGGGGAAGGGTTCTCAGGGATAAGAACCTTTCGTCCCCGGCCGGCACCTTCCTCAGGGCCGATAATACCCTGTTCCTCCATCAAGTCAATCAGGCGGGCCGCCCGCGAGTACCCGATGCGCAACCGCCGCTGCAAAAGGGAAATAGAGGCTCGCTCCTGTTTGCGCACCACTTCGATGGCCTTATCCAACAGATCATCAGCCTCTGCTGCCTCCTGCTCCCTGGCGATAAAGTCGGCCCACAGCGGCTGTTGAACCACGTCCTCTGGCTTGAGGTCCTGAGGCAGACGGAGGCCCTTCCAATAGTGGACCAGGCGGTTCAGTTCGCGGTCGGAGACAAAGCAGCCCTGCAACCTGACCAGTTTGCTGGAGTCGGAGGCCATATAGAGCATGTCACCCCGGCCCAGCAGCCGCTCCGCTCCTCCCATATCCAGGACCACCCGCGAGTCCACCTGCGAGGTGACGGCAAAGCTGATGCGGGCCGGGAAGTTGGCCTTGATCAGACCGGTGACCACGTCCACGCTGGGCCTCTGGGTGGCGATGACCAGGTGGATGCCCGTGGCCCGCGCCATCTGGGCGATACGGCAGATGGAACGCTCCACCTCATCGGGAGAAACCATCATCAGATCGGCCAGTTCATCTATGATGATCACGATGTAGGGCAGGGGGGCCTTGCCTCGCGCTCTCAGGCTCTCATTGTGGTTTTCAATATTGCGGGAGCCCGCCTCAGCAAACAGCCGATAGCGGCGGTCCATCTCTTTGGTAGCCCAGTGCAGCACCCTGACCACCTCTTCCAATTCGACCACCACAGGCCGAATCAGGTGAGGGATGCCATTGTAATTGGTCAGCTCGACCATTTTCGGGTCAATCATGAGCAGGCGCAGAGTATCAGGGGTATTATTGCACAAAAGGCAGGCCACGATGGCGTTGATACAGACTGATTTGCCCGAACCGGTTGCCCCGGCAATGAGGAGGTGAGGCATGGTGGCCAGATCTGCCACCACTGCCTGACCGGAGACATCCTGGCCCAGAGCGATCTTGAGTTTGGAATCCAACCGACGAAAAGCCTCGGATTCCATCACGCTGCGCAGGGCTACCAGCGAGGGCTCCGAGTTGGGTACTTCAATGCCCACGATGGGTTGACCTGGCACGGGAGCCTCGATACGGATGGGCGAGGCAGCCAGAGCCAGGGCCAGGTCGTTGGCCAGGGCGCTGATTTTGGAGACCTTGACCTTGACCCGTTTAATACGCCCGCTGCTATCCTTGTGTTCTACATAGCCCGGCTCAACACCGAATTGGGTCACCGTGGGCCCCTGATTGACCTCCACCACCTTGGCCGCCACGCCAAAACTGGCCAGAGTTTCCTCTATGATTTTGACCTTGGCCCGAATTTCTGCCTGGCTGATCTCCTGCTCCAGGCTCTCTTCCAGAATCTCCTTAATGTCCGGTAGCCGCCACTCAGGGCTGGGACCGCCGATGATGCGGGGGAGGAGAGAACCGCGCTGAGAGGGCAGGGGGAGTGGACGGGCAGATTCCATCTGGTCACCGCCAGGACCAGTCGCAGAAGGCATGGAGCGCTCAATGACTCGCGCTGGCAGTTCCTCCTCTGCCACGCCTGGAAGAGACCTGGCCCTGAAGTTGGCAAAACGATAGCGGTAGAAGTCCATCAGTCCCAGCCATCCCCTTTTGAGCAACTGCCCTATCTCGACCAGGGAAAGGCCAGAAAGCAGGATGAACGCCGCGATCATCAGCGCCAGGACCATCACAAAGGCTCCCACCTTCCCTATGCTGGTCACCAGGACCTGGCTGATCAACCACCCCAGGTAACCTCCTCCACCACCCTGGGCCGCCAGCTCTTCAGGGTAGGCCGGGAAGGAGAAAAGGTGAAAAGCGGCCAGAGTGGTGAGGAACAACAGCACTGCGCCCGCCGTCTTCTCCCGGCTGAGCTCCGGACGCCTTTCAAAATGTCTGACCAGAAGCCAGAAGCCCACCGCGCCCATCCCGAAAGGCACCACGTAGACGCCCCATCCAAAGCCCTGTCGCAAGAGGTGAAGCCACCACTCGGTCAGGCTGCCCCGCGTGGCTGAGAGAAAGCTGAGGAGGGTTATGCCACCTAAAACCATCAGAAAGATGCCCAGAATATCGAGTTGGCGGTCCAGAGAAATGTGGATTCCTGTGTCCTTCTTGGAGCGTCTCTTCTTCGCCATAGCTCAAATGTTCTCCCCATCCATTCTATTATATCACATTCTCTGAAAAAGAAAAAGACTAACTTGACATTGTTACATTTCAGGGTAGTAGCCCAACCGTGTTGGGCGTTGGCGGGATCGCAAGCGCCCTGACGGCCAACGCGGTTGGCCTTCTACCCCGATTTTGAGGGTTTTGCGCCATTTTGAGCAAATCTAACAATGTCGAGGTAAGTGCGTCGCATCTTAACTCCGGGTGATTCCTTGCGGTCTGCTGAGTCTCAGTAGACCGCAAGGGATCACCCGGAGTGGAGCCTTCAGGCGGACTTTCCGGCTAAAGCCTCGACTCCACAACTCCATTGCGGTCTACTGAGTCTACAATGTCAGGTCAGTTTGAAGTGCGGAACACGAAGGAACACAGGAGGTATCACCATGAAAAGCTTTAGAAGCGCTATCGGGAATCTCTTCGCCAGGTTGAGACTCTGGGGTGGGAGCATGGCCCGAGAGGGGAAAGGCCAGAGCCTGATCGTGATCGTCTTTGCCTTTCTGGGTTTGCTGGCTTTTGTCGGCCTGGCCGTGGACCTGGGCCTGGTCTACGCCGAGCGGGTCCGGATCGGGCGGGCCTGCGACGCCGCCGCTTTGGCGGCGGTGCGGGAACTCCCCCAGGAGTACACCGCCGCCCAGAGGGCCCTGGAATATCTGAACCTGAACGGCTATGACATCAGCAAGGCCCGCGTGGAAATATACTACTGCCAATACTCACCCTACGTCGTCCCCGGCAGCCCGAGCGCCCAGGATGCCCAGACCATTATCAAGATAGACACCCGTACCTACGAGGACCCTGCCGGACAATGCGACACGGCCAACCGGATCAAAGTGGAAGGCTCCCAGAAGGTCGGCATGAACTTTATGCAATTTTTCGGCTTTAGCGAGGTGACAGTTTCAGGAGATGCGGTGGCCGAGAATGTCCGCAACCTGGATATCTCCATCGTCTTTGACAGATCGGGTTCTATGGAATTCGACACCCTGTGCTATGGGTGTTGGATTCCGATTGCCGGGAGCGAGTATCCCGTCGGCACCCGCCCTTATCTGACTTTTCCCCACGACTATACCCAATACGATCCGGTTACCGGGCCCTGGCCACCTCCCAGCGGTATCTGCTCCAATACGGTCTATTATGAAAAAAGTGGCTTTAAGTACATTGTCATTGAGGCCGAACATTATTCCTATAACAGCAGCATCTGGGATCGGGACTATGCCGTGAAAGGCATCGCCCGTTGGACCCTGCAGCGCAACACCCAGGCCAATTCCTATGACTATAGTGGCTCTGTGGGCTCTTCGAGCCTGGACAGCTACGGTGGATATATGAAGGTCATGCCCTATTACGACTCGACCTACGAAGAGGGAGCCACCGATCGGAGCGGCCCTCATGGCATAACAGCCACTACGCCCCGTCTGGAGTATGACTTTCATACCCCCCCGGGTGGATCTGAGCTCTATTATATCTACCTGCGGGCTCAGGGGGGCCGCAGCCCGGGTTGCACTTGCGGCAACCCGGGTTGCGGGTGCGATGTTAATCCCAGGATCGTACATTGGGGATTATCTGGGGGCACCTATGATGGAAGCCCTCAGGATAGCCTGACCGTTGCCACTTACGGCATTGCCTATGACGGAGCGAGAGAAGATAGTTGGAAGTGGAACCGGATAGGTCCGGTGGAGCTGGTCGGCGACCGGGACTATACCCTGAAACTGTGGGCAGGTGGGCTGGGCTTTGCCCTGGACAAGATCATCATCACCAGGGATTCCGGTTGCATTGCCAGTGGCAAACCCTGTCAGAATACACAGAATGGCAGTGTAAAGGGACCGGCTCAGACA
>Ga0209162_1004568_pt1 | contig 10264 bp, 8 predicted proteins | sample YNPNPMetaG_FD_187121 | JGI IMG/M metagenome (GOLD analysis project Ga0209162, IMG submission 187121) | Anoxygenic and chlorotrophic microbial mat microbial communities from Yellowstone National Park, USA - YNP NP MetaG (SPAdes) (version 2) ...
GGCGGACCGGCCGGGGCGCCTTGCGGAGTTCCAGGTTCCGACGTATTCGCGGTATCTCGACTTTGTGGAGTGGGTGGATGCGCGGCGTGTTCTCATCGGCGGAGATGCCTACGGGGTGGTTCTGGATGTTGACAAAGGCGAGGTGGAGAGGAAAATCCACGGGGGTCTCTTCGCCATCTCGCCGGACCGGGTCAAGGTCGCATGCTGGAAAGGACTCGGAATCGGTAGGCCTCCGTTCATCTCGGACAGAGTGATGATCGTCCAACTCGGGGAGAGGGAGTGGCGAGCCGGGCCGGAGGTGGTTCAGAGCGAACCCGGGTTTTATCAGGTTTACCCGCCCGATTCGGAACTGAAAGAGTTCGAGAGTGTGCAGGACATGTCGCGGAGGCGCTATGCGATGAGTTCATTTCTCTGGTTTTCCGACAGTCGGCGGGTCGCTTTTGTGGAGGACCAGGACTGGAAGTACTGGCTCGTGACCGTGAACATCGAGATCCGGGACGGCGTAATCCACGCCGGGCATGAGCGGATGGTGTTGCCGCTGTCGACGGCGGATGTTCCTGACGGTATGTGGATGGCCAAGGATTTGTCCTGGCGCAAGCAGGACGAGGAACTGAGCTTCGTTATCTACGACCGGCGGCTGGTTGTGAATGTGCCCCGGAAGACAATCCGTTGGGAGATGGCAAGATAGGGGGCCTGACGCTCCCGCTCGCCGCAGCCTGCTCCGCGGCTAACCGTTCCTTGGATCCTCCCGAGGCAGACCTTGGGGCCCCGCGGGCGCAAGCCCGCCGGGGCCTCAAGTCTGTCAGGCCTTCCGCCGATGTCCTCTCTCAGAGGATGCCCCGATGACGTACTCCGCCAATCTCCCCGGCTCCAGCGCGGATCCATGGCACGCCCGTGCGCTGGAGCACCTGGCGAACGAGCAGATCGAGGATGCCGTCCGCTGTTTGCGGCGCGCCGTGGCGCTGGACCCCCAAGCTGCGGGCGCGTGGAATGATCTGGGAGTGGTGCTGGAGGCGCTCGGCAACCGCCGGGATGCCGTCCATTGCTACCAGCAGGCGCTGCGGGCCCGCCCCGGCATGAAGGCGGCGATCCGCAACCTGATGGCTCTCGCCATTCAGGCCAGCCTGGCGGCTCATACGGTCTTGCCGCCGCCGGTGAGCGCGCAGGCGGCCACCGCCGTGGCGCGCTGAGAACACGCCCCGGCCGTGTGTGCCTTCTCCGGCTGGCGGCCGGGACCGGGTCAGTTCGCCCTGCGCCGCGCCAGCGCCGCCTGCCAGGCCTGCTTGAGCCGGGCCTCCAGTTCGGGCGGAATCTTGCCCGGATCGACCCGCGCCGAGTAATGATGGGCGGCTTCGATGGCGCGCCGCAGGCTGCGCAGGAACTCGAGGCACGGCTCGCAGCCCTGGATGTGCTCCTCGATCAGCCGGCAATCCGTCTCGTCCAGCTCGCCGTCGAGATATTCGGACAATCGCGCGAAAACCTCCATGCAGCGCGGGTCGCGAGGCGAGTGCGTGTGATGCGGTTGTGTCGGACGGGTCATCGCTGCTTTCCCTCCCCATTGCCGCCGAGGTACCTGGCGAGGCTCTTGCGCAAAGCCAGGCGCCCGCGGTGGAGCCGTTGCTTGACGGCGTCCACGGAGAGATCGAGAATCTCGGCCGTTTCCGCCGTCGACAATCCTTCGACGTCGCGCAACAGAACCACCGAGCGGTAGGTTTCGGGCAGCTCCCGCAAGGCCTGCTCGAGGTGCGCGCCCAGCTCGGCGCGCAACAGCCGTTCTTCGGGCAGCTCCCCGCGGTCCTCGATCTGCGTCGACCGGGGCATATCCTCCGAGCCGGGCAGCAGCTCGTCGAGCGACAGCTCCCGCTCGGGCGCGTAGACGCTCCGCCGCCGCTTCATCAGGCAGAAGTTCTTGGCGATGCGGAACACCCACGCGCGCACGCGCTCGGGGTCCTGTAGCTGGTCGAAGTTTTCAAAGACCTTGAGGAGCGTTTCCTGCGCCACCTCTTCGGCGTCCTCCCGCTGGCCGCACATCAGCCAGGTGTACTGGAAGACGCGGTGCTGGATGCTCTCGACGAACGGGGCAAAAGCCGAGGCGTCGCCCGCAAGCAGACGCCGCGCCCATTCCACTTCCGGCGCCGGACCGGCCGACGGGGGTGATGCGGTGGCCACCCCTCTATCGTAAAACCTTGCCGTCCGCCCTGTTTCGCCCGCGGTCTCTGCAACTGGGAGAGCGCGGGATGCGTTGCTTCTGTTCATCCCCAAGGATGCAGATGCCCGCGGCCGGTGACCGGGTGCGCGCGGCCGCCGCGCCGCGCCGGCTAGCCGCGGCGCCGTATGCAAAAGCCGCGCACCAGGGCTGTCACGGCGCAAAAATTGCCGCATCTTGGGGAATGTGCGGAAACGAATTTTCCCCCTCACCCTGCTGGCTTGGACCGCGCTGGCGCAGGAGCCGCTTTCGCTGAAGGATGCGGTGAGGCAGGCGCTGAAGCAGCACCCGTCGCTGGAAGCGGCCGACGCCCGCATCCAGGCGGCCGACAGCCGCATCGGGCAGGCCCGGTCCGGCTTCCTGCCGCGCGTCCAGTACATGGAAAACCAGATGCGGGGCAACAACCCCGTCTATGTGTTCGGCTCGCTGCTCACGCAACGGCAGTTCACCGAGGCGAATTTCGATATCCGCCGCCTGAACCGGCCGGATGCGCTCAACAATTTTCAGAGCACGGTGACGGCCGAGCAGCTGATTTACGATTTTGGCGGCGTGAAATACGGCGTAAAAGCGGCGGAATTCGGCAAGAAAATGACCGAGGCGGAAAAGCGCGCCGAGCAGCTGAACCTCATCGCCCGGGTGGCGCGTGCCTACCACGGCGTGACGCTGGCCGCGCAGGCGCTCGAGGTGGCGCAGGAGGCGCTGAAGACAGCGGAGGCGGACCTGAAGCGCGCCATCACGGTGCGCGACGCCGGGCTGGCGACCGAGGCCGACGTGCTGGCCGTCCAGGTCCATGTGGCGGCGATGAAGGAGCAGGTGATCCGGCGCGAGGCCGACCTGAAGGTCGCCCGCGCGGCGTTGAACGAGGCGCTCGGCCTGCCGCTGGACACCCCGCACCGGCTCACCACGCCGTTGCAGCCCGTGCCCGGAGTGGAGGCTGCCACGCCGGACCAGCGGCCGGAACTCGAGCAGATCCGCATGGCCCGCCAGGCGGCCGAAGCGCAGGCCCGCAGCGCCCGCGCCGGCTATCTGCCGCAGATCGCCTTCCGGGCCGTGGTCGAAACCGACCGCCAGGAGTTTCTCAACAAGGGGGGCGGCAACTGGCTGGTGATGGGTTCGGTGCGCTGGAACCTGTTCGACGGCAACCGGACGCGGGAGTCGGTGCGCGAGGCGCGTGCCATGGCGGCCGCGGCGGCTGCCGGCGAGAAGCAGTACGCCAACGCGCTGCGGCTGGAGCTGACCAAGGCGCTGGCCGACTTTGAAGCCGCCACCGAACGCATCGCCGTCACCGAAGCCGGCGTGGCCCAGGCCGAGGAGACCCTGCGGATCATCCGCAACCGGTATTCGAACGGGCTGGCCACGGTCACCGAGCTGCTGCGGGCGCAGACCGCCCTGCTGGATGCAAAGACGCGCCGCCTGGCCGCGATCCACGATCAGCGGCTGGCGGCGGTGGAAGTGGAAAGATCTGCCGGGAAACTGAATGGAGACTCGAATGTTCTGGACTAACTCGAAGCTTGCCGGAGCCTCCGGCGTACTGGTTCTGTGGTTTGCCGCCGGCCTGGCCGGCTGCGGCGGCGAGAAGCCTGCGCCCCGCAAGGCGGAGCCGGGGCCGGCGGTGCGCGCAACGGTTGTCAGGCTGGCCGAAGAGACCGTGCCGGACGTCTACGAGGCCACCGGCACGGTGCGGGCGCGCGTGTCGAGCGTGTTGGCGGCGCGCGTGATGGGCTACCTCCGCGAGGTGCGCGTGCAGGCGGGCGACACGGTGCAGCCGGGGCAGGTGATCGCCGTCATCGAGGCGCGCGAAATCGACAGCGGGCTGAAACAGGCCGAGGCGGCGCGCGACGAGGCCCGCAGCGCGTTGCCGGAAGTGGACAACGCCATCGCCGCCGCGAAGGCGCAGCTCGAGCTGGCCGAAGCGACGCACCGCCGCATGAAGTCGCTGTTCGACCAGAAGTCGATCACGCAACAGGAATTCGACGAGGTCGAGGCGCGGCTGCGCATGGCGCGGGCCAACCATGAGATGGCAGTGGCCAAGCGGGCCCAGCTGGAGCAGAAGATCCGCCAGGCCGAGTCGGCCGTGGCGCAGGCGGCGGCGATGAAGGGCTACATGGAGATCACCGCGCCGTTCCGCGGTATCGTCGTCGAGCGCAAGGCCGAGCCCGGCATGCTCGCCGCGCCCGGCATGCCGATCGCCGTCGTGGAGCAGGCCGGCGGCTACCGGCTGGAGGCTGCGGTGGAGGAGAACCGGATCAAGGCCGTCAAGCCGGGCATGGCCGTCGAGGTGCTGATCGACGCGCTCGGCACCTCGGTGCAGGGCAGGGTGGAGGAGATCGTGCCGGCGCTCGACCCCGGCTCGCGCAGCTTCACGGTCAAGATCGGGCTGTCCGGCGGCCTGCTGCGCAGCGGCATGTTCGGCCGCGCCCGCTTCCCCATGGGCGAGCGGAAGGCGCTGCTGGTTCCTGCGTCGGCAATTGTCCGGCAAGGGCAGGTCGAGCAGGTGTTCGTGGTGGAGAACGGCGTGGCGAAGTCGCGCCTGGTCACTACGGGCGCGGCCCGCGGCGAGCGGGTTGAAGCGCTCAGCGGCCTGCGCGCCGGAGAAAGCGTCGTGGCGCCGGTACCCGCCAATCTCGCCGATGGCAGCCGTGTCGAGGTGAGGCCGTGACCATGCAGAAAGACAAGCCCCGTTATGGCCTGGCCGGCCGCATGGCGCACGGCTGGATCAACTCCAAGCTCACGCCGCTGTTCATCGTCGCCTCCCTGCTGGTGGGCGCCTTCTCCGTGCTGATGCTGCCGCGCGAGGAGGAGCCCCAGATCATCGTGCCGATGATCGACGTGATGGTGGCGATGCCCGGCGCGAGCGCCAAAGAGGTGGAAGAGCGCGTCACGCGCCCGATGGAGAAGCTGCTGTGGGAGATCCCCGGCGTCGAGTACATCTACTCGACCACGTCGCCGGGCATGTCGCTGGCCATCGTCCGCTTCAAGGTCGGGCAGAACGAAGAGGACGCCATCGTGCGGCTCAACCAGAAGCTGCACGCCAACTACGACCTCATCCCGCCCGGCGCGAGCCAGCCGCTGATGAAGCCGCGCTCGATCGACGACGTGCCGATCCTCGCGCTCACCTTCCACTCGCCCCGATACAACGATTTCGAGCTGCGCCGCATCGTTGCGCAGGTGCATGACCAGGTCAAGCAGGCGCCCGACGTGAGCGAGGTGAAGATCATCGGCGGGCAGCGCCGCGTGCTGAAAGTGACGCTCGACTCGACGCGCCTGGCCGCCTACAATCTGGCCCCGCTTCAGGTGATCGGCGCGCTCGGCATGAGCAACCGCAAGCTGCCCGCGGGCACGGCGGCGGCAGGCAACGTGGAGACGGTGCTCGAAGCCGGCAGCTGGATCCGCAACGCCGAAGATGCGGGCAGCCTGGTCGTGTCGGTCTCCAACGGGCGGCCGGTGTATCTGCGCGATGTGGCGCGCGTCGAGGACACGGGCGAAGACCCCGTTCAGTACGTGCAGTTCGCCCGCGAGGGCCGCTTCGAGCCGGCCGTCACGCTGTCTGTGGCCAAGCGCAAGGGCACTAACGCCATCACGGTGGCGCGCCGCGTGCTCGAACGCGTGGAGCAGATGAAGGGCCGCATCATCCCGGCCGATGTCGAAGTCACCGTCACGCGCCACTACGGCGAGACGGCCGAGGAGAAGTCCGACGAGCTGCTGTTCCACATGGGCATCGCCGTGGTCAGCGTCACGCTGCTCATCGCGCTGGTGCTCGGCTTCCGCGAATCGCTCATCGTCTTTATCGCCATCCCGGTGACGCTGGCCCTCACGCTGACCGTCTTCTACCTCTATGGCTACACGCTGAACCGCATCACGCTGTTCGCGCTCATCTTTTCCATCGGCATCCTGGTCGACGACGCCATTGTCGTGGTGGAGAACATCGTCCGCCACGCCCGCCTGCCGCACAACGCGGGCCGTCCCATCGCTGACGTGGCCGTGGAAGCGGTGGACGAAGTGGGCAACCCCACCATCCTCGCCACTCTGACCGTCATCGCGGCCATCCTGCCGATGGCGTTCGTCAGCGGCCTGATGGGCCCGTACATGCGGCCCATCCCGATCGGCTCCAGCGCGGCGATGGTGTTCTCGCTGATCGTCGCCTTCCTGGTGACGCCGTGGGCCGCCATCCGCATCCTGAAGACGCACGAGGCCCACGGGCATGAGCATGCGGAGGACCGCCTCACCGTGTTCTACCGCAAGGTGATGGACCGCCTTATCCACGTTCCCTTTTACCGCTACGGGTTCCTGGTTCTTGTCACCGTCTTGCTGCTCGGCTCGATGTCGCTTGTCTACATCGAGTTCGTGAAGGTGAAGATGCTGCCCTTCGACAACAAGAGCGAGTTCCAGGTGATCATCGACATGCCGGAGGGCACGACGCTGGAAGAGACCGCGCGGGTCACGCGCCTGTTGGCGGAAGCGGCGTTCGACGAGCCCGAAGTGGTCAATGTGCAGACCTACGTCGGCACGGCCGCCCCGTACAACTTCAACGGGCTGGTGCGGCACTACTTCCTCAGGCGCGGCTCCAACGTGGCCGACATCCAGGTGAACCTGACCGGCAAGAAGGAGCGCGACCTGCAAAGCCACGACATCGCCAAGAAGATGCGCGAGCGGCTGACGCCGATCGCCCGGCGCTACGGCGCGCGGATCAAGGTGGCCGAGGTGCCGCCCGGCCCGCCCGTGCTCCAAACCCTGGTCGCCGAGGTCTATGGCCCCACGGCCGAGGGCCGCGAAAAGCTGGCCCGGGAGATTCTCCGGCTCTTCGACGAGACCCCGGGCGTGGTCGACGCCGACTGGTACGTCGAAGACCCGCAGCCGCGCCAGATCTGGCATGTCGACCGTGAGAAGGCCGCTTTGCACGGCGTCTCGGTGGAGGATGTGGCGCGCACGATGCTGGCCGCCTCCAGCGGCTTCCCTGCCGGCCTGCTTCACGTCGAAGAAGCCAGGGAAGACGTGCCGGTCGTGGTCCGGCTGGACCGCGCCACCCGCAGCGATCTGGAGCGGCTGAAGTCGCTCAAGGTCGTCGGCCGCGCCGGCAACCTCGTGCCGCTCAGCGAAATCGTTCGCGTCGAGCAGACGGCGAGCGAGAAGAACATCTACCACAAGAACCTCATGCCGGTGACCTACGTCACCGCCGACGTGGCCGGCGTGATGGAGAGCCCCGTCTACGCGATTCTCGCGCTGGGCCCGAAGATTGCGAAGCTGGACATCGGCCAGGGGTATTCGATCGAGCAGTACACGGCGCGGCAGCCCGACAGCGAGCTGAAGTACGCCATGAAGTGGGACGGCGAGTGGCACATCACCTATGAGGTCTTCCGCGACCTCGGCATCGCCTTCGCCGCCGTGCTCGTGCTGATCTATGTGCTGGTGGTCGGCTGGTTCGAAAGCTTCCTCACGCCGATCATCATCATGGCGGCCATTCCGTTCTCGCTGGTCGGCATCCTGCCGGCGCACGGGCTGCTGAACGCGTTCTTCACGGCGACCTCGATGATCGGCTTCATCGCCGGCGCCGGCATCGTCGTGCGCAACAGCATCATCCTGGTCGACTTCATCGAGCTGCGCCTGAAGGAGGGCATGCCGCTCGATCTGGCCGTGATCGACGCCGGCGCGGTGCGCTTCCGCCCGATGATGCTCACCGCGGCGGCGGTTGTCGTCGGCAGCGCCGTGATTCTGTTCGACCCGATTTTCCAGGGGCTGGCCATCGCGCTGATGGCGGGCGAAATCGCCTCGCTGCTGCTTTCGCGCGTCACCGTTCCCATCGTTTACTACATCTTCAACAAAGGGAGGCAAGAGTCATGACGGTTGAACGTTGGCTGCGGCTCATCGCCGGGTTTTTCATTCTGCTGAGCCTGGCCCTGAGCGTGTATCACGACCAGCGCTGGCTGTGGTTCACGGCCTTTGTAGGGCTGAACCTGTTGCAGAGCGCATTCACCAACTGGTGCCCGATGATGACGATCCTGCGCAAGCTGGGCGTCAAGGGTTGAGCGCGGTGGCGGCGAGGCGGCGCCATCCCCGGCGCCGCCTCACGCCGAGGCCAGGTGCAACAGCCCCTTCAGCCGCTCCCGGAACGTAGGTTCCGGCGGGGTGTACTGGATCCCGGCGAGGGAGGCGGCAAAGGCGGTGAAGGCCTGTCCCAGCGACGAGTCCGGGGCCACCGGGGCGGCGTCGGCAATGGCCGCTGCCACCGCAGGGTAGTTGTTGGGGAAAGCCTTTTCGACCGGCCTGCCGAGCAAGCCTTCCAGTTCCGCCAGCGGGGGGCCAGCCGGATGGACCCGGTTCAGCAGAATGTGAATGCGGTCCGGCGCCACGCCGAGCCTCTCCAGCTCCGTCAAACGCTGGATGGTCAGCTTCAGCGCCGGGATTTCCGGCGTGGTGACGGGAAAGATCTTTTCCGACCGGCGCACGACCTCGTAAGTGGCGGGGTTGACCAGCTCCGGCATATCCACAAGGATCAGGTCATACTGCGGCTGGACGAAGTTCAAAAGCTGGAAGTAATTGGCCCACTCCGGCGGGGTGAAGTCGAGCGTGCGGGTGGAGAGCAGAAAATCGACCCCGTGCTTGGCGACGACATTGCGCCGCAGCACGAAGGTATCCAGCTCGCCCGAGGATTGCAACACCGCCTGAGTTCCTCCGGCTGCTTCCACGCCGAGCATCAGCGCCAAGACGCTGCTGCGGAGGTCAGCGTCAATCACCAGGGTCCGTTTGCCGAGCCGGGCGGCGGCCACGGCCGTGTTCAATACCACCGTCGAGCACCCGCTGCCCGCCTTGCTCGGGAGGAACGCGTAAAGCGACGGCTGCACTCCTCCCTGGTGGAGCTCCAGCGCGCGCCGGATGGCGGCCCGCAATTCTTCCGGCGTGCACTCGAGGCCCACGTATGTGCTCAAGCCCGCCTGCCGGGCCAGCAATTTTGCCTCGGTGCTGCAACCGATGCCCACCACGGGCATTTGCGGCGAGTGCGCGCGGATCCGCGCCACACACTCCACCGACTCCTGTCCCGCCGTCAGATCCAGGATCACAAGATCGGGACAGAGGCTGTTCAACAGCCTTGCCAGCTCGTAGTTGCCCGGCGGCGCGGGCAACTCCCGCATCACCATGATCTGCCCGGTGGCGGCGATCATGGACCGAACCAGCGGCGCTGCCTCGGGGCTTCCCAGAATGACCAGCGCGCTAAACACAAAACGCTCCCCGCCGGCGCCACAATCCGGCTGCTCTCAATATCGTCCAAATGGGTGAAGACTTTAGGGAGGACAGCGGGGCCGGAAGCACCCGCAGCGGGCGGGCAACGGCCCTTTCCGGCCCCCGCCGACCCACGGAAAACGGGCCGCGGCGGCGGCTGGCTGTCACGGATCCGCCCCGGCCGCATCAGTCTGTCATTAACGGATGTAAACTCATCAGGGAGGTCCGCCAACCGATGGACATTGCACTGGATCTTCACCGGTTCCACTTCGCATTCACTGTCACGTTCCACTACCTGTTCGTCCAGCTCACCCTCGGCCTCGCGCTGCTGATCTTCATCCTGAAGACCATGGCCCTGAGGACCGGCAACGAGCACTACAACCAGGCCGCACGGTTCTGGGCGAAAATCTTTGCCATCAACTTCGCGCTCGGCGTCGTCACCGGCATTCCGATGGAGTTCCAGTTCGGCACGAACTGGTCCCGGTTTTCGAAGGCCGCCGGCGGCGTCATCGGCCACACGCTCGCCATGGAAGGCCTGTACGCGTTCTTTCTGGAGAGCTCCTTCCTGGGCTTGCTTCTGTTCGGAGAGAAGATCCTCGGCCCCGTTGGCCACTGGCTGGCTTCGCTGGCCGTCTGGATCGGCAGCTGGGTGTCGGGCTACCTGATCGTCGCCACCAACGCCTGGATGCAGCGGCCTACGGGCTACCGCTTGGGAGACAAGGGCGAGATCCTGCTCGACAGCTGGTGGTCGCTGGTGTTCAACGATTGGGCCTTCTGGCAGTACTCGCACACCATCGTCGGCGGCGTCATCACGGGCGCCTTTATCATGAGCGGCGTCGGGGC
>Ga0209162_1004572_pt1 | contig 10252 bp, 9 predicted proteins | sample YNPNPMetaG_FD_187121 | JGI IMG/M metagenome (GOLD analysis project Ga0209162, IMG submission 187121) | Anoxygenic and chlorotrophic microbial mat microbial communities from Yellowstone National Park, USA - YNP NP MetaG (SPAdes) (version 2) ...
GGCAGACCGCCGAGGAGCACGAATTTCCATCTACTGATCATAGGAGAAGGATGACCCCCGAAGTTGTCATCGAAAGCGGCTGGCTGCTGATCGCCCTGGCTATCCCGCTGGTCTTTGATCCCGGCAGCGCGCAACCGTTCGAGCCGGTCAAGGTGGCGGTCTTGCGCACCATCGTGATCTTTATGGTCGTGTTTTGGGTGCTCAGCACAAAGTCGCTCAAACTATACCCCACACGCCATGTTGCTTTAACCCTTCCCCCTCTCCTGGCCCTGACGCTGGCCTTGTTGTACCTGGCGGCCACCGTCTTATCCGTGTCTCCCCGCCTCAGTCTGTGGGGCAGCTATCAGTGGCGTCAGGGGGCGTACACGTTCCTCTGCTTGCTGGTCCTGTTCGCGCTGGTGGCCGGGCAACTGCGTACCCGGCAGCAACGGGAACGACTGGTGACGACCATGCTCTTTGCCAGCGCCGTGGTGAGTGGATACGGTTTACTCCAGTTCGCCGGGCTGGATCCGATCCCCTGGGAGCGACCGGCGGAACGCCCGTTTGCCACCCTGGGACACCCCAATTTCCTGGGGTTGTACCTGGCGATGACGATGCCGCTGGCGGTGGTGCGCCTGCTTGAAGCGCGGGCCTGGTCGCTCCGCAGCCTCTATGCCGGTTTGCTGTTTATCCAGATCGGTTGTCTGCTGGCGACAGCCTCCCGCAGTGCAGGGCTGGGGGCACTGGCCGCGAGCGCGACCCTGGCCCTGCTCGGCGGTAGCCGCACCCGCCATACCAGATGGGTGATCGGGAGCCTGGTGGTGGTGACGGTGGCCTTGCTGATCCTGGCAGCATGGGCCTATGCAGACCCGGGCGGGTGGGCATCCGGGGGAGCGCTGGAACCGATTCACTCACTGCTACGGGGTAAATCGGCCACCACGACTATCCGTATCCTGGCGTGGTCGGCCACGGCACAACTCATCGCCAGACATCCCTTGTCAGGGACCGGGCCGGAGAGCTTTGCGCTGGCGTTCCAGGCAGTCTATCCACCGGCTCTGACCGTCTACGGCGGGATCAGGGCTACCGGCGGCCAGGCCCATAACGAGTTCCTGGCCTGGGCCGTGAACGCTGGCCTGCCAGGGTTGGTGGTATACCTGGCCCTGGTGGTCGCGGTCTGCTGGTGCGGCTGGCGAGTCGTCAAGAATGCCGCGCGCCCGGAGGCCCTGACGGCGGCGGCATTCATCGCTGGCGTGGTGGCCTACCAGGTGGCAAACCAGTTCAGCTTTGGGGTCGCCACCACATTGAGCACCCTGTGGCTGAGCCTGGGGGTACTGGCAGGCGCGGCTTCTGCCATCTATGCTCATTCCCCAGGGGGGAAGGAGGTCGGCGCTCAAACGGCTTCAGTCCGGCGCCGGAAACTGCTCAGCGGCGCGGGGCTGTTCCTGGCGGCTCTGGTCCTGACCTGGGGCACGAACGTTGTGCCGCTCCTGGCCGATGCTCACGTCAAGACCGGCCTGTACCATCTCAGGACCGGCGACTGGCCGGCCGCCATCGCCGCCTACGAGCGGGCGATAGCCTGGCAGCCGGATCAGGACTACTACCAGGCCCTGTTGGCCTCGGCGCAACTGGCCCGGGCCGTTAACGGCACGGGCGCGGCATTCCCCCTGGCCGAAGCCGCCAGCGAGCGAGCCATCGCCCGGTCACCGCTGGACGAGGAGCATTGGTTGATGCTGGGTGACGTGCGACGATATTGGGGTCAGGCTACTGCAGACCCGACCCACCTGGACCGGGCCAGCGCAGCCTATCGGCAGGCGCAGCACCTCAGTCCCACGGACCCGGAACCGCTGATCAAGACCGGCCAGGTGCTCATGCTCCAGGGCTACCCGGCCGAGGCTGTGTTGGCCTACCAGGCGGCCCTGGCTCTGGACCCGTTGAACGCCTCCGCCTACAGCCATCTGGCGCTGGCCTATCAGGCCCTGGGTCGCCCGGCCGAAGCGGCCGAGGCTCTCCGCCAGGCCACACGCGTCGCTGAAGAGTGCGACCGGCTCATCTCCAAACGATAAAGAGGGTCACGTGAACAGACGCATCGTCATAGCGGCCGGGTTGCGTTGGGGACTGGTGCTGGCGTGGATGGGAGTGATCTTTGCCCTGTCCGCGCAATCGGTTATGGTGCATCACCCAGACAACGTCACCGACATCGTGCTCAAAAAGATCGGTCACCTCACCGAATACGGGGTCCTGGCCGTCCTGATCTGGTGGGCGATGTCAGTGCGTGCCCCGCTGTTGGAGCGACGCTGGTATCTTATTGCCTGGGCGTTGGCCGCTCTGTATGCCGCCAGCGACGAATGGCATCAGATGGCGGTCCCCGGCCGCAATGGGAACCTCTATGACTGGCTGGTGGACGTGGCCGGGGCCGGCATCGCCCTGGTGGGGCTGCGTATCCTGTTGTTGCGGCGGGATGGTCAGCCTGGCGCGAGGAACTTGCACATCGCCACAAAGTCCCGGCCATGATAGTGGCGGTGCAGCAGGCCCTCCACCTGGTAGCCGTGGGCTTCATAGAAGTGGCGAGCTGGCCCGACCGCGTCGGTGATGAGGGCCAGCTTGTGACAGTCAGCGGCACCGGCCCGGGTCTCGAAATCCGCCAGGAGCGCCGCGCCGATGCCATGACGCCGCATATCGTCGCGCACCACGATCTCGGATAGATGAGCGACCCCGGCCCGCAGGCGGAAGCGGGCCGCGCCGACGGTCTCGCCGCTCGCCGGGAGTGTGGCCCGGGTGACGAAACGTTGCGTTGACCAATCCAGTCCTGTATCGGCCTGGCCCCACGCCGCAGTCAGAAACCCGGCTACGGCCTCGGCCGTTGTGACCTCAATCTGTACATCCATTGGTTCAACAGAAAGGAGTAGATCTCAAATGGATTTCTTGCAACTGATCGCGGCACGCTATAGCGTGCGGGGGTATCGGCCGGACCCGGTGCCAGATGAGTTGCTTCAGCAGGTGCTGGAAGCAGCCCGCCTGGCCCCCACGGCGGCCAACCGCCAACCGGTACAGATCATCGTGATCCATACAGCGGGCCGGGAGGCGGAACTGCAACGCATCTACAAGGCGCCCTGGTTCAGGCAGGCCCCCCTGGTGGTCTGTGTCTGCACTCAATCGGCTGCCGCCTGGGTCCGCTCCGATGGCCTGAACTATGGCCTGGTGGACGCGACCATCGTCATGGACCACCTGATCCTGGCTGCGACGGATGTGGGTCTGGGCACGTGTTGGGTCGCGGCCTTTGATCCGGCGGCGGCGCGGGAGGTATTGGGGCTGCCGAAGGGGGTGGAGCCGGTGGCCTTTACACCTCTGGGTTACCCGGCCGACCCGCCCCGGCCCAAGCAACGCAAACCCCTGGCTGAGCTGGTGCGGTACGAGCGTTGGGGCTGACCATCGCACCAGGCGCGGAGTTAGTACGGAAACGCCCCCGCCACGGCATCGCGGGCTTCCTCAGACGCGCTGGTCACCCCCAGGACCCATCGCCCGTTGTTCCAGACGATCCCGTGGGTGTATTCGCCCCAACCGCTCACGTACCAGCGGGCATAGAACGGTTTGCCGGGCCAGGCGCGGTACTGGTAGGAGCCAGTCCCGCCCTTCTTCACTCGCCCCTGCAAGAGTTCCACGAACTGTTGGGCCTCTGCCTGTGAGTCCATCTGGACCGCAAAGGCTAATGCCCGGCCGGCCGGCCCCGTGTACACCACGCCCCTGGCCCCCCGCGGCACGGTCACACTGGCCAACGTGGAGACGGTGCGGACTGGGCCAGCCGTGTAATCGCCGATGGTCGGGGGAAACACGCTGTCCGGAGCGAGGCCGGCCGGCACGGCCGGCCGCTCGTCTATGCCGTAAGGTGCTGGCGCGGTGATCATCGCGGCCATACTCCCAAAGCCACACGCTGCACAGCCCCCCCAGAATGTCACTGCCATCGCTACGATACAACAGCACGCCAGCAGTGCCAGCACCAGGATAACGACAAGGGCAACGATCAGGTTACGATTTTGATTCAAGGTGAGTGTCCTCCTATGTTTGTGATAGTCTCAGTAGATGGAAAAAGTTGCTCAACGCGGGTCTGCGACCCGCGTTTCTCGGCGGTCACAGACCGCCGAGGAGCACAAATTTCCATCTACTGAGTCTGCTACAATCCCCTTCGCCAGGCTCAGGGCAGGCCCCGCACGGCTGTGGGCACCCAGGCCCGGGCCACCTGAGCCATCTGGTGCAGCACGGCCGGCGCATAGGGGGTTACGTTTTCGTAGGCCAGGTCCAGGGTATTGACCGGCCGGAACTGCTGGAGGTAGTATTGCCGGGCGCCAGCGATAGCCTGGGCCAACGCCGGCACATCGGCCGGGGTCACCAGGCCCGGCACCACTGTGGTGCGGAACTCGTGGGCCACACCGGCCGTCAGGACGAGCCGGATGCTCTCCCCTACAGCCTCATGGGATGGCGCCCCCAGGGCGGACTCGTACCGTTCCAGAGGCGTCTTCAAGTCCAGGGCCACATAGTCCAGCAAGCCCTCGGCCAGCAGCGCGTGCAGCACGTCCGGCCGGGAGCCGTTGGTGTCCAGCTTGGCGGCGAATCCCAGCCTCTTGACCGCGCGGAGGAACTCCGGCAGGCCCGGCTGCAACGTCGGCTCGCCGCCGCTGACCACCACGCCGTCCACAAACTGCTGCCGCTGGGCCAGGAACTCCAGCACGTCGGCCACGGGGATGTCTGGCAAATCGGCCGGGTTTGCCACCAGGTCAGCGTTATGGCAGTAGGGACAGCGGAAATTGCATCCGCCGGTAAAGACCACGGCCGCGAGGTGGCCCGGAAACTCGATGAGCGAGGTCTTCACCAGGCCCTTGATGTGCAAGTCCATAGTCCTCAGTCCACGGTCCGCAGTCGGCAGTCCTCAGTCCGCCTTCGGCGGTCGGCGATCAGCGGTCGTCAGGGCAACCTGGCCGGGGACATGAACCACGGTGAAGGGTTTGCGGTCCGCGAATTCCTGCTTCTTACCGTCGTTCCAGTTCTGGACCGGGCGCAGGTAGCCCACGATCCGGGAATACACCTCACAGGGAACCTTGTTGTCTTCCATTGCGATGCCTCCTATAGTTTGTAGTATGCCCACTCACCCCACCACGGTGGGGACCTGGGCAGGCTGGCTCTCATACGCGATGGTCAAGCCCAGTTGCTCCAACTGCTCCTTCGAGTGCTCGTAGGGGCAATAGGGGTGCTCGCCGGGGATATAGCCGTGGATCGGACAGATGCTGAAGGTGGGCGTGAGCGTGTAGTAGGGCAGACGAAAGTTCTCGGCGATGCGGCGGACCAGGAGCCGGGCCTGCCGCCAGTCGTCCAGCCGCTCGCCCAGGAAGATGTGGAGCACGGTGCCCCCGGTGTAGCGCGTCTGCAACTCATCCTGGTGGGCCAGGGTCGCCCACAGGTCGTCTGTGTAGTTCACCGGGAGATGCGTGGAATTCGTGTAGTACGGCGCCTCCCGCGTGCCGGCGGTGATGATGTCTGGGTAACGTTCCACGTCGGCGCGGGCCAGGCGATAGGCGGCGCCCTCGGCCGGCGACGCCTCCAGGTTATACAGGTGGCCGGTCTCCTCCTGATAGGTCCGCAGTTTCTCCAGCATGAAATCCAGCACCTTGAGCGCGAAGGCTTTGCCGTCGGGGTGCTCAATGCCCACCCGCAGAAAGTTCAGGCAGGCCTCGTTCATACCGTTCAGCCCGATGGTGGAGAAGTGATTGTCCCAATAGGCCCCGTTGCGCGCCTTGATCCCGGCCAGGTAATGGCGGCTATAGGGATATAGCCCTTGCTCCGTGAGGCGTTCCAGGGTCTTGCGCTTGATCTCCAGGCTCACCTGGGCCGTATCCATGAGGTTGCCCAGGCGGGCGAAGAACTCGTCCTCGCTGGCCGAGAGATAACCGATGCGGGCCATGTTCAGCGTGACCACGCCCACGCTGCCCGTCAGCGGGCTGGCAGCAAAGAGGCCACCGGTGCGCCGACGTAGCTCACGGTTGTCTAATCTCAGCCGGCAGCACATGGATCGAGCGTCCTCCGGCTGCATATCGCTATTCACATAGTTGGCAAAGTATGGGATGCCGTAGCGTGCCGTCATCTCCCACAGGGGTTGCAGGTCGTCGTTCTCCCAGTCAAAATCGGCGGTGATGTTATAGGTGGGAATGGGGAAGGTGAACACCCTCGACCGGGCGTCGCCCTCCAGCATCACCTCGGCGAAGGCGCGGTTGAGGAGGTCCATCTCGCGCTGGAACTCGCCGTAGGTGCGGTCTTGCAGCTCCCCACCGATGATGACGGCCTGGTCGCGCAGAGTGGGTGAGGGCGTGAGGTCCATAGTGATGTTGGTGAAGGGGGTATTATGGAAGCATAGCAATCCACTGCCCCCGGCAAAGTTCTCCAGCCCCACAGCCACGCTGAGATCGTATTCGTATTCCCGCTCGTAAGTGAAAGTCTCTCGCCGCAAACACACCCGCGCCAGCAGGTCGCCCACGGCGTACCGCTCCGCTGCTTCCTTATCCTTGTACACGCGCAAGATGTACTGGTCGCTCCATCCCTGCCGGTCGTAAGAGGTCTCGTACACGCTGAACTTGTAGTCGTTCATCGCCAGTAACAGGCTGAGGCCCAGGCTGAGCTTCTTAGAGGTGGTGGTGTAGTCAAAATACTCAGAGAATTCGCTGGCGTCGCCGCGAAATAGGGTGGCGATGAACGTCTCCTGCAAGGCTGAAACCAGGTCATAGACGAACCAGGGGATGATTTTATTTGTGCTGTATGTCCCGGCCAGGTAGCCGATCAGCACGGCCAACAAGCCCTTGCCGGCCATCCGCAACACGGCACTGGTGGGATTCCTCTGCGCTGACCAGCCTTGCCTCTCTTCGACATGTCCTAATGCCCCCAGGGCGCCCAGCACCCGCATCATCTCTTCCTGGTCGCCGCCGCGCGCCTGGCTCACGTATAACCCATTGGTGATGTCATTGTGGCCCTCGGTGATGTACCAGGCCAGCAGGCGAATGAACTCGCGCAAGCGTTCACCAGTCAGGGTACGAGAATACCACAGGTCACTGTTGCGCAACGAGAACTCGGCTCCTGGCTCGTTGTCGCCCAACGCTCGCCACACCCGATAGGGTAGGGTCCCCCGTTCCGGCTTTGACCACTGTTGCCAACAGCCCTTGTCCTTGATACCATATTCCAGGTAGAACGGCGTCAAGCCACCAAATTGCTCTCGCACACGCTGCTGCAGGCGTTGCACCGCCTGGGACTGGTCGGGGACACGGACCCGAGCGCGGTCAGCCACCTGGGGTACCGCGTCAATGAGTTCGACCAGATCGAGCGTATCTCGTGTTCCGCCATTGGGGGCCTGGCGAACGGCGATAAAATGATTGGTTGGGGTCAGCCGGGCATTGCCGTGCGCCACATCCACCTCGCAAGCAGCTATGGGGCGGGGGTTAAAACGCTCATCCAGGGTCTCGAAGGCAAACAGGGAATGGGCCGGGGAGACACGCGCTGTCCCCCGGCTGGTGCGCACGCGAACAAAAGAGGTTCCATCAGGCACCCGATGACGCACGAAAGCCTTCACTGCAGCCCAACCCACCCGTCCCTCGGTGTCGAAAGCCAGGGTCTGGATGTCGTCTGCGTTCGCTATCGCGTAGCTGTCATGGCCCTGGTGCAGCACCCGGTGGTTGTTGCGCGCGAATTGCTCGTCCACCAACTGACCGATCTCGACCACCTCGATGCGGCCGTTGCGTCGCACCACCACCAACTCATCCCAGGCCAGGCTTTGGAAGCCTACCCGCGTGGGCACGTTTATATTGTACACGAATTCTTGTATTGCCTGTTTGACCCCCTTGTAATCCAATTCATCGTAGGCGATGAAGGGTGCGAGCAGGGTGTCAAAGTTGGAGAAAGCCTGCGCGCCGGCCGTCTCCCCTTGCAGGGTGTAGAAAAAGTTGACCACCTGGCCCAGGGCCGAGCGCAGGTGCCGGGGCGGCCGGCTCTCCACCTTGGCCGGCACCCCGCCAAAGCCCCGCATGAGCAAATCTTGCAGGTCCCAGCCACAGCAGTTGTGGTTCCACATGCCATTCACGATCAAGGTGCCAGATTCGGTCGTGATGTCATAGATCACATCGTCCGGGATTTCCACGGGGAGGTTGTTGATCAGCCGGTGCCAGGCATCCCGCTCGCTATCGTGCCAGGACTGCGTAGCCACGGCGGCCCGCTGGTACTTTTCCGCCGGCAGTTCTACGTCGGTCTTGCTGAACGCCAGGCCGTAGAGCGGATAATTCTGGACGATTTCTCGCCCCCTGTAGGCTCGTCGGCTGCCCTGGCCCTCGGCGCGATCCCGGGGCACAAATCCGAGCAACTCCAGCACCACCGCCAATTGCTCCAGTAACGTCCGCGCGGCCACCCGCAGCAAGAGTTGGGTGCCGTTGCCCTCCAGTGAGCCGTCCCCGTCAAGCACGCCAGCGATGACCCCTTTCACAAAATCCTGGTTATAGCTCAGGATACCCACCGGGAGCGTCTTGTGGCGTGAGCCGGGTTTGATCTTGAACACCCGCTCAAACAAGAACCGCAGGAAGGGGTTGGTGACCCGGAGTTCCCACCGGGCATCCGACCGGCGAGTCAGAACCCCGGAGATTCCGTTGTCTAACAAACCCCGGTTCGCCCGGAGCAAGGGGGCCTGCTCCCGTTGCGTGATGGCGATCACCTGGCTTCTATGGGCATCATACGACAGGAACCCCTCTGCCAGGGCAAAGCCGACGAAATATCCAAACTCCCCAGTAAGTTGAAGAAAGCGGGGAATAGAGGATGTGGCGGTGTGGAGAAGCCCGGTCTCCTGACCAGGGTTCTGGCTCACTTCCGTTCCCTCTAAAGGCCGGCCATCGAGATACACGGCGCAGTCCAGGGGACCATGCTCCCGGATGGCGGCTGCCAGATCGATGGAATGCGTGGAGAACAAGGTCTCCTCAGCCAGGAGGCGGGGCAGGTCCACGGTGAAGGTCTGGTCGCCTTCCGCCAACGCATGGGCCTCTTTTTCTCCGTTCTGAGTGATCATCGGGTGGTTATCGGTCACGATCACGGACCGTCCCCCACGGTTTTTGATGAACCGCATGGGGCGGTGCTTGGTCTTGCGCACCAGGCGCACGGCCCGGGTCCAGCCGTCCTTGTCCAGGACGAAAAGCCCGGTGGGGTATTTGGCATATGCCCCGTCGGCCTCGTTCAGGGGCACCTCTTCGCCGGGGGTATCCTCATACAACTGCTCCAGGGAGCAGACCCTGAGTTGGCCCGCGAGCCGGGCAATGACGACTTCCTTGCCGTAATAGGTGTAGGCCGCCAACACGCTCAGGTCATGGATGTGCATGGCCCCCTCGGTGTGGGCCTGGCGCACCTGGGGCGGGTAGATGCGATGGAGCCAGTAGCGGGCGGAGATGGACGAGGCCACGTAAAAGTTGAGGCCCTGGAGCGAGTAGTTCATGTTGCTGTTCTCGCTCACCCGCCAGTCCAGCTTTTTCAGGTAATCGTCCATGAGGGCCGCGCCGTCCAGGAGGATGTGTTCCGTGGCCCGGACCTGGGAGCGCTGCTCGCGGTAGAGGATGTAGGCTTTGGCGATGGCCGGGTGGCCGGCCCCGATGAGCACCTCCTCCACCACGTCCTGGATCTGCTCCACCTCTGGCGTGCTGTCCGGCCCGTAGCGCGCCACCAGCAGCTCCGTGACCCGGGCGGCGATATTGGCCGCCCAGCCCGGTGCGACGCCGTTCCCCACGGCCCGGGCCGCTTTGGCCACAGCGTTTTCGATCTTGGTGCGATCAAACGGCACGATGCGACCGTCGCGCTTGCGGATGTGGTGGATAGGACAATCGGTAGACATGGTTCCCTCTTGACGGTGATCGAAAACCGGGTTATAATTTAGCCAGATTATCCAAAATATGAGGATTCGATATGCCGGAGATGAAGTTCATCGTTTCGACAGAAGCACAGAACAATTTTGGCCGGCTGCTGGACGACGTGGCGACTTATGGGACCCGTTACGTGGTTCGTCGTCACGGCGCGCCGAAGGCGGTGATCTTACCCCTGGCGGACCTGGAACGATTGCTGGCGTTGGAGCCAGACGGTGAGCGCGTGCTGCGGGTGCTGCACGAGAACCAGGCCGCCTACCGCCTGGGCGAGCCGGTGGAGGTGGCGTGATGGCTTACGAGATCATCCACACCGATTGCTTCGCCTGGCTCCGCACCTGCCCTCCCAACTCCTT
>Ga0209162_1004574_pt1 | contig 10246 bp, 10 predicted proteins | sample YNPNPMetaG_FD_187121 | JGI IMG/M metagenome (GOLD analysis project Ga0209162, IMG submission 187121) | Anoxygenic and chlorotrophic microbial mat microbial communities from Yellowstone National Park, USA - YNP NP MetaG (SPAdes) (version 2) ...
CCGCCTCGGCCGCCGGGGCCTTGAAGCGGCGCAGGCGCATGGCCGCAAAGCCGGCTGGATCCCCGCGCCGCAGCTGGCCGCCCCCCGGCTGCGGCTGGTCGCCCCCCCGGCGCGCCGCAGCCAGCTCCTCGAGGCTCTTCCAGCCGTCGGCCGTCTTGACGGCGACCTTGTCCCCCTTGAGCACCGCCTCCGTGGTGCTCTGCCCCATGCTCATCGAGACGAGGCTGTACCCGTCCTTCTCTGCCTTGCCCGTCGTGGGCCCCGGCTGGAAGCGGCCCGCCTGCCCTCCGACGCCCCCTCCCATCGCGGGCGTCGCGGTCCAGCTGTACCCCGAGGCCTCCTGAAGCTTCTGCACCGCCTTCAGGACCTCGTCCTTGGCATCCGCCCCCCACAGTCCCAGAAGCGCCAACATCGTCAACCGGCCCATGTCCGTCCCTCCTAAGGTTAAGGCTCCTGGAAATCCAGTTCCTCTCTCTTCTTCTGGTACTTCCTCTTCAACTCCTCCAGCACCCGCCTACGGGCCTCCTCATCCGGGGCCGGGGGAGCGGCCGCCCCGGGCTTTCCCGCGGCGTCCGGGGCCGGAGCCTCGACCGCCGGGGGGACCGCCTCCCGCTTCCCCTCCGCCGGGGCGGCGGCCTCCTCCCTCCGTTCCGGGGACGGCCCCACCCGTTCCGGGAACGAATCCCCCGGGCGCAGGTCCTTGACCGTGTCCCCCGCCCGCACGGTGACGATCCCCTCCGCCACGGACTCGATCCTATAGCCGAGAAACTCCTCCCCCGCCCTGAGGAACCGCGGCTGGGCGAAGAGCTTGATCTTGAGGTCGGTGTTGCGGTCCTCCACCAGGACCTGCCAGGCCCCGTCGCTGAAGACGATCCCCGTGACGACCGGCGTACGGGGCTTGGCGGGCGGAGGGGAGGGCGGGGGGGCCGCCGGGGCCGGGGCGGCCGGACGATGCTCCCGCCGGGAGGGACGGGCCGGGGAGAAGATGTTGTTCTCCCGCAGCCCCTTGAAGTCGCGGATCGAGACCGCGGGACGGTCCGGATCCTGCGCCTCCGGAGGCCGATGGGAGGCCGCCTGAAGCGCCCCCAGGAACGTCCCCGCCGCCAGTGCGAGCCAATCCATCACCGGGCCTTGACCGGCAGGATCTCGATCGTGGAGATCTTCAGGTCCACGTCGAGCCGGTCCTCCTTCTCGTACTGGGATCCCACGGCGATCCTCGCGGGCTTCAGGAACTCCCGCGAGTTGTGCAGTGCCACGAGCAACTCCCCCAGCTGCTCCCACTTGAGTTTGAACTGGGTCTCGAAGCTGTATTCCTTGAAATCTCCCTGCACCTGCTCGCGGACCCCCTTGATGTCGAAGTTCACGCCGACGGCGTTGGCGATCTCGCCGAGGTGGGCCACGAAGTGGGTCTGGACATCCGGCACCCGGGGCTTTTCCAGAAGCCCCTTCACCTTGGCCCAGCCGTCCCGGACGGCGGCCTCCCGGGCCAGGATCGTGCGGTACTTCTGGATCTCCTGGTCGGCCTTCTCGGCGCGGGCCGAGAGATCCCTCCACTTCTCCAGGTACGGCCCCAGGAAGACCTTGTCCGCCAGCAGGAGCACCGCGGCCCCCACGACGAGGCCGGCCAGGATCCTCGAGCGCCGCTCCATCCTATTTCTTCCTCCGCACCGGCGCCGCGGCCGGGGACGCCGTCACGGTGAAGTCCTCCGTGTATCCCAGCGCGTCCTTGGCGTTGTGCTTGCGGTTCTCGATCTTGAGGGCGAGCTCCCGGAACGGCTCCGCGGCCTTGAGGGCCGTGATGAAGTCGTTGACGTAGCGCTCGTCCTTGGCCTTCCCGACGAGACGGCACGCCCCGTTCTCCTCGAAGGAGGCGCTGGAGAGCCACAGCTTGTCCCTCTGGATCGAGCGGGCCAGGGCGTCGAAGACCCGCAGCCAGTCCTTGCGGTCCCGGTACCACTGGTGGGCCAGCGTCGTCCTCTGGCTCATCAGGGCGATCTCCTCGGCCCGCGGCCTGAGGGCATCCCGCTCCCGCTGCCGGCGCTCCAGGGCCCCCGCCTTGGCCGAGAGGGCCAGATGGAAGGCCAGGACGACCGCCAGGAGCCCCGCCGCGGTCCCGGCCGCGATCCGGTGCGCCGGCGTGATGCGGAACCGCTTCGATACCCCCGGCGGGTGAAGGAGGTCCGGCAGCGTCCGGCAGAGGAACAGCCCCGCGCAGATCCCTGCGGTGCCGGCGGTGTCCAGGTCTCCCGGGCCCACCTGGACCACCTCCCGGGCCAGCCGCTCGCGCAGCCCCCGGGCCAGCGCCGCGGCCCGGTCCCCCTCCCCGGCCAGCACCACCTTGAGGACCTCCCGACCGGAACGGGCCTTGAACGCCAGGAGGGTCCGATCCACCTCGTCGGCCACCCGCTCCGGGACCGGCCCCTCCGGAAGGGGGGCCGTGCGGGAGAACTCCACCCGCCCCTTCTCGACCACCAGGATCTCGGCCTCCCCCGCGGCCACCTCCACCAGGACGGCGGGCTCGCCGTCCGGCCATAGACACAGGAGCCCGTAGGAGCTCACATAGGCCCCGGAGACCTTCACCCCGGCCCCCTCCAGGGCGGCCAGGGCCGGCTCCAGCACGTCCCGCGGGACGGCAGACACCTGGATCCGGACCTTCCCGCCCCCCCGCCCCGTCTCGATGAAGGAATACCGGACCTGCTCCAGCGGCAGGGGCAGCTCCCGTTCCACCTGGAAGCGGACCATGCGGACCAGCTCCTCCGGGGTGCCCTCCGGCAGCTCCAGATCCCGGAGGAAGGCCTGTCCCCGCGGGACGAGAAGGACCACGGCCCGCGCCTCGGCGACGCCGCATCGCTCCAGCGCCCGGCGGATGTTCGGAGGGTCCACGGCCTCGATCGGGACGGAGCCGGAGCGGAGGAGCTCCATGCCGCTCCCGTTGCCCCGTGCGGTCACCGCCGCCAGGACGCGGGAGCCCAGCTCGACCGCCGTCAGCGTGCTGGCCATCTATCGCCCGGTCACTCGGGAATTCGAGGGGGCCGGACCTTCCTCCGGATCGTAGGGCATCCCCAGCCTCGTGGCGTCCTTCCAGTACAGAAGCCTCGGCCGGGGCTGGGAAAGCTTGTCGAAGATCGCGATCATCCTCCGGAACGCCCGCGGCCGCGCCTCCTCCCCGTCCGTCCCGATGTTCGCATAAGGGGTCCCGATCCGGCCCACGGCATGGATGCGGAACTGATTCGACCGGGTCGTGACGAAGGACGCCACGGCTTGGACCTCCTTGGGCTGCAGCACTTCCCCCAACCAGCCGATATTGGACAGATCCACCCCGGATTGGGTTCGGTACTCCATGATTTTGACCGCCATCTCCTCGGTTATTCCCGGCAGCGCCAAGAGCACCGCCTTGGGAGCCGTGTTCACGTTGACGAGGCCGGGGAGCCGGTCCCCCTCCACCACGGTGACGGCATCGGCCACCTCGCGGAACCTCCTGGGCGCCAGGATGTCCAGCAGATAGGCCGTGTTCGGGAAGGGCGGCTGCCCCGGGGCGTTCCGCAGGCGGTTGAGGCGGTACATGTTGATGGCCAGCACCTCCTCGGGGGTGAACCCGGCCTGCCCGAGCTGCTGGTCGTTGGCGGTGTTGAGGTTGACCCGCGTCTTTCCTCCGTTGGTCAGGTTCGTGTCCGCGCTCACGACGGTCACGAAGGCGAAAAGCCCCGGATCCAGGCGCCCGTCCCCGTTGTCGCGCGGGGACGTCTTGTCCCCGTCGTCCTCGTTGGGATCCAGCCGTCCGTTGAGGTTGGTGTCCTCCCCGTAGAGGACCTCGGCGGTGACCCCCCGGACCAGGAGGAGCTCCTCCAGCGTCTCGAAAGGCTGGTTCTTGCAGGAATAGGGCGGGTTCAGGCCCTGGTAGTAGGAATCCTCCGCGCCGCTGGGGCCGGCGTTGGAATCCGCGTCGCGCCAGTCGATGAGGGAGTCGGCGATCTCCTCGGTGACCCGGGGGAGCCTGAGGAGGACCTCGCGGGGGGCGTAGTTGATGTTGATCTTGGAGGCCTCGTCCTCCAAGCCCCAGCGCATCACGACGTTCCCCTCGTCGTAGACGGGGTGGACGAGGGTGAAGGCCCCCTCCCCGAGGGGGACCTCGAAGAACCTGTCCGGGTCGTGAGACCAGGGTTCATCGAGCTTGTGCTGGGGGGACGTCGAGGCCAGGACCGTGGCGCAGGCCAGATCCACCGCGCTCCAGGCCAGCTGCTCGGCCTTCTTCCCTTCGGCGAATCCCCCCGCCAGGGCGTATTCCACCTGCATTTCGGCAAGGAACGCGTACATCAGGAGCGTCAGGATCGCCATGAGCCAGAGGACGACGATGAGGGCCGACCCGCGGGGCGGGCCGCCGGGGCCGGTCACGGGCGCCGGGCTCATGGCTGCTTCTCCGGGGTCTCGGCCGCCACGGGCAGGTAGATCCGGGTGGAGAACCGCTCGGCGGGCTCCTCCCCCCCGGCGTCCTCCGGGGGAGGGACCACGTACACGGTGACCTCGACCGCCTTGGGAAGCTTCCGCCGCGTGGCGCTGTCCCAGGTCTCCTCCCACTGGTCGCCCAGGTACCGGAAATCGATCCCCGCCACCTCGGGGGCGACCACCTCCGCGCCGTCCTCCTGGCTGCCGACCACGGTCGGGTCGGTCAGGACGGACCGTCGCTCCCGGACGAGCCCGCGGAGGGTCTTCGAACGATCGCCGCCCTCGATGCGGAGGACGACCCGGGAGAGGTCGCTCTTCCGCTGGGGGGGGGCGGCGGGGTCGGGATCCCGGTCGGGCCAGTACCCCACGGAGAGGAACTCCAAGGCATCGGTGGGGAGTCCTTCCGTCTCCCCGTTGGTCCCGACGAACTCGACCTCGAAGGCCTCTCCGGAGAGGATGGCTCCCCGGAGGTCCTCCTCCACGGCCCGGAGGGCGGCCCGTGCGGTCTGGTAGAGGCGGGCCCGGGCCTCGGCGCGGGAGGAGACGCGGGTCCCGGCCGCCAGCAGGGCGTAGGCGGCGGCGGCCACCACGCCGAAGATCGCCGTGGCGACGAGCAGCTCCAGGAGCGTGAATCCGCGGCTTCTCATGGCCCGGTCGGCCGGTCCCGCATGAGGCGGACGACCTCGTAGAGGCGTTCCTGGCCCCGCTCCTCCCACCGGATCCGGACCGTGAGGCAGGTCACCCCCTCCGCGTAGGCCTCCGAGAGCGTCTCGCCGGAGAACCCCTCCTCGTCCTCGAACGCGAGGGACTGGCTCTGGTTGAGGGGAAGCTCGCCGGTCTCGAAGTCGGCGAGGACCCGCTGGGCCAGGAGGGCGGCGCGGGTCTGGTTCTGGGAGACCGCGAAGGCCCGGGCGCCCGTGGTGAACCCCTGGGCCAGGAGGGCGACCGCGGCCCCCGTCACCACGAGGGCGACGAGCACCTCCACGAGGGTGAACCCCGCGTCGCGCCTCATTCCACGTCCTCCTCCGCGGGCCGCTCGATCGTGATGCGGCCGGTGGCGCCCTCGACGCGGACCGTCCGCCGGTCGCCCCGCTCGTTGGTCACGGCCAGGGAGGCGTCCGCGGCGGTGCCGTCGGGCCGGAACGTCAGGATCCGGAGCCCCCCCTCCTCCTCGAACCCCTGGAAGGATTCCAGGAGCACCTCGCCCGGGATGGGTTCGGCCTCCCAAGCCCCGCCGAGGGGCCGGAAGACGAAGGGCTCCCTCAGGGGACGGGGCTCGTACTCGATCCAGAACCGGCGCGTTTCCGCGTCGAGGACGAGGCGGTGTCGAGCCCCGGTGAGGGCGGCGTCCGCCCGGGCCTTGCCCGCCCACGCCAGGATCCGTTCGGCCGTCCGGCGGACCTGGAGGGCCGGGAAGAAATCCGAGAAGCGGGGGACGGCCACGCCCGCCAGGACGAACAGGACGATCACGACGAGGATCAGCTCCAGCAGCGTGAGTCCCGCCGCCCGGCGGGGGGCGGTCCCGGCGCGCCTATTTCCAGTTGGGGCTGTCATCCTCGGTGTTGTCCTGGCCGTCGGGACCCAGGCTGTAGAGGTCGTAGCTCTGGGGGTTCCGCTGGCCCGGGTTGAAGTACTGGTAGGGATTCTGCCAGGGATCCAGGGGGACCTCGGTGGCCTCGATGTAGGGCCCTTTCCAGTTCTTGGGCTCCGGGGCGGAGGTGGGCTTCACGATGAGGGCCGCCAGCCCCTGCTCGGTGGTGGGCATCCTCCCGTTGTCGATCTCGTAGGCGCTGAGGGCGTTGCGGAGGACGGCCAGGTCGGCCTTGGCCCGGCTGAACCGGGCCTCCTCCGAACGGCCCACGAGCCTCGGGACCACGATGGCCGCCAGGATGCCGATGATGACCACCACGAGCAGCAGCTCGATCAGCGTGAATCCCCGTTCCCGGCGTCGCTTCATGGGCTCCTCCTCCATCAGGCTCACTTGACCATGCTGGACAGGGTGAACACGGGCAGGAGCATCGCGATCACGATGAACCCGACCAGCGTCGCCATCACCAGCAGCAGGGCCGGCTCGAACAGCGCGATGAACACGCGCACCGCGCGGTCCACCTGGAGATCGTAGGAATCGGCCACATTGATGAGGACCTCGTCCAGGTTCCCCCCCTCCTCCCCGACGGCGATCATGTCCACCACCATGGGGGGGAAGTAGCGGGCGCGGCGCAGGATCTCCGCCAGGCCCCGCCCCTGCTTGACCCCGGCGGCGGCCTCGTCGATGTCCTCCATGAGAATCACGTTCCCCATCGCCTCCTTGGAGATCCCCAGCGCCCCCAGGATGGGCACGCCGCTCTTGAGGAGCGTCCCCAGGGTGCGGGCGAAGCGCGAGACGGCGTTCTTCCGGACGACGTCCCCGAAGAGGGGGATCCGGACCCGGACCCGGTCCGCGAAGCGCCGGCCCCGCACCGTGGCGGCCACCTGGGCCCACCCCAGCAGCAGGAGCGCCAGGCCGGCGAGGCTCACCATCCAGTAGTCGCGGAAGAAATAGGAGATCGCCATCACGATCTGGGTGGGGACCGGGAGGCTGCCCCCCATCTTGGCGAAGATCTGGCTGAAGCGGGGGATGAAGAAGACCATCAGGAAGAGCACCGCGAAGGACCCGATGACGATGAGCAGCGCCGGGTAGGCCAGCGCCGACGCCACGCGGCTGCGCAGGTCCTGATCCTTCTCGATGAAGAGGGCCAGGCGGTGCAGGACGTCCTCCAGGAACCCGCCCGTCTCCCCGGCCCGGACCATGCTCACGTAGAGGGGAGAGAAGACCTTCGGGAACCTTCCCAGGGCCTCGTGGAGACCCTGGCCGGCGGAGACCTCCTTCTCGATTTCGACGAGGATCTCCGAGAGCTGCCGGTTCGAGGTCTGCGCCGCCAGGGTTCTCAGGGCCCGGTTGATCGCCACGCCCGCCTTGAGGAGGTCGGCCAGCTGCCGGGTGAAGAGGGCCATGTCGCCGGCCCGGATCCGGCGATTCCCCCGCCGGGGCACGGCCGCCGCGGCCGGCGGGGCCTCCCCTCCGGCGGCCTCGACCTCGAGGGGAAAGACCCCCATCCGCCCCAGGGAGTCGAGCGCCGAGCGGTCGCTCTCCGCCTGGATCGTCCCGGCCACGATCGAGCCGTCCTCCTTCTTCGCCCGGTACCGGTAATGGGGCATCGTCCGCGTCCCGTCCCCAAGAGGATGTCAATACTTGTCCGCCTTCGTGATCCGGACCACCTCCTCCGGCGTGGTGATCCCGGCCCGCACGCGGTCCCAGCCGTCCTCCCGGAGCGTCTTCATGCCCCTCTCGACGGCGTACCGCTTGAGCCGGTTGGCCCCCTCCCTCCGGAGGATCATCTCCCGGACGGCGTCGTCCACCACCACCAGCTCGAAGACCCCCTGCCGCCCCCGGTATCCGGTGCCCCGGCACTCCTCGCAACCCCGGCCCCGCCAGAAGACCTTGATGTCGGGAGGCATCCCCGCCTCGAGCTCCACGGGGGAGGCCCTGCACTCCTCACGGCACCCCGGGCAGATCCGGCGCACCAGGCGCTGCGCCATGAGCCCCTCCACCGTGCTGGCCACCAGGAACGGCTCCACCCCCATGTCCAGGAGGCGCGTGATGGCGCTCGGGGCATCGTTCGTGTGCAGGGTGGAGAAGACGAGGTGCCCCGTCAGGGCCGCCTGCACGGCGATCTCCGCCGTCTCCAGGTCCCGGATCTCCCCGATCATGATGATGTCCGGGTCGTGGCGGAGGATCGCCCGCAGGCCGTTGCCGAAGGTGAGCCCGATGCGGGGGTTCACCTGGATCTGCTTGATCCCGGCCAGCTGGTACTCCACGGGATCCTCGACGGTGATGATCTTGTCCTCCACCTTGTTGATCTTCTCGAGGGCCGCGTAGAGGGTGGTGGTCTTCCCCGACCCCGTGGGACCCGTCACCAGAACGATGCCGTGCGGCTCCGTAATGAGGGACCGAAACTGCTCCAGCACCGCGGGGGGCATCCCCAGCTCCTCGAGAGACAGCCTCATGCTGGCCCGGTCCAGGAGCCGCAGGCACACCCCCTCCCCCCAGACGTTCGGGATCACCGAAACCCGGACGTCGATCTCCTTGCCCAGGCAGTGCAGCCGGATCCGCCCGTCCTGGGGGAGGCGCTTCTCCGCGATGTTGAGGCCGGCCATGATCTTCAGGCGCGAGACGATCGCCGCCTGGAACCGCTTGATCTCGGGGGGGATCGGAACCTTGTGGAGCACCCCGTCGATGCGGTAGCGGATCCGCAGCTCGTCCTCCATGGGTTCCACGTGGATGTCGCTGGCCCGGTCCCGGACCGCCTCGACGAAGATCTGGTTGACGAACTTGATGAGCGCGGCGTCCTCCGCCAGCGCCACGTCGTCCTCCTTCGCCCCGCCGTTCTCCCGGATCACCTCCACCTCGGACCGGGCCGCGTCCACCATCCGGTGGACCTCGTCCGCCGCCACCCCGTAGTGCTTCTTGATCAGGCGCTCGATGTCGGACGTCCGCGCCAGGAGCGGCTGGATGCGGCTCTTCATCAGCAGCCGAAGCTCGTCCAGGACCTCCAGGTCCAGCGGGTCGGAGACCGCCACCCGCAGCATCCCGTCCCGGCGATCAAGGGGGAGGACCTTGCGCTGGAAGACCGTCTTCACGGCGGCCGGGTTGATCAGCGCCGGGTCGACCTCCACCCGGGAGAGGTCCACGACGGGGATCCGCGTCTGCTCCGAGAGGGCCTGGAGGACGTCCTCCTCGCGCGCGTGCCCCAGGCGGACCAGGGTCTGCCCGAGACGCTCCCCCCCTTCCTTCTTCCGGAGGGCCTCCTCCACCTGATCCGGGGTCACCGCCCCGCGACGCACCAGGATCTCGCCGATCCGCATCGGTCCTCCACCGCCGGCGCCGCCCCACGGCGGCCGCCGGCTCCTCCCGGGGAATTAGATCCTCCCCGGACCCTTTTCTTCCCCGCCCTCGCCGCTCACCGCAGGATCCCCTGCAGGACCAGCTCCAGCTCCTGCCTCAGGTTCACCGCCTCGGCCAGGTCCTTCTGGAGGGCGGCCAAGTCCTTCTCCTTCCGCCGCCGGTCCCCCCGGATCTCCCGCAGGGCGTCCTCGAGGGCCTCCCCGCTCAGCTCGCTGTTCTTCGCCATCGCCTCCAGCTTCTGCCGCGCCGCCCGGTTCTGCTCCTCCAGCTCGGCCTGGAGCTTCGCGATCCGCAGGACCAGGTCGGAGACCACCTTGCGGTCCTCCTCCTTCTCGATCCGAAGCGCCTCCATCGCCCGCCGGGCGCGTTCCTCGGGATTCGGCGGCGGCGGGGGCGGTGCCCCGGGCGGCGGTCCTCCTCCGGGCCGCAGCACCCCCGCAAAGCCCTGCGCCATGCGCACCCACTGCATCCGCGTCTCCACGAGCTGATCGTACCTCTCCTTCTGAGATTCCGTCAGGTGGGGGCGGATCTTCTCCCCCGCCTCCTTGACCAGGTCCTGGATCCGCTGAAGCTCCTCCTGCAGGTTGAAATTCCGGAAGCCGCCGTCCCGGAGCTCCTCCCAGCGCTTCCGCCCCCGCTCGTTGAACTCATCGAGGATGGGCCCGATCTTCCCCGCCTGCTCGTCCGTCAGGTCGAGTTCCCGCTTGAGGTCCTCCACCCGGACCTGGCCGAACCGGCCGGGCCCTCCCCCGCCGAACCCCGGCCCCCCCCCGGGACCTCCCCCCGGCCCCCCGCCCCGACCGAAACCCTGAAGCATCCGCCCCAGCCCCCCCAGAGGGTTCCGCCTCATCTCCTCGA
>Ga0209162_1004577_pt1 | contig 10239 bp, 14 predicted proteins | sample YNPNPMetaG_FD_187121 | JGI IMG/M metagenome (GOLD analysis project Ga0209162, IMG submission 187121) | Anoxygenic and chlorotrophic microbial mat microbial communities from Yellowstone National Park, USA - YNP NP MetaG (SPAdes) (version 2) ...
AGGCCGGCCTCATTGCCAGAAGATGAACAGACAGCTTGCGAAGGAACTGTGGGACATCCGAAAATCAAGCCAGTGTGAGGCAAACAGGCAGGGCGAGAAAAGCAGGGGGCGAAATCTTTGGTTGTGGGCGGACAGCCGGAACGATAGCGGTCGGGAGCGGAATTGTGTTCAGACCGAACCGAGGAAGCTCCCTGGTTGCATTGCGTCCGGTCGCACAGGCAGATTGCAGAAAAATCACAAGGGCTGCTTGTTCCGAGAATTCGCGACTGCCAAATGAGTTACGATCAGTGGTTATCAGCGCAAACCTTGGCATTGCAACTGATCCATTTCCTCGACCGACCACTAGAGTGTGGTTTAATGGACGTCCGAACAAGACACGCAACTCACGATTCGCCCCAGCCGTACTGGAAAACTCTGCTGCTGTTCACACCGCTGAAGTGTATTTAACGGTATCAAACTGAAAAACATCAGCGTTGGACTCGGCAGAATGCGGAAATTGTCCCCAATCTGCCAGGTCCCAGAACGCCGTCACCAAACCCTCGATTACTTTCGCCAGATTCGACAATCCCTCCGGTAGCCTTGTGCCTCCACCAGTGCCAACATAACAACTTGAGCCAATCCCCACGCCAGCGGCCACTGGCGACGGCGCTCGAAGGCGTTGCGCCGACCCAAGCGCAAAACCCAGGCCGGACCTCGGGCGCGACGACAGTCCAATCGCTTATTATCGGCTACCGGCATGATCTCGCTCAAGGATAGGGGAATTCGTTCACTGAGAAAGGGCGCCTGTGTGTTGGTTTCGCAGATGTAATATCCGGCGGCATCGGAATCTTCATGGAGATCCATCGCTATCACAAAATGCTGGTGGCCCAACACTCGCCTGACCATGGCGGCTTCCGGACACTCGTCGGGATCGAGGAAATGACGGTTGATGTTCTGCCCATCCGCGTTTGTGCGGCGGGCATGCGCCCAACCGGAGGGATTGATGCACGGCAGCACGAGCCAGTTCACGGGCCATGATCGCCAATCGTCTCCTTCCATCCACTGCAGCGCGGCTTCCACGCCCGCCGGTTCGTCCCCGTGCATTACGGCGGTGAGCAGGATCGTCGGGGCGTCAGGACTGGTTTCGCGGCGCAACACGAAGAAGGAATAGCCGGACACGAGTCCGCCCAATTCGCCACGCCATCCGCCCGAAGCGACTCCCTCAATACGTTTTGCCAATTGATGATAATCGCGCGTGGCGTTCATTTTCGCATTCCTCGTGGTGACATCATCCGCTGGCGCGCTCCTAGCCAGGCGCTATGCCTCCGTGGCCGGCCCACACAGCCGAGGCGTTTTGCACAACCTCAGCCATCTCAGCGGCGACCAATGGTTTGTCCAGCAGCGCTGAGCCTCTGCGCAGAAAGGCCTCTTCTTTCATGAAGCACTCGTCCGGCGGCGTCAGCGAAATCACGGGCAGCCGCGCGCAACATCGTTTCGCGGCATCAAAAAGAGCGAAGCCAGTCAACCCGCCCGCCAGGTCCACAAGCAACACATCGAAGGAACAGCGCTCCGCGTTCCAGGCGGACAATGCCGCCTTCGTGGTCGACCCAACCATCAAGCGGTGACGCACCCCAATCAGTGCCTCGTGAATCGAGGCGATGACTTGCGGATCATCGTTCACCAACGGGATCGAACAGGTTTTCATTGGCCTCACTTTCTGGCATCCGTAGCAGGGACGGACCGCCGGGCCGTCCGTTTCCGGACGTTGAACGACATCGGAGCGCCCGGCGGTCGCTCGCTACCCGGATCACGGGCGAGCAACGCGGCTTCCCGCTCGCGGCGCAGTTCGTATTCGGCTTGAAACCAATGTTCCAGGTCCCGTCCGTGGACGCGACAATCGCGCAGCCAGAGAGCATACGCGCGGCTGGCAATCTCCGCCGGTGTGGGCTGGGAGGCCGCATTGGGGGTGGCATTCATAATTATTATTCCTCCTTCGGATTGTGAGCGCTGGGTTGCATGGGTGTAGTTGGCATTATTCTGCCGCCTTCATGGTTTCTGCCTTCTCGCGCATCTGCTGGAGTAGCTTCTGCAATACTTTCTTGAACTCGTCTTTGTCCGGGAAGGTGATCGCCTCCTCTGGACAAAAGCCGGTGCACTTATCGCACAGAACGACGCAGTTCATCGGATTGGCGACCTGCATCTTGTTTTCGGCCTCATTCAGGACAAAAACGTTGTTCGGGCAGGTGTCAGACATTCTCCGCAACCGATGCAGCGGTCGGCATTAATCGTCGGCGACCACGGAATGAGGTCGCGCGGGATGCCGAGGTAGGTGCGCGCAGTCATGTTTTATCCTCCGGTTTTGCCAGTCCGGGCTCTGGCGGGGTTTGCGGCTGTGGCCGTCCCTCCAGCGCGGCCTTGATGCGGTTGAGGACCGTCTCGGTGGTCTCATTGGCCATGGCGACGGGAATCCAGTGGTCTTGGTCCATCGGCACTCCTGCTTTGGCAAAGCCGTCGCGCAGCAGCTTCTCCTGCTTCTTCGCGGCGCAGGCCGGGGTGATGAACTGAATCTTGTCCGTGAGAACCTGCTTCATCAGCCGTTCCCCGTCCTCCTCGCAGAGCCGAGGGTGAAGGGCCATGAATTCGATGCGGTCCCCCAATTCCAGGCGGACCCGTTCGGCCAGTGCCCAGAAGTCAATCCCGGTCATGCTGGGGCAGACACCGCTGCAGGTGCAGAAGAGGATCGCTTTCTTGTCGGGTTTGGTTGTTTCGTTCATAGACTGGTGCCTTTCAGGTTATCGTAAGGCCGGCACAAACAGCACTGGCAAGCGCGCGTGGCGGGCCACGTTATGCGACACGCTGCCGAGGAAAAGTTCCTGAATAAAACCGCGCCCCTGCGCGCCCATGAGGATCAGCGAGTAGTGCTCACAACGTCCCTGCTCCAGGATGAGCGCGGTGGGCGAACCGTAGGGAATCTGGATGTCCACGGATACCGCGCCTGCTTTGAGCAGGCGTTCCTTGCGACGCTCCAAGCGCTCCTGGTCAATGCGATTGAACTCCTCTAGCCGCGCTTTCAGGTGCGGTTCAATCTTCGCCTTGTCCTGCACATGGAGCAGCGTCACGGCGCACTTGGTCTGGCGCACGATATGTTCCAGGTATTGAAAGGCCCGTTCGGCGGTGTCGGAGAAATCGGTCGGATGCAGGATGTGCTTGAAAAAGTTGGCGCACACGGCCCGACAACACTTACCGCCGTCGGCTTGCACAATCTCCAGGCGCACCAAAAGGACAATTACCCGAGCGCTTTGCAGCACGGCGGTGGCCGTCGAACCGAGCAGCATTTCCTTGGCGAGCGTCTCGCCGTGCGAGCCGATCACAATCATGTTGCTGGCGCGTTCCTGAGCCAGCCGGTTGATCTCCTGGGCGGGATAGCCCAGCGGGATTTCGATGCCGGTTTCAAACCCGGCGTCGGCGAGGATCTTTTGCTGGGCCTCCAGCTTGGGCAGGGTCAGACGCTTGAGTTGCAGGTAAAGCCCGCCCACGTCCCGGAAGTCGAACACATGCGTGAGCAACGCTTGCCGGCTGCCGACGCGCCGCAGGCCTTTTACACATTCCACCATCCGGTCGGAGGCTTCCGAGCCATCGGTGCAGATTAACAGGTTTTTTAGCATACTGGTTTCCTTTCTCGCTGGCGCTGGTGTGATTGAGATTGCGGCGCGGCACGCGCCGGCGGTGTCAGCCGCAGCAGCCCGAGCCGCCGCAACAGCCGCTGTCCGAGCCGCTGTCCGAGCCGCTGTCCACGCTCTTGCCGCTCAACACGCCAAAGCCGCCCAGCACCACGCGGCGAATCGGTTCGCGGGTCTCGGGATGCTTGGTGAACGGCTTGGCGTTCATGGGCTGCTTGATTTCAAAATAGCGCGGCTTTTTGCCGGGCTTCGACGGGATGGTTTCGTAAACGTAGGTGATCATATTCAGTTTGTTGTTAGTGAGAGTTGTGGATTGAAAAAGTTGACGCAGTTTGTCCGGCCCGACCGGTTCTTCGGCCACCCACGGCACGATGGCGGTGCGCTTGGAAAACTTGCCGGCAACTTCGCGGATGTAAGGCAACTCGTCCGCGCCGCGCGCTACGAGCAACGGATCGCGAGAACCGCTTTGGGCGAAGCTTTGGTTGATGACCCACCCGAACGGCTCAATCTGCGCGCGCCGCAAGTCGTCTTGCAGTGCGGCGGCTTCGTGAACCGGCGTGGCTTCGGGCAATGTAACGACAACGACGCGGGTGAAGCTGACGTCGCGCAGCCGGGGTAAAAGTTGCAGCACCTCCTCCGGCATGTCGCTGGCGCGCTTGGCGATTTCGCGATGATATGCTTCGGTCGCATCCAGCAACAATAGCGTGTGCCCGGTCGGCGCGGTGTCGAGCACCACAAAGGCGTCTTCCCCTTGCGCCACGGTGCGGGCGAAGGCGCGGAACACCGCGATTTCCTCCGTGCAGGGCGAGCGCAGGTCTTCTTCGAGCAAGGCTCGGGCGCTGGCGTCGAGGTTCTTCCCGGTCGTGTTCATCACCTGTGCGACGTAAGCTTTCGTCTCGGCTTGCGGGTCAATCCGGCTGATGTTTAAGCCTCCAATATTTCCCGCCGCTGCGGCTACATGCGCCGCCGGGTCAGTCGTGCTAAGATGCACTTTGGAACCGCGCCGTGCCAGTTCGGTTGCGATGGCGGCAGCGATGGTTGTTTTCCCCACGCCGCCTTTGCCCATCGTCATAATGACGCCGCGGCCAGCCTTCGCAAAGTCATCCACCAATTCGGTGAGCGATTCCAGCGGCGGGAGAGACGGCGCTGAGGCGGCCTGAGCCGATGCCGGAAGCTGCCCGTTGCCGTTCTGCGCCAGCGCCCGCAGTGCCGGGAGGCCAATCAAATTGTGCGCCCGCAACGGCACTTTGGTGACGGGCAGCCCCGCAAGGAAAGTTGCACTCGCCGTCAACGCTTTCGTTTCTCGACTCTCCAGAGCCAGTGCCACCGGGTCGGAGTCGGATGCCTTGAACAGCCCGTTTAAGATGAGCCGTTGATTGCGCACCCCGATGGCGGCGAGTTCACGGCTGGTGCGTTCCGCCTCGGCGAGCGCGGCTTTCTGCGCGCGGCTCACGAGCACCAGAGTAGTTCGCTGGCCATCCGCCAGAGCCGCGACGGCGTTTTCGTAAATCGCCCTCTGCTTCTGCAATCCCGCCAGCGGTCCGAGACAGGAGTTGCCGGTGGTGTTCGTATCGAGGAAACCGGTCCAGGCCTTGGGCAGCGTCATCAACCGTAGCGTGTGGCCAGTGGGCGCGGTGTCAAAGATGACGTGGTCGAATTCGGCGGTGACTTCCGGTTGGCCAAGCAGCCGCGAAAATTCATCGAACGCGGCAATCTCCATCGTACATGCGCCGGAAAGCTGTTCCTCCATGCCGCGCACGATGGCGTCCGGCAGTTTGCCGCGATACGGTCCGACGAGCCTTTCGCGGTAGGCGTGGGCGGCGGCTTCCGGGTCAATGTTCAGCGCCAAAAGATTCGGCACGCCGGGAATCGGCGTGGGCGTGCCGTTGAGTTTCTGGCCCAATACTTCATCGAGATTGGAAGCCGGGTCGGTGCTGACGAGCAGTACGCGCTTGCCCTGATCGGCAAGGGCCACCGCCGTGGCACAGGCGATCGAGGTCTTACCGACGCCCCCCTTGCCGGTGAAGAACAAGAAGCGCGTGGGCTGCTTGAGAAAAGCCGAAAGAGATTTATCGGTGGTTACGGTGCCGTTTGGTTCTAATATGTGGTTCATAGTCATGGGAATCTCAAAACTTAAAGCATCTGGGCGGTCGCGGCAGAGTGGGAGGACGGACCTGAGTTGGCGGCTGGCTCGTGGTAGGTTTCCGTGAGTCGCGCCCCCAATTTCAGAATGGCCTGGTGCGGCACATTCTTGACCTTGGCGGCCATTTCGATGGCGCTCGCCACGTCGGCCTGCGAAACGCCCAGTTTCTTGGCGGCGCGCACGTGATAGCCCAGACAGGGTTCACAATTGGCGGCGATGGCCGCGCCGATGGCGACCAGTTCCTTCACGGCGGGCGTGAACAGGCTGGCTTCGCCACCGTTCAAACCGAGGGCTTGACTAAGTTCCGCACGCTCCGGGTATCGGCCGCTTGCAAACACCCGGTCGTTGATCAGCAACAGCGGCAGCGCGGCCTCGCCCTTGTCGGTCAGGGCCTGCTTGACGAGTTCGTTCTCCACGAACGCCGCCGGGTTTTGGGAAAGGTTGAAGCGCCGCACTTCGACGCCCTGGCCCTGTAACCACTTCACATCAGCGCCAAACCTCACGAGTACCGGATCCACGTTCGGACCGCAGACGCCGGTGGAGCAACACATTGCGGGATCATAAACATCAAGTCGTTTCATAAAGCATCAAATTGTCGGCGCGTTTGACACGCGCAACGGTTTGAATATACCTAACCAGGCATATACCGCAAGCGCTATTATCAAAATATTTGCGGCCGCTCCTGCCGTCCCGTTTGCAGGCCGGGAACCGCTCTTGTCGCCAACGGCTTGTTGACGGCCAATCATCAGGTTCCGGCGTCACGGATTGCCGGGGCCGGATTCGTTCCCGGTCTTATGACGGTTCACGAACAAAACCAACAGCACCCCGGCCACCAGCAGGAAAATGCTATAAAAGATGCCCCGGCTCATTCCCAGAATCAGGCTGGCATCGGGCTGGCGGAACTGTTCGCAGATGATCCGAACCACCGCGTAGCCGATCAGAAATTCCCCGCTCAACCGTCCGCGGGTATTCAGCACCAGGGTTGCGCCAGAGACGCCATTGGGTGTAAACCAGCAGTGCCGCGCCTTCCAGCAGGGCTTCATAAATCTGCGAGGGATGCCGGGGCGGAATGAGATTCAGCGGCGTGCCAGGATCGGCGCTCTTCGGGAAAATCACGGCCCAGGGCACGGCGCTCACTCTGCCCCACAGCTCGCCGTTGATGAAGTTTGCCACGCGCCCCAACAGCAAGCCCGGTGGCGTGATCGAAACCAACAGGTCGCCCAGCTTGAGAAACGGAACCGCAAACTTGCGGGAAATCCAAACCAGCGCCAGCATCGCGCCGATGAAGCCGCCGTGGCTGGCCATGCCGCCGTCCCAGACTTGGAACACGATCCAGCGAGCGTGAAGCCATCCCGTCCAGTCGCAGAGCAGCATGTAACCCAGCCGCCCGCCGACCAGCACGCCGAGGATGATGGCGAACATCGCCTGGTCAATCTGCGGCGGCGACAGCGGGGATTTGCCGGCGGGATAATACGCCCGCAACAAAAGCCATCCGATGACGAACGCCATCAGGTAGGCGACGCTATAGTAGCGGATGCCAAAATCCCCGTGCACGTGGACCAACACGGGATCGAAACGGTCCACCCAATATTGTGTCTGGCCTGGCATTAGCCGGATCGGGCGGCCCAATGACAATCATTTCCGGGCGGCAACCGCCGGGGCGCGGTCCAAACCCGTCATGCCGGCCAACTCTGCTTTGGTGGGATACGCGCCGCGACTGGCGATTTCGCCGTTGACCAGAATCAGCGGCAGACATTTCAACCCGTCCTCGCTGATGGCTTTCACGACGGTGGCGTTGCCGGCGAACGCATCGTATTGGTGGCTGGGATTGTAGCGCTCCACCTCGACGCCCTGCGAGCGGAGCCAGTCCAGGGCGGCGCTGAACTGAACGAGCTTCGGGTCCACGTTCGGCCCACACACGCCCGAGGAACAGCACATCGGCGGATCGAACTCCTCCAGCTTCATCGGCATGACAGTTTGGTCGCTCATATTCGTTTCCGGTTCAAAACTGGCCCAGCAAATAGAATCCCGCCACGACGAGCAGCACGCCCGCAACGGTTCGGATCGCCGCTTCCGCCTTCTGCGCCTTGAGGGACGCCTTGCCAAAGGACACGCCGAACAGGATGGTGGCGAGCGGCAGGCTGAAGCCCAAGCCAAACGCCGCCATCAGCACCATGCCCCAGAGGATATGGCCCATAAGGACGCTGGCGCCAATGACGATGTAGATGCCCGGATTGCACGGCATGGACGCGGCCGCCACGCCGCCGCCCATCAACAGTCCCACGATCACCGCGCCCAAAATTCCCTGCCCGGCGGATCGTGTTGCCGTCTTCCGCGCCAATTGCGGCAGTTTCAACGGCAACATTTTGAGCGCGGCCAATCCCAACACGACCGCAATGACGCCCGCAAAAAGTTTCCAATATCTGCCCAGCAGCGCCTGTGCGGCTTGGCCCACAAACCCGGCGACAAACCCCAGAAGAACCAGCGCCAGCGTGGTGCCGATCATGAATGAGATGGCGGAGACAAAGGCGGTTTTCCGGTTGGCGTCTTCCCGCGTGCCCGAGTAGGCCACCAACATTCCCATCGCGGGCAAGGTGCAACAAGCGCTGGCCAGCGCGCTCACCAATCCCAGCAGCAAAGCCAGCGGCAGGGCCGCCGGCCCTTGGCTGGCGGCTTGCAATGTTTGAGTGATGGATTGGAGCATGGTCTTCGCGCTTGGGCATTATTGTCCGCAGCCGCCCGCGCCACAACTGCCTCCGCCGCAGCCGCCCGCGCTGGAAGCGGCGACGAATCCCTGCACCAGTTTCGCTTCGGTGATGTCGCCGGAGATCGCGCTCATCCCGCGCCCCTTGACCAACGCCAGCACGCCCGGCAAGGACATCCGCGCCGCAATCTGATCGTAATCGCGCGAGCCTGGCCTCAGGGTAAAGAGACCGCACTTCAGACCGGTCTTGGACTCAATCACGCGCACGGCCTCGTTCATCGGGGCCGAAGGGGCATTGCCAGAAGTCCCATCCTTGCTCGGCAGGAAGACGAAGACGGCATCGGTCTTGGCCGCCACGGTGTTCAATTCGGAAAGCGTTCCGAGGGTTTCCATGCTCTTCTCAATCGCTGGTGCGGCCGGGCTTGAGTTTGTAGCGGGGACACTTTCGCCCGATGGCGTTGGTGCCGCGGCGAGCGCCGCAAAAGCTGGCGTTGTGGTCCGGGGGGATGCCCCGTTGCTCTTGATCATGCCTCGCACCACCAGCACCCCGGCGGCAATGAGCACGATGGTGCCGATCGCGCAACACGCTTTGCCCGACGTGCCCGTGGCGTGGCAGCCGCATCCGGGGCCGCAGGCTGAGGCTTGTTGTTTAAGTAATTCCATATTGTCAGGATGTTTCCCGTCTTCTTTCGGTGTGTTCATGTTGGCTCTCTTGCGTTGCGTTTGTTTACCGGCTGTTCAACTTACCCGCAACACCTGCCCCGGCGGGGCGCGGCGTTGCTGGCAAAATCGAGTCCCAACTCCTGGGAAATCTTTTCATTGACGCGTTGGAGCAGCCCCACCACCGCGCTGCCGGCTTCCTGCTGGCGGATGGTGAGTTCGTGCCGCTGAATGTGTTCCCGCAAAGTGATCAACTCGACCAGCGACTCGCCGTCCAGTCCCTGGCCACTCGAGCGGGAGTTGTTCTGAATGCGGGCCAACTCCTTCTGGCGGGCGGCCATCCGGGCAAACCCGTCATCGGCTTCGGCGGCCTTCTGAGCGCTGATCAACTCCCGCCATTCGGCGCTGGCCTGGATGGCCTGAGCCAAGACGGCGGCGGCTTCAAGCACCGCCGTCTCAGGGAGGGCTTGTGTCGGTGCCATCGCATTCTGCGGATTTTGTAGCAACGAGGGTTTCATGGGTTGGAGCGAGCAGAAGCGCGGGGACAAGAGGCTGCCCTAGTTTCAGCATAGGAAGTTTCAAGCGCCTTGGAAATCCATTGGCACTTCGGCCCCAAGGCCTTCAAGCGGCGCAGGTCGGCGCAAAAAACAGGCTCGGTTTGGACGCAGTCCTGCAAACAACTGAGTTGCCGGTCAAGTTCTGGACTCGGCGAAGCCGGCAGGGAGTAAATCATCCATTGCTTCCGTCGGCGTGCCTCCACCAGGCCGGCCCGGCGGAGGTAGGCCAGATGTTTGGAGACCGCCACCTGGGGCAGTTGCAGGATTTCCTGAAAATGACAGACGCACAGCGGCCCCTGCTGGAGCAGATGCAGGATGCGCAGCCGCGTTTCGTCGCACAGGCACCGGTAGATTTGAACCAGTTGCATATTCGGTCGTGGGCATATTCCCACATCAGGATGTACGTGTCAACCGCCGATTCCCATTTTCTACCCAAACCCAAATCTTTAGCGAGTGATTTGGCACGGCCGTTGCAGAGGGAATTGCGAGTCAAAAGCCGGACCAAGCCTCGGCCAA
>Ga0209162_1004579_pt1 | contig 10237 bp, 11 predicted proteins | sample YNPNPMetaG_FD_187121 | JGI IMG/M metagenome (GOLD analysis project Ga0209162, IMG submission 187121) | Anoxygenic and chlorotrophic microbial mat microbial communities from Yellowstone National Park, USA - YNP NP MetaG (SPAdes) (version 2) ...
ACCAGCGAGGTCCAGCGGATCGTGATTTCGCGGTCGGTCCTCAAGTAGCGCGAGTGTCCGCCTGAGGTTTGGAGTAGAGGCGAGGGGCCCGCCGTAGGCTAGGGCTTCAGGCTTCAGGCTTCAGGTCGCGCAAGCACGTCGAGCAAGCGCTGTGCTCATGACAAGTCCCTCCTGAAGTCCGTAGCCTGAAGCCTGAAGTCTACTCCGAGTCCGAGGGTCCGCGGGTGCGTTTGACACCCTTCGGGTCGGATGGTAGCTTGCCGCCGGCCGAAAAGGACGGCGAGGTGCAACATGAAGCGGGCGTATCGTCGGGTCCTGGTCGCGCCGGTGGTCGGCCTGGTGTTCGCGATCGGGGTGCGGTGCGCCTCGACGGAGGAAGAGTGCACGGTGGCCGCTCCGGCGATCTGCGGCATGGACACGTGCGTCGATCTGGCGAGCGACCCGGAGAACTGCGGCGCGTGCGGCCGGAGCTGCAACGGCGGCGGCTGTTCTGGGGGCCTCTGCGTCTGCGGCGGGACGACCTGCGCCCCCGGGTCGGTCTGCTGCGGCGGCGCCTGTGCCAATCTCGATGCTGATCGCACCAACTGCGGCGCCTGCGGCATCGTTTGTCCGCCGGGTATCGGCTGTACGCTGGGCGTCTGCACCGGCGAGGCCTGTCCCGGCGGTTGCGGCAGCCTGACCTGTTGCGGCCTCGGCTGCGTCGATACGCGGACGGACCCCGCCAATTGCGGGAGCTGCGGGCACGCCTGCCCGGCCGGCCAGATCTGCGACAACGGCGTCTGCATCACCTCGGCCTGCCGGCCGCCGTGCGTCGCGCCCCAGCGCTGCTGCGACAACCGGTGTGTGGACGTCACGAGCGATGTGGACCACTGCGGCTTCTGCGGCAACCGGTGCCTCGACTCCGACCCGCCCCTGGCCAACCGCTGCGCGGAGATCGGCGGGCACGTCCAGTGCGCCTGCGGCGCGTCGGCCGAATGTCGTCCCGGGCAGATCTGCTGCAGCGACGGCTGCCGCAGTGTCAGCGCCGACCCGAACAACTGCGGCGCCTGCGGCAACGTCTGCCCGCCCGGTCACGTCTGCTCCTCGGGCGTCTGCGTTTGCGGCGCCACGGGCGGCCCGTGCGGCGAGGGGGAGTCGTGCTGCGGCGGCGTATGCATCGATACCCGGAACGACTTCGCCAACTGCGGCGGCTGCGGCAATGCCTGCAACCCGACCGTCGCCGATTCGTGCGTCGACGGCACCTGCCGCTGCGGAAGCTCGGCTGCCTGCCGCGTCGGCGCGGTGTGGGTGTGCGGGGTGCCGCCGGTCGGGGCGGCGCCCGAGCGGTGCTGCGGCGGGACGTGTCGCGCGATCGACGAGGCGGCCTGCGTCGACTGCGACACGCCGTGCGCCGAGGGGCAGACGTGCGAGGCGGAGCCACCGCCGCTTGCGCCGCCGTGCCGCTACGTCTGCCGGTAGGCCGGACGGAGGGAACCTGTGCTGGATCGATCGGCTCGTCTCTGCGGCACCCGAAGCCTCGGGCTCGCCTCGCTCGCCGCCCTGGCCGTTGCGCTCGAAACGCCGTTTGCCGCGGCCCAGACCGCCGCCGTCCTGCCCGTGCGTTCGGGCGACCCCGCGCTGGCGGCCAGCGTCGAGGGCGCGATCCGCGAGGCGATGATCGGAGCGGGCTATCTCCTCCAGTCCGGTCCCGCCGTCACCACCGCCCTCGGGCAGCTCGGGTTGACCGAGATCACCACCACCGAAGAGGGCCGGCGCCTGGGCGGGGTGCTCGGCGCCGAGCTGATCCTCTCGGCCTCCGTGGAGCCGAACTGGATCTCGATCGCGGTGATGCATCTGCCGAGCGAATCGATCGAGGTGCGCGAGGGCGAGCTGCCGGGCGAGGGGGTGAACGTGCCGCTGACCGTGGTCGCCAATCTCGCCGATGCGGTGCGGGTGATGCGCGAGGCGGGGGTGGAGATCCCGGAGGTCCCGCCGCCCGCCGCGCCGTCCTCCGCGGCCGGGCCGCCGGCCGCCGAGGCGCCGCCGGCCGAGGTTCCGCCGGCCGAGGCGCCACCGGCCGAGGTTCCGCCGGCGGAGGCGCCGCCAGCCGAGGTTCCGCCGGAGGAACCGCCGGCGTACCACGGCGAGGGTCCGCTTCACGTTCGGGTGTTCCCGGCCTTCGATGTGCTCCTGAACGAGCCGGCGCGGGCCGGGGGCGGTCGGGTGGGCGGCCGGGTCGGCGTCGGGCTCGCCTACGCCCCGCTGCCCGAGTTGGACGTCGGGCTCGAGCTGGACGTCAGTTTCGGGCCCGGAACGGCGATGGACCTCGGCGCCGCCGCCGTGTGGCGGTTCCCGATCTCGCACCAGTGGCAGCTCGCCCCCCACCTGGCGCTGGGCTACTACCAGTTGCTGACGGGAGCGCAGGATCCGTCGTTCTTCCTGCGGGCGAGCGGCGACATCGTCTGGACGATCGCGAGCGGGTACTCGCTGTACCTGTCGCCGGTCGGCTTCACCGTGGTGGCGGGTCGGGACGTGACGGCCGGCCTGTACGAGGTCGGGCTGGGGTTCCTCGGCGCGTTCTGACGGAACGCGCTGCGCCTCCCGCGCTAGCGGAAGAAGATCAAGGTGAGGACGATGAAGGTCGGGATCAGGATCCCGATCGAGTACACCATGTAGCCGAAGAAGCTGGGCATCTTCACCCCTTGCTGCTCGGCGATCGTCTTGACCATGAAGTTCGGGCCGTTGCCGATGTACGTGTTGGCGCCCATGAAGACAGCGCCGCACGAGATCGCCTTGAGGAAGAGTTCGCCGGGGGCGATCTGGGCCGCCGGGCGGACCACGTGGCCGGCGCCGTCGCAGAGCGGCGCGAGGTTGCCGGTCGAGGCGAGGAGCAGGCTCAGGTTGTTGGCGTCGGTGTGGGTGACGCCGGTGGCGGCGCAGCCCTGCACCGCGGCGCCCGCCGCCGCGAAGCCGTCGTGCAGGCCGCTGGCGGCGGACGAGAACGTCAGGTAGGTCGGGGCATTGTCGAGGAACGACGACAGGCCGCCGGCCGCCCAGAAGAACTGCCACGGCTGGTCGAGACCCAGTCGGCCGGTACGGCCGAGCTCGTCGAGGATCCACAGGGCGGGGATCATCGTGATGAAGATCCCGATGAACAGCACCGCCACCTCCACGATCGGTGCGTAGTTGAACGCGTTGGCCTCGCGAATCCGCGTCGCGGTCGTCTTGAGCGACGCGGCGGCGACCAGCAGCATCGCCACCGCCTGCCCCACCTTGAGCAGGAGTTCGGTCAGGACCGGCGAGTCCCGTTCCATCTCGTGGATGAAGTGGCTCTTGGCCAGCATGCCCGAGCCGAAGATCGCGGCGATGATCAGCCCGAGCCAGAGGAAGTTCAGCCCGCCTTCCAGGCCCAACGGTTGCGTCTCGCCCTCGCCCGGCCGGCGCCCCGCCCGCAGCTCGGCCCGGTACTGGAGCGTGTCGTAGGCGAAGAACACCGCCAGCGTGATCGCGACCGCGATCGCCCATTCGGGGATCAGGGCGAAGGTCCACGGGAACGGCACCCCCTTGAGGAAGCCGAGGTACAGCGGCGGATCGCCGAGCGGCGTGAGCAGGCCGCCGATGTTGGCGACCAGGAAGGTGAAGAACACCACGACGTGCGCCTGGCTCTTGCGCCAAGCGTTGGCCCGCAGGACGGGCCGGATCAGCAGCATCGCCGCCCCGGTCGTCCCCATGAAGCTCGCCAGCGTCGCGCCGATCAGGAGCAGCAGCGAGTTCACCGCGGGAGTGCCGGCCAGCGAGCCGCGCAGGTAGATGCCGCCGGAGATCACGAACAGCGAGCCGAGCAGGGCGATGAACGCCACGTAGTCGAGCAGCGTCACGACCAGCCGGTGGTGCGCCCCCTCCGGCGCCGCCGCCAGGAGGTAGACCAGCATCGCGCCGCCCAGGAGCAGGCTCACGTACCCCTTGTGCAGATTGCTCTCCCACCAGTGCGGCTTCCACAGCGGGATGATCGCGATCGACAGCAGCATCAGTGCGAACGGCGCGACGGTCCAGTAGGGCGGCATTCTCACCTCCCGCGTCCACCCCCGCGACGATCCTCTTGCGCTCTCGACGCCCGTCGAGCGTAACTCGGCCCCGGCGCGGACCGGAGTCTGCCATCCTGGGGCGGGGCGGGTCAACGCGAAGACCGCCGCCGCCCGAATCCCGCCGTTCGCGCGGCCGACGGCGCACGCCGGGGGTTGGCCGGTGCGGCCGCGGGTCTCGCGCCCGAACGGTGGGGGGAACGGGGGGCACCCTTTCGCGCGGGGGCTCTCCGCGCCTCCCGCCCCGGGTGTTCGCCGACTGGGGAAAGGACCGCGATCGCGCTGGCGGAATCCGGGCGGCGGCAGGCCCGGATCGCCGGGCGCCGCCGGGGCGCCGCCGGGCGCCGATCGGAGGCGCGCGATTCCGCCGGGTTGCGAGGGTGCCGGGCTGGCCCCGCGATTGCACCGGCGCGACGGTGCCGCCGGAACGGGGGTCGGTACCGTCCGGTCGGTCAGGAGGGGTCGAATGGTTCGCGCGGTCGTGACCCTCTACGTCAACGTGGCCCGGGACGGCGAGACGCCGGCCTGGCTGCGGGTGGGGTGGGGACGGCTGCAGCCCGATGGGTCCGTCCTCGCGACGCTCGACCATCTCCCCGCCGACGGCCGAATCCGCCTCCAGCTCGAACGGACCATCGGAGCCGACGGGGCGCAACGGTGCGTCCCGCCCGCCACGCCGGGACTTTCGGCTCCCCCGGTTGCGGCGCGTCGTCCTCCTCCGCCTCCGGCGGCGCGGCGGAGGCGGCGGCCGCAGGAGGTGACGCCATGGTGAGGAAGTCGTCGTTCGTCCTGTCGTTCGCGCTCGCCGCGCTCGTCGCGGCTCAGGCCACGGCCGCGACTGCCGAGCGGGCCGGGCCGGTGCCGTCCGGGCCGGTCGTCGAGGCGGCCCAGGCGGCGGCCGCGGAGCCGCCCGCGGTCAGCGGGGTGGTGAACATCAACACCGCGACCGCGCAGCAGCTCCAGCTCCTGCCGGGGATCGGGCCGTCGCGGGCGCAGGCGATCGTCACGCAGCGCGAGCGGCACCCGTACCGGCGTCCGGAGGACCTGCTGTCGATCCGGGGCATCGGCCGGGCTACGCTGAACCGGATGCTGCCCTACATCGTCGTCGAGGGCGAGACGACGCTGACGCGGCCCGCGCCGGCGGCCCCGCGCCGCCCGCGGCCGGCTCCGTAGCGCGGCCGGTTCAGCGCCGCGGCGCCGCGGCGTTGCTCCCGCGCCCGGAACCCGTGCCCCCCGCCGGGAAGACGGGCGCGGGAGCGCCGCTACAGCACGCGGTCCTGCAGCCAGCGGCACTGCGTCGCGCGGAGGTAGCGGTCGGCGACGTCCCGCGGCGTGAACATCAGCGTCGAGGACAGCCCCTTGTCGTGGAGCAGGAAGGCCGCCGTGACCGCCAGCGCCTCCCCGCGCCAGACGATGCGTACCACCGGGTGCTCCCCGGAACCGGCGCACGAATACACGTCGGCGCGCTCGCCGTACTTGTCGCGCAGCGCCTCGATGTGCGGGCCGTAGGCGCGCCCGAGCCATTCCTGCCAGGCGGCGATCGCGCGCGGCTCGGCCGGCGCGTCCGCGGGCACCGGCCCCTGGAGCAGGCTCAGGAACTGCACGCTCCGCAGCCGTCGGGCCTGGGGCTTGCCCGCCGGGGAGAAGCCCAGCCGCAGCACCAGCCCGCGCGGCCCCCGCATCTCGTACCATTCCAGCCGCTCGGGGTCCGCCGGTGTCCGGAACGGGCGCAACTCCGGATAGCCCTCCTGCACCTCCGGGAGCGGTTCGCCGAGATACAGGTCGTTGTACGGCTCCGGGATCCAGCGGGCCGACTCCTCCCGGAAGCGTGCCGCGACGTCCTCGCGAACGGCCGGCGGTTCCGGCGTCGCCGCCGCGTCGGGCGCGGCGGGGCCGGGGACGACCGGCACCACGGGCCCGCCGGACGCTTCGCCCGTCCGCGTGCGGGTCGGCCCGCAGGCGACGAGGCCGGCGAGCAGCGCGGCGAGGAGGTACGGCGCGTTGACAGCACGGACCATGGCCGGTAGGTTAGCACTCCGTCCCGACGGGGCGCCACCGGGCGGCCGGCGCGGGACGTCGGCGCGGGGTGCGGTCCCGCGCGGGTGCGGCGTGACGAAGCGGAACGCCCTGGAGCGATCGGTTCCCGGCCTCGCCGCAGCGGCCGGCGTCGCCGTCGTGGCGGCGATCGGGCTGGTCTGGGGCTACGCGCCGGTCGAGGCGGTGCTCGGCCTGTCGCAGAAGATCTTCTACATCCATGTGCCGTCGGCCTGGGTCATGTACGCCGCCACCGGCCTCTGCGCCGTCGCCGGCACGGTGTTCCTGGCGACGAACGGCGAGCGGGCGGAGGCGCTGGCCGCCGCCGCCGGATCGGTCGCTCTGCGGTTCTGCGCCGTCGTGCTGATCACCGGGCCGATGTGGGCGCGGGCCGCCTGGAACGCGTGGTGGCGCTGGGAACCGCGCCTCACCTCCGTGCTCGTCCTCGGGTTCCTCCTCGTCGGCCACGCCGTGCTGCGGCGGGCCGCCGAGCGCACGCCGCCGCTTTCGCGGTTCGCCGCCGCCCTGGCGATCCTGGCGCTGATCGACCTGCCGATCATCCATCTGGCCGTGCGCAAGTGGCGCGGTCACCACCCGACCGTGCTCGGCGCGGGCGGCGGCGGCGTGACGACCGAGATGGCCGTGACGCTGGGCGTCGCCCTGGTCGCCTTCACCGTCCTGGCGCTCGTGTTGCTGCTGTTGCGCTATCGGCTGGAAATCGTCCGGCGCGAGGTGGCCCGGCGGCTCGTCGCCGCGGCCGCGACGCCGCCCCCAGAGTCCGGAGGGACGGGATGTCCGCCGAGGTCCTGACCGTCGCGGCCTACGCCGCCCTGTGGCTCGTGCTGACCGCCTACGTCGTGGGGATCGCCCGCCGCCTGTCGCGCCTGGAGGCGGACCTGCGGGCGCTCAAGGCTTCGCAGGAGCCGTCCCGGACTCCTTCTTCGCCGCCTCCCGCTCCCGCAACCAGACGGTGAACGGCTTCTCCGACTTCGCGAATTCCTTCCGTTCCTGGCGGGTCAGCGCCGCCCACTTCTCCTTCAAGGCCCGGCGGGCCTGGCGCTTCTTCGCCTTGCGCTCCTGGCGCGGCAGTTTCTTGGTGTTCGCCATCCCCGATCCTCCCGGGCGGGGCTCCGCGCACCCGCCGTCCGCCGCCCCTAGCGCCAAACGGCCGGGGTGTCAACCGGCCCCCCAAGGGGACCTTGTACCTTCCCCAAGGAGGCCTTCGGACCGTCCGCTGACCCGGGGCAGCTCCGGGACGGACCCGATTCGGTGACCGCGCCACGCCGGAGCGGCGCGATCGGCAGACAGCTCGAACCCACCACCCGCTCCGCCGCCGGGGGAAAGGGGGCCGATTCCTCTCGAACCCCATCCGCTGCCCCGCCAGCAGGTTGCACAGCGTTGACCCGGGGGATCCACGACGGGACCTACAAGGTCCTCGCCCCCGAGCGCCCGCGCGTCGCCGCCGGCGCGGCGCGAGCTTGTTCGAGGCGGGCCAGGAGGAGGCGATCGTTCTCGAGCAGCGCCAGCGCATCCTCGTAGCACTGCGCCGCCCGTCCTGCGTCGCCCCGGCGCAGCGCCTCGTCGCCCGTCCGCTCCAGTTCCGCCGCCGCGCGCACCAGCGCGGCGACGACGTCGTGTCGCACCCGGTGCAGTTCGGGGACACCGCGGCCGACCGAGAGGATCTTCTCGGCGAGCGGCAGGGCGGCGGAGACATGGCCGTCGGCCAGCAGCTCGTGGATGCGACGCACGTCGTCGGCGGCGAGCGTCGGGACGATCTCGCGGCGCAGCGCGTCCCGCCAGCCGCGGTCGGGTGCGAGGCGCAGCAGGCGGCCCAGCTCGGCCCGCAGCACCGTCGCCCCCAGCTCGCCGGAACGGCCGCGTTCCGCCGCGCGCCGTCCGAGTTCGGTCGCGAACTGCGCCAGCCGCTCCCGGACCCGGGGGTCGGCGGGCCGCGGGCCGTGCGCCTCGAGCAGCCGGCGCGCCGCCCGTTCGAAGTCCCCACGGGCGGCGAATGCGTCGGCCTCGGCCAGCCGGACGGTGGTCTCCTCGTCGTCGAGGTCCACCGGTACGGCGAACTCTTCGAACCGCCCCGCCGGGGCGGACCCGGTCGGCTCGGCTTCCTCGACCAGCTCCCGCGGCCCGTCCCCCTCGTCCGCCTCGGTCCCCCTACGGCCGATCGGCGTCTCATCCCGCCGCGGCGGGGGCGGCACCACTGGCGGGGCGACCCGAGCCTCCCGGTGGCCGTGGAGCAGGGGCACGCGGGTCATGCCCGCCGGCATCGAAGGGGCGGGGTCGAGGAACGCGGAGGGGGAGGTCCCGAGCGGCTGGCCGCAGGCGCCGCAGAACCGCGCCTGCTCGGGCACCTCCGTCCGGCAGAGCGGGCAGACCACCATGCCGGGGGACGGCGCGGCCAGCGGCCGGCCGCAGGCGCCGCAGAACCGGGCGCCGGCCGGGAGCTCCTCGCCGCACGCCGGGCAGATCGTGCCGTTCGGGGCCTCGCTCACGGAACCGCATCCTAGCACGGCCGATTGCCCCGGTGCGCCCCCCGCGGTAGTCTGGGGCACGATGGGACGGATCGTGATCCGGGTCGGCGAGGGACCGGGCGGGGGGACGGGCGCCCGCGACCAGAAGACGCGGTGCCTCGCGTCCGGGGGGAGGGCGAGGGGGCCTTCGGTCTCGTCGGACAGTCGCTCGAGTTCGACGCCCTGCGACGTTTCTACTTCCAGCCGGCGCTCCTGATCGTCGATCTGGAAACCCTGGAGGCGCAGTGCGTCGTGGTGCCGTCCTCCGGCGCCATCGCGCTCGGCCGTGACCCCGACTGCGAGGTCACGATCCAGTCGGACCGCGTGTCGCGGCGCCACGCCGAGGTCCGCCCCCGCGGCCGCTCGGCCCTGGCCATCCGCGACCTCAATTCGACGAACGGCACCACTGTCAACAACCAGCCCCTCGCCCCCGGCCGGGAGGTGCCGCTGCGGCCGGGCGACGTGGCGCTGCTCGGCTCCCACTTCCTCCTCCGGACCTTCCCGCTCGGGTCGAGTCCCGCGCACAGCGGCGAGAGCTTCCTCTTCCCGCTGTGGGTCTTCCTCGGGCAGGCCCAGGCCGAGTCGTCGCACTTCCTCCGCTGCTGCCAGCTCGTGTCGGGCTTCGAGTACCTGGCGCGGCTGGTCGCGTTCCTCGACCTGGCCGCGGGCCCGCCGACGCCGTCGGTCCAGCCGCTGCTGGGGAAGTCGAAGTTGTCGATGGGCGAGTGGATTCAGGCGGCGCGCGGCGCGCTGACCCGCCCCGATCCGGGTCCCCGGTCGGCCGCGACCCTCCTGCTGCGCGACGCCGACGGACGACCGGCGAGCCCGAAGGACCTGCTCGAACACCTCAACCACGCCGTCCGCTGGCGCAACGACAACGTGGGACACGGAGCCCCGCAGGCCGACGCCTCCTACCGCCGGGCGTTCGGCGAGCTGGCGGATCGGTTCCGCGAGGTGTTCGAGCTGTACCCGGCGTTCCGCGATGGCCTGATCGTCTCGGTGGCCAGTTGCCGCGTCGGCGCCGACGGCCTGTATTCCGCGCAGGTCACCGTCCACGACCCGGTCTGGGGTTTCCGCCGGCCGATGGTCGCGCGCCGCCGCGGCCCGCTCGTCCCCGGCGCGTACCTCGTGCTGCCCGGCTGCGACGACCTCGTCCATCTCGGCGACCGCCTCCGCGTGGGCGGCTGTCCCGAGTGCGGCGCGCAGGAGCTGTTCGTGGCGGACGGCCCGGCCCGCACCGCCCCCTTCACCTCGCCCACCACCAACCACCGCGCGGACCCCGAACAGATCGTCGCCGACGGCGGTTGAGACCAGCGCCCCGGGAAGCGTCGCGAACAGGGAATCGAGGCCCGCGGCCGGGGAGCTGCCGGCGTCCGCGGTTCGGCGGCCGGCGCGGGCGCGCATCGCACAGGACCGATTCTCGGCCGGGCGGCCCGGACAGAGAAAGAAGCCGGTCGTAGCCGGCTACGAGCGCCGTCGTAGCCGGCTACGAGTGCCGTCGTAGCCGGCTACGAGTGCCGTCGTAGCCGGCTACGAGTGCCGTCTTCCCCGGCCGCCGGCGGAGACCCACCCGCCCGGACGAGAAGAGGCCCGCCGTGCCGGCGAAACCGGCGGGAGGCGCGC
>Ga0209162_1004581_pt1 | contig 10235 bp, 3 predicted proteins | sample YNPNPMetaG_FD_187121 | JGI IMG/M metagenome (GOLD analysis project Ga0209162, IMG submission 187121) | Anoxygenic and chlorotrophic microbial mat microbial communities from Yellowstone National Park, USA - YNP NP MetaG (SPAdes) (version 2) ...
TCATCGGCGCCAGCCGCGAGGCCATCCACAAGGCCGAAGACCGCACCGAGTTCAAGAAGGCGATGATCCGCATCGGGCTGGACGTGCCCCGCTCGGGCGTCGCCCACTCCTGGGAAGAGGCCCGGCGGATCGTCGGGGAGATCGGGCTGCCCGTGGCGATCCGCCCGGCGTACACGCTGGGCGGAACCGGCGGCGGCTTCGCCAACACCCTCGAGGAGTTCGAGACCATCGCCAAGCGCGGGCTGGAATACTCCCGCGTCCATGAGATCCTCATCGAGGAGAGCTGCCTGGGCTGGAAGGAATACGAGCTCGAGGTGATGCGCGACCGGGCCGACAATGTCGTGATCGTCTGCTCGATCGAAAACCTCGATCCCATGGGCGTCCACACGGGCGACTCGATCACCGTGGCCCCGGCCCAGACGCTCACCGACAAGGAATATCAGCGGATGCGCGATGCGGCCATCGCCATCATCCGCGAGATCGGCGTGGACACCGGCGGCTCGAACATCCAGTTCGCCGTCCATCCCCGGACCGGCCGCATGGTCGTGATCGAGATGAATCCGCGCGTCTCGCGGAGCTCGGCCCTGGCCAGCAAGGCCACGGGCTATCCGATCGCGCGGATCGCCGCCAAGCTCGCGATCGGCTACACCCTGGACGAGATTCCCAACGACATCACGCGGAAGACCCCGGCCAGCTTCGAACCCACCATCGACTACTGCGTGGTCAAGATCCCGAGGTGGGCGTTCGAGAAGTTCCCCGATGCGGACGAGACGCTCACCACGCAGATGAAGAGCGTGGGCGAGGCGATGTCCATCGGCCGAACCTTCAAAGAGGCCCTCCAGAAGGGCATCCGCTCCATGGAGATCAAGCGGTTCGGCCTGGGGCTGGATGCCAACGACAAGTGGCTGGCCGCCATCCGGGGCCGGGAGTCGGCCCGGAGCGCCGAACGGCAGGCCGGACCCGCGCCCGCCCGTTCCCCCCGAGCAGGACCGGGAGAGAGCGGCGAGGCGAGGGCAGCGGGCGTCCCGCTGGCCGGTCCGCGGGCTGCCGAGCCGCCGGCCGACACGGTCGAGCAGACCGCGCGGCGGTGGCCGATTCCGGAGGAGCTGCTTCGGGACAAGATCGCCCGCCCATGCCAGGGACGGCTGTACTACATCCGGTACGCGTTCAAAATGGGCTGGTCGGTCGAACAGGTACACGAGCTGTCCCGGATCGACCCGTGGTTCCTTGAGAACATCAAGGAGCTGGTGGAGTTTGAGGACGAAATCTTCCAGCTCGCGCGGGACGGGGGCGCGGACCTGAGGCAGTGGCTGCGCCGGCCCGCGGGGTCTGCGCCGCCGGTGGGCGGGCCGGCCCTCTCCGAGCCGCCGGGCGAGTCTCCCGAGCGGGGCCGGACGTCATGGTTGTCCCGCCTGATCGCCACGATCGCCCAAGCCAAACAGTGGGGCTACTCGGACGTGCAGCTGGCCACCGCCCTGGGGGTCAGCCCCGCGGAGATCCGCGCGTTTTGCCGGGCTCACGGCATCGCGCCGGTGTACAAGCTCGTGGACACGTGCGCGGCCGAGTTCGAGGCCTACACGCCCTACTACTATTCCTCCTACGAGGCGCCCGCCGTCGTCGTGGAAGACGCGCAGACCGGCGCGACGGCCGAGGCGGCCCGGGTCGAGACGCCCGCCGGTCCCGGCCAGGCCAACCCGGCACCCCGCATGCGGAGTGCCGTCCGTCCCGTCGCGGACGACGAGATCCGCGTCAGCGACCGGCCGAAGGTGGTCGTCCTGGGCGGCGGACCCAACCGCATCGGGCAGGGGATCGAGTTCGACTACTGCTGCGTGCACGCCGTCTTCACGGCCCGGCAGATGGGCTACGAAACGGTCATGATCAACTCGAACCCCGAGACGGTCAGCACGGACTACGACACCAGCGACCTGCTGTTCTTCGAACCCCTCACCCACGAAGACGTGCTCAACATCTGCGAGCGGCTCAACGGCCGTCCGCTCGGCCGGCCCGGATCGAGCGACGGCCTGCTCAAGGGCGTCATCGTACAGTTCGGCGGACAGACCCCGCTGAACCTGGCCCAGGGGCTCAAGGATGCCGGCGTGCCGATCCTGGGCACCCCGCCCGAGTGCATTCACCTGGCCGAGGACCGCGAAGAGTTCGCCAGGGTGCTGCACGAACTGGGCCTGCGGCAGCCCGAGTCCGGGATCGCCTTCGACCTCGAGCAGGCCAGGGCCGTGGCCCGACGGATCGGCTATCCGGTCCTCGTCCGCCCGTCGTATGTCCTGGGCGGCCGGGCCATGGAGAAGTGCCACATCGAGGACGACCTCATCCGGTACATGGAAAAGGCCCTCCAGGCGACCGACCGCGTGGCGACCGGCGGCCGAGGCCACCCGATCCTCATCGACAAGTTCCTCGATGCGGCGACCGAAGTGGACGTGGACTGCGTCAGCGACGGCTGGCACACCGTCATCTGCGGCGTGATGGAACACATCGAAGAGGCCGGCATCCACAGCGGCGACTCGGCCTGTGCCCTGCCGCCGTATTCCCTCTCGCCGGCCGTCGTGGATGAGATCCGACAGCAGACCGAGAGGCTCGCGGTGCGGCTGGGCGTCCGCGGTCTGATGAACGTGCAGTACGCGGTCAAGGACGACTTGGTCTACGTACTGGAGGTCAACCCGCGTGCCTCGCGGACCGTCCCGTTCGTGAGCAAGGCCACCGGCGTGCCCTGGGCCAAGCTGGCCACCGAGGTGATGCTGGGAAGGCCGCTGGCGCAGGCGATGAGGGATCGGGGCCTGAGCGAGGCCCCATGGCCGCGGCACGTCTCCGTGAAGGAGGCGGTCTTTCCCTTCTCGAAGTTCCCCGGTGTGGACTGCATCCTCGGGCCGGAGATGCGCAGCACGGGCGAGGTCATGGGCATCGACCGCACGTTCCCGATCGCCTTCGCCAAGGCCCAGATGGCCGCCGGCACGGGCCTGCCCCTGAGCGGCACGGTGCTGATCAGCGTCAACGATCATGACAAGCCGCTGATCGTGCCGATCGCGCGGGAGTTCGCGGAGATGGGCTTCCGCATCCTCTCGACGCAGCGGACCCGCGACGTTCTGGAAGGAGCGGGCATCCCCGCGGAACTCGTGCGGAAACAGCAGGACCCCGACGGGCCGTACCTCATCGACCTGATCCACGCGGGGCAGGTGCACCTGCTGATCAACACGCCCATCTACTGGGGCAGCGCCCACGTGGAGAGCCGCATCCGTTCGGCGGCCGTCATGCACAACATCCCGCTGATCACGACCATCACGGGCGCCCGGGCGGCCGTCCGGGCGATCCGCGCGCTGAAAAGCGGCGACTGGGACGTGCAGGCGCTCCAGGATTACTTCTGAGCCGGACCGCCTCCGGGGTTCGCCGGCCCGGACGCCGACGCTATCATACGGGATGGGAGCCTCTATGATCCGCGTCATCGAAGCCCTGTATTACCGGTGCCTGAAGTACGTGAATCGCTCCCTGGGGAACTTCCACGTGCTCGTCGGGCCGAACGCCTCGGGCAAGACCACCTTCCTCGACGTCGTCGGATTCCTGGGAGACCTCGTCACCGGTGGACTGGAGAAGGCCCTCGAAGAGCGGAGCCGCAACTTCCACGACCTCGTGTGGCAGCGAACGGGCAACCGTTTTGAGCTGGCGGTGGAACTGGCCATCCCCAATGAACAGAGGGAAAAACTTTCGCAGCGTTACGAGTCCGTGCGGTACGAGGTAGCTGTGGGCCCCGACCCGGCCACGAATGAGGTATCCCTGCTGGCCGAGCGGGCCGTACTGCTGGGTCCCGCCGCGCCCGACGAGACCGCAGGACGGACCCTCTTCCCCATGGAGCCTTCCCCCCCGAACACGATTCTTACCGGCAGGGCTCCGCGCGGCGGCCGCAGTGTCAGCAAGACCGTCGTCTCCAAGAACCCCGCCGGAAACGACAACTTTTACGACGAGACCGGCCGAGGCTGGGACCACTCGTTCCGGCTCGGACCCCGCAAGTCGGCCCTGGCCAACCTGCCCGACGACGAAACCAAGTTCCCCGCGGGAACGTGGTTGAAGCGTCTGCTCTGCGAGGGCGTTCAGAGGCTCGTCCTCAACAGCGCTCTCATGCGGCATCCCAGCCCGCCGGGTCAGCCCCGCCGATTCCGGCCCGACGGTTCCAACATCCCGTGGGTCGTCCAGCGGCTCAGAAAGGAACACCCGCACCGGCTCAGGGAGTGGGTCGCCCATCTCAGGACGGCCCTGCCCGACCTCGTGGATGTCTACACGGTCGAGCGGCCGGAGGACCGGCACTGCTATCTCGTCCTGCGCTACAACGAAGGGCTGGAAATCCCATCATGGACGGCGTCGGATGGGACGCTACGCCTGCTGGCGCTCACGCTGCCGGCCTACCTCGGCGACGTGGAGGGCGTGTACCTGATCGAGGAGCCGGAGAACGGGATTCACCCGCGCGCGGTGGAAACGATGTTCGACTCGCTCTCGTCCGTGTACGGCGCGCAGATCCTCCTGGCTACCCACTCCCCCGTGATCCTCAGCGTGGCGCGCCCCGAGAGCATCCTCTGCTTCGCAAAGAGCCCCGGCGGAGCCACGGACATCGTGCTGGGGACCGAACACCCCCGACTTCGCGAGTGGCGCGGAGAGACGAACCTGGGGGTCCTTTTCGCGGGGGGCGTCCTCGGATGAACGCCCTCACCGATCTGGTCATCCTGGTTCCCGACAGGAACGTGGAGGCGGCCCTCGATGGCCTGCTGGCCACGCCGGCCCGCCTGGGCATGCGGAACCTGTCTTTCGAGATCCACGTGCACGTGCACCGTGACCCCGGCTGCTTCCTGACGGCACATGAATTCCTTCGACCGTTCGCCGGTCGGTGTGCGCACGCGCTCGTGGTCTTCGACCGGATCGGATGCGGCCACGAAGCCCTACAAGCCGAGGATCTGGACCAAGCCGTTCGATCGCGACTTCGAGATTCCGGGTGGGCTGACCGGGTGGCGGCCGTAGCCATCGACCCCGAGCTGGAGATCTGGGTCTGGAGCGACTCACCCCACGTGGCGTCGTGTCTCGGCTGGGAGGGCGGCATCCGTGAGCTCCGGTCGTGGATGGCTTCTGAGGGGCTGTGGATCCAGGAGCATCCGAAGCCTGCGGACCCCAAGCGGGCCCTCGAGCGCGTCTTGCGCCAGGTGCGGAAGCCCCGCTCGTCCGCCATCTACGCGAGGCTCGCGTCGAGCGTCGGCCTGGACCGCTGCCGGGATCCGTCGTTTGCCCGCCTCCGCGGCATCCTGTCGGGCTGGTTTGCCCCGGCAGGCCCGCAGGGGGACCCGGCGGCCCGAACCGCATCCCCGCCTTGACTTCGGCCGATTCGCCGCGGAAGTTGTGACGTCTGCGCGTGGCCGAATCGCGGCAGAACCCGCCGGCCCAGGCCGGGCCCGGGCCCGCCGCTGCGGCACCGCGACCGACAGGGACGGAGAATCCTGCGTCCGAGCTGAAGACGATGTCCGAGGAACTCGCCCGACAGTACGACCCGTCCGCCATTGAGCCGGGCATCTACCGGCGGTGGCTGGAGGCAAAGGCGTTCGCCGCCATCCCCGACGACCGCCAGCGCCGCTACGTGATCATGATGCCCCTGCCCAACGTGACCGGCGCCCTGCACATGGGCCACGCGATGGACAACGTGATGCAGGACCTGCTGATCCGCTGGCACCGCATGATGGGCGACAACACCCTGTGGATGCCCGGAACCGACCACGCGGGCATCGCGACGCAGGCCGTCGTCGAACGGCGCCTCTTCGAGCTGGAAGGACGCACCCGACACGACATCGGCCGCGAGGCCCTCGTCCGGCGGATCTGGGAATGGAAAGACCAGTACCAGGCGCGGATCGTCCAGCAGCAGCAGGTCATGGGCTGCTCCTGCGATTGGGACCGCCAGCGCTTCACCATGGACGAGGTCTGCGCCCGCGCCGTCCGCCATACCTTCTTCCGGATGTTCGCCGACGGTCTGATCTACCGCGGCAACCGGCTCGTCAACTGGGACTGCCACCTTCAGACCGCCGTGGCCGATGACGAGATCGTTTATCAGACCGTCAACGGACACTTCTGGCACCTGCGCTACCCCGTGATTGACCCCCAGCCCGACGAACCGGCCTGCGTCGTAGTCGCCACGACCCGGCCCGAGACGATGCTCGGCGATACGGCCGTGGCCGTACACCCCGATCCGGCCGGCGAGCTGGAACGCGCCATCACGGCGGCGCGGGAAAAGCTGGCGGCCTCGCCGGCCCGCGAGCGCCCCGCCCTGGACGCCGAGCTGGCCGCTCTGGAAGCGCGTCGCCGCACGCACCTGCCCACGCTCGAAAAGCTCGCCCGGATGGCCCGCGCCGGCCGGCGGGTGATGCTCCCCCTGCTCGACCGGCCGATCCCGCTGATCTGCGATGTGTGGGCGCGACCGGAGCTGGGAAGCGGCTGCGTCAAGATCACCCCCGCGCACGACCCCAACGACTACGACGTCTGGACCCGTCACCGCGACGAAATCGGCATCGTCAACATCCTGAACCCCGACGGGACGCTCAACGAGAACGCAGGCCCCTACCGCGGGCTCGACCGCTTCGTCGCCCGCCAGCGCGTGGTCGCCGACCTCCAGGCGCGCGGGCTGCTGGAGGCCGTGGAGGACCGCCCCACCGACGTCGGTCACTCCTCCCGGTCGGAAACGCCCGTCGAGCCCTACCTGTCCAGACAGTGGTTCGTGCGGATGGGCGACGTGGCCGGCGGCATCGTCTGCGGGCGCGGCACGGACAAGGAGTTCCGGGCCGCCGGCCTAGCCCAGGCGGCCATCGACGCCGTCGCCGGTTCGTGGCGCTCGCCGACGGGACGGCGCGTCACCTTCCATCCCGACCCCGAGCGATACGCCGGCACGTATCTGAGCTGGCTCTCCGAAAAGCGCGACTGGTGCATCAGCCGGCAGCTCTGGTGGGGACACCGGATCCCCATCTGGGCCCGGACCGTCGCGTCCGCCGCCGAGATGGATGCGGTCCTCCGGCTCCACGCGGAGCTGTCGGCCCGCCCGGACGTACGGTTCCTCTTCGCCGCCCCGGACGGCACGGCGATCGAGGCCCAGGCGGCCCGAGGCCGGACCGATGTCGAGGTGCTCGTCTGCCTGCGCGACGCGACCACCGACCCGCAGGTGGCACCGCGGCTGGAGGCGGAGGGCTTCGTTCAGGACCCCGACGTGCTCGACACGTGGTTCTCCAGCGCCCTGTGGCCTCACAGCACGCTGGGGTGGCCCGACCCCGAGACCGCCCGCGTGGAACCCGGCCAGACGCCGCTCGGTCGCGTGGACGGCCGGCCCGACTGCCTGAGCTACTACTACCCCGGCTCGTGCCTGGTTACGGGGCGCGACATCATCACCCTCTGGGTGGCGCGCATGGTCCTGACCGGCCTCTACAACCTCGGCGACGTGCCGTTCACCGATGTATTCATCCACGCCAACATCCAGGACGGCAAGGGCGAGCGGATGAGCAAGTCCAAGGGCAACGGGATCGACCCCGTGGACATCGTCGAACGCTACGGCGCCGACGCCATGCGATACGTGCTCTGCGAGATGCAGACCGGCACCCAGGACATCCGCCTGCCTGTGCAGGCCGTCTCGCCCTTCACCGGTGAGCTGGTGGACCTCGCGACGGCCAAGCACGGCCGCGGGCGCTTCACCTATGTGGACCCCAAGACCGGCCGCGAGTTCGACGTCCTCGGCACGATGCCCGATGTCCCGGGGGCCAAGCTCGTCAGCGAGCGCTTCGAGGTCGGCCGCCACTTCTGCAACAAGCTGTGGAACGCCGCCCGCTTCGCGCTGATGAACCTCCGCAACGTCCCGTTCACCCCCCTGCGGCCCGACGACCTGGCCGATGAGGACCGCTGGATCCTCTCGCGCCTCACGCGGGCCACCCAGGCCGTCCACAAGGCCCTGGAGGACTACAACCCCTCAGGAGCCATCGGCGCCGCGCGGGAGTTCTTCTGGTCCGAGCTGTGCGACTGGTACCTGGAACTGATCAAGCCGCGGATGCGAAACGCCGCCCCGGCCCTCCACCAGACCCGGCCCGACGGTCGCGCCGAATCCTCCCACGCGGCCGCCCGTCAGGTCCTCGCGTTCTGCCTTGACCAGGTCCTGCGCCTCCTGCACCCCTTCACACCCTTCGTCACCGAGGCGATCTGGGAGCGGCTCAACGCCCAGGTGCCCGTCCGCGGCATCGACCGCGAGCTGCCCGCCTCCCCGCTCCTCATCCACGCCGCCTGGCCGACCGCCCGACCCGAGTGGCTCGACCCCTCCATCGAAGACCGCTTCGACTTCCTCCGCGAGGTGATCCGGGCCATCCGTGACATCCGCAACAAGTACGGCATCCCCCCGGCCAGACGCCTCGCCGCCCGTATCCGCGCAGCCGGCGAGTCCCTCCGCGCCGTCGCGGCCGGGAACCACCTGATCTCGAACATGGCGGGCCTGGACTCACTGGAGACCGATCCGCAGGCCGCCCGCCCCCCGGACGCCGCCGCCGCCGTCGTCCGCGACGCCGAAATCTATGTCCTCGGCGTCGTCGATATCGCGCAGGAGCGCGCGCGGCTTACGAAGCAGCGCGACCAGCTCGCCGGCCAGCTCGCCGCCGTGGAACAGAAGCTCTCCAATGAGAGTTTCGTGAGCAGGGCCCGCCCCGAGGTCGTGCAGCGCGAGCGGGCCCGACTGGCGGAACTCAAGACCCGACTGGCCGGCGTGGAAGCCAATCTCAAGGCGCTCGAATAGGCGCCCCGCCGCCGTCTGCGGCCCGATCACGGGCAGGCCGCCGGACGGCTGGACCCGTTGAAACAGACCTGGAACCGCACGAAGTCGTTCAGGTCGACGTCCTGGTCGTCATCATCATCCAGGCAGCCGCACGTCCGATCGGCCTCGGGGCCGCCGGCCCACGGTCGGCTCGATCCGTTGAAACAGATCTGGAACGCCACGAAGTCGTTCAGGTCCACGTCGCCATCCGCATCTACGTCCTGCGGCGGCCGGCCGCAGGTGGGCGCGGCAACCCGAAGCAGGATGCGGCGCGTGACCAGAGGCTCGGGACCGCAGCCCATCGCGAACGTGACCGTCGCCGCGTGGTCGCCCGGCGGAAGGCTCGCCGCACGGGCACTCAGCGTGGCCCGGACGACGTCGCCGCCGCCCGGTTCGATCGGTCCGCCGCTCGTCTTGTCCAGGTCCAGCCACTCGCATCCCGGCGCAAGGTAGGCCGCGTAACTCAGCGGGACCTCGCCTGCGTTGGTGATCGCAAACGCCACGGTAACCGGCTCGAAGGGGCCGCCCACCGGCCCTGTAACGACCTCCGCGTCTGCCGCCACCGCTCCGCCGCACGGATCCACCCGGACGGTAAGCGTCGCGGTCCGCGCCGGCGCGGCGTTCGTGTCATCACGGAACGTGAGCGTGCATGTGTGCTCGCCCGGCGGAAGCGACCGCACTCCACCGTTGAGCGCCGCCCCCACCGACACCGCCGAGCCCGGTTCGACCTGGCCGGCGGCCTTCGTGAGAGTCACCCAGGGCGCGTCCTTCGCGACGGTATAGCCGATCGGCCACGTGCCCGCGTTTGTGAGGACCAAGGATACGGGTGCATCGGGGTACTGTCCGTTCTGCGGGACCTGCCACGCGTGCGCCGACGGCTCGACCGTCCACCGGCTCGGCACCTTGAGCACGAACACACCCCTCGGCTCGACCGCGGCCGAGGCGAGATTCCGCTCCGGGTCGATCGTCGTAGGCAGTTCCGTGAAGGGCCCGGCGGGCGAGGGCGCGACGAACAGCTTCAGCTCCGTCTCGTCCTCGATCCCCTCGATCTCCGCGTCGAGATAGTGCACGCGGACCGTCGAGGTCCACGTGCCGCCCCGAATCGTCGACATCGTCCAGTAGGCCGCGGCCGTCTGCTCGGCCGGACCGATCAGCAGCCCGTCCCGACCCCGGTGGAGCGTGACGGTCGTCGCCCCCGGCCCGCCCCCCTCGCCGGCAAAGTCCACCCGCGCCCGGACGACCGGCCCGAAATCGAGCGGCGGGGCATCGCCGGCGCGGCTGAACCGCACAACCGTAGCGTGGGGCGCAGCCGTCCTGCCGTAGATCAGCCACGCCCGGCCGGCCGAATCCGCGATACGCGGCGCCGAGACCGCCAGGTCTGCCACGCCGTCGCCGTTGATGTCCGCCCCTCCGCCCACGGCGCTGC
>Ga0209162_1004583_pt1 | contig 10232 bp, 9 predicted proteins | sample YNPNPMetaG_FD_187121 | JGI IMG/M metagenome (GOLD analysis project Ga0209162, IMG submission 187121) | Anoxygenic and chlorotrophic microbial mat microbial communities from Yellowstone National Park, USA - YNP NP MetaG (SPAdes) (version 2) ...
GACGTAAAGGTTCTTCGGTACTATCCCCGCGCAACACGTAATCTACCCCGTACCGGGTGACAAGCTCAAGGTGAAAATAGGTTGAACTGTATCCTCCCAGGATGATGGGCGTTTCCGGATGGTAGCGGCGCAGAAGTCGCACTACCTCCAGGGCGCCGTGAGCGTGAGGCAGCCAGTGAAGATCCACCCCAAACGCGCGCGCCTTCAGCCGCTCCAGGAAGGCCGCGGGATCGAAGCGGGCGTCGCGCACCATCCGCGCCGCCAGGTTGACGATTGAAACCGAATACCCATGGGCCTGGAGATAGGCCAGCATGGTGCTGAAACCGATAGGGTACATATCAAAGATCGGGGTGGAAGGGACCAGGTCGGAGATAGGGCCCCACAACACAACCCGCTCGCGGAAATCCATCACGCTTGGAGCGTGCAACAGAATCAGGTCTTCCATAAAGATGTCACCTCCGGAATTTAACCACACCGGCTCATTGTAGCACAATTCGAGCCAGAAGGTCATCCAGTAGCGGAAAAAGCCTTAACCAGGCCCTTGCTTGGGTGCGTGGCGTGACTTGACTTTACACCACTTCGCAGTATTCTTTTTGTTAAGATGTTGATTTACCCTGCTCATAGCAACAGGAGGTCCTGCATGCGCGGTAATCGAACGTTACTTCTGATTGTGCTGGTTGTCGTTGTTTTAGGAGGGGGGTTCTTTGTCTGGCAGACGCTTTTAAAGCCCAAGCCGGCACCGACAACACCCGAAACTCCTACCCCCACCGAAGAGACGCCCACACCGGTTCAGGAAATTGAGATTGTGGTTGCAGCCCAACCGACAGTCCCGCGAGGCTGGCAGTTCTCGCCCGATGATGGGTCTGTGGTCCTCACGCCCTGGCCGGTTGACCGCTTGCCTCTGGGGGGGTACTACACGGATACGCAGCAACTGAACGGCGCTTTCTTGCGGGTGGATGTGCCGCGCGGGATGCCGATCACGCCGGATATGCTCGCCTTCGGCGCAGGGACGACGGCCATGCCGGCCTCCAGGGCCTCGTTGTTTATGAGCGGGCGCCGGGCTTACGCGATTCCTGTGGATACGCAAGGCGCATTGGGATGGATGATCCAGCCGGGAGATCACGTGGATGTGGCCGCTGCTTTCAAGTTGTTGTGGGTGGACTCCGAATTTCAGAGCCCGCTGCCCAATCAGTTCCTGGCGGTGCCGGTTGAAGCTTTCACCGGCGGGACCGGGGCGGTGGTAGGCGGTGGCCCTACGCTGATGCAGGGCGTCTACGGCCGCTTTGAAACGCTTCCCAATGGCGTGCCCATCATGGTGTACCCCGCCGAGCAGGCCCTGCCCTCCCTGGTGGTGCAGCTAACAGTCCAGGATGCGATCGTCTGGCACGTTGGCCTGTGGAAGAAGGAGGGAACGCCCACGCCTACCGCTACCGTTACGGCCACCCCCACCTCCCTGGTGGGCGGCCTGGGACAGGCGCCGACGACTACGCCGACGCCCGTGCCTTTAGCCACACCCGAATTCAGCGATGTGGACCTGGTGACCCTGCTGGTAACCCCGCAGGATGCCCTGGTTCTTAAGTATCTGATGGAGATGGGGGCAGATCTCGATCTGCTGCTGCGTCCCGCGGGCGAAACGGCGGATTTGGTCCTTACCGAACCGGTCATGTTGCGCTACATCATTGACCGCTACCAGATTCCGGCCAGCATGTCCAATTTGCCGGTCGCGCCTTTGAGTCTGCGCGAACCCCTGACATTGACGCCATTCCCAACGCCTACGCCGCCGCCACAATAAACTTCAAGGAGAGGGTCTGACGTATGCCTAAAATTCGGCTCATGATTGTGGATGACATCGCAGAAACGCGTGAGCAACTGCGTAAACTGATGTCCTTTGATCCGGACATTGAAGTGGTATCCATGGTGGGGAGCGGCGAAGAGGCCTTAAAAGAGGCGCCGAAAGTCCAGCCAGATGTCGTGGTCATGGATATTAACCTCCCCGGCATAGATGGGATTACTGCTACCAGCAAGCTGGTCGAAATGGTACCGGGCGCGCAGGTTATCATCCTTTCCGTGCAGGGGGATATGGATTACCTGCGGCGGGCTATGTCGGCTGGAGCGCGGGATTTCCTCACCAAGCCTCCGCGCGCGGATGAGCTGATGGATACCATTCACCGGGTCTACAAGCAGCGGCAGCGCCTGGGGCCAGGGGCGTCAGCCCCCGCCGCGGCGGGGCCAGGTGGACCGGCGGCTCAACCGGTCAAAACCACGCAGGGTAAACTTATCGCCTTCTTCAGCCCGAAAGGCGGGGTGGGGTGCACTACGCTGGCGGTGAACTCGGCGATCGCCCTGCACAATCTGGAGCCGGAAGCTAAAATTCTCTTGGTAGACGCCAGCCTGCAGTTCGGGGATGCGGCTATTTTCCTCAAGCTGCAACCTTCCCGCACCATCCTGGACCTGGCAGGGCGGGTTGCGGAACTGGATAGCGAGCTATTCAACAGCGTTGTGTTGCCGCATCCGGCGGGCATCAAGCTCCTGGCTGCGCCTCCGGCGCCGGAAGAAGCCGAGGTGCTCCGGGCCGATGGTGTCGAGGAAACCGGCGCCTGCAAGCGGATGAAGAGCATTTTGGAGCAGGCCCGGCGCGAATATGACTATGTCCTGGTAGATACAGCGCATGTCGTGGATGATATCATGTTGGCGGTCCTGGACCTGGCCGATCTGGTCATCGGCATCACCCGGCCGCTCATCCCTGAGATCCGCGGATGCCGTCTGTTCTTTGAGCTGCTGCAGAAAATGGGCTATCCTTCCGAAAAGCGCGCCCTGGTCATCAACGGGATTGAGGTCAAACTGACCGGCATCCAGCCCGAGGCGATTGAAAAAGCTCTGTTTCCGGCCCTGGCCCGGATTCCCCTGGATGAGCGTACCGCCTTTAATGCGGCCAACTATGGCGTACCGGTCATGGTTCAGGCTCCCCGCTCTCCCATGGGGATGGGGATAACGACGCTGGCGCAGGCGATTCGCGATCGCTTTGCCGCGCAGCCTGCGGAGGAAGCTACGGTTGAGGCGCAGAAACGGGTCGGACCCAGTCGCGCTTTGTAGTGCTTTGCGGGCAATTATGGATAGAGTGGAGTGACGAGCTATGTCGTTGTTGCGGAGAATTGAAAAGAAAGAGCCACAGGCCGAGGATAAGGGACGCGCCCCTGAACCCACCCCTCAACGCCCGACCGCGGCGCCGGGCGCTGCCGAGGCTCAACGGCGCGCGCCCGCATCTCCGGCCCGGGATGCTTACGTTGATTTGAAGTCGCGGGTGCAAAATCGTCTGATCGCCGAGCTGGACCCTTCCATGGATGTCTCGCGCACCGAAGAAGTCCGCCAGGTGATCCGGCAGATGTACGACACGATCCTGGAAGAGGAGCGTATCGTGCTCAGCCGCGTTGAGCGCGAGCGTCTGTTTGAGCAGATCGTGGCTGAAATCCTGGGGTTGGGGCCGATTGAACCTCTGTTGGCCGACGAAACCATCACCGAAATCATGATCAACGGCCCTAAAAAGGTGTTTGTCGAGCGCCGCGGCAAGATCGAGCGGGTTAACATCACTTTTGAATCGGATGAACACGTGATGCGCATTATCGAACGCATCGTGGCGCCCTTGGGCCGGCGTATTGACGAAAGCAGCCCACTGGTAGATGCCCGTCTGAAAGATGGCTCGCGGGTCAACGCGGTCATTCCGCCCATCGCCTTGAATGGCCCGACCCTGACCATTCGTAAGTTCTTCAAGAAGCCGCTCACCATTGAAGACCTGATTCGCTTCGGTTCCGTCACCGAAGAATCGGTGGAGTTCATGCGGGCCTGCGTCGTGGCCGGCTTGAACGTGATTGTTTCGGGCGGCACGGGAACCGGAAAGACCACCTTCTTGAACATTCTGTCGAGTTTCATTCCGGAGGATGAGCGCATCATCACCATCGAAAACGCAGCTGAATTGCAACTGCGGCAGGAGCATGTGGTGACGTTGGAGTCGCGCCCACCTAACATTGAAGGCAAGGGCGAAATTACCATTCGCGATCTGGTCATCAATGCGCTGCGGATGCGGCCTGATCGCATCGTGGTGGGGGAGTGCCGCGGCGGTGAGGCCCTGGACATGTTGCAGGCCATGAATACCGGTCATGATGGGAGTATGACGACCCTGCACGCCAACAACACCCGTGACGCGCTCTCCCGTCTGGAAACGATGTGTCTGATGGCTGGCATGGAATTGCCGCACCGCGCTATTCGTGAGCAGATCGCTTCAGCTATTGACGTGATTGTTCAGCTTGAGCGCCTGCGTGATGGCTCGCGTCGGGTTACCTACATCACCGAGGTGCAGGGCATGGAAGGGGACGTCATCACGACGGCGGACATCTTCAAGTTTGAACAGATCGCTTACGAAGGGGGCAAGGTCATCGGGCGCCTGCGCCCAACCGGAATCCGTCCGAAGTTTATGGATCGCATTGAGGATGCGGGAATTCACCTGCCGCCTTCGATTTTTGGGGTGGCAGATCGTTTGCAGCGTAAATAGCGGGAGGTCGAAGTGCCTTCAGGTGCCATCATTGCCGTTGTCCTGCTGCTTGGGATTGTCCTGGTCGTGGTGTTAACCCGGCGCAAGCCTTCGGGCGAGGAGTTGATTGCCGAACGGGTGGAAGGGGCCAGGCCAGTCGAAAAGCAGAAAAAGGGAAAGGGTGAAGAACGCGAGCGCGCTACGGCTAAAATTGGCGCTGCAGTTGACCGCGCGGTAGCTGGCCGCGGCTTTGCGGAGAATATCGCTACCCAACTGGCCCGCGCTGATCTCAAGTTGACGCCGGGCGAGTTCCTCACCATTTCGGCGATGCTGGCTGTCGCTCTGGCTGCTGCAGCTTACCTGATGCATCGTCCGGTCTTCATGCCGGTGGGCTTGATCGGCGGTTTCTTCATCCCGCGCATTTACGTCGGTTCTTTGCAGGCTAAACGGCTCAAGCTGTTCAACAGTCAGCTCGCCGATGCCTTGAACCTGATGGTGAACTCCTTGCGCGCCGGTTACAGCACCATTCAGGCCATGGAGGTCATCTCCAAAGAAATGCCGCAGCCCATTGCCGGGGAATTTGGTCGCGCGGTTCTGGAGCAGCAGTTGGGTCTACCCTTTGATCAGGCCATGGCCAATCTGCTGCGGCGAATGCCCAGCGCCGACCTGGACCTGGTGATTACCGCGATGAGCGTGCAGCGTGAAGTCGGTGGTAACCTGGCCGAGGTGCTCGACTCGATCGCCTTTACGATTCGTGAGCGTATCCGCATCAAGGGCGATATTCAGGTGCTTACGGCGCAGGGCCGGGCGTCGGGTATGATCGTTACGGTTCTGCCCTTTGCGGTAGGGGGCTTTGTCTATTTGTACAACCCTGATTTTATGGGTTTGATGTTTAAGGACCCTTGTGGCTGGATTATGATCGGCACAGGTCTGGTGCTGATTGTTATCGGTTACTTAGTTATCAACAAGATCGTGAATATCGAGGTGTAACATGGAAGGGATCTTGCCGCTGATCCTGGTTCTGATTGTCGTCGTGGCTGTAGTGGTGATTGTATCCCGTCTGCGCGGCGCTCAATCCAAGAGTCTGGAAGAGCGCCTGGATGAGTTGGCCGCTATGGGCCAGATGGTTACGCTGGAGGAGTTGGAGCTATCCCAGCCCTTCACGCAGCGCGTCATCATCCCTATGTTGGAATCGCTGGCTAAGCGGGCGCAGAAATTCACCCCGGCCAGCATGATGAATGAAATGACCCTCAAGTTGGAGCTGGCGGGCATCAGCGGAAAAGTCAAGCCTGTACAGTTCCTGGGGATCCGGCTGGGGGCGACTGCTCTGGGAGGCGTATTGGGTATCTTGTTGGCGCTTACGGCCAAGACACTCCCGGGCATCCAGCGGTTTGGCCTGGCGATCGCCGGTATTGGTCTGGGCTTTTACTTCCCTATGATGTGGTTGAATCAGAAGATCAAGGCGCGGCAGGAGGAAGTGACCAAGTCCTTGCCGGACGCCCTGGACTTGCTCACCATCTGCGTGGAAGCAGGCCTGGGGTTTGACGCAGCCATGTCTAAGGTGGCGGAAAAATGGGATAACGAACTCAGCCGGGCCTTTGCCAAGACCGTCCAGGAAATGCAGCTAGGCAAAACCCGGCGTGAGGCGCTGCGCAACCTGGCCAACAGCCTGGATGTTCCCGACATCACGTCTTTTGCGGCGGCCATCATTCAGGCGGACCAGCTGGGCGTGAGCATGGCGAAGGTGATGCGCATCCAATCCGAGCAGATGCGCGAAAAGCGCCGGCAACGCGCCGAGGAAAAAGCCCGGCAGGCCCCGGTTAAAATCATGATCCCGACGATTTTCTTGATTTTCCCTTCCCTGCTGATTGTTCTGCTGGGGCCGGCTATCATTCAGGTGAAAATGGTGTTCGCCGGAGGCGGTGGACCGTTCTAAGGCCAGGCCGGTATGGCTATTGGACGGGACAGCCTGTGGTTGTGGCACCGGGCGCAGGACCTGCTCTTTCCACCGCAGTGTGTCGTTTGTGGCCGTCTTGAGCGCTGGTTGTGCCCGGAGTGTTTGAAGCATATTCCGTTGCTGGATGCACCGCTTTGTCAGCGTTGCGGACGGCTTTGGGCCGAGGAGGGCCTGTGCCCTTCATGTCAGGAGCACCCTTTAAGCCTGGAGAAGATTCGTGCTGCTGTTTTGTTTGCTCCGGGGCCAGTGCAGGAGGTTTTGCACGCGCTGAAATATCGGGGCGCGATAGACCTGGCTCTCCCGCTGAGCGCTCTTCTGCTCCAGGCCTGGGAAAAATACGCTTATGCCAGTGACTGGCTTATTCCGGTACCTTTACATCCACGTCGCGAAAGAAAACGTGGCTATAATCAGGCGACTCTGTTAGCTTTAGCTTTGGGAGCGCGCTTACAGTTGCCGGTTGCTCCGCGCGCTCTGCAACGGGTGCGCCATACTGTTTCGCAGACGCATTTGAACCGTGAGGAGCGACGGAAAAATGTCGCCGAAGCTTTTGCGCTGGCTCCAGGGCTGGACGTGTCTGGCCTGCGCATTACGCTGATTGATGATGTGGCGACGACGGGAGCTACTTTAGATGCCTGTGCCGGGGTGCTTTTAGCGGGTGGCGCACGGGAAGTGACGGCTTTGACGGTGGCACGGGCGTCTTGAAATCTTTTTAGGAAGGAGCTGCGTATGGACATTCAAATCTACAACCGCAACCTGGAGTTAACCGATCGGATTCGCGAGTATGTAGACAAGAAGGTAGGGAAGCTTGAACGCTACCTGCCTGAGATCGAGGATGTACGGATGGACCTTTCGGCGACGACGGCGCGTGACCAATCCCGCCGGATGGTGGCGCAATGCACGATTTATGCCCCGCGGGCTGTTTTACGCGCAGAGGAACGGGCGGCAGACATCTTTGCTGCCATTGATGCCGTTGTGGAGAAGATGACACGCCAGATCGAGCGTTACAAGGGGCGGCGTTTTGAGCGCCGTGGCCTGGCCGAAGAGACGATGGCGACTGAGACCGAAGCCGCCGAACCGGAAGTCGAGCGCGGGCGCATCGTGCGCGTGAAGGAATTCCCGCTCCATGCCATCACGCCCGAACAGGCTGCTGAGGAAATGGAGCTGCTGGGTCATCAGTTTTACATCTTCCTCGATGCGCAGGATGGCCGGGTGGCGGTCGTCTACAAGCGCAACGATGGCGACTACGGCGTGCTCAAGCCCGTCTTCTAGTTTCCTGTCTCACTCCCCCTCCTCAGGAGGGGGAGTTTTTGTATGCCTGTCCGTTCCTCGTGGCCGGGATTGCCCCTGTCTTTAGAGGTCTTTCGGCGCAGGGCCAGGGAGGAGTCCCGAAATCTTGATGGATTGCATGTTTCTTGCGAGGTGCTGAATGCCTTACCTTTATGCCGGACAATATGTAGAACTGGATTTGAGCAGTGGCACACAACGGCTTGTGTCGGTTGACGAACAGCTTGTGCGACAGTTTTACCTGGGGAGTGGCTATGCGGCGTATCTATTCTACCAGCGCCAACAACCCGATTGGGACGCGCTGGCGCCGGAAAGCCCTCTCTATATTTTCAACGGCCTTTTCACCGGCTCCCTGGCGCCGACGGCCTGTCGTTGCAGCTTCTGTGGTCGCAGTCCGCTTACGGGCCTCTGGAACGAGTCCAACGTGGGGGGCCATTTCGGCGCGGCTTTGCGGGCCGCCGGGCTGGACGGCCTGGTGGTGACGGGACAGGCCGCAACGCCGGTTTACCTTTATCTTCACGATGGGCAGGTGGAGGTACGTCCTGCCGACCACCTGTGGGGCCTGGATACGTTTGCGGCTTATGCGCGCTTGTTGGATGAGACCCATCCCAAAGCCCGCTGCGCGGTGATTGGCCCCGCCGGCGAACAGGGGGTGCCCTATGCGGCTATCCTGCAGGGCGGACAGGCGCATAGCCGCGCCGCTGGCCGTGGCGGGATGGGGGCGGTGCTCGGCAGCAAGCGGATGAAGGCGATCGTCGCCTACGGTGAGGAAAAACCCGCCTATGCTGATGCGGCGAGCCTGATGGCCCAGGTCAAGGCGTTTAACGCGCAGGTTCGCCCTAAAGCGGCCGGCATGAGCCTGTATGGCACCGCCGGCGGTGTGCCCGCGGCGGAATTCAAAGGCGATCTCCCCCTGCGCAACTGGCGCGATGGCTCCTGGCCTGCCGGTGCTCATGCCATCTCCGGGCAGACGCTGCACGAAACCTTCTGGCTCAAGCACACCTTTTGTCACGCCTGTCCCATTGGCTGCGGCAAGCTCATCGAAATCAAAGAGGGACCGTATGCCGGTGTGTATGGCGAGGGGCCGGAATACGAAACGCTGGCCGGCTTCGGCGGAATGTTGCTCATAGACGATCTGGCTGCCATCTGCCGCTGCAATGATTTGTGCAATCGCCTGGGGCTGGATACCATCAGCACCTCGGCGGCGATCGCCTTCGCCTTTGAAGCGGCCGAGCGCGGCCTCCTGCCGGCGGAAGTGGCGGACCTGCGCCTGACCTGGGGCCAGGCCGAAACCGTGCTCCATCTCATCCCCTTGATCGCCCGCCGGGAGGGCCTGGGCGCTCTGCTGGCCCAGGGCGTGCGGGCAGCGGCTCAGGCGCTGGGGCCAGAAGCGCAGCGCTTTGCCCTGCAGGTTAAGGGGATGGAAGTGGCCTATCACGACCCGCGCGCTTTTTTTTCCATGGCAGTCAACTACGCTACCGCTAACCGTGGCGCGTGTCATCTCGAAGCGCTTTCCTACTGGACCATGTACGGTACGGATGCCAGCGGCTGGTATGATCGCCCTTACGACCGGTTTGCGGTTGAGGGAGCGGGCCGGCACGCGGCGGTGTTCCAGAATTACATGAGCGTGTACAACCCGCTGGGCCTGTGCAAATTCATCGGCAAGGCCGGCTGCGCGCCGGCGGAGGTGGCACAATGGCTCAACGCGGCGCTGGGTTGGGAGACCTCTGGTGAAGAGGTGATGCGGACCGGCGAGCGCCTTTTCAACCTCAAGCGCCTCATCAACCTGCGCTACGGCATAACCCGCGCCGATGATACGCTGCCCGAACGCTTCCTCAAGGAGCCGCGGCCGGATGGCGAGGCCGCGGGCCGGGTGCCCGATCTGGAGACAATGCTCGCCGAGTATTACACGGTGCGCGGCTGGCTGCCCGATGGACGCCCGGCGCCGGAGAAGTTGCGGGAGCTGGGATTGGCCTGAGCTTTAAGCTGGCTCCAGGGCTGCCAGGATTTCCTGGATGTCGGGCCGCTCACTGATGGGGTAGATTTTCTTCCACAGGATGCGGCCCTGTTCGTCTACAATAAAAACAGCGCGCTCGCTGATGCCCTCGTCAGCGCGAAAGATGCCGTACAGTTCCGCCACCTCGCCATGAGGCCAGAAATCCGCCAGCAGCCGGGTATGGACGATGCCTAGCTGATTGGCCCAGGCTTTTTTCGCGGCTTTGCTATCTACGCTGATGCCAACCGCGATGGCGTTGCGCTGCTTGAGGGCTTCCTGCTGCGCTTCTAAATCCTGCATCTGCAGGGCACAGACGCCGGTAAAGGCCAGAGGGTGGAAGGAGAGGATGATTTTCTTCCCCCGCTCATCGGCCAGATGAAAATATTCGCCGTGCTGATCGGGCAGGGCAAAATTGGGCGCTTCATCGCCGAGGTTTAAGGTTTTGCTCATGGTCAGCCTCCTGGGTTGAT
>Ga0209162_1004589_pt1 | contig 10228 bp, 9 predicted proteins | sample YNPNPMetaG_FD_187121 | JGI IMG/M metagenome (GOLD analysis project Ga0209162, IMG submission 187121) | Anoxygenic and chlorotrophic microbial mat microbial communities from Yellowstone National Park, USA - YNP NP MetaG (SPAdes) (version 2) ...
CGCGGTAGGCATCCACCTGGTATTGGCCACTCAGAAGCCGACCGTCGATGTCATCACCGGCCTGATCAAGTCGAACTTGCCGGCCCGAATCTGTTTCGAGGTCGCCAGTCGTGTGGACAGTCGTGTTGTGCTCGATGAAATGGGGGCAGAGAAGCTCCTCGGTAACGGGGACATGCTGTTCTTGCGTCCTGGGACAAGCACACTGATTCGCGGTCAGGGGACATACGTCAGTGATGATGAAATCAATCGAGTGATCGACGCCGTAGCCGTCCACGAACCAGAATTCGTTCAGGAGCTTGTCCAGCTCAAACCCTCGCAAACCGGGGATTCAAACCGGCCCGGTTTAACTGCTCGGGATGAACTCTACGAAGCCGCCGTGGACATCGTCATCCGCGAGGGACGGGGCAGCGTCTCTCTGTTGCAAAGGGCCTTAGGAATCGGCTACGGAAGAGCAGCCCGCTTAATCGACTATATGGAAGAGGATGGCATCGTCGGCCCCTACAATGGTTCGCAGGCGAGAGAAGTCCTGATGTCGCTCGAACAATGGGAGTCGATGCGGCAAGCTGGCGGACAGACCGGAAACGTTCCCCCACCTCCACGGTCTGCACCGCCAAGCCCGGCGGGCAACACAAATCGCTCGCACCGGATTGTCCTGATCCCCGAAAGCGAGGACTCACCTCCGTCGGAGCGGTCAACGGGCGCACCTCCCGTTTTGCCGCCTCGCCCCGATGCCCCACCGCCAGCGTCATCTTCCAGTCACGTCTGATGCTGGGCAAGCAAATTACAACGGGCACGACAAGTTGCAACGGGCACGACAAGCGTGCCCTCTCCTTTGGAGGGACATGCTCGTCATGTCCGCGGCATGAAGTTGGATCATCCATTTCGTTACAACGGGCGTGACAAGCGCGTCCGCCTCTCGGAGGGACCTGCTTGTCAGGTCCGCCGCACCACGTTGGATCATCCATGGCATGATATACTCTTTGCCGACAGATGTCATACGCTGGTCGAAGTCAAAAACGATTCATCTGTGTCCGCAGAGGGCATAAGAATGGGAAGGAGCAATAAACCTTGACTCAAAATCACGCGGTGCCTTCGCGAGCGACTCTAACCTGATGGCTTCTCCGGATCAGCTGAAGCCTGGCCTCCCCGTCGCGATTGGACCTGAATAAAGGTCAACCGCAATTCATGAAGCATCTCTTCCAAGGCCCGCGATTCTTCATCTGAGATGTTCCCCTTGGTTTTTTCGAATAAGAGGTTGACTGAGTCGATAAGATGCCGGGCACGATTCAGGCGCACTTCGAGCTTGCCCGTCAATGGATCAGGGAGGAGTCCCATCGCAGCGAGGGCCTGCATCGCCAGACTGCTGGCCAGTGCCGTCAGGGTCGGCGGAGGCATCACCGGATCGGCATCGCCCTGGGAGTCCGACTTCTGGCCCGCAGTCGTTTTTTCCCGTTCCACCTGGGCCTTCCAGTCCTCATCCACAACAATTCGCTGTTGGTCCTTAGAGCTATCTTGGCCGCTTAATCCCTTCTCATCATGCGATGCATGATCTGGGCATGAGTCGCTCATGCAGCATCCTCCAGCGTCTAGAACACTCAAAGCCAATCAGGACGAACAAGAGAACTTCAGACGAATCCTTACCTATTTCAATCGACAGCAAGAATCGAGTGCGACGATTTCGGAAGATCAGAGTGTTACCGTCCAGTCCCAGGATTAATAACCAGTTTGGCGGCTTGCTCAGGAAAGTCAAGGACTCCAATCGCCTCGTTTTAAACTGTCTGGCAAGCTTGTATTTCAAAGGATTTGCCGTATATTGGGGTTTATGTCGCCAATTTTGGGGGGTAATTGTCGGTTTCCGTTGTTAACGCCTGAGACAGTTGAACGAACGCGAAAGCAAGGAGCACGAGGTCATTCCTCAGGCAAACCAGCACAAGCGTGTCGATATAAGGATGGGAGCCTCAACCATGTCAGTCGGAGAATGGGTCAGCAGTAAGGTTTTCAGTCTCGTTCACCGTCACAATCTGGTTTATAACACTTGCTGGGAAGACCCTCGCCTAGATCGGGTGGCTCTCAACATCGGTCCGGAGGATACCATCCTTGTAATTACGTCGGCGGGGTGTAACGCCCTGGATTACGCTCTGCTTGGCCCAAAGCACATCTACGCTGTGGACATAAATCCGCGGCAAAACGCCCTTCTGGAATTGAAGATGGCGGGGATCCGACGTTTGGATTTCGAGACATTTTTCAAGATTTTTGGGGAAGGCCGTTATCGCGTGATCGAAGAGCTCTATCGTTCTTCGCTGCGGCGGGAACTGACTCCGTTTGCCCGTCGCTACTGGGACAAACATATCAAGCGATTTTTCGGTCGCAAAAGGTCATTTTATTTTCGCGGGACGGCGGGGACATTTGCGCGGGTCATGAATACGTACATCACCAAGGTCGCCCGCGTCCGCCCATGGGTCGAGAAGATTTTGAACTCAAAAACTCTTGATGAGCAACGGGAAATCTACGAAAAACACCTCAAAGAACAGGTCTGGACGCCTCTTTTGCGGTTTCTTCTCAGTCGGGATGCCATGCTTTCGCTGGTAGGAGTGCCACGAGCACAGCGGCAGCAAATCGAATCGCAATACCAAGGAGGTGTCGCCCAGTTCGTCCAAGACTGTGTGGATGCGGTGTTTGGGAAACTCCCTCTTTGGGACAACTACTTCTGGCGGGTTTACATCACGGGGAGCTACACGCGGGATTGCTGTCCCGAGTATCTCAAAGAAGAAAACTTTTATGCACTCAAGAATGGGCTTGTCGATCGCATCTCGACGCACACAAACACTGTAGAAGGATTCCTGGTGGAGAATGACGTTGCCATTAGCCGGTATGTGCTGCTCGATCACATGGATTGGCTTTCTGGGCGGTTCTTTCCTCTTTTGGAATCCGAGTGGCAAGCGATCTACGACCGTGCGGCGCCGGGAGCGCGTGCCATCTGGCGGAGCGGGGGCCTGCGGACAGATTTTGTGGACCGCGTGCGGATCCAATGGAATGGGCGAATGGTTACGCTGGGTGAGCAGTTGACCTATCATCGCGAATTGGCTGCCGAATTGCACGCCCGTTGTCGCGTTCACACTTATGGCAGCTTTTATATTGCGGACCTGAACGTCGAATAGGCGTCTGACGATCTTTTTCGCAATGCAACGTTGTGTCTGCCCGACAAAAGCGAAAGTAATATCCTTCCTATGGGCATTTGGACCGATCTGAAAATCCTTTATCGAATGGTGTTTCATCCGGGCCGGGGGCCGGACCACGCCTCTCGCATGGAGAGCTTTTATGGTCCTCAGGCCGAGTATTATGACAGTTTTCGCCGGCGACTCCTGAAGGGCCGGGAGGACCTCTGGCAAGCGATCGGTGTGCCGGACAACGGATTGTGGGTCGATCTGGGGGCGGGGACCGGGGCCAATGCCGAGTTCTTCGGCGACAATATTCGTCGCCTGCGAAAAGTCATTCTGGTGGATCTCTCGCCATCTCTCCTGGGTATTGCGGAGCAGAGAATCAAGAACCACGGTTGGACAAACGTGGAAACCCAGGTCGCTGACGCCACGATCTTCCAGCCCGTAGAACCTGCCGACGTTGTAACGTTCTCTTATTCTCTAACGATGATTCCTGACTGGTTCGCAGCGATTGACAATGCCTGGCGGATCCTGAAGCCCGGCGGAAAAATCGGCGTTGTTGACTTCTACGTTTCCCGCAAACACCCCAGCGCGGGGATGAAGCGTCACGGCACGTGCGCCCGTTTATTCTGGACGTTCTGGTTTAACTATGACAACGTCTTCCCTTCGCCGGACCATATTCCCTATCTTGTTCGACGTTTTCGCCAGGTTCTTTTGGAGGAACGACGGGCCAAGGTCCCTTACTTGCCGCTTGTTCGCGCACCTTATTATCTGTTCGTAGGAGAAAAGAGCGCCGAATCGGTCGATCCACCGCCAACTCTTTCATGATCTGATGAGATTCATCTTTATCGACCATTCACCCCAGGAGCGGGGGCTTGCTTTGAGGGGTATTCCTGCGTTAACGTAATGGCTGTTTTCACTGGTGTCTTGAGGACGAAATCTTCTTTGGGCACTGAGGAGGCGTCTCATGTCGCATCACATCAATCGGGTGGTCCTGACGCTGATGGCCCATCCTGATGATGCTGAATTCTGCTGTGGTGGAACTTTAGTCCGGTTACGAGAACTCGGTTGGGAAGTCCATATCGCAAGCCTCGCCCCGGGCGATTGTGGCACAATGACGGAGAATCGATGGGATATCTCAAGCCGGCGGACCCGCGAGGCAACAGCCGCAGCAAGAGTGATCGGGGCAAATTACCACTGTCTCGATGAAAGAGATGGATTTATCGTGTATGACAAGCCGACCATTCAAAAGGCCGTCGATCTTTTCCGCCAGATTGCGCCGGGCCTGGTCTTCACTCACGCCTTGCGAGACTACATGATGGATCATGAAATGGCAGCCCTTGTGGCGCGAGCTGCCAGTTTTCTTCACGGAGCACCCAACGCGTCCGCGTTTCCTCTCAAGGCGAATACCGGTGTGCCATACCTGTATTACTGCGATCCGCCCGAGGGCCTCGATCCATACGGACACGCCGTCGAACCGACGACATATGTGGACATATCGAACCAGGTGGAGAAAAAGGCGGAGATGCTTGCATGCCACGAAAGTCAACGAGCATGGCTACGCGATTACCACGGAATGGATGAATATTTGGACTCCATGCGTCGCCTGGCCCGCTGGCGGGGAGAACAAATCGGTGTTGCTGCCGCCGAGGCATTCGTTCAACATCGAGGTCATGCTTATCCACGGAATGATCTCCTCGCCGAACTTTTCCCAAGAGGAACCTGATAACTCATGATGGTTAAGCCTTTCCCCAACGGTGAGGATCTGAGGCAATCAGCGATAGCACATAACGACGTTTTTTGAAACTGTTACCTGAGGTTCATAACAACCTATTCAACTCGCGGAGTGGTCTCTGAGAAAGTGGTGAGGTAATGGCCATGGCGAAAAAAGCACTCAAGACAAAAGCGACCAAAGCGAAAAAAACGGGACGGCCGCTCACCGCAAGGGAAAAACAGGTGGTTCGTCTGATCAGTTTGGGATGCTCTGTCAAGGAAGCAGCGGCTATCTTGAAACTGGCCCCCAGCACAGTTGACAATCACAAGGCCAATGCCATGAAGAAGCTTGGAGTCAACAAGCTCCCCCTCGTGACACGGATGGCGATCAAAATGCGAATCAGTCGTTTAGACGACCGCTTGTCACCGTTGGAGAAAAAACGAAGTGGCCGGAAAGACGACGGGTGGAACTGAATTCTCCGGAAGACCTTCACAGCAAGAAACTTGGGACAAGTCTTATTCTTGCGACTCGGATTGTTTCGGAATTGCTGTCTCCGGAACCGGTTGCTTTTGGGATTCCGCCCCACTTGGTGGAATCGCCGCGGAGTTCCGTTGGTGCCGCAAAATGATACGAATCCGATACAAGTCTTGTGACGATGAGGTCGCCGGTACCATCTGCCGCCGAGCGCTCGTCCCCACCCCGAGTTCCTTCTCCCTCAATTCATCCACCTGAGCCTGATTACCTCCTGTCCCTGCCCCACTCTGGGGAGCTGCCGCAAAGGACTCGGCACGCGGACTCGGCAGCCCCGGAACGGAACGCGACGCCCTTGCGCCACCAATACTGGGAAGCTCAGCACGCCCTGTCTTTGCCGCGATCCGGTCAGAGATACCATGGCGACTTTCTCCAATCATGCCCGCCAGCTCTCGCGGAATCGAGATACTTCGCACCTGGCCAGGTTGCGCCCCCAATTCCGCCAGAACAGCTTCGACCTGAGCCAACGTGGCAGAAAACTCGATCACAGCCTCTTCGAAGCCTTCCTGCTCCTGAAAAGCCACCTCCACATCTGGTTGGCCTTGGCCGCGTCCTGCATCTGTTGGCGGAGAACCTTTCTCGCGGACGTCCTCGCGATTTGCCGCGAATTCCCAGGCCGCATCCAGGGCTGCCTGGTCCGGAATCGCCTGGTGCCTCCGAATCACGCGCCCAACCAGGCTCTGCAGTGAGACCGACTCTCCCACGTCGCAAACAATCTCAAACGAGGCCGCAGGTGCAGCCGGTGGCGAAGTGGTCCCAACTCGGGGACCCGACCCTTGGCCTTCCGCCATAGGCACCACCCGTTCGATAATAACCTGTGGTGATTCACCGGCAGCCTCTTGTTTCCTATCACGGGCGAGCGGGGCCTGTGCGACCACGTCTACCGAAACCACCGAATCAGCCGCTTCGGCAGGCGCCGCAGGCACTACCGCCTGGGGAGAACCCATTGACAATGATTCCGCAGCCGATCTTGCCAACGTTCCATCGCCTCCACTCTCCGATGGTGCTGCGCGAAACTCGGCAATGGCCGGTCCCGTTTGTCGCTCCGCCCTCATTTCCGTTCCGCCATCTTGCCGAGCCACTTCCACCTGCTTGGTATCCCTGCCAACCTCAGGCGAAAGCACTGCTATAACAATAGCAATACTGGCGGCCAGTAAGGCCCAGGACAGGTTCCTTGGACGCAATAAACGCTTAACGAGGGTCTGCACCGTTCCCGGAACAGACCGAATCGACGAAGTTGACGCCGATTCAGCCATCTGATCCTCCCCGCTCGCACGGCGACGTTGTGCCAAAGTAACCACCGAGTGGCTCAAATCGCGGGGAATCGAAAATCGCGGAAGCCCCTGAATCATTTCTCGCTGGGCGCGAAGCTCGGCCAGGAGCTTCCTAGCAGCCGGGTCGGCTGCCAGCCGCTCCTCGACGGACCGCCTTTCCTGGGGAGTCAATTCCCCATCCAGGTAGGCACTCAATTGTTCATCGTCGAACCAAGCCGTCATGGAAACGATTCCCGACCTTCGCGCACCATACTTCGTTCTCGTTTGTGCTTTTCGTTAATCTTTGCTGGAGGGCATTTTTGGTTATGTCGCTCCCCACCAGAAAGCGGAAAGCACCCCAGAGGAACCAAATCTTTCTTCGTCGTTTACCCCAATCACCCAAGACCCGGGTATTGGACGCCTCCCTATCCTCTTAAAGTTCCACAAAAATTTTCACCAAAAACTTCTCAAGTTATTATGCCAGGCCAACCCGTGGGCAACCTCCTACCCAACGCGAATCCCGAAAACAGCTTAACCAATACAGTTCTCCCTGCCGAAAGGAATTGTCGCAAAATTCAATAAAAAATCAATACTGTCAATTACCATCTTGATATTTGTTTCTGTCTTGCTACAAAAGGTCATTCTCTGAGCTTATCAGCTTATCACGCAATTCCAGTCTGGCTCGGTGAAGACGACTCCGCACCGTACCAATTGGGATGGCCAGAATCTTCGCAATCTCTTCGTACGTGTACCCATCCAGATCCCGCAAGACCAGGACAGCCCTGTGGTCTTCGCTCAGCGTGGCAATAGCTTGGCGGACCTTTTGCGAGCGTTCTTCTCGTTCAGCCTGAAGTGCAGGTGACTGTCTTGGATCGGCACTTTCGTGTCCCGTTTCCGCTCGGAGACGATCCATGGATTGGACAGGCTTTTTCCGCCGATGATGGGTGGCTGCGATGTTGAAGGCAATTCGGTAAAGCCACGTGTAGAAGGCACTTTCGCCCTGAAACGACTTAAGGTTCAAGTAGGCGTGCACAAAAGCCTCTTGAACCACGTCCAATGTCTCCTCCGCGTCGCCCACAAAGTGAAGCATCGTGTTGTACAATCGGTCCTGGTACTTTTCCACCAGGCGTCCGAATGCCACGGGCGAACCACTAAGCGTATCTTGTATGAGAACCGAATCCTCGTTCACCGTCGTTTCAACCGGTAGCCACCGCCAGCTCTGTCATCAATTTCTAAAAGGCCCACCTCTGATTGAGACCAGAATACCATAACCCCAAACCCCATCATGAGGATGTCGTAACATCTTGTCAAACGGTGGCGCGTCCGTAATGAACTGCCGATGGTATTTCACGCGATCAAGCCGCGACCGGCTTTTGTTTCTCTGTTAGAGATACGGGGTGCTGTCCCCCCCTGTTCTTTGGGTGATCGGCACCCGTTACGTCGGTCTTTGCGGGCGTCTCCTGACAACCATCCCTTAGCTCACCGCAAACGAGAATCGCGGTATTGTTCGGCCGGCTGATCTGGATCTGGCCATTCTTGCCGATGCGGTATGTGATGCCCCGCCAGACGATCTGTTTGCGTAGTCCGCCGCTGAGACTGGCCAAGAATCCGATAAGCTGAATCACAGGACTCAACAAACGATCAATCCAGAATACGCGGCGAAAACCCGGTTGAGACGCCAGGTCTGGAAAATATGTCTTCACCGCCGTCACACGCAGCTCGGCCCGCGCCCATTGAAGGCCATACAGCACTGCCACAACTGTTGCGGCAACCCATGTCAGCAAGCCATCCCGCGCTATCAACAGCGCGACGAAAGCAACCCAAAAAACCACCGTTGGAAAATACCCGATCAGAAGGTCCGTCAACCACCAACGGGGTAGGATATGTCGCAAGAGAAAGAATTGCCTGGAGGCAAATGCAAACACGCTTTTGAGGTCCGACTGACAAGCGGTGGCCACGAGACAAGCCGGTTCATATTCCACATGCAAACCTCTTTTAAGAAGTTCACGGGCCACCACCAGATCATCACAAATCTTACCTTTCCATGCGTTCCGAAGATCGAGTTCGTCGAATATTTTTTTTCTGATGGCCCAAGACCCGCCCCAAATCAGGTTTGGCGTCTTTCCGCTCATTAGCATGGCGTACGCACCGTTCAGGGCGTGAACGACAGCCTCGTGAAAGCGACCTGTGCTGGGAATAAACCACCGATAACCCGTGACCGCCACTGACCGGGAATTGCAAATCCGGTGAAGCATCGAGCTTAGCCAATGTTCCGTCGGGGCTGCGTCTGAGTCGGCAAAAACCAGATAATCGAATTCGTTGGGAATGGTCTCTGTGGCGGCGCGGAGATTATGGATCTTCTGGGCTTCGCCCCTCGCCAGACCTGCAACGACAAGTTCTGCGGAGACGTGCGGATGCTCTGCGATCAAGCCATGAATCACACTGACCGCAGGATCCTCGCTGCTCTCGACGACGAAACGTAGCGCAAAATCACCATAATCTTGTCGAAAAAACCGTCTCAGATTGTCCTTGAGATTCGGCTCCAATCCACGACAGGGAATAATAACCAAGGCTCGGCCAACCGTCCCATTTTGACCCAACAGACCGGAGCGCAATCGACTGGCTGCGAATCGTCGATGTTCCCAGGCCTGGGTTCCAATGACAAAAGTCTCAATCGCGGCAAGGCATCCTGCACACGCTAAAGCAATTGCCAATTCAATCATCTATGGGAGTCCTTCCCGCTGGAGGAACCGGCGATGCTCGTGGTCAAAACACTTTCTCACATAAGACCGTAACATCACTCTCGGCCATCAAGCACTGGGCGATAGGTAGAATCTTCCGGAAAACAGAACTAGTGGCAATCTTGTTGTGGGCCACCTGTCATCCACAAGACCAGGTGTCACCGGATTCTCGGCGCGCACCCTGGCCGCATTGGGATGAGAATAGCCTTTCCCGAGAGCACGGTCAACGGCAATTGTCTAGAAAGTTCAGGTAGTCGTTTGCCCGTGCGTGCGTCGGAATTGCAGGTGAGGTTACCGCGAAGAGTGGGATACGCAGCGTGATGGAGGCACGTGCTTGTCGGGTCCACTTTTCGGAGGGACGCGCTTGTCGCGTCCGTCGCATAACGTTTGATAATCCATCGCAATTCGCCGGGCATGACAAGCATGCCCCTCCGAATTACCGGTCGGAGGGACGCGCTTGTCGCGTCCGCGTCTTGGAGGGACCCGCTTGTCGCGTCCGCGGCGCCATGTTTGACAATCCATCCCGCCTCGGCGGGTCCAACAAGCGTGGTCCTCCCAAGGGCTGGTGCGGAAAGGAACCGGGGTTTCACTTCCGGAAAATGCTAATGCTAGGGTGCTTTTCCGTATCCCATCGACCTGCTACATTGCTAATGGCCTTACCAAGGTTGTGCATGTCATCGCCCCATTTGGGGGCCGTATTCACGTTAGATCTGACCCCGATGAATGACCCCTGAATAGTCCTTGACAAGGAGTTACCCATGCGGCACACCTTAAGCGGCTTTGCCATGATTGGGCTTTGTCTTCTGTATTTCGGTGTCGCGTCCTCAGATA
>Ga0209162_1004592_pt1 | contig 10227 bp, 9 predicted proteins | sample YNPNPMetaG_FD_187121 | JGI IMG/M metagenome (GOLD analysis project Ga0209162, IMG submission 187121) | Anoxygenic and chlorotrophic microbial mat microbial communities from Yellowstone National Park, USA - YNP NP MetaG (SPAdes) (version 2) ...
GGTTAACAGGTTGTTAAAGTCATGTGCTACTCCGGCTGCCAGCGTTCCGATGGTTTCCATCTTACGCGCCTGTTCGAGCTGCTCACGCATCCGCTGGCGCTCTTCCGCGTTGCGTTTGCGTTCAGTGATGTCGCGCGCTACCGCCATGATGTAGCGACGGTCCTTCAGGTCCAGGAGCGCAGCGTGAACCTCCACCTGTAGCAAAGAACCATCCGCCCGGTAGTAGAGGCGCTCGCCCAGCGGCCAGTAACCGTTTTGCAGTACTCTCTGGATGTTCCGCCGGATGTTCTCTTCGCTGTCCTGAGGCAGGTCAAAGATAGTCATCTGGGCAATCTGCTGGGGGGAATAACCGAACATGCGCAGAAAGGCATCGTTGACCTCGATAAATCGCCCCGTATCGGCGTCAAAGAGAAAGATACCATCCTGGGCACACTGGAATAGCGCACGATAGCGCAGTTCGTCCTCTCCATGAGAACCCATCGTGGAACACGCCCTTTCTTCGGGATGGGCACACCATCCATTCTGGGTGAGCAGCGCGAAGCTACATACCCTATTATATCGCTGTCGGCGATGTCATCACAACATCGCCTTCGGCGTGTTCTGCAAATCTGCCGAAAGCCTTTCGCAGGGCGAGGCTCCTGCCAAGCCGCGATACACCTCCCCGCCTGCGAGGAGGTTGGGTGGGGGTTCGGCTCACCCGGAGGTTCGCCCTCCAGAAAGGCAGGCTGAAGCCTGCGGCTACATGCTACATTCTGTGTCTTTTCGGACACACTCCGTTACCCTTGCAAACTCCACCCCCACAATAGTATAATAACGTGAGGCTTAAAAGCACCCTTCCTGCTCCGCCCGATCGAGGTGGAGCCAAATCAGTCCAGAGGGAGGAAACACGACAGTGCCGTTTTACGAAGCCATGTACCTCGTCTACCCCAGCGTGGATGACGAACGATTGGCGGAGATTATCGCTCGCTACAATCAGGTGGTGGAGAGCGCCGGAGGCGTTATCGAACACTCCGGCAAGTGGGACCGCCGTCGTCTGGCGTATCCCATCAACAAGGTGCAGGAAGCCACCTACGTGCTGATGTATTTCCGCGCCGACCCGCAGGTTCCCGCGGAGTTAGACAGGCTGTTCCGAATCAGTGATGAGGTGATTCGCCATCTCATCATCCGTCATGACAAACCGCACCTGGTGCTGACCGCTCCCCCAACCGAGGAGGCTCCCGAAGAGGCTCCGGAACTGGAGGAGGTGGCGCAGGAAACCACCGCCGAGGCAGGGGAATCCCCGCAGACGGAGCCTGCGCCTGAGGAAGAGGGCGAAGGGGAAAGCGCAGCTGAGGGCGAGGGAACAGCCAGCACCGAGCAAGAGCAGGCTTAAACACCACATCGCGCTCAGGAAGGGGAATGCACCATGTACAACCGCGTTATCCTTATCGGGCGACTCGTCCGGGACCCGGAGTACCGTTCTACGCCGGATGGAGTGACTCTGGCGCGGATGCGTCTGGCAGTAGACCGACCGCGTAACCGCGAGACAGGTGAGCGAGAGACCGATTTCATTGACCTGGTGGCGTGGCGACAGCAGGCAGAATTCGCCATCAACTACCTGAAAAAGGGACGCCTGATTCTGGCGGAAGGACGCCTGCAGGTGCGCGACTGGGTCTCGCCTCAGGGCGAGCGGCGACGCGCCTACGAGATTGTGGTTGACCGCCTTGCCGGTCTGGACCGCGCTCGTGAGGCGGAGGTTGTCGTCGATGAGACCCCGCCACCGCCTGTCGGTGCGGTAACCGCAACGTCCAGAACCTCTACACCGCCCGTGCAAACGGTACCGGAAGATGTGAGCGACCCCTTCCTGGGTGAGGAGGAGTTCCCGGAAGAGGAAGAGTTTGACGACTACGACCCGTTTGCAGACCCCGAAGAGGAATGATGGAGGAAATGATGACCAGTAAACCGCGCTATCGGAGACGCCGCAAGGTATGCGGCTTTTGCGTAGAGAAAATCGCCTACATCGACTATAAGAACGTGCCGCGCCTGCGCCGTTATATCACCGACAGGGGCAAGATTATCGCCCGGCGCACCAGCGGTAACTGCGCCAAACACCAGCGCCAGCTGGCGAAGGCGATCAAGCGAGCGCGACATCTGGCTCTGCTTCCCTTTGTGGCAGAGTAACGGAGGAGGAAATCGGGTAATGTCGGACCGAATGACGGTAGACACCAGCGTGCTGGACGATGCGGCGCGTCGTGCCGCGCTGGATGCGCAGAACATGATCCCCCTGACTCACGAGTTCCCCGAACAGTGCCGAAAGGCTCTGGATATCGCGATGCAGTTCAATCCCCCCACGCCGCGCCTGCCCATCCAGAACGTGGTGGTGACGGGTTTGGGTGGTTCTGCGGTGGGGGGTGACCTGCTGCGCGTGCTGGTGGAAGATAACGGCGAGGTTCCTCTGGTGGTGAACAGGGACTACCAGATGCCCGCTTGGGTGAACGACCGCACCTTTGTGATAGCCGCCAGCTATTCCGGCAACACCGAGGAGACGTTAAGCGCGTTTGAGGATGCGCAGGACAGGGGCGCGTTGCTGGCGTGCGTCACCAGCGGGGGCGAACTGGCTCAGCGTGCCGCGCATTACGGCACCCCGGTGGCGTTCATTCCCAAAGGACAGCCTCCGCGCAGTGCGATGGGCTACATGTTTATCCCCATGCTGATGGCAGCGCACAAGGTGGGCGTTATCCGCCGTGACCCCACGGGCGACCTGCAAAACGCGATTGCCCTGCTGGAAAAGGCGCGCGAGCAGTGGAACGCCGATGTGCCCTTCGAGAAAAACCCTGCCAAGCAGCTCGCCGCCAAACTGTACGGCAAGCTGCCCATCCTTTACGGCTCGCAGGCATACTCCAGCGTCGTTGCCTTCCGCTGGAAGACGCAGCTGAACGAAAACACCAAGATTCACGCCTACTCCAACGGCTACCCTGAAATGAATCACAATGAGATTCTGGGGTGGGTGCTGGCGAAGCAACAGGTTCCCAATCTGGCGGTGGTGCTGCTGCGTGACCAAATGGAGCGACCGAAAATCGTGGCGCGAGTGGAGACCACCAAGCGGCTGTTTGCGCGCGCGGCAGAGGTGCATGAGGTCTTCGCCGAGGGGCAGAGCCTGCTGGCGCGCATGCTGCACGCCATCTATCTGGGCGACTGGGTCAGTTGCTACCTGGCGCTGCTGTACGGTGTGAACCCCACCGATATCAGCTACATCAACCTGTTGAAAGCGGTGCTGGAAAAGATTGACGAAGACGACCCCACCTATACCGAAGTGTTGCAGAAGGAACTGCAGGCGATAGGTTAGACATCCACCAGTTAAGGGCAGACACAAAGTCTGCCCTTTGTCTTTCTCCTTGCCAGCACTTCCTCTGCCAGAGCATTCCCAGTTTCAAATATTTTTCCGCAAATCACTTGATATTATCATTATCAAGTGGTATAATAAAAGCGCAATCAATACTCTGAAAACACAGGAGGTCCGCAACCATGCGACTGGATAAATTGACCATTCGCGCACAGGAGGCGGTGCAAAACGCACAGAGCATCGCCGAGCGCATGAATCATCAGAATATCGACGCCGAGCATCTACTGCTGGCACTGATCGACCAGAGCGAGAGCATCGTGCCGACGGTGCTGCAGAAGCTGGGCGTGCAGCTGCCCATGCTGCGCCGTTACGTGGAGGCGGAGCTGAGCAAACTGCCGCAGGTGCATGGCGCCTCGGTGGCTTCCTACATCACCCCGCGCTTCAAGCAGGTGATGGACAAAGCCTTCGAGGAGGCGGAGCGGCTGAAGGACGAATACGTCAGCACCGAGCACCTGCTGATGGCACTGGTGCAGGATACACAGGGTCCCGCCGGTCGCCTGCTGAAGCAGATGGGGGTCACGCCCGACAACCTGTACCACGCGCTGATGGAGATCCGCGGCGGGCATCGCGTCACCGACCAGAACCCGGAGGAAAAGTATCAGGCGCTGGAGCGCTACGGACGCGACCTGACCGACCTCGCCCGAAAGGGCAAACTCGACCCCGTCATCGGGCGCGATGAGGAGATACGGCGCGTGATTCAGGTGCTGTCGCGGCGCACCAAAAACAATCCAGTGCTCATTGGCGAGCCGGGCGTGGGCAAGACCGCCATCGTGGAGGGGCTGGCGCAGCGAATCGTTGCGGGCGACGTGCCCGAAGGGCTGAAAAACAAGCGCGTGTGGCAGATGGACCTCGGCGCGATGGTGGCGGGAACCAAGTACCGCGGTGAGTTCGAAGACCGCCTCAAGGCGGTGATGCGCGAGATTCAGGCGGCTGAGGGACAGATTATCGTCTTCATCGACGAGATACACACCCTCGTGGGCGCGGGCGCGGCGGAAGGCGCGATCGATGCCGCGAACATGCTGAAACCGATGCTGGCGCGGGGCGAACTGCGCTGTGTGGGCGCAACCACGCTGGACGAGTATCGCAAGCATATTGAGAAAGACCCCGCGCTGGAGCGTCGCTTCCAGCCCATTCTGGTCACCGAGCCCGACGTGGACGATACCATCGCCATCCTGCGCGGGCTGAAGGAGCGGTATGAGGTGCATCACGGCGTGCGCATCACGGACAGCGCGATTGTGGCAGCGGCGACGCTGTCGCACCGATACATCACCGACCGCTTCCTGCCTGACAAGGCGATTGACCTGATTGACGAGGCGGCATCGCGCCTGCGCATGGAGATCGACTCCATGCCCACCGAAATCGACGAAATCGAGCGGCGCATCCGGCAGCTGGAGATCGAGCGCGAGGCGCTGCGCAAGGAGGACGACCCCGCCAGCAAAGAACGGCTAGCAAAGCTGGAGGCGGAAATCGCCAACCTGCGCGAGGAGAGCAACCGTCTGAAGGCGCACTGGCAGCAGGAGAAGGAGATTATCACCAACATCCGCCGCATCAAGGAGCAGATCGAGCAGGCACGCCTGCAGGAGCAGGCGGCGGAGCGCGAAGGCGACCTGGCGAAGGCGGCGGAACTGCGCTACGGCGTCATCCTCTCCCTGCAGAAGCAGCTGGACGCCGAGACGAAGCGTCTGGAAGAGCTGCAGAAGCACATGAAGTTGCTGAAGGAGGAGGTGGACGCCGACGACATCGCCGAGGTGGTCAGCAAGTGGACGGGCATTCCCGTCTCGCGCCTGATGGAAGGCGAGATGCAGAAGCTGCTGCACATGGAGGAGCGGCTGCGCCAGCGCGTGGTCGGGCAGGACCATGCCATCGAGGCGGTCTCCAACGCCGTGCGTCGGGCGCGCGCGGGCTTGCAGGACCCCAACCGTCCCATCGGTTCGTTCATGTTCTTGGGTCCGACGGGTGTTGGGAAGACCGAGCTGGCGCGTGCGCTGGCGGAGTTCCTGTTCGACGATGAGCGCGCCATGATCCGCATCGACATGTCGGAGTACATGGAGAAGCACTCGGTCGCGCGGCTCATCGGTGCGCCTCCGGGCTACGTGGGTTACGAGGAAGGCGGGCAGCTCACCGAGGCGGTGCGCCGACGCCCGTACAGCGTCATCCTGCTGGACGAAATCGAAAAGGCGCATCCCGACGTGTTCAACGTGCTGCTGCAGGTGCTGGATGACGGACGCCTGACCGACGGCAAGGGGCGCACGGTGGACTTCAAGAACACCGTGCTCATCATGACCTCCAACCTGGGGTCGCACTATCTGGCGGAGAACGCCTTCCTGAACATGCAGGAGGCGCGGAGGCAGGTGCTGGAAGCGGTACGGGCGCACTTCCGCCCCGAGTTCCTGAACCGCATCGACGAGATTATCGTCTTCAACCCGCTGTCGGTGAACGAGATTAAGCGGATTGTGGACATCCAGATAGGCTTGCTGCAGAAGCGGCTGGCGGATAAGCACATGACGCTGACCATCACCGACGCGGCGAAGGAGAAACTCGCGGCGGAGGGCTTTGACCCCGTGTATGGGGCGCGACCGCTCAAGCGCGTGCTGCAGAAGCGCGTCATGGACGTGATTGCCATGAAGCTGCTGGCGGGTGAGTTCGCCGAAGGCGACCACATTGTGGTGGACGCACAGAACGGCGAACTCGTCTTCTCCAAGCGCGTGGAGGCAGAAGTGGTGGGGTAATCCGCCACACCCTCCACGCCACGGCTCCAAGCGGGGGCATCATGCCCCTGCTTTTTTTGTATCTTGTGTAGCTCTGGCAAAGTTGGGTTGCGAGCGGATATGGGAGAAGGTCCCGCGCATGCTCAAAAGCCAAAATGAGGTCGCTCGCGTCGCCGCCTGTGAGGCAATGGGGATTCTGGGGGGCGAGCGCGCGGTGCGAACGTTGCTGCGACAGCTGAACAGCGAGTACTCGTCCGTTCGCGCGGCCGCCTGCAAGGCTTTGGGTCGGATAGGTGACGCACGCGCGGTCAATGCCATCATCCAGTTGACCCTACAGGAAAAGCACCAAGAAGTGCTTGAGGCGGCGCAGGAGGCGCTGAACCGACTTTTGCCTCCACAGCAGGGATGACGGGTGTTTCACCGAACCCCCCGTCCCCCTTCCCTGTGATGGCTTACTGCACGACATTTTGTGCGCCTTTTCGCCCCCACCCCAGCCCTCCCCGCGGGCGGGGAGGGAGTTACGGTTCCTCCCCCGTCCACGGGGGAGGTCAGGTGGGGGGAAACTCACTGCAATTTCCTCCTGTGAGAGAAAGTGTCGTGCCATAAGCAACGCTTTGGGAGGGGGGAGTCGCGGGACACTCGTATCTGCAGGCTTCAGGCGGCTGGGGGTCTTCGCCCTCAACCCCGTCCCCTCGCCCGAAGTGTCGGGAACGGGGTGCCGGACAGAGTGCGCCAAATCGTCGGCTGTGCTATACTGAAAGGTGAAGTATGATAACGCCAGCGCATCTTTGAGGGACAAACGGGTGAGCACGCACCGCACCAGAGGCAAGCTGATTGTGCTGTCCGGACCCAGCGGCGTGGGAAAGGATACCCTGCTGGAACGTTTGCTGCCGCGTGTGCCGGGCGTGGTGAAGTGCCTCACCGCGACCACTCGCCCGCCTCGAGAAGGTGAACAGCACGGGGTGGATTACCTCTTCCTCTCCGAGCAGGAGTTCGAACGCTGGATTGCGGAAGACCGCTTTCTGGAGTACGCCCGCTATCATCAGGCGTACTACGGCACGCCGCGCCATCTGGTGGAAGACCTGCAGGCGCAGGGACTGGACGTTATCCTGAAGATCGAGGTGCAGGGTGGCTTGCAGGTACGCCAGCGGGTGCCGGAAGCGGTGCTCATCTTCGTGCAGCCGCCCAGTCTGGAGGTACTCCGCCAGCGTCTGTTGAAGCGCGGCACCGATTCTCCTGAAGCGGTGGAGCAACGGCTGCGCATCGCCGAGCAGGAGATGCAGGCACTGCCCTACTACGATTATCTGGTCACCAACGATGACCTGGAGCAGGCGGTAGACCTGCTGCGAGCCATCATCCTCGCCGAGCGGGCAAGGATACCGAAGGGGTGAAAGATGTCGGTTTTCGAGGGAAAACATATCTTGCTGGGGGTAACGGGTAGCATCGCGGCGTATAAAGCGGCGGACATCGCCTCCAAGATCACACAGGCGGGGGCGGAGGTGGATGTGGTGCTTACCGAACACGCCCGACGCTTCATCACCGAGGTTACCTTCCGCGCCATCACGCGACGTCCCGTGCTGACCGACCTTTTCGACGAGCCGGAAGAGCGCCAGATTGCCCATATCCATCTGGCAAAACGGGCAGACGTGTTGCTGATTGCCCCGGCGACTGCCAACATCCTTGCCAAGCTGGCAGTGGGCATCGCCGACGACCTGCTGAGCACACTCGCGCTGGCGACGCAGGCGAAGGTGGTGATTGCTCCGGCGATGAATACCGTCATGTGGCAGCATCCCGCCACCCAACACAACGTCAGGGTGCTCGAGGAACGCGGAGCGCACTTCGTCTATCCCGCGGAGGGGATGCTCGCCTGTGGGGACGTGGGCGCGGGCAAGCTGGCGGATACCCCGGTCATCCTCGCGGCAGTGGAACAGGTGTTGAACCCACCCCTGCGCGGCGTGCGCATTCTGGTTACCGCCGGACCCACAGAGGAGCCTGTCGACGCCGTAAGGCATATCTCCAACCCCTCCTCCGGCAAGATGGGCTATGCGATTGCCGCCGAGGCGGTGCGGATGGGTGCAGAGGTGACGCTGGTGACCGGACCGACCCTGCTCGATCCTCCTGCAGGTGCAAAGACGATACGGGCACGCACCGCACAGCAGATGCTGGATGCCTGTCTGCAGGAGTATGAGCAGGTGGATGTGGTGATTGCCACCGCCGCGGTGAGCGACTATCGCCCGGCGGAAGTCTGGCAGGGCAAGCGCAAGAAGGGCGAAGAAGAGTGGACGATTCGCCTTGTGCCCAATCCCGATATCCTGCGCACCCTCGGCGAGCGGAAGGGCAAGCATGTTCTGGTGGGCTTTGCGGCGGAGACGCAGGAACTGCTGGCAAACGCGCAGGCGAAACTGCGCGAGAAGAACCTGGACCTGATTGTGGCGAACGATGTGTCGCAGGAAGGCTCCGGCTTCCGCACCGACACCAACCGCGTCACCCTGCTGTGGGCAGACGGCAAGCAGGAACCCCTACCCCTGATGACCAAGCGCGAGGTGGCCCGGCACCTGCTGCAGAGGGTGAGGCAGCTGATGTCCGGTAGTGGGTAAATGGTAACCTCTCTTTCAAACCCATGATTCCTACCGCTTTTCCGCTCGTTTCCGGTAAAAAGCAGGCTTTTGGCACGGTTTATGCATATAAGGTAGAATGGGCAAGTTTCGAAACACGTTCTGGAATCCTGAAAGGAGGCAACCAGAGATGTTCTCGACACGGTTCGCGATTCTGGCAGCTGCGGTTTGTCTCACGCTGATGACCGTGCATCACGCGAGAGCGCAGACCTACAGCGTCGGCGGATACACGTGGGACATCACCAACGGGGTGAAGCGTGTACTGCCTGTGGACCCGCCGCAGGTCAGCGGTTTTAACTTCTTCGACTCCGAGTTTCTGAAAGACACCGACTTCGACCGCACGAAAACGCTCGGCTGGATGATGAGCGGCAGCAGTCCCACCGGCAACCCGCGCTTCGTGGAACTGGGCAATGCGGTTGTGCGCAAGATTTTCCTCGTGGATTGGGAGGGCATGCGCCTGCCCAACCGCCCAGGCGAGGACTTCGTGGTTTACGAAGTGGGATCGGCGGGTGCGCCGGAGGCGTTTATGGTAGCGGTGCGTAAAAAGGGTGAGACCACCTTCAGCCGGTGGAGGTACGAGTTCGCCAACACCTACACGGCAAACTATCTGGTGTTTGCGACCGCATTCAATCTGGACGATTTCGGCATCGGCGAAGATGAGAGCATCGACGCCATCCTCATCGCCAACCTGATCGATGCCGACCGCGTGGACGACGCCAGCGGACAGGGCAACGTCATCCTCGGCGGAGGCAGTGGCTACGTGCCCGTGCAAGGACCCCTGTCTGACACGCCGACCCAGCCCTACCAGTCCACCCGATTCGACGCGGACATCGTGTACGTCGGCGTGCTGCACGACATCCTGCCGCCGGGCTTCGCGGTGAGCGGAACCGTCACGCTGGGCGATTTCGGCGGTGACGTCACGCAGGTACCGGTGGAGGTAGAGATCCGCAAGAACGGCAGCGTCGTGCGTTCTGAGCGCATTAACCTCAGTAGCTCCGGTGGCTATACCCTCAGAGATGTGGAGCCGGGAACCTACGACATCGCCTTCAAAGCCAGCCACTGGCTGCGCGTGGTCGTTCCGGTAACTGTCTCTACCAGCGATGTTTCCGGGGTGGACGTGGTGCTGACCAACGGCGACATCGACGGCGACAACGAAGTGACCTTGCTCGACTTCGGCGCGCTGGTGGCGGCGTTCGGCTCTATGCCAGGCGACGATAACTGGAACTCGGACGCGGACCTGGACGGCGACGAGGAGGTAACCCTGCTCGACTTCGGCGTTCTGGTACAGAACTTCGGCGCGATAGGCGACGAGTAAGGCGCACTTCCCGCAGGAAGGGGCGTGGCAGGATTCGCCACGCCCTGTTGTTCTCATTTATCACCGAAAAAATACGGGAAAATCCGCTGGGATGCCCTGTTAACTCTTGACAAAATTGGGAGCAGGTCGTAAAGTAATAGATGGTTACACGGTTGCATATCTGGTTGCAAAGTTGCAGGGAAAGGAAGGCAAAGGGGTATAATCTTT
>Ga0209162_1004593_pt1 | contig 10226 bp, 4 predicted proteins | sample YNPNPMetaG_FD_187121 | JGI IMG/M metagenome (GOLD analysis project Ga0209162, IMG submission 187121) | Anoxygenic and chlorotrophic microbial mat microbial communities from Yellowstone National Park, USA - YNP NP MetaG (SPAdes) (version 2) ...
CCTGCCCCTTTCCCCCCTCGGCCTTTCCCCCTACGCTGCGGTCGTGCTGGTGAATACGCCGGCGCAGGCCTTTGAGCCGCAGGCCCTGCAGGCTCTGGAGCGCTACGTGCGGGATTTAGGCGGCGGTCTGCTCGCCGTCGGCGGACTGCAGAGCTACGGGGTCGGAGGCTGGCTGGACACCCCCCTGGAACGCGCCCTTCCCGTCACCATGCAGGTCCGCAATCCGGACCGCTTCCCGCCTCTGGCCATGGCCATCGTGATTGACAAGTCCGGCAGCATGAGCGCGGTCGAAATGGGCGTTGCCAAAATTCGCCTGGCGGCGGAGGGGGCGGTGCGGGCGGCTGAGGCGCTCAACACCACCGACACGCTGGCCGTTGTGGCCTACGATGACCGTCCCGCCGATGTGCTGGGGCCAGTAGTCTTGGCCGAACGGGACGCGCTCACCGCCCAACTCCTGCGCCTGCAGGCCGGCGGGGGCGGCATCTACGTCCGCGAAAGCCTGCAATACGCCTATCAGCTCCTGGAAAGCGTCCCGGAGACGCCTGGCCTGCAGCGGCACATCCTGCTGCTGGCCGACGGTTCCGATGCCGAGCATCAGGAAGGCGTCGAGGCCTGGATTGCCGACACCCTGGTCCCCGCCTCCGTCACCTTAAGCGTCATTTCCATCGGCGATGGGCCTGATGTTGCTTTCTTGCGGCGCTGCGCCGAACAGGGACAGGGGCGCTTCTATCTCACCACGCGCGCCGCCGATCTCCCCGCCATCTTCGCGCAAGAGACCCAACAGGCCAAGCGCTCCTACATCGTCGAACAAGAGTTTTACCCCCTGCCCGTGAGCGCCTGGGCGCCGTTGCAGGACCTGTCCAGCACCCCCTACCTGCGGGGCTACATCGCCACCACGCCCAAGCCGGGGGCGCAGGTCGTCTGGGAAGCCACCCAGGGCGATCCGTTGCTGGCCGCGTGGTCTTACGGCCTGGGGCGCGCCGTCGCCTGGACTTCGGACGCGACCGGGCGCTGGGCCAGCGCCTGGATGAGCTGGCCGGATGTCTCGGCCTTTTGGGGGCGCGTGACGCGCTGGCTCCTTCCGCCGCCTTTCGATCCTGGCCTGAGCGTCAGCATCGTCCCGGAACGGTTCACACAGGTGCGCCTGAACCTGGATGTCTTCACGCCGGAGGGGGACTACGCCAACGGGTTGGACCTGCGCCTGACGGTGACCTATCCGGAGAGCGGGCGTACCGTCATCACCACCACCCTGGCCCAGGTAGCGCCGGGGCGTTACAGCGCCGTCTTCCCGACCACAGAGCCGGGGGTAGCCATTCTGCGGATCGGTGGTGCGCGCACCTTCACCACCGGTTGGGCGCCGCCGTTGCCCGCCGAATACCTGCCCGCGCCCGTCAGCGCCGCGCAGGCGACGGCCCGGCTGGCGGCTTTAGGCAGCGGGCAGCTCGTTACCGCGCCCATGCCGACCCTGGCGCACACCCTGCGGGGCAATCGGCGCAGTGCAGCGCTCAGCCTGCCCCTGCTGATCCTGGCCCTGTTTCTGTGGCCGGTTGACATTGCCTGGCGGCGGCTCGCGCTCAGCCCGGAGCGGGTCTGGCGCTGGCTTCAGCGTGAGGCCGGGGGCATCGTTCCTAGCCTGGCGCGGCAGGAGCAGGGAAAAGGCCGCTCACACTTCCGGCCCCTGGAGCGTTGGAAGCTGCGGGGCTTCTCCCGCACCTCCCAGAGCGCAACGCGCGGCCGTTCCGTTTCCCCGCCCTCGCAGCCTGCAGCCGGGGAGGAGGAAGGCGACACCCTGGCCGCGCGCCTGAAAAAGCGCCTGCGCGATTAGCTATGCATTTTTTAGCACGGTACGGTTCGGTTGTAGCACAGGCTTCAGCCTGTGCTGGTGCGGCGGGGGACACAGGCTAAAGCCTGGGCTACGGTTTCAAATCTGGGCGGGGTAGCACAGGCTTCAGCCTGTGCTGGTGCGGCGGGAGACACAGGCTAAAGCCTGGGCTACGGTTTCAAATCTGGGCGGGGTGGCACAGGCTTCAGCCTGTGCTGGTGCGGCGGGAGACACAGGCTAAAACCTGGGCTACGGTTTCAAACCTGGGCGATGGGACGGAATAAACCTTCAGTCGCCAGACGGTGGGTGGCTGAGCAGTTACGCTTTGGAGTTATGCTAAATCTTGTGGAGGTTCGACATGCGCAGTTTGAAGATCATCCTGTTGGCCTTCCTGTTTGCGTTGGTGTTGGGCCTTGCTGGCTGTGGAGGGCACGCTACCGCCACTCCCCAGCCTACCCCGACCCCCGTGCTCATCGAGCAATGGGCGAGCGCGGCAGAGGCCAGCTCTGAATTTGCCTGGCCAGATTGGAGCGCGCTCCAGGTGCTGGGCGAGCCGGATGTCACCCAATGCGAGGATGACCCGCACGCCTGGGCCTCGGCGCGGGGCAACGGGCTGGAATGGCTCGAACTCACCTTTGCTCAGCCCGTCTATCCGCGGGAGCTGCGCATCCATCAGGTGATTGGCCGCGGCGCTATTGCCCGCGTCCTGGTGCGCGATGAGGCCGGCGAGCTGCAACTGCTGTGGGAGGGCGAGGATATCGGCGATACCTGCCCTGGCGTTTTGCGCATCCCTTTGCCGCGCACAGCCTACCGGGTCACCCGTGTGCGCATCGAAATTGACGAATCCCGCACCGGTTTCTGGGATCTGATAGACGCCGTGCAGTTGATCGGGGAAAAATAGCCTATGCGCGATCTGCCCTATCTTTTGAGCCTGGGGGCTTTGCTGGTCCATCTCTATAGCGTTGGACGCAGCCTCCGGCCTGACGCGACGCAGCAATGGTGGGCGCGCGCTCTGCTGGCCCTGCGCGTGAGCTGGGGCCTGCTCACTGCCGGCCTGCTGGCCCTGCTCCTGGCCCTCCTCACCGATGCTTTCGCCTGGCATTACGTAGCCCAACACTCGGCCCGCGACCTGCCCTGGGTGCTCAAGCTCACTGCCATCTGGGGCGGTCAGGAAGGGTCGCTGCTCCTGTGGAGCTGGTTGCAGGTGAGCCTGAGCCTGTGGGCCTTGACGCATTTGCCGGCCACGGCCCGCCCCCTGGCGCCCTGGGCCGCTCTCCCCCTGGGGCTGCTGAGCCTGTTTTACACCGTACTCTCCTGGCGCCTGGCCAATCCCTTTGTCCTTTTGCCCGTCCCGCCCGCCGATGGCGCCGGCTTAAACCCCATCCTGCGTCATCCGGCCATGGTGCTCCATCCACCGGGCATCTACCTGGGGATGGTGGCCCTGTCGCTTCCCTATGCCCTGGCCCTGGCGACCCTCATCACCCGGCGCTGGGAGCCATGGCTGACGCTGGTGCGTCCCTGGGCCTTGCTGGCCTGGTTGGGCTTGAGCCTGGGGCTGCTCCTGGGGATGCGCTGGGCTTACGATGTGTTGGGCTGGGGCGGCTACTGGGGCTGGGATCCGGTGGAAAACGCCGGTCTGCTGCCCTGGCTGGTGACGACGGGTCTGCTTCACGCGGCTTACCGTCAGCGTCAAGAGCGCCGTTTCCTGGCCTGGACCCTGGCCCTGGCCTTGCTGGATTACGTGCTGGTGATTTTTGGCGTTTTCGCCGCGCGGAGCGGGATGCTGCGTTCGGTTCACGCTTATGCCGTTTCCCCGCTGGGCTTCTATCTCCTGGCGGCCCTGGCCCTGATAGCGCTGCCCGGCGTCTTGCTCTGGCTGCGCCGGCGCGCGGAGTTACGGGAAGCGGACGGCGGCGCCACCCTCCTCTTCTCCCCCGCCGGATTGACCACCTTCACTCTGATTGTGCTCCTCACCCTGACGGCGACCATCATCATCGGCACCCTGGGTTTGATTGGCCGCCCCTGGGATGCCGCCACGTTTGACGCGCTGACTGGTCCGCAGTGGGCTTTGCTGGTAGCCCTGCTGGGCCTGTGCCCGCTGTTGGGGCGGGGAAGGCGCGTGCCTCGCCCCTGGATGGCCGTCCTGGGGGCGCTGTTGGCCCTGGCCCTGGCCTGGCTGGGTGGCTTTCGTACCTGGATGGCGCTCCTGGGCCTGGGGCTGAGCGGCTGGGCCGGTGCCCTGGCCCTGGATGAGCTGACAGCTCTGGAGCGGAAACCGGGCGCGCAGCGGCGCCTGGGCGCTCTGCTGGTGCACCTGGGCGTGGTGCTGATGGCTGTCGGGGTGACCGGCACGCGCCTGTTCCCCTTCGAGCGCGATCTGGTGTTGCCTTTGGGCAAGCCGGTAGCCGTGCAAGATTACACGCTGGTTTTTGAGGACCTGCAACAGCATTGGCAGGAGCAGCAGGTGCGCACGCGCGCGCAGATTGCCGTCTATCAGGGCGGGGTTTACCGGACAACGCTCCTGCCCTACCTGGATCAGATGGCCGATGGCTCGTACGTGGCGATGCCGGCTCTGGCCTCGCAGTTGCGGGAGGACCTTTACGCCGTCCTGCTCTCCTGGACGACGGATGGGCGTCAGGTGACTTTGCGAGTGATGCGCAATTCCCTGGTGAGTTTTTTGTGGCTGGGGGGCTGGTTGTTAGTGGCGGGCGGGGGGCTGGCCTTCTGGCCCTGGCCGGGGAAGAGGGCCCTGGCCATCGGACTGGCGGCGCTGCTTCTGATAGGGTTCGCCTGGCTGGTGTGGGGTGGACCGCAGCGCGCCTCCGCTTTGGCCTCCCCGCGTCCGCGTCTGGAGCAGCCGGCGCCGGCCTTTGCCCTCACTTTGCTTGACGGGCGCACCGTGACCCTGGCCGATTGGCGCGGGCAGACGGTGCTGCTCACCTTCTGGGCGACCTGGTGCCCGGCCTGTGCGGAGGAAATGCCCGTGCTGCAGGCGGTTTGGGACGCTTATCGCACGCACGGGGTGCAGGTCGTGGGCCTGGCCTATCAGGATACGCGCGCCGCGGTGGGGGAGCGGCGCGCCGGGCAGCGGCTGGACTTCCCGCTAGCCCTGGACGAGGGAGAGCGCGTTGCCCGGCTGTACGGCGTGACCGGCGTCCCGGAGACCTTCCTCATCGGTCCGGATGGTCGTTTGCGGCAGGTCTGGATTGGGGCCGTGGATGAGGCGACCCTGCGCGCCCAGCTCGATGCCCTCCTGACCGCACCCTGAGGCCCCCCGGCGGGAGTGGGTGAGGAACTTCCTGCCCTGTTGAGGCGTCTTAAGTTCATCATCCCTTGAGAGACACAGGAGGAAAGCGATGAAACTTTGGGCGGGGATCCTGGTGGTTTTGCTGCTGGCGGGCTGTGGGGCCGCGTCTTCCACCGCGGAGCCGGCTGCTCCGCTAGGGTCGGCGGCTAACATGGCCAATCCGGCTTCGACGCACTGCGTGGAAAAAGGCGGGCAGGTACAAATTCGCCAGGGCACGGATGGGGGCGAAATCGGTTTTTGCGTATTTGCGGATGGCAGCGCCTGTGAGGAATGGGCTTTCTTCCGCGGGGAGTGCACGCCGGGGGAGCAGAGCGGCACAGAGAGCGATCCGCTGAATACCGCCAAGATTCGCGATCAGGTCCTGGCCTACATCAGCGAAAGCCTGGGGCCAGAAGCCTTGGGGCCTTTGCCTGCTGAGTGGCAGGTCGAAAACACCACCCCGACGGGAATAGTAGGAGCGACCCGGATTGAGCATCGCGGGGGCGACCTGATTGTCGTCGTCAGCTATCCCATCGTCCCGCCCGATCAGGTAGTCTACACGGTAGAAGTCATCCGCACGGGAACGAGCTTTCACTGGTCCGGCGAGGTCACAGCTGGGGGCGTCATTCGTCCGACACCCTGACCGTGCCCCTGGGGTCCAACCGTGGGGACGGTGCACCTGCCACCGTCCCCACGCATTTTGGCGTCCATTCGTGCTATTCGTGGACCCATTCGCGGATTATTTTGGCATCTTCCCATTTAGTGGTACTATACCCCCGAAGGGTAACCTTCAACCAGTTTTCACGTAATCTTCACAATAAGGGGTTATGTTACCCATAGCGGCCTGCTTGTTGGGCTGGATTGGCTATGGGAGGTGCGAGGAAACTATGCAAAAAACAATTCGCAGTCTGCACATCAAAATCGTGGGCTGGTCATTCGTCCCGATTGTCACCATCATTTTTGCGCTGGCGGTCGTGCTGATCATCGGTGCGCGGCAGATCACCCTGACCGCGACCGAATTAGCGGCTGAACAAATCGCGCAGCAATTTGCGCAGCAACAGCAGGCGTTGAAGGAGTTCGCCGCCACCTACCCTCTTTCCCCCACCATGGAGCTACAAGCTACTTCCCCCATCACCGAGCCGGAACGTCCCCCCGCGGCGGAACTCAACCTGGTCTTGAGGAAGCCCAATCCCGCCCTGGCACAGTTTAACGCTGGGGTGGTGCTGCTCAATGCGCAAGGTGTGGTAGTGGAAGAGCGTCAAGGTGGGCGGCAGTTCCTGGGAATGGACTGGTCCAATCTGGCCGAGTTTGGCACGGCACGGGATAACGCGGCTCTGGGGCAGACCGAGCCTTTCCTTTCTGGCATGCTCACACTGGGAGAGCAAAAGCTGGTGAGCGCCTGGCTGCCCCTGGTAGATGAATCGGGGCAGTTCATCGGGGCTTTGGTGGGATTGTGGCGCCTGGGCTTTGAATTTACCGCTGACGATCCGCAGGTTGGATTTTTGAACCTGGCCATCCTGGATAATCAGGGCTACATCCTCCACTATCGGGACATGACGCACCAGGGACAACGTTTCCCGCACAGCCTGTTCCTGCGCTACGTGCTGGCCGGTAAGAGCGGCTTGAGCCGGGTCAGAGACTTTAGCGGCCAGACTGCGCTGGTGGGCTACATGCCCATTCCTGGCACCCCCTGGTTTATCCTGCTCAGCGTCCGCTGGGAGGGCCTGGCCCAGAAATTCGGAATTTTCCTGCAGGTGGCCGGGGCCATCATGCTGTTAGGCATCATCCTGCCCTTGTTGGTGGTGCATTTTGGCGTTGCCCGCATCATGGCCCCCATCTCCGAGCTGATTCTGGCCGCGCGCGAGGTAGCCAACGGTCAGTTTGGGCGCACCATCGAGGCACGGACGGGGGATGAAATTGAGGTGCTGGCCGATCAGTTTAACCTGATGTCGCAGCAACTGGCGGCTTCTTATGCCGACCTGGAGCGTAAAGTGGCCGAGCGCACGTATGAGCTGGTGCGGGTGAGCGAGGAACGCGAACAGCGTAACCGCGAGCTGATGGTCTTGAACCGCGTGATTGCTACGGCCGCTTCGGCGCAGGATGTGGAGAGCGTGCTCACCAGCGTCTGCCGGGAGCTAGGGGAAATCTTCCAGGTGCCACAGGTCGGCGCTGCCCTGTTGGAACCGGATGGGAGTCATCTCAAGGTAGTGGCGAAATATTGCCTGGAAGGTCGCCCTTGTGAGTTGGGCAGCCTCATCGAGGTGGCGGAGAGTGGGCCGACGCAGGAGGTGCTGACGCGCGGGGAACCCTTCTTCATCCCGGATGTGAGCGTCTATCCCACGTTAGATGTGGCGCCCGATGTCCGCTCCCTGTTGCTCTTGCCCGTGCCCATCGGGACGCGCACCGCCGGCACTATCGGCCTGGATTGCACGCAGCCGCGGGCCTTTAGCGCCAATGAGATCGCCCTGGCCATGAGCGTGGTGCGGGCTACCGCGCAGGCTCTGGAACGTTTGCAGGCCGAGGCCGCCTTGCGGCGCAATGAAGAGCGCCTCACCGTGGCCATGGAAGCGGCCAATCTGATGATCTGGAATCTCGACGCACGCGACGGCACGTTGGAAGTGCTGGATTACGGGGCCGAGGGTAACCGCCTGGACGCGACCGAGCGCTACCTGGCGTGGATGCAGATGCTCAGTCCAGAGGAGCGCGTCCGGATTGAGGAGGCCAGGCGTCAGCACATTCTGGGCCTGACGCCGCGCTTCGAGGTGGAGTTCCGCGTGCCGGAGGAGCCGGGGCGCTGGGCCTGGAAGTTGCAGCGCGGACGCGTTACGGCACGGGATGAGGCGGGACAGCCGCTGCGCGTGACCGGCATTCTGGAAGACATTACCGCCCGCAAGCAGTTTGAGGAGGACTTGCAGCGGGCACGTGATGCCGCCGAAGCGGCTAATCGCGCCAAGAGCGCCTTCCTGGCCAGCATGAGTCACGAGCTGCGCACCCCGTTGAACGCCATCCTGGGCTTCACCCAGCTCATGGCGCGCGATCCGTCCCTGGCGCCGGAACAGCGCGAAAATCTGGAGATCATCAACCGCAGCGGTCAGCACCTGCTCTCCCTCATCAACGACGTGCTGGAAATGTCGAAAATCGAGTCCGGGCGCACGCGCCTGTTTGAGCAGAGCTTTGACTTCTACCGTCTCCTGGAAGACCTGGAGAACATGTTTGCCCTGCGCGCGGACAACAAGGGCCTGCAGCTCATCTTCGAGCGCGAGGAGCAGGTGCCGCGTTATATCCGGTCGGATGAGAGCAAGCTGCGTCAGGTGCTGATCAACCTCCTGGGCAACGCGGTCAAATTCACCGAACACGGAGAGGTGCGCCTCAAGGTGCGCTATCGAGAGGCGCCGCAGCCCCGTGTGTACTTTGAAGTGCACGATACCGGGCCGGGCATCAAAGCCGAGGAGCTGGAAATTATCTTCGATCCCTTTGTTCAAACGGAAAGCGGCCTGCGTTCTCAGGAAGGGACCGGCCTGGGCTTGCCCATCAGCCGCGAGTTTGTGCGCATGATGGGGGGCGACATCGGCGTAGATAGCACGCCGGGGATGGGGAGCACCTTCTACTTCGACATCCCCATCAAGCTGGCGCAGGCCGAGGAGGTTGAGGAGACGAAGCCGCGGCGGCGGGTGGTTGGCCTGGAACCCGGACAGCCGACCTATCGCATGCTGGTGGTCGAGGACAAGTGGGCCAATCGCAAACTGTTGGTGCGTCTCTTGCAGCCTTTGGGCTTTGAGATTCGTGAGGCCAGCAACGGGCAGGAGGCCTTGGAGATTTGGGAAAGCTGGCAGCCTCACGTGGTGTGGATGGATATGCGCATGCCGGTCATGGATGGCTACGAAGCGACGCGGCGCATCAAGGCGACCGCGCAGGGGCAGGCGACCATCGTCATTGCCATCACGGCCAGCGCCTTCGAGGAGGATCGCAAGCTCATCCTTTCTGAGGGCTGCGATGATTTCATCCGCAAGCCTTTCCAGGAATGGGAGATTTACGACCGCCTGGAGCGGCATTTAGGCGTGCGCTTCATCTACGAGGAAGAGCGTCTGAGCAGCGGCTCGGTGTTTGAAGAAGCCCAATATGCTCTTAAGGGTGAGGCTTTTGCCGCTTTGCCCGCGGCCTGGCGGGAGGAGCTGCGTCAGGCGGCGGTGCAGGCCGACGCGGAATGGGTGCTGCGTCTGGCCGGACAGACAGGCGATGCCCGCATCGCCGAAGCGCTGAGCGCTCTGGTGCGCGATTTCCGCTTCGATCTGATTCTGGAAGCCCTGGCCTGAAAGGAGGGGAGAGGTGGCTTATCAAGTGACGGACTCTGTGCAGGGGAACATCTTGATTGTGGATGATACGCCGGCCAACCTGCGCCTGCTTTCCAACATGCTCAGCGAGCAGGGGTTCAAGGTGCGTTCGGTCATCAATGGCCCAATGGCGCTCACGGCGATTCGGGCCGCGCCGCCGGACCTGGTTCTGCTCGACATCAACATGCCAGGGATGAACGGTTACGAGGTGTGCGACCAGCTTAAAGCTGATCCGGCCACGCGCGAAATCCCCATTATTTTCATCAGCGCCCTGGATGAAGTGCACGATAAAGTCAAGGCCTTTACCGTTGGGGGCGTGGACTACATCACCAAGCCCTTCCAGTTTGAAGAGGTCCTGGCACGGGTGAAGACGCATCTGGCCCTGCGCAATCTGCAGCGCGAGCTGATGGCCGAAATTGCCGAACGGGACCGGCTGATTGCCGAGTTGGATGCTTATGCCCACACCGTCGCGCACGATCTCAAGAATCCCCTCACCGCGCTGGTAGGCTTCAGCTCCCTGCTGCTCAAGCGTTTCCGTCGCCTCACGGATGAGGAGATCGAGCAAAACCTGGCCATGATCGCCCAGAACGCGCGCAAGATGACCAACATCATAGATGAGCTGCTGTTGCTTTCCAGCGTGCGCAAGGTGGATGAGGTGGCCTGTGAGCCGCTGGACATGGCGCGCATCGTGGCTGAAGCCAAAAGTCGCCTGGTAGACATGGTGGCCGAATCCAATGCCTTGATTGAAGAGCCGGAGACCTGGCCGGTAGCGCTGGGCCATGCGGCC
>Ga0209162_1004594_pt1 | contig 10224 bp, 9 predicted proteins | sample YNPNPMetaG_FD_187121 | JGI IMG/M metagenome (GOLD analysis project Ga0209162, IMG submission 187121) | Anoxygenic and chlorotrophic microbial mat microbial communities from Yellowstone National Park, USA - YNP NP MetaG (SPAdes) (version 2) ...
CCTCCCTCCTCATGGAATGTTTCTTCAACAGAGGGATCTTAGCCTGTTCGAAGGCGGCAAGGGAGTCGCGCAGGCGGTCCGACACCGCCTCCATCTCGGCGGACTTCAGCAGTAGGTGGTATCGGAATCTCCCCTTGAGCCGGGAGATGGGGGCGGCTGCTGGCCCCAGCATCTCCACCCTCTCCCCGGGAAGACGGGACTCCAGGACCTCCCTTAAAAGCTCCGAGGCCTCCCGGCAGAGCGGCTCCTGCGGCGAGGAGATTACCAGGTTGATCAGCCGGCAGAAGGGGGGGTAACCTGCCTCTCTCCTCCAGGCCAGTTCCTGGCGGTAGAAAGATTCCTCGTCCCCGCGCAGGCATGCCTGGATGGCGTAGTTCTCCGGCATGAAGGTCTGGATGATGACCCTTCCCGGCCTCTCACCCCTGCCTGCGCGGCCGCTTACCTGGGTGAGCAGCTGGTAAGTGCGCTCGGCGGCGCGGAAATCAGGAAGGGCCAGCGAGGTATCCGCGTTGACCACTCCCACTAGGGTCACCGAGGGGATATCCAGCCCCTTCGCTATCATCTGCGTGCCCAGGAGCACGGAGGCCCGGCGGGATCTGAAATCCTCCAGTATCCTCCAGTGCGAGTGTTTGCGACGGGTGGTGTCGGCGTCCATGCGCAGGCAGGAGAGTTCGGGGAGGAGGCGCCGCAACTCCATCTCCACCCTCTCAGTTCCCACGCCCCTGAAGACGTGCTCTTCCTTGCCGCAGTCGGGACATTTGAAAGGGGGATGCCTCAGGGATCCGCAGTGGTGGCAGGTCAGGCAGTCCTTCTCCAAGTGATAGCACATGCTCACCGAGCAGTGCTCGCAGCGGAAGATATGGCCGCAGGAATGGCACTGCAGGTAGGGGGCGAAACCTCTGCGGTTCAGGAAGAGGATGGCCTGCTCCCCGGATTCCTGCACCGCCAAGAGGGCATTGACCAGCTTGTTGCTGAGGATGGTGCGCATTCCCGGCTGGGTGCATTCGCGCATGTCCACCACTTCCACGCGGGGCAGGGGGCGGTCGTCGATGCGCCTGGAGAGCCGCAGGTGGATGAATTCACCCCTGCGGGCTTGGAAAGAGGACTCCAGCTGGGGGGTGGCGCTCCCCAGGACCAGCACCGCCTGATGGAGTACGGCGCGGCGCAGGGCCACTTCACGGGCGTGATAGCGCGGCGGCGTGTTCTCCTTGTAAGTGGTCTCGTGTTCCTCGTCGATGACGATGAGGCCGATGTCGCTCAGGGGAGCGAAGAGAGCGGAGCGGGCTCCGATGACCACGCGGCAGCCCCCGGCCTTGATGGCTTGCCACTGGTCGTAACGTTCGCCCACCGAGAGGCCGGAATGGAGCACGGCCACCGTGCTGCCCAGAGCGCCCCGGAACCGCTGGACCATCTGAGGGGTGAGCGCAATCTCCGGGACGAGGACGATAGAAGACCTTCCCATACGGAGGGCCTGGCGGATCGATCTCAGGTAGACCTCGGTCTTTCCGCTGCCGGTGATGCCGTGGAGCAGGAAGGTTCGATGCCGGTGTTCTCTTAGGCACTCAGCGATGGAGGAAAGGGATGCTTCCTGTTCATCGGTCAGTCGCACCTCCGGCATGGGTTCATGGCGCATCCATGAAAAGGGATCCCGCTCCCGGGGGAGCTCCCGCAGGGAGAGAAGCCCCTTACGGCACAGGGCTGACAGGCTCCCGTAGCTGATGCCCGATTCACGGACCAGTTGAGCTCGCGGCATCTGCCCTCCGCATTCCGCCAGAAGGCGCAGGGCTTCCCGCTGTAGCGGGGAGGGGGCCTTTTGGGGAGGACTGGCGGCACTCCCTTCCTCGAGGAGCTTGCTGCCCGCCTCCTCCAGTTTCACCATAGTGCTGCTTACATTGTCCGACTGGGGGCGGGAGAGCTTCGGCACCCTCTCGATGAGTCCCTTCTCCTCGAGAGCGCGTAGGGCGGCATGGAGGTTTTGCCGGCTTATCATGGCCCGGATGGAGCTCAAATGGGCGGACCCGCCCTCCCGTTCCAGGAACATGATGACCTCCCGCTGGGCCTGGGAGCGGGGGTGGACGCGGGCGAGGGCGTCCTCCGCAGGCACCCGGAGACGCACCTCTTCGAGGAGTGAGCGTCCGCGCCCGGGGGGTATGATCAAGCGCAATACCTGCGCCAGGGGAGTGAGGTAATAGTCGGACATCCAGCGGCATAATTCCACCGAGTCCCTGCCGAAGAGCGGCGGCTCCTCTACTAATCTCTCTATGTCCCTAACCTTGCTGAGGGAAGTGCTGCCGGATAGCTGGAGCACATAGCCGATGAGGCGCCCTCTTAGGAAGGGGACCACCACGATGCTGCCCACCTCCACCTTGTCGCGCAGGGGTGGGGGTACCCTGTAGGTGAAAGGGCGGTCAAGCTGCCGGGAGGGGTGGTCCAGCAGCACCTCCGCGTAGAGTGGACTCTCTTGGCCTTCCATGACGCTGATTATATCCGCCTCTGAAGACGGTTCCTCCCACAGTATGGAGCCGCATGGCTGATTGATGATGAACTGAGTGCTTTCGCGGTAAACCCCGGCCCGAGGGTTCTTACTTCCCTGGAGATTGATGATGCCCGTTCAGGCTGTCTCTTCGCGCCCCGCCGCCCTCGGGCGGGAACGCGAACGGGCAGCATCGCGTGACATAGACTCCTGCCATTCAGAATCTATGTTTGTTTCCACAAGGAAGAGATGATGGCCCGGCGATCCCTGAGAACCTGCATGCTGCCTGGTGTGGGTGTGGACAACAAGCCGGATCGGACATACACGGATGGCCACACCGACCTCGCAGGCCTGTTACTGTGGTGATCAGGGCGAGAAAATCAACTTTCCTCCGTGCGGGGCCATTGGTCGAACTCGAGGGAGAGCCCCGCTGCGTCCGCCAGGATCACGGTCCTGGAACGCGGGGAGCCGTCCTCCGCTTCCCACCGCTGATGCCTTATCTTTCCCGCCACAACCAAGCGGCTGCCGGCGCGGCAGCTGCAACAGAGGTTCTCCGCCAGCTTCCCGTAGGCCTCTATGTCCACGAAATCGGTCTCACTCTCGGTTTCTCCGTTACGTGGAGGGCGGTTGCAGGCGAAGCGGAAGCGCGTGAAAGGATTGCCCTTACCCGTACGCGAGAGTTCAGGCGTCCTCACCACGTTGCCCGTCAGCACGATCTGGTTGATGCGCATCTGATACCTCCTAAAACGCTCTCCATAAGATCATCGCCAGTGCCGAGGCGGCCAGAAGGGTGGTGAAGGGGATGCTGTCGCGCGACCCGAACCCGCGAAAGGCGGAGGTCTCTGCGCTTCCCCACGGACTTCTGCCCGTTCCCCTATCTGCCCGGTGGCGGGCGTGAGGCGGCAGGAGGAGGAGAACCCCGAAGACTCCTCCTACCGCCAACGCGCCCATGAAAGCTGCCCACAGACTGGAGGCCCCGATGAGGGCCCCCAGGGCACCCAGAGATTTAACGTCCCCTCCTCCCATCATGCGCAAGGCGAAAGGCAAGAGGCCCAATCCCAGGCCAAAGGCCATCCCCTTAAGGGAGGGGAGTAGGAAGGAGGCGCCCCGCATTGAAGAGATGAGCAGGGCTAACAGGGTGGTGCCGAGGGTGAGAGCGTTGGGGATGCGCCTGCGGAAGAGGTCCCAGGCGCCGGCAGCCAGGAGGAAGCATATGGCCAGACCGTCTAGGATCGATTCCATGCGAGAGCACCTCCCTCCCCATTCCGTCAACCCAATCCGTTCATGAGCTGCGCGAAGACCTTGTTGAAAAAGTTCTTGATCACGCTGGTGCCGCCGGCCCAGGCGATGAGGGCACCCGCTACGGCTGCCGCCCCCAGGATCACCAGGGCATATTCGGCCGTGGTCTGGCCGCTCTCGTCATTCCACAAGCGCCGCCCTGTCTCCAACAGCTCCTGCATTCTCTCACCTCCCTTCTTTTTCTCGATGTACCCATGTCTATATTCAGAAAATGCGTCCTCCAAGCAGCATCCCTCCCACGGTGAGTAGAAGGAAGGAAGGCAGGATCATGAAGACCAGCGGAAAGAGTATCTTCACCGGGGCCTTGTGGGCCCTCTCCTGAAGGCGTGCTCTCCGGTCGCGGCGCATCTCCACAGCCAGTGATCCAACCACGTCGGCCAGGGGGGCGCCGAAACGCTCCGCTCGGAGAACGGAACGGATGAATCGCCTCATCTCGTCGGCCGGGATGCGTTCCTCCAGTGCCGCGAGAGCCTGCTGGCGGGGAACGCCCATCTCCACGGCCCGGAAAACCCGGTCGAGCTCGTAGCGGAGAGGGTCGCCGCAGGCCTTGGACGCTTTCCGCAAGGCCGGTTGCAGTCCCTGGCCGGAAAGGAGCAGTAGGGAGAGGAGGTCTAGCAGCGTGGGCAGTGATTCCACGACGGCGGCTTGGTTTCGGCGGATTCTCTTCTTCAGGGATATCACCGGAAGGATCCAGGCCAGCGTGGCGGAAGGCAAGAGGACTAGCAGGAGGGTCAGGGGCCCCGTCATCATGGCCAAGAGGAGAAGTTCGCCAGTCAGGGCCAGCAGGCGCAGCGACTGGAACTCGACGGGGGAGAGGTCGCTTCCCGCTTGGTGAATCAACACAGCATCCACGGGGAAAGGTAAGCGGGAGGAGAGGGGGGCGAGTGCCCTGAGGATCTTGCGGGCCGTGGTGGCCGCAGCGCCTTTTTCCTTCCGGATAGGGGATGGGCGGCTCGGGCGATTTGCGGCCCCGGAGTCGAGGACAGCGAGGCTCCCAATTCTGCTGGTGAGGGCCTTGCGCGCCTCCCGCTGCTCCCAGACCCAGAGGGCCAGTAGGAAAAAAGAAGCGAACCAAAAGAGCACTGGCAGGATTACCATCTCAAACCTCCAGTTTTGACATCTGCCTGATGCAGAGAAAGCCCGCTGCCTCCAGCGCTAGACCTGTACCCAGCAACACCAGTCCCGTCGTCGTCTGCAGCAGGGGTCGGATGAATGCGGGGGAAAGCAGCGACTCCAGAACCAGGAAAGCGGCCGGCAGGAAGCTGACGATGTAGCCGGATAAGCGCCCTTGGGCGGTATAGACCTTGATCTCCCGGCGCAGGTCCTCTCGCTGCCTCATCATCTCTCTCAACCTGCGCAATATCTCAGGAAGGTTCCCGCCGCTCTGTTTGAGAAGGAGCAAGACCTCCAGCAGCACCGTGAGTTCGGGGTCATCCATCCTTTTTCCCAGATCGTCCAGAGCCGTTCCCAGATCCCTGCCCAGGGACAGGTCAGCCAGGGTCCTCTCCAACTCGGCTCGTAGCGGCGGGCGGAGGTCCTCGGCTGCGAATTCCAGCGCCTGCAGCACGGAATACCCTCCTTCCAAGGAGTGGGTCAGCGATTCGACGAGTTCTCTCACCCCCTCCTTCACCTGCCTCCTGCGCCTTCTCGCCTGGATCGAATTGATGAGGTGCGGCAGCAGCATCGAGGAGGGCAGGGCCAGGAGGAAACCCCACGGAGATCCGCTCAACGGCACCAACACCGCGGAGGTTGCCGCGAATGCCAGGATCAGGCGCATTCGTCCGTCGGAAAGGAGTCGCGCCAGCGATCCGCTTGGGCGGCTCCCTTGGAGGCGTTTCGGGACAGCGGTGCCCCTCAGTCCCTGCAGGCGCTCCGCCAATACCTCCCTGCGCCTGGTCGAAGTATAGAGGAACACCATGACCCCGACCGTTAATACGGTGAGCAGCCAGCCAGCCAGCGCCCTTGCCAGCATCATCATTACTCCTCAACCAAGCTGATCCTACCGAGGGAGCGGCGCTCCAGGACTTCTTCCAAGCGGCCCTCATCCACCAAGGGGCGGATCTGTGTCGGTTTTCCACCCACCGCGGGCTCCAGGCGGAAAAGGGTCTCCAGCGCGTATCGGCCGACGGGAAAGTGTCTGCCGCCAGGTGGGTGGCTTCCGCCGAGACAGGACACCTCGACGATGCGCCTGACGCCGTCGGCGCCCCTGGCGAGATGGACCACCAGGTCCAAGGAAAGCGCTATCTGGGCGGCGATGGAGGAATGAGGCAGGCCGGCGTTGGCCATGGTGACCATGGTTTCCAGCCTGAGGAGGCCCTCTTGGGGAGAATTGGCGTGGATGGTCGAGAGAGACCCCTCGTGTCCGGTGTTCATCGCCTGGAGCATGTCCAGGGCTTCCCCACCCCTGACCTCGCCGACGATTATCCTATCCGGACGCATGCGCAGGGCGTTGCGCAACAGGTCCCTCACGGTGACCTCACCCTTCCCCTCCAGGTTGGGCGGCCTGGCTTCCAGGGGGATGACGTGAGGCTGCTGCAGCCTCAGTTCGGCTGCGTCCTCTATGGTGATGATGCGCTCTCCCCTGGGTATGTGGCGGGATAGGGCATTGAGAAGAGTAGTCTTGCCGCTTCCGGTACCTCCGGAGATGAGTATGTTCAACCTGTGCTCGATCCCCCGGGAAAGGAAATCTGCCAGCCCGGCGCTGAGATTCCCCGCCTCCACCATCTTCTCCAGGGTGAGGGGTGAACTTGAGAACTTGCGGATGGTAATCACCGGTCCCTTGAGGGAGAGTGGGGGGATTATCACGTTGACGCGGGATCCATCCGTCAGGCGAGCGTCAACGAATGGGGAAGATTCATCCACCCGCAGACCCAGGGGAGCCACTATCCTGTCAATGAGGTGGAAGACCTGGTCCTCGCTGCGGAAGCCGAGCTCGATCTCCCTTATCCTCCCATCGATCTCCACGAAAGCCTGCCCAGGCCCGTTGATCATGATCTCGGTTATCCTCTCTTCCCGCAGCAGCGGCTCCAGCGGACCAAGCCCCAACATCTCCTCGACCAGGATGCTCACCGTCTCCTGGAGCTCCCTCCCGGTGCACACGATCCCCTCCTCACACATCACTTCGATGACTTTCCGGCGAAGGAGTTCCTCTCTCTCTTTCCGCGAGGGCGGCGCGTTCTTAAGGAGATCAGCATCGCCCTGTATCCTCCTCTTGACCCGTTCGAGTTGCCGCCTTCGCGGGGGGACGAGATCGCTCACCTGGCGCATGACAGCCCTCTTTTCGGTGCCCCTTGGGTGGCGTTCTCCAGGCGGGGGCGGTAAGCACTCACTCCGGACAGAAGGGCGCGGAGGCAGCGCGTCGGCCTCTTCCTCTCCTGATGCGAGGGGATGGTCTCGATAAGGCCGAGGGCAGCGGCAAGGCGCCGGATGGAGGCGCCGAGGGGGGAGTCGCCGTGAAAGTTAGGGAAGAAAGAGGCGAAATCCTCGCCGGCGACCTGGTCGTATGGGAGCGCGGTCAAGAGAGGCATCCGCAGTGCCGACGCGATCCTCTCGGGGTGGAGGAGGGGTGAGGGGCGAGAACAGTTCGAGACCAGCGCCACGGGCGGTTCTTCCCCGCCTCCCTGGATGTCCATCTCCTCTAAGAGTTGGAGAATGCAGCGAGCCGAGACCAGATCCGGACGCATGACCAACAGGTTGAGAGAGGATGTCGTGGCCAGCTTTAGCAGGTTCGCCATGCGGCTGGAAGATATGTCCAAGACGATGACCTCGTACCGAAGCGACAGCTCGGCAACCACCGGATCGATGTCAAAACGGGAGAGGAACGCCCACTCCTCGCGACCCCGGGGGCCTGTCAACAGGTCGAATCCGCAAGGATGACGTCTGGTGAAGCTCTCGTGCTCGATGGAAACGACTCCCTCCCGCACCATGATCAGATTAGCAAGGCCCGGGCAGTCGGGATCTTCGAGGAAATTGCGGTGCACGGAATGCGGGTCGAGGTCGATGAGGAGAGTATGTCGGGATGTCGCCAGCATGGAGGAAAGATAGAGGGAAAGCAAGCTCGCACCCTGGCCGCCCTTTCCGCTGATGCATGTAAGAACCAAAGCAGGATCGCCCTTCTTGACGGAAAGACCGCGGTCAGGCCTTTCTTCCGTCATATCTGCCTTCATCTCCATCACGCTCCTTATTTAGTCATATAAGTTAATATATATAAAATATATAACATTGATAATATATAAATAAGAGAATAAGTTGTCAAGGGGCTTTGAGCAGATTCGACAGACAGGGGGAATAACATCCTCTGCGACACGGATGAAAGAGAGTAACTGCCTGTACAGGGAGCGTTACTTGGAGCAGTTGCTGGCATCATCATTGCGGATCCTTTATCCCGCAAGAGAGGCGATTTGACGAACCGGAGGGTTATATGATTTCGATGAACAAAGGAGGGTGGGAAGATCATATGTGAATGTGGACGACGCTCATGAAGAAATTACAGAGGAGCAAGGCCTAGAGAATCACAAAGTAGAATAAGTAAAGTGATGAAAACCGATATATCCCTTGCATAAAAGGGTGAGTAGTCTGGCTTGTTGGAGATACTCATCGATAGAGGAAGCATGATAATATATATATGAATGGAACAGGCATAGCTTTAACTCAAGTTGAACAGTTGGACCCCGATTTTGGCCCCTCGCCAGTATAAAACCGCAGGTAGATGAGTTGCAGCTTCCGAAACGCTCTAAAATGTAGTGCCACGTTATGCGAAACTAGTAGGGCTATAAGTCTTGCTATTAAGCACATAAGCATGCTATAAAAGTAGTGCTATGTTTATCCGATCCAAGACCGTCCAGGGAAGAACCTACCTCCAGGTGGTGGAAAGCTACCGGGAGGGGGGCAAGGTACGCCAGAGAGTGGTCGCCACCCTGGGCAGGCTGGACAAACTCACCGAATCGGGGCAGATAGACGGAATCGCCACCTCCATCGCCCGTTTCTCCGATAAAGTCAAGGTCACCGAGGATTACCAGAGCGGAAAGCTCGAGGCGAAGAAGGTAACCAAGATAGGCCCGGACCTGGTGATGGGCCGGCTCTGGAGCGAGCTGGGGATAGGCAGCGCCATCTCCAGCCTGCTCGAGGGGCGCAAGTTCGAGTTTTCCGTGGAGCGGGCGGTCTGGCTGGCCACGCTTTCCCGCCTCTTCTTCCCCGGGTCGGACCGCGCAACCGCGAGGAGATCGCGTGACTGGCGCGCAAGCGGAGCCGAAGAGATCGGCCTGCACCACCTCTGGCGGGCCATGTCCTGGCTGGGGGAGGCCCGTGAGGCCATCGAGGACCGGCTCTTTGCCCGCAACCGCAACCTGTTCACCTCGCTTTCCGTGGTCTTCTTCGACACCACCAGCCTCTACTTCGAGGGGCAGGGGGGAGAGCTGGGGGCCCGGGGCTATTCCAAGGACAGAAGGCCGGACGAGCACCAGATGGTCCTGGGCATGGTGCTGGACGATAGCGGCCGTCCCATCTCGGCCCCCGCCTGGCCCGGCAACACCACCGACGCCAAGACCATCCTGCCGGTGGCCGAGTCCCTGCGCCACCGCTTCGGGGTGGAGCGGGTCACCCTGGTGGCCGACCGGGGCATGGTGAGCAAAAAGAACATCGAGGAGATCGAGCGCCTGGGCTTCTCCTACATCCTGGGAGTCAAGATGCGCCTGGAACGTAAGACTGCGGCCGAGGTGCTGGCCCGGGCCGGAAGGTACAAGGAGGTCTCCGCCAACCTCAAGGTCAAGGAGGTGGTCCACGCCGGCAAAAGATACATCGTCTGTCAGAACCCGGCAGAGGCCGAGCATGACAGGGCCGCGAGAGAAGCCATGGTAGCTGACCTGGAGCGCAAGATCGCGGACAGTCCCTCGTCCCTGGTGGGCGACTCCGGCTACCGGCGCTTCTTAAAGCGCGGATCCCGCCCCGAGATAGACTGGGCCAAGGTGAAAGATGAAGAGAGATACGACGGCCGCTGGATCCTCACCACCAACACCGACCTTCCCGCAAGTGAGGTGGCCCTGCGCTACAAGGACCTCTGGCGGGTGGAGCGGACCTTCCGGGAAGCCAAGAACACACTTTCAACCCGGCCTATCTATCATCAGTCGGACTCCTACATCCTGGGGCACGTCTTCGTCTCCTTCCTGGCGCTTCTGCTCATGCACGAGCTCAAGCGCCGGACGGCGGGTGAATTCGAGTGGGACCAGATGGTGCGTGACCTCGAAGCCCTCTACGAAGTCGAAGTGGACCAGGACGGCAAGCTCTGGTGCCTGCGCTCCCCCCTGCAGGGCGTCGCCGGCCAGGTGTTCAAGGCCGTTGGCGTTGCCGTTCCACAATCGGCACGAGAGGCAAAATGTAGTGCCAAGGCCCTTTTCTGAGGGAGAAATATGCCCTTTGAACTGGGGTTCTGAAAAATCAACTGTTCAACTTGAGTT
>Ga0209162_1004595_pt1 | contig 10223 bp, 8 predicted proteins | sample YNPNPMetaG_FD_187121 | JGI IMG/M metagenome (GOLD analysis project Ga0209162, IMG submission 187121) | Anoxygenic and chlorotrophic microbial mat microbial communities from Yellowstone National Park, USA - YNP NP MetaG (SPAdes) (version 2) ...
CTGGGAGATCGTGCGGGTCCTCCATGCCTGCGACTACCCGGATGCACGCACAGTGGTCCTGGTGGATCGAGAGCCAGTTCTCCGATTCCATGAATTCTGGGGGGAACCCGACGTACGACTCGTACGGGATGAAGCCGTCCTCGCGCAAGACCCTGATCCCCACGCATCGACAACCGCTCCACCCTTGGATCAGCCTCACCGCCTCATCCAGGTATCCCTTGAGGGAGGTCTCCTTGGGGAAGAGGCGGAGCAACTCGTTGGTCGCCTCGCTCCTGGCCTCGGCCCTCTTCCTCTCTGTCACGTCCTCAGCGATCAGGACCGCGCCGAATGTCCTGCCTGCCGCATCCCGCACCGGGACGGCCGAGGCCAGGAGCGTCTTTTGCCTGCCATCCAGGCCCTCGATCTCCATCTCCACATCGATGGAGGTCTCCCCGTTCACCAGGGCCCTCTGCATCGGCCACTGTCCTGCCTCGATGCGTTTCCCTGTGTCCGCCCGCCACCCCTTGCACAGGTGGAGTCTATCCAACGCCACCGAGTCTCGGCCGCCTTGTATCAAGCGGGCGGCCGGATTGACCAGGACGAGCCTTCCCTCCCTGTCCGCCACCCAGACCCCCAGGGGGAGGGCCTCCAGGACCATGCGAAGGAGCTCCGCGGTCTGCCACAAGGCCTCCTTGGCCCTCTGCCGATCCGTGACATCGACCAGGTTCAGGACCACCCCGGTCACCCGTCCACCGGCGTCCTTGACAGGGAAGAGGCTCCAGTCCCAGTAAGTGATTCCCCTCTCCGGGTTCTGGGCGTACTGGAACGGCTTGGCGAAGGCGAAGTAGGGTGTGGCTGTCTCCACCACCCCCCTGAATATCTCCTCGTTCTCCTCGTTGGGATAAAGCTCGAAGTGGTTCTTGCCCGGGAAGAAATCCGGCTCCCTCCCGTCTGCCTCGGCGTAGGCCCGGTTGACACGGATGAAGTTGAACTCCCTGTCCATGTAGGCGATCATGAGGTGCATACTGGAGAAGACCGCCTCCAGGAGCTCGTTGCTCTCTCTGAGCGCCTCTTCCACGTGCTTGTGCCCTGTGAGGTCGAGCCCTGGGGTCCATGGCTGTCCTTGCGTGGCCGAGACGATCTCCTCCAATGACATGGACAAGGCCTGCAAGGCCTCCCTGAGGGAGGCCTCATGCCTGCGGGGCAGACTCGCGATCCTCTGACCGAGCGCCTCCAGACCCTTCCTGGCCCTCTCAAGAGGCCCCTCCACGGAGATCCCTGTCATCTCCCTTCACTCCCTCCGAGGGCTCACGAAGCCCTCCCTTGCTCCGCTGAGGCAAAAAGCCCAGCAACCCGTCCCGTGCGGACACACGTCAGTTTAGCATGTTTTGGCAGGGAGCTGGGGGACAGAGATCTCAGAGGTGCGCCCCACACCCCTTTTGGGAGGCCACGGACTGGACCAATGCCGAGATCTCTTCCGGGCTCACGGCGTCCTTCACCAGGAAGTAGCTGGCGCCGCTGTTGAAGGCCGCCTTGCGGTATTCTGGGAGGTCGTAATTGGTCAGGACGATCACCACGGTCTCAGGATTCCTTCGTTTGAACTCCCTCGTGAGCTCCAGCCCGCTGCCGTCTGGCAACCTGATGTCCATGAAGACCACCATGGGGAGGAACTCGTCCATCCTCTCGCGGGCCTCCCGGCAACTGCCGGCCTCGCACAAAAGGATGGTCGGTACATGGGCCGTGAGGATATCCTTGATGGATTCCCTGAAGGCAGCGTTGTCTTCCACTATCAAGGTCCTGAGCATCCTGGTCTCCCCTCCCGACAGGCCGTTAGGCCCGTATGCACCCTGCCGGACCACCACTTTGCCCTCGACTGGTACCGGAGTAAATGGGGGATTCACTGTATTTGTCGCCCCCGAAAGGCCCCCGCCCCCGGTGACCAGACCGCAGACCCAACAGGTCACGAGAACCGGGGGCCGGCCATGGCCGCTCGGGCCAAGAAGGCGGCAGAAAAGTTGTGGATCCTGCGCTGAAAATTGTGGCATACTACGCCAGAACGATCCCTAGGAAGACAAAGGAGGGGGAGAGCCATGCCGAACAGACTCAGGCTCTGCATCAATACGGGCGGTGGGGACGCCCCGGGACTCAATGCCGTCATCAGGGCCGTGGTCTTGTCTGCGTACCAGCGGGGCTGGGAGGTCTACGGGAGCAAGAACGGATACGCGGGTCTCCTGGATCCCAGCGAGATGGTACGCCTGACCCCGGAGATGGTGGCCGGGATCGCCTCCCTGGGGGGCACCATCATCGGGACGACGAACAAGGGCAACCCGTTCGAGTACCAGGTGGAGACCCCCACAGGGGAGATAGAGGTGAGGGATATCTCGGACAAGATCTTGTCCAACTTCAATCGACTCGGGTTCGACTGCATGATCGCCGTGGGTGGCGATGGGAGTCTGGGGATCGCCCAGCGTTTCTTCGAGAAGGGGATGCCCATCGTCGGGGTGCCCAAGACCATCGACAACGACCTCTCGGCGACCATGGTCACCTTCGGATTCGACACCGCCCTGACCACGGCCACGGAGGCCATCGACAAGTTGCACTCCACCGCCTCCGCCCACGAGCGGGTGATGGTCGTGGAGGTCATGGGCCGCTATGCGGGGTGGATCGCCCTCAACAGCGGTGTCTCCGGATCTGCTGACGTGATCCTCATCCCCGAGATCCCCTACGATATGGAGAAGGTCTGCAAGAAGGTGATGGAAAACGAGCTTAGCGGCAGGCGCTATGCCATCGTGGTGGTGGCCGAGGGGGCCGCCCCGAAAGGGGGGACCATCACGACCAAAGGGAAGGGAGAACTTGGCCGGACCGAGCCCATCCTCGGAGGGGTAGCGGAGAACGTCAGCCGCGAGATCCACGCCCGCACCGGAAAGGACACCCGATCCCTGGTCCTGGGGCACCTCCAGCGCGGCGGTTCCCCCACCACCTTCGACCGGCTGCTCGCCACGCGCTTCGGCGCGGCCGCGGTGCGCTTCATAGAGGAGGGCCAGCGCGGGATCATGGTCTCCCACAACCCACCCGGTATGGTGGCCGTCCCCCTGAAGCTTGCGGTGGAGAGGATGAAACGGGTCCCGCTGGATTGCGACACCGTCCAGACGGCCCGGGATCTCGGGATATGTCTCGGGGATTGAGGCGGGGGAAGCCCATGGCGGGATATCGGATCGAGCGCGACTCCATGGGGGAGGTGAGGGTCCCTGCCTCGGCCTACTACGGTGCCCAGACGCAGAGGGCCTTGGAGAATTTCCCCATAAGTGGCAGGCGTCTTCCCCGTGAGTTCATACGCGCCTTGGGCGTCATCAAGGAGGCGGCGGCACAGGCCAACATGGCCTTGGGCCTCCTGGGGAAGGAGATGGGCCAGGCCATCGTCAGGGCCGCCCGGGAGGTGGCGGAGGGGAGGTTCGACCAAGACTTCGTCGTGGACGTCTACCAGACGGGCTCAGGGACCTCCACCAACATGAACGCCAACGAGGTCATCGCCCACCGGGCCAACGAGCTCCTGGGCGGCAAATTGGGGGCCAAGGCCCCGGTCCACCCCAACGACCACGTCAACATGAGCCAATCCAGCAACGACGTCATCCCCAGCGCCATCCACGTCTCCGCCCTGGAGTCCATAGAGAGGGAGCTCCTCCCTGCGCTGGGACATCTCCACCAGTCGCTCCGCGCCAAGGCGAGGGAATTCCGCCCGGTCCTCAAGATCGGCAGGACCCATCTGCAGGACGCCGTCCCCATCCGCCTGGGACAGGAGTTCGCGGGATATGCGGCTCAGATCCGCCACGGCATCAGGCGCATCGAAGGGCTTCGCCCCTCCCTGAGGGAGCTGGCCTTGGGCGGGACAGCGGTGGGCACTGGCCTCAATGCCCCGAAGGGCTTCGGGCGCCTCGCCATCGAGAGGATCGCCGAGATCACGGGGATCCGTTTCGTGCAGGCCGCGGACACCTTCGAGGCCGTGGCGGCGCGGGATGCCCTGGCCGAGGCGAGCGGCCAGCTCAAGACGGTGGCGGTAAGCCTCATGAAGATCGCCAATGACCTTCGCTGGATGAGCTCCGGGCCGCGCTGCGGTCTGGGGGAGATCACCTTGCCGGCCCTCCAGCCCGGCAGCTCCATCATGCCGGGAAAGGTGAACCCGGTGATCCCTGAGGCCGTGATGATGGTGTGCGCCACGGTGATGGGCAACGATGTGGCCATCGCCATCGGCGCCCAGCACGGGAACTTCGAGCTCAACACCATGATGCCCATGATGGCCGAGCACCTCCTGGAGTCCATCCGCCTCCTGGCCAACGGGTCGCGGACCCTGGCGGAGCGGTGTGTCCAGGGCATTTCGGCCAACGCCCAAAGGATCGAGGCCCTCATCGAGGGGAGCCTCGCCATGGCCACGGCCCTGGCGCCTCTCGTCGGTTACGAGGAGGCAGCGAGCATCGCCCAGGAGGCCTCGGCCACTGGCAAGACCGTCCGCGAGGTGGCCAGGGAAAGGCATCTCCTCCCAGAGGATGAGCTCGACCGCATCCTCGACCCCCTTCGCATGGCCGATCCTGATTCGGCTGGGCCGGTGCCCAGGCATTGACATGGAAGGTCTCGGTCACCGGAAAGGGTCCGAGCGCTGTAAAGGGACAAGGTCCATGGGAGAGGGATGGTCTTGACAACTCTTTACGGGCCACTGACGACCATCAGGCCTGGCCCGTCTTGAAGACTCTTTCGGGTAAAACGACTGTAAGGAGGAAGGCGCCTTGAAGCTCGCGCACGACGTCATCATAGTGGGGGCGGGCATGGCAGGGCTCAGGGCCGCCGTGGAGCTGGCCGGAGCCGTGGACCTGGCCGTGGTGAGCAAGGTCTTTCCCACCCGGTGCCACTCGGGGGCGGCCCAAGGGGGGATCACGGCGGCCCTGGGAAACGAGGAGGAGGACCGCTGGGAATGGCACATGTTCGACACGGTCAAGGGCGGGGACTTCCTCGGTGACCAGGACGCCATAGAGACCATGGTGCGGGATGCCCCCAGGGCCATCGTGGAGCTGGAGCACATGGGGGTCCCATTCAGCCGCAACGCCCGAGGCAAGATCGCCCAGCGTGCCTTCGGAGGTCACACCCGCGACTTCGGCAAGGCCCCGGTCAAGAGGGCGTGCTACGCCTCTGACCGGACGGGCAGGGTGATCGTCGACACCCTCTTCGAGCAGTGCATGAGGGCTGGGGTGCGCTTCTATTCCGAGTGCCATCTGGTCGATTTGCTCTTCCAGGAGGGTCGGTGCGTGGGGGTGGTCCTCCTGGAGTTTTCTACTGGCGAGATCCACACGATCGGATCGAGGGCGGTGCTCCTGGCCACGGGCGGCTGCGGCAGGCTCTTCAAGACCACCTCCAACTGTTTCGGGAACACAGGGGACGCCCTTTCCATCGCGTTCCGAAGAGGGATCCCTCTGGAGGACATGGAGTTCATCCAGTTCCATCCCACGGGTATCCGGGGTCTCGGGATCCTCATCAGCGAGGCTGCCAGGGGGGAGGGGGGGGTCCTGCGCAACCGCTCGGGTGAGCGGTTCATGGAACGCTATGCCCCGGCCATCAAGGACCTGGCCCCGCGCGATATCGTCAGCCGCGCCATCCTGAGGGAGGTGCAGGAAGGGCGAGGGATAGAAGGGGAGGACTACGTCCACCTCGACCTGACAGGCATCGGCCCCGATAGGATCAGGGAGCGGCTGTGGGAGATCGCCTCTCTTGCCAGGATCTACGCCGGGGTGGACCCCGCGCACGAGCCCATCCCGGTCCAGCCCACCTGCCATTACATGATGGGGGGCATCCCCACGGACATGGACGGGCGGGTCGTGGGAGACCCATCCGGCAGGGTCGTGCCGGGCCTGTTCGCGGCCGGTGAGTGCGCCTGCGTCTCGGTGCACGGCGCCAACCGGCTCGGGTGCAACTCCCTGCTGGACCTGGTGGTCTTCGGCCGCAGGGCGGGCAAGGCCATGATGGCTTGGATCAGAGATGGAGCGCCTCCATCTTCCGAGGAGATGGGGGATCGGGCATGGGCCGAATCCAGGGTCGAGGCGCTGCTCCGTGCACGCGGAAGGGAGAAGGTCCCTTTGATCCGAGAGGAATTGCAGCAGGCTATGATGGACCATTGTTCGGTCTTTCGGCACCAGGCAGGGCTGGCGAAGGCGAGGGACAAGGTGTTGGAGCTCAAGGCCCGCTTCCGCGACATAGGCATCTCCGTTCGGGAGAGGCGCTTCAACATGGAGCTCGTAGAGGCCATGGAGCTGGGGCACCTCCTGGATCTGGCCGAGGTGGTGGTGGAGAGCGCCCTGAGTCGCAAAGAGAGCCGGGGCGCCCATTACCGCGAGGACTATCCTACGAGAAACGACCCGGACTGCTTGGCCCACACCCTCGCCCTTCGAGAGGGAGAGCGTGTCCGCATCACGGCCAAACCAGTTGCCATCACTCGCTTCCAGCCGGTGGAGAGGACCTATTGAGGCGGCCGATTTATGCACGGGCCGACGCCCCTTGAGAGGAGATCCTCGATCCGGGGGCGGGCTCGAGGAGAAGGCAGGGAGATGCTGGTCACTTTCAAGGTCTTTCGCTTCGATCCACAGCGCGATGGGGCCCCGAGGTTTCAGGAATACTCTGTGGAAGTCAAGCCCTCGGACAAGATCCTCGACTGCCTGAACCGCATCCGCTGGGAGCAGGACCCCTCGCTCTCCTTTCGCATGTCCTGCGCCCACGGGATATGCGGGTCCGACGCCATGCGGATCAACGGGGTGTGCGCCATTGCATGCCAGAGGCTCGTGAGGGACTACGGGGAAGGCCCCATCACCATCGAGCCACTGCCCAATTTCAGGGTCCTCAAGGATCTCATGGTGGATCTCGAATCGTTCTTCGAGAGATACCGCAAGATCCGCCCGTTCCTCCTGGCCCCGGACCCTCCCCCGGAGACAGAGCGCCTGCAGCTCCCGGAGGAGAGGGCCCTTTTCGATGAGGCGGTTCGATGCATCTTGTGCGCCTGCTGCACTGCAGCCTGCCCGGTGACGGAGGAGAACGGGGCCTTCTTGGGTCCGGCCGCCTTGCTCCGAGGCTACAGATACCTCTTCGACTCCAGGGACCAAGCGTCCGCCGAGAGGATATCCCTCCTGGACCACCCCGACGCCGTCTGGGGTTGCAAGGGCCATGGGAAGTGCACGGAGGTCTGCCCCAAGGAGATAGACGTGAGGAAGTGGCTGGGGAGGATCAAGAAGAGGGTTCACGATGCCAAGAAGGGCGGGCAGCGGGTTCTTCCGGAAGAAGGAGGGAGCAAATGAACGGGACCTTGGAAGGGGAGACCGGGAAGGGGTGCCTTGTGACCCCGAGGCGCAGGGAGATGGACAGGATCGGGGTCTGGGGCTTCGGCAATGTCTCCAGGGACGTGGTGGTGTTCCTGGTGGACGAGGGCCTGGGCAAGGAGATCGTCTTCTACGGCAGGCCCCAGAAGGACTATCCCAACAGGGCAGGGGCATGGGTGGAGGACCTGAAGGCCAACAGCACTCGGCGTCCGCGGATCCTCGGGACGAACAAGATCGAGGACATGGCCGGCCTCGACGTGATCTTCGTAGGGGTTGGCGTGCCCAGGAGGGAGGGACAGAGCAGGAGGGATCTCCTCTTCTTGAACACCGAGGTCATCGCCGAGACGTCGATGGAGATCCGCAGGCTCTACGGCGGATGCGCCCAGGAGGACCTTCCAGTCCTCATCTATATGGGGAACCCCGTGACGAGCATGACGTGGGTGGGATACAAGGTGACCGGGTTTCCCAGGGAAAAGGTCATGGGCCAGGCCGGAAACCTGGATGCGCGAAGGATATGCCACGCCGTGTCCATGGAGCTCGGCCTCTCGGGGACGGACATGCGGGGTATAGTCTTCGGGGACCACGGGGAGTCCATGGTGGTGAGCCTGCGCTATTTCTCGGTGGGAGGGGTCCCACTGGACGCCTTCATCCGGTCGCAGGGTGCCGATCGAACCCGGATACTCCAACTAGTGGAGGAGGCCAAGAAGGGGGGGACCCATTTCGTCCACGCCACGGGCCACAGCGCCTCCGTGGGCCCGGCCAAGGCCGTGGGCCAGATGCTGCGCGCCATAATCACCGGCGAGCCCGAGCTCCAGCCGGTGGTGGCCATCGTACAGGGCGAGTACGGCCTCATAAGCGATGCGGACGGGATCGACTCCATGGGTTTCGGCGTCCCGGCCAAGATCGGCTCCTTCGGGGTGGAGAAGATCTACGAGCTCCCCGTGGAGGAGATACGGGAGGACCTGGAGAGATCGGCCAACTCCATAAAGGAGGACACAAGGGCCGCGGCCTTGATTCTGAAGGAGAAATACGGGATCACTTGAGGCACCTCGGTGCCCGTAATGAATCGAGGAAGGGAGGGAGGCTCGGATGAAACTGCCGGTGTATGTCACTGTGGAAGAGGTCAAGAGGGTCTGCAAGGAGCTCAAGATCCGCGACTGGACCACCCTCAAAGAGGCCAAGGTGACCCCCAAGGAGGCCAGGACCATCCTGGCCGAGGTCAACGCCAAGGGGATGGAGATCCCGCTGGAGGAGTTCAGGGTGGGGCTCGAGGTGGAACTGGAGCACGGGACCAGGTACAAGGACGCCAATGTCACCAACAACCACCCCATACTCACGGGAAAGATAGTCCTGGCCCACCTCAAGGAGTCCATGGATTACTACAAGAGGCTGGAGGTGGCGGAGCTCGAAGGGGACATCCTCAAGGCGGCCGTGGCAAAGAACAGCTCCAAGTTGGAGGCCCTCTACCGGAGGCTGGCCAAGGCGAGACTCGCCCTGGCCGCCGAAGAGGCCAAGCAGCTCAAATAAGGGCTAGCTCCTCTCCTGAAGGGGGGCGTATTCGCACTTGTCCGGACCGCAGTAGGAGCCTATGTAGTCGGCCTGTGGCCGGTACAGCACGGGTTTATCCTGGGCCTCGGCGAACTTCTCTTCCATGATGTGGGCGACCCAGCCCGCAGACCGGGCCATGGCGAAGACCGGGGTGAAGAGGTCAAGGGGTATCCCCATGGCCTGGTAGACCACGGCGCTGTAAAAGTCCACATTGGTCGGGATGGCCTTCCCCTTGATCCTGAGGAAGGCCTCCTTGGCCTCCCTTTCCACCCGGCGGGCGAGCTCGTACCAGCGCGTCTCCCCGGTCCTCGTGGCGATGGCCTCTGCCATGGGGGCCAGGACCTTGACCCTGGGGTCGTCCACCTCGTACACGGCATGGCCCAGGCCCATGATCTTTTTGCCGCCACGGAGCCTTTGTTCCACCCATTGCCCCGCCCTCTCCTGAGAGCCGATCTCCTGGAGCATCTGCATCACCCTCGTGTTGGCCCCCCCATGGAGTTCCCCGGCTAGTGAGGCCACGGCAGCGGCCACTGCCCCGTAGGTGTGGGAGCGGGTGGATGCCACAGCCCTGGCCGTGAAGGTCGAGGCATTGAAGGAGTGCTCAGCGTGGAGTATTAGACACACGTCCAAGTCCCTTTCCGTCTGAGCATCCGCACGTCCACCGTTGAGCATCCGGAGGAAATCCGCAGCGTGGCCCAGGGTCGGCTCCGGAGGGATCACCGGAAGCCCCCTGCGGATTCGGTCCCATGCCGCCACGATGGTGGGGAGGGCGCCCACTATTCGCATCCCCCTCTGCAGCTCCGCATCCCTGGACTCATCCCGGATGTCCGGATCGTAGTCCGCCATGAAGGCCACGGCCCCTTGGAGCACGTCCATGGGAGAGGCGGTGGTGGGGCGCAATCTCATGGATCGGAGCACCGCCTCCGGTACCGAGCGGAAAGAGGCGAGCCTCGAAGAGAACGAATCGAGCTCCTCTGGGGACGGGAGCCTCGCCTTCAGCAGGAGAAACGTCGTCTCCTCGTACGTGGAGTGGGCCGCCAGGTCCAGGACATCGAAGCCGCGGTAGATGAGGACCCCTTTCTTGGGATCGATGCCGCAGATGAGGGTGTCGGCCACCGGGATATCCCTGAGCCCTATGTTCTTTATATTGGTGATGCACTCCATGGGATTCCTCCTGAAACGTCGTAAGTGATCACAGGGTGACGGCGTTTCTCGGAGCCGCTTGGCGGAGGCGCTTCGATTTTCCAGGATTTGGACCTGGGGGAAGCCCTCTCGGCCGAAGCGAAGCTGAGGCCGACCGAGGGAGGGGGCAAGCATCCCCCGGAGGCCAAATCCTTCGGAAAATCA
>Ga0209162_1004596_pt1 | contig 10221 bp, 8 predicted proteins | sample YNPNPMetaG_FD_187121 | JGI IMG/M metagenome (GOLD analysis project Ga0209162, IMG submission 187121) | Anoxygenic and chlorotrophic microbial mat microbial communities from Yellowstone National Park, USA - YNP NP MetaG (SPAdes) (version 2) ...
CTCATTAGGCCAGAACAGATACAATTCGCCCTGCGTGAACATAAGGCCACCGGTGAACGCCTTGGCGAATGCCTCATCCGCCTGGGCATGACCACGGACTCAGAACTGGCCCAGGTGTTGGCTGAGCAAAGCGGACATCCCTATATAGAACTCAGAAGTTTTACGCCCGACAAACAGGTATTGACTCGGCTGCCTGTTCAGATAGCCCGTCAAAAACAGGCCCTTCCACTTTACATACAGGACAATCAGCTGCACGTTGCCATATCCGACCCCTATGACCCAACTATCCTGGAAGCCCTTTTTCGACACGTGGGCCTGCCTATTCAAATACACATAGGTCCTAAAAATGAACTGCAAAAACTTATTGAACGCTTCTATTATCTGCTGGAACACCCCATCGAAGAGGAGATCGAAGGGATTACCCAAAGGCTGCGCCAAAACCCCAACCTGGACATAGACATCAATAGGCTTTTGGACATGCTGCTTTCCGCCTCCATCAGCTATCGCGCTACCGATGTGCACCTCACTCCAAGCGACATCTCCAGTCGCGTCATGTACCGCATCGACGGCATATTGAATCTCAATCACGTATTCCCCATATCAATTCACAATCGGCTCATCACCACCATCAAGGTCCGCTCAGGCATGGATATCTCCGAGCAGAGAAAACCCCAGGACGGACGCATGTCCTTTGAATTTTTAGGGGATGCCTTTGACATTCGCGTCTCCACCGTGCGCACCAACAACGGCGAAAACTGTGTCATGCGCCTTCTTCCCTCCAAGGGAGGCATGAGCATCGGCATACGTGAACTGGGATTTGAAAAGGATCAAGAGGAACTGCTCCTGGAATTATTCAGCAAACCTTATGGCATGGTGCTGGTAACCGGCCCTACTGGAAGCGGCAAGACCACCACCCTCTATGCAGCCCTGCGCCAGCAGGACGCCATCAGCAAAAATATCCTCACGGTGGAAGACCCGATAGAATACAGCTTCTCCCTCATTCGCCAGACACAGGTCAACGAAAAGGCCGGCTACACCTTTGGAGCAGCCATTCGCACCTTTCTGCGCCAGGACCCTGATGTCATACTGGTGGGCGAGATTCGCGACGAGGAAACGGCCATACTCGGTGTCAGGGCGGCCCTTACAGGCCATCTGGTGCTCTCAACCCTGCATACCAATACGGCCATAGGCGCCATAGCCCGTTTGAACGACCTGGGTATCTCACCCCTGCTGCTCTCCAATGCCCTTGTGGGAGTGCTGGCCCAACGATTAGTGCGCAGGCTCTGCCCCTCATGCAAACAACCTTACCAGCCCGATGCAAAGACCCTGGAGCGCTACAACCTGCCGGAAAACGGCACCTACTACAAACCAGGTAGATGCCAGCTCTGCCGGAACACAGGATATCAAGGCCGTTCATCCATCGGCGAGATACTCCTCTTCAATAAAGACATGTTAAAACTCGTGGCCGAAAATGCCCCACCCAACATCATAGAGGCAGAGGCCAGAAAACACGGGTTTAAGCCCCTTTGGGAGGCCGGCATGGAAAAGGTCATAAAGGGTGAAACCACTCTTGAAGAGATACAGAGGGTTATCACCTGATGCCTGTCTATAGCTACACCGCCCTCAATCCAACCGGAGAGCTGCTTCAGGAAGAAAACGAATTCCCGTCCATAGAAGAGCTCTATTCCAGCCTGCGACGCAGAAATCTTACGTTACTGCAGTATAAACGCAAACTGTTTGCTGCATCGCCGACCATCGCGCGCAGCATAAAACGTCCCATCATGGCCGAATTTCTGCGCAATATGGCGCTTTTGGTGCGAGGCGGCGTAGCCATTCGACAGGCAGTAGAAGACCTGTCCACAGGTCCAGGAGACCCCACATTGAATCATGTCTTGAAAAAGATACTGGGCCGACTGGACGAAGGGTTGCTGCTTTCAGAGGCGATGAAGGAGCAAACCCATTATTTTCCAAAAATCGTCATCACCCTGGCCAGTCTTGGCGAGGAGACAGGCACTCTGGACCGCACCCTGGAAGACGCCTCCAAACATATCACTCGCATCGATGAATTGATCAGCGCCACTAAACGCGCTGTCTCTTATCCCATCTTTGTCATAGTGGCCATGATGGGCGCCCTGGGTTTCTGGCTCCTCTATGTCCTGCCAAAGATACTGGAACTCATCAACAACATGGGGCTAAAGGAGATTCCCCTTGCCACTCGCATACTCATGGCATCCGTACAGACAGCCAAGACCTGGTGGCCTGTGGTGCCAGGGCTTTTTCTGCTCATCTTCATAATCTATCTGATCTCTCGAAAGAACATGAAGGTTAAATACCACTGGGACAGGTTCTGGATGTCCACACCCATACTTGGAGGGGCACTTACCTCCTCTCAATACGCCTTTTTTTTCGAATACCTGTCGCTGCTTACCAATGCCGGCATTCAGATACTAAATGCCTTGGAACTCATGGAGCAATCGGTATCGAACCGAGTGATCGGTTTGGCCATAAAGGCGATAAAAGAAGACATCATGCTGGGAAATACCCTTTCCAGCGCCTTTCAGCGCAGAAAACTCTTTGAGCCCTTCATATTGAGGCTGGTAAATGTAGGGGAGCAGACCGGTAACATATCAGAACAACTACTGATACTTGCCAAACACTACATGGATAAGGTAAATAGATTGGTGGAGAATCTGTCTAAAATCATTGAACCGGCCCTGCTCATGATCGCAGGCTTCATCTTCATCATCATAGCCCTGGGGCTGCTGGGTCCCATCTATGAAATAGTAAGTCAAATGAAATAGGGGTCTCTGAAAAATAAACCTTTCCACAAGGGAGCCTTGAAAAATAAAGGGAACCTTTGATACACAAGGAGATAGGGTTGGCGCATCAAGATTATCTAACATTTTTCGGATTTAACGAACCTCCATTCCGCCTGTCGCCTGACCCCTCGTTCTTTTTTCCGGGCAAGGCGCATGTAGCGGCTCGTGGAGTGCTGAAATTCGCCATCGACCGGGGCGAGGGCTTCATGGTGCTCATCGGCCCAGCCGGTTCAGGCAAGAGTCTGCTTCTGCGCATGATACTCCTGGAACTTTCACCACAGAAGATACCTGCTGTAGTGGTAACGCCCACAGCCGGGCCTGCCGGACTCATACGCATGATCATAGAAGAACTGGGGCGCTCGGCGCCAGCTACCGATGACATCTCCATTTTGCTCAAGGAATTTCAAAACACGATTCTCGATCTGGCATCCCAGGGCAAAGAGGCCCTCATTGTCATCGACGAGGCCCAGAATCTCTCCATAGAAACCCTGGAGCAGCTTCGCATGCTCTCCAACATCGAAACCAGCCAGCGAAAGCTGTTACAGATATTGCTCATAGGCCAGACGGAACTGGACGGCCTGTTGCAGGATGCCAGGCTCGGCCAGCTGACGCAACGCATAGTGATAAAGGAGGCCCTCTCGCCCCTTTCCAAAGACGAAATAAGAGAATATGTCAAATACCGGCTTGCCAGGGCTGGTAGAGGCGATATCGACTTAGACAGCAGGGCGGTTGCCAAGATAGCGGCCCTGACTCAGGGCATACCCAGACTGATCAATCGTCTCATGGACAGAACCCTGCTCATGAGCGCTGCAAAGGGCAGCACTCAAATAGACCCACAGACCATAGAGGAGGCGCAGAAGACCCTGCCGCAACCCTGCAACTCAAGGCCAGGACTTTTCACAAGATTTACGCAGAGACCTGTCTTCTGGATTTTGCTGGCAGGACTTTCCACCTTTGCCGTCACAATCGGGCTGTTCATCTGGTATCTTGAAAAATCAGCCTTAAAAGGATAAGACAACAGCCATGTTCGGCACCATAACCAGCCAAAAGCAAAACGCCGATACACCTCCGAGGGCCGATCTGTATTTTCTGCAGAATCGGCCCGGTTCATTGGCCGGACCTGCGGCAGCCTTCGGCCAGGCAACCGCTTCGACTCCCGCTGACATCTGGAGCGGAATTGCGCTCATGGGAAAGGGGGGCAGACCTGTCTTTTCTGCGCCTTTTGATATCAACCTTCGTGATACCTCGCTGAAGAAACGCACAAAAAGGGTACGCTGTTGCCTCGACACCCGCAATACAGTTGTGGCCACAGAGGAATTCCCATCACAGTTGACAGGGGAGGTGCTGCGCATGTCCGTCAAGGAGCGCCTTCAGGCCAACGGCCTCTGGTTGCCTGGGCAGGAGATGGAAATGCACCTCCATCCCATACAGGAAAACGGCCCGAACCGTCTCTATAACATCTGCCTCACAGCCTTCGCGGACATTCAGGGCGTTATGGATACACCGTGCCTGCAGGGCATTGCACTTGAAGGCATTTTGAACCTGGCGCATGCCGTTTCCGGACTGGTCTCCACCCTTCTGAACGAACCTGCCGTGGTGCTGTATTGTGGCCAGAATCTCCTGCAGTTGATGGCAACGGGCAATAAAATGGTCTATTCCATTCAATTTTTCCCCTACGAAGCCGGTGATACCCTGCCGGAATTCATGCTGAATCAGGCCATTGAAATCCTGAAGATCAATGTAAAAAGGCTGTATGGCCTTGAGCTCAAACACCTTCTGGCAGTCGGCCCGAGATATGACATCTGCCCTTCCATCATCAGTGGTATGGAACTCTTGCAGCCTGATTGGCAACAAATACTTACAGCGCCTTCCAATGAGGATGTAACCCGTTTCCCCGGCCTCTACGGCGCATATTTTGCGGACACCTCCTTTGATCTTCTGCCCAAAGGCTGGCGATCTGCCATGACCCTGCAAAAGTTCGGCATGGCAGCCACACTTGTGGCAGGAGTCCTTGCAGCCGGTCTGGGGGGTTACGGGGCCTACCTCTACAAACTCAATCAGGATCAGACCCTGGAATATCACAGGCTGTTCAACTCGATCTCGGTCCGCCAGGCCGCCATAGCTGCAAACCTGCCGCCTGAGACCACCAAAAGAGAGCTGGAGACCTGGCTTGCACTACGCCAGGCCGCTACAGAGAGGCCGCGGCTCGATACAATGCTGGCGCACATGGCGGAGGCGCTGGAACCGGAAGTGTCGGTGGTTACCCTCAACATCTCGGCCCAGCCCCAGGCCGGCGCCCAAAATCCTGCACTCACCCCTCAAACACCACTGGGACAGACCGGCGACACAGGCCAGGCCGCACAGGCCTTGCCCACCGGTCAATTTAACATATCTATCGTGATGGAAAGCAAAGGCAGCTTTGAAGAGACGAGACTCCGCATAAATCGCAGTCTTTCAAATCTGTGCAGTTATTTTCAACTCGATGAACCGGACTGGCAATATGACGAAACAAAACAGGTCTGCACAGTAACATGCCGAATGACACCCAAGGCGCCAAAAACCATCTCAGGGGCCCAGTCATGAACAGACTTCCTTCAATACCCACAAAGACAATCATCATTCAGATAATCACGGCAATAATTCTATGTGTGAGCCTGGCCTTTTATATATGGCAGCAAAACATTCAACAGCAACTCAAAGAATCACAAACCAGATTGCTACGCCATCAAAGTCAGTTGCATGACATAGAAGAACAGCAGAAAAAATATAATGAGTTATATAAACAAGATGCCTCTGCCATTCATGCTAAATGGAAACATATGGTTTTTCAATGGGATGATGTAACATTCCAGGAATTGCAACACCGCATAGACACACTTTATTCGGACTGCAATATCCTTCTGCCTGAAGCGCTGGAAATACAGAAGGTCCAATCCGCTTCAGGCACACAGCAACCAACCAGGGCCGACGGCTCCAAAAAGGGTTACAGCATCAAGCTCAAGCTGGCGGGCCAATGGCTCTGCACCGCACAGGACGAATGAACCGGAACATGCCATGGAACTCCGAATAACACTCCAGGAACTCAAAGAATGGGGCAGGACATGCACTCCGTTTATCGCCATTATTCTGGCCATAACGATAGGTCTATGGGCTGGTTCGGCCATGAGGATTCAACCCCTGCCTCAACCGGACCAGTTGAATTTTTCCTTTAACGCCGCAACAAAACAGCCGGCAGCGGTCTCATGGCAACGGCCTCAAGGCCAGGCTGACCTCTTCAGGACAGAGCAGCCGCCTGCTGCCGTCGTGGCTGAATCAGTTCCCCTGAAAGAAGACGCCCCTGCCATAACCACAGAACTGCACCTCCAGTTCATCATCTTCAATGGTGAAAGGAAAATCTGCAAGATAAACGACCAGTTTTTTCAGGAAGGACAGCAAGGCAACGGTTTTCGAGTCAAAAGCATCACTCGAACCGGAGTGTGGCTTGAACCAGCCGCCCCATTCGCTGGAATCCCTGCATCAGACCAATTATATTTCATGTACCTTGGGCAGAAGCTCAACCTTACGACAGCCTCATATTCCGGAGTCAACTAAAACATGAGCAATCACACACATCATAAGCATTACGGCTCGCATTCATTCACCCTGTCCTGTTGTCCTGTGCGACTCTTTTTTTGTATCCTTCTCCTGTGCTTCAGCATTCTGGCCTGCACTCCGGCCCGGCAGAATGCGCCGTCCGATACCTCGAGTCAGATGGCCCTGAACCCTGACGCCGGCATTCAAAATACACCGTCCGGCCCTGACACAGTGCAGCAGGCCCGTCAGCCTTTCATGCAGGGGCAGGAGGCCCGTAAAAAGCGGCCTGACCTTGCCCCGCGTTTTAAGACCCTCTCACCCATGGAGAGCCAGCGCATCAGCATGTCCTTTGTAAAAGAGGACATTCGCTCTGTTCTGCAGGCCCTGGCCCATGCCACAGGCATGAATCTCGCCGTCTCTCCCAAGGCCAACAGCCTTCTGGAAAACCAACTCATCACAGCGGAATACAACGAACGCACTGCCAAAGAGGTCCTGGATTCTGTGTGCAAAATGGCCGATATCGCCTGGCGGCAAGAGGCAGACACCATCTACATCGAACCCACTGCCACTCGCACCTTTCACCTGGATTTTCTAAGCGCCGTGAACAAATCCGATTTTAAGGTGGGCGGTGATGTGTTGGGCAGTGGTTCTGGTGGAGGAGAAGGCGGAAGCAATGTGGCCAACTCCCAGCTCACAGGCAGCTTTGAGCTCTCCGGCTCCGTGGCAGACAGCGTCACCGACATCTACCAGGGCATAGAGGATACGCTCAAGGAACGCATCGGTCAAAACGGCCGGTTCTTTTTAAACCGGCAGACCGGCATTCTGACTGTCAGCGCCAGTCCCGGCACACTGGAGGACATAGCCTCCCTCATAGAGACCTTGCGCAAAAAATACAGGCGTCAGGCCCTCATAGAGGCCAAGATACTGGAGGTGGAGCTGTCCCAGGGCAATGAATTCGGCATAGACTGGCGGAATTTCGAGGCCAATCTCAGCAAAAGCGCCCTGCAGAATCAACCCCTTTCCGCCAATATAACCGGCAATCTGACCTCTACAGGCATCGTGGACAACATCTGGAACTATGGCATCACCCTTTCCAACCGCTACTACAACATCAACATGGTCTTTCATGCCCTGCAGCAGTATGGAAACATCAAGACCCTTTCCAATCCCAGGCTGAAGGTCATGAACGGCCAGCCCGCCATCATCAGCGTAGGCCAATCCATCTCCTATCTCAAGAGTCTGCAAAACCAGACCACCACCACAGGCAATCAGACCAATACAAACCCTGAGGTGGAGATCAGCGCCATCTTCGACGGCATTCTGCTGGGCATCACTCCAATCATAGAGGAAGACGGCCATGTGACCCTGCACATCGTCCCCATCAAGAGCGAACTGGTCTCCATGGAGGAGAGACAATTTGGCGGCTCAGGCAACAACACCAATACCAATGTCTATACCTTTCCCAGAGTGAACCTGCGCGAGGCATCCACCATCGTGCGGGCCATGCCAGGAGAGATCGTGGTGCTGGGCGGCCTGATTCAGGACAGGACCATTGCCTCCAACAGCCAGGTGCCTGTGCTCTCCAGCCTGCCCATAGTGGGAAATGCCTTCACCTACAAGACTCAACACAAAAAATCCGTGGAACTGGTCATAGTTATGCAGCTTCAGGTGAGAGAAGGCGATGAGTAACCTCTTTGAAGCCCTTAAAAGGTTAGAAAGGCAAGAGGCCCAGCCTGAAAACCCATTTAATCAGGGCCCAGGACAGGCAAAAGACACGCACACCGGCCTGAAAAGGCTTTTTACCAGGCCCTATGGCATTTGGCTTGGTGTTCTGGCGGCATCGGTGCTTTTAGGGTTTGTTACGCTTTTGGCCATGGATTGGTACCTGAAACAACCCATGCAAAGGCCGGTGATGCCAGTTCCACACCACGACTCCACACCTCAAACTCCGCCGAAGACCAACTCTCAGGACATGCCTGCCCCAGTAGAGACATCACAGTCAGCCCCTTCTCCTGCGCCAGCCTCAGCACCCCCTGAACCGCAGGAGACTCAAACCATGAATGCCCCTTTAGAGGCCGCACCTCAACCCACGGCAAAGACCGACACAAAGGACATGCCTGTTTCTGCCCAAAGGCCCAAAGGCGGGCAAAAGGCGGCCAAGATTGCGGCATCAAAAGAAGTGAGATCACAAGCAGGTTTGAAGGCAAATGAGGTTTCCCAGGCCCAAGGGCCCAGGCCCGATTCGCCAATACAGGCCAGCGACCAGGAATCCAAGGCACTCGCTGGCGCACATAAAGGGCCTGATGCCCATATTCAAATACAGACAAGCCCTGTCATTCAGGAGGACACCACCAGATGGCGCAAAAATCTGCTGGAGCAGGCAGAGACACTGCGCAAGGAAAGACGGTTTAAAGAGGCCGCTGTGCTCTATGAAAAGGTCTGGAAGGAGAGTCAGAATGCCGCAGTGGCCAACAATTTAGCTGCTGCATATCTTGCCGCGGGAGCACCTCAAGAGGCATTAAATGTCCTGAAGGAGGCGGCAAAAATTGCCCCGCAGGATGAGGATATTCAATACAATATGGAGGTGGCACAAATGATGCTAATGAATTTTCAGAGGTAAAAGGGCGTGTGAGAGACCTAAAATTGAAAGGCCTTGGCTCAAAAAGGCCATTGACAGCTTAAACAATTTATATTACTATTATCAATCAAACAAAAAAGGGACAGCAAGTCATAATCGCCAATATGGGCGCCAAGGTGATTATGAAAATGCTGAGTGGCGCAACCGGCCTGAAATAAGATCAAAAAGGAGGTTTTTTATGAAACACAAGGGTTTGTTAAGCAGTTGGGCACAGGTCAGGCGAAATGCACAGAGCGGGCTAAAGGGCCAGGCAGGTTTTACCCTGGTGGAGATGGCGATCGTGCTGGTGATTATTGGTTTGATTTTAGGGGCTGTCATAAAGGGCCAGGAGCTTATTGTAAGCGCTAAGGCCAAAAAAGCGGCCAGTGATCTCAATGCAGTGGTGGCCTCATTCAACAATTATGCCGACATGTATGGGAATAGAATACCTGGTGACGATGGCCCCGCGGTGGCAAACCTGACTGCGAGGGGTGGTTCATGGACCAATGTTACCCTGTTTGGTAATAATAATGGTGCACTTGAGGTTACCGCAGCGAATACCTTTAGTGCAGCAGGTGAGGGCGCCGCCTTCTGGCAGCATCTGTGGGCCGCAGCACTTCCTGCCGGTAACATCCCCAATACTTCATATACGGCGGCAGGAGCACCCAATGGGACGGCTAAAAATGCTTTGGGAGGTCTATTGGGCGTAACGAACGACAACACTGTCATGGGTGGACTAACTGGTAATAAGGTCTGTATGAGTAGAGTCCCAGGTAAAATAGCTGCAATAATGGATTCTAATCTGGACAATGGGGCTCCCAATAGTGGGTTGTTTAGGGCTTCAGCTGGTTCAGCTACTGCAGATACTGTACCAGCCACGACTGCATCTACAGCATACGTTGAAACTAACTATTATACTGTTTGCTATAAGATGTAGAAACTACAAGGTATTATATCATAGGTCAGGGTCTAAAAAATATTCTTGAGGGTCCTGACCTATGTCGTATTATTAAGGTGGTCGTCCCTTTCATGTAAGACGGTAATGGATTTTTCAAGGACCCCAGAAACTACTTGTTCCGTGCATCAATACGGGCCACAGCCTCCCAGCAAAGAAAAAGGACAGGCACTTTCTTGCACAACATTTTTAATTAAATTTCTTAGATAGCAACTGTTCCTACTGATTCTGCTTCTCCACTTCCCTGGCCTGCAAAA
>Ga0209162_1004600_pt1 | contig 10214 bp, 4 predicted proteins | sample YNPNPMetaG_FD_187121 | JGI IMG/M metagenome (GOLD analysis project Ga0209162, IMG submission 187121) | Anoxygenic and chlorotrophic microbial mat microbial communities from Yellowstone National Park, USA - YNP NP MetaG (SPAdes) (version 2) ...
CCCTCGGTCCGCTTCCTCGCGACCTCCCGCGGGGACCTGGTCTCCAACCGCGTCCCCTTCGAGGTGGGGGACCTCCCCGAGATCCTGGAACCCGACCCGTCCCCCGAGGGCGGAAAACCCCACCCCGTCTCCCCCCCCGTCGTGGTCAACGGCCGCCTCCGGACGCCCGGGGAACGCGACGTCTATTCCTTCCCGGCCAAGAAGGGCCGGCCCCTGGTCCTGGAAGTCCGGGCCCGCCGCCTGGGCTCCCCTCTCGACGCGCGCCTCGCCGTCGCCGACAGCCGCGGCGTGAAGCTGGCGGAGAACGACGACGCCAAGGATCCCGGCGAGGGGATGCTCACCCACCACGCCGATTCCTACCTCTCGTTCACGCCCCCCGAGGACGGGACGTACGTCGTGACCCTCGCGGACACGCAGGGCAAGGGGGGCGAGGACTACGCCTACCGGCTCCGGATCGGCCCCCCGCGCCCCGACTTCGAACTCCGCGCCACGCCCTCGGAGGTCTCCCTTCCCCGGGGAGGATCGGCCGCCCTCACCCTCCACGCCTTCCGCCGGGACGGCTTCGACGGGGAGATCCGGGTCGCCCTGGAGGAGGGGACCGGCCTCACCCTGGAGGGCGGGACCATCCCGGCGGGGACGGACAAGGTCCGGGCGACCCTCACGGCCACCGAGAAGGCCTCCCCGGGGACGCTCTTCCCCCGCCTCGTCGGCACCGCCACCGTGGGCGGACAGGTCCTCACCCGCCCCGTCGTCCCGGCCGACGAGGCCATGCAGGCCTTCGCCTACACGCACCTCGTGCCCGCCCGGGCCCAGGTGGCCGTCGTTTCCGAGGAGCCGGCCCCCTTCTCCGTCTCCGTCCAGCTCCCCAAGGAAGGCTACGTCACCCTCCCCCGCGGGAAGGAAGTCTCCTTCCCCATCCGCGTGCAGCGCCGACCCGGATTCAACGGACCGGTGCGGATCCAGCTGGTGAATCCCCCCAAGGGGATCACGGTGTCGCGCAGCGGGGCGCTGCCGGGGATGGGATTCGGGCTGGTCCGGGTCCAGGCCTCGGCCGACACCGAGGCCCGGCCCCTCGAGAACCTGATCTTCAGCGCCGACCTGTTCCTGCCCAATCCGGAGGAGACTCCCTCCCCCGCCCCGGCCCCCGCCGGGAAGCCCGCCGAGAAGAAGACGGCCGCCGGAGAGAAGCCCGAGGGGGACAAGGCCGCGGCGAAGAATCCGACGCCCTCCGTCCCTCCCCAGGCGAAGAAGGCACCCTTCCGGAGGGTGACCCTCACCCTCCCCGCCGTGCCCTTCCGGATCGTGGGGGACCCGCCGCCGGCACCCGCCAAGCCGGGGGCCGCGAAGGCGGGGGGGAGCTGAGCGGGCTCACTCCTGCAGGAGCCCCGCCCACCGCCGGCGGAGTTCCCGGAGCTCCTCTTCCTGCCGGTCGCTGAAGTGCCCCCGCACCTGGGCATAGGTGTCCATCCAGGTGACCAGGCGATCGAGGGCGTCCCGGTCCAGGGTCACGCCCGCGTGGCCCGTCCGCAGGAGCGCCAAGAGGCGGCTCCGGCGCGCCGGGGTCTCGCCCGCGATCGAGCGGTCCCTCTCGAACACCAGGCGGTGCAGGTCCCTGTCCCCCCACGACAGCAGGGTCCCGTAGGACCTCGCCGGCGCGAGGTCGAGGGCGGCCCCGCGCGGATCGGCGGCGCCGGGACGGTGGCAGGAGACGCAATGCCGGTCGAGGACCGGTTGCACCAGGCGGTCGTAGCGCAGGGGCCAGGACCCCTCGGGGCCGGGAGCGATCCGGGAGGGCCCGCGGCGGAGGGCGGCGGGGGGCCCGGGGGAAAGGGCCGGCGCCGTCTCGCGGGATTCGTGGCAGCCCACGCAGGAAAGGGTCTGGCCGGGCCAGACGTAGGTGAGGCTCCGCATGGTCTGGAAGGCGGCGCCCTCGGCGTCGAGGGCCTGGAAGAAGACGGGGACCCCGCTGGGGACCCGGAAGAAGGCCGAGCCGTCCTCCTCCACCGGGACGGTCCCCAGGACGTACTTCCCCGGATCCTCCGCCGACACGCCCAGGTTCGGCGTGTTCATGTGGGGCTGCGTCTTGGGCGGCACGGCGACCACCCGCAGGCGCCGCACCGCCCCCCGCGGCACGCCTTCCAGTCCCCGGTGGACGTCCTGGAGGAAGAACCTCCCCTCGGCGGGCGCGTCCCAGTCCACGGCGTCCGGCAGGACCGGGGGCCGCGGCCGGGGCCGGACGGGGATCGGGCAGGAGCTGGAGATCGCCGGATCCCGGTACAGCAGGGTGAGGTTCCCGAAGGCGTCGAACAGGTAGATGCCCGTGGCGTTGGGGGGATTCCGGGGAGAGTCGTCCACCCGGCAGTGCGGCGGGAGGGGCCGGTCGCTCCAGGCGACGAGGTGATGTTCCTCCGCCAGCGGCCAGGGATTGGCGTAGTAGTGGTCCGGCCAGCCCTCGGTCTCCGGGAAGGGGACCTCCGGGGTGAGGCGCCGGAGGGGGGCCTCCCCCTCGGTCCCCCGCGTCCGATCCAGCAGGACCAGGGAACCGCCCGTGATCGAGTGGTGGGCGCTGGCCGTGAAGACGAGCTTGTTCGTGCCGGGGACCGACCGCGCCTCCAGGACCGCCTGCGGCCGCACCGTGTAGTTGCCGTAGACGAGCTGCGGGTTGGTCCCGTCCGGGTTGGCCGACCAGAGGCTGAAGAAGTGGCCGTTGAAACGGTCGATGTAGTCCCACCGGGTGTAGAGGAGGCGACCATCGTCCGCCACCGCCGGGGTCCACTCGAAGTTTTCGAAGGCCGAGACCGGCCGCAGCCGCTCCCCGCGGGCGTCCATCCGGTGGAGGGTGAAGACGGGGACGGGGCGGTAGTGGTCGCCGCCGCAGCGGACGTAGGCGTCCGGCAGGTCGCCCTTTCGGGTGGCCTCGGAGGTCTCCCGGGAGGCCTGCAGGAAGGTCCCCTTCCGGGTGGAGAGGAAGACGATGTCCCCGTCGGGGAGGTAGCGCGCGTCGAAGTCGTCGTAGCGCCCCCGCGTGAGCTGCCGGAAGGCGCCGGTGGCCAGGTCCATCTCGAAGACGTGGTAGAAGGCGTCCTCCGGGAGGTTGGCCTTGTCGGCCTTGTTCTTCAGGTCGGGGACGTGGGGGAAAAAGCGGGCGTAGGAGAAGAGGACCTTGGTCCCGTCCCACGAGAGATCGGGGCGCACGAAGCTCCCGGGGGGCCACCCGGCGGTGAGGCGGCGGATCCGGGGGCGTTCCCCCTTGAAGTCCCGGAGCAGGCAGAGGCCGCCGCCGGGGCGGGACCACCAGCCGTAGTGCTGGTCCGAGAGGTGGGGAAAGCGGCCGGGGGCCCCCGTGACGAACAGGATCGTGTCGAAATCCAGGAGGGGATTGCGCAGCGCCAGGCGGCGGACGATCCGGTGCGCCTCGAGGTGCAGGTCCCGGCGGGCCCCGGCGGGCGCCCCGGGGGGAAGAAGCTCCAGGCGCCGGGAGATCGCGCGGAGCGCCCGCTCCTCCTCCGTGGGGTCCGCCCCCCGGGCGCGCAGGTCCTCCGCCAGCCGGAGCCCCCGCTCGATCACCCCGGCCGTCGGATACGTCCCCGTCTCCCCCGTCCCGTGCGCCGTCGACCACCGGCTCACGCTGCTCTGCGTGGCGGGCCTTCCCCGCGCGAGGTTCTCCGCCCTCCCACGCGCATAGACCTCCACCTCGTCGAGATGAAAGTAGGTCCGCCCCGGCAGGCGGAGGCGGACGTAGCGCCCCTCGGCTCCCTCCAAGGGAATCTCCAGCTCCCCGAAGGGGGTTCCGCCGTGGCGGTAGGCCGTCCGGAACTCCCGGCCGTCGGCGGACAGCAGGACCTCCAGGCGGGCGGCGCGCTCGGCGGCCGCGTCGCCCCGGTTGAAGACCCGGAGGCGGTCCAGCCCGAAGGACCGCCCCAGGTCCACCTGCCACCAGGGGTTCTCCTCCAGATCCGTGTGAAATCCCCACTTCCCGCTGCGGATCCCGTCGACCGCCCCGGCGGCATCCTCCTCGGGGCAAACCTTGCCCGCTGCCGGCCGCGTCCGCAGCGCCTCCGCGCGGAGCTGGTCCTCCGCGAGGCGCTCCGGGGTCATCCCCGCCTCCTCCCAGGGGGGCAGGGACTCCTGGGGAGCGGCCGCCAGCCCCCAGAGGACCAGGCCCGTCCCGAGAAGCCGCCTCACCGCGCCCTCCTCCCGTCCCGCCGCTCCGCGGGGGCGTCCCAGCCCAGCCGGCGGGAGATCCGCCCCGCCCCCTCCCCGACCAGCCGCCCCAAGGAGGGGAAGGAAGAGGCGGGCATGCGGTTGGCGGGACCGGTCACCCAGAGGGCCGCCGCGGGCCACCCGCGCGCGTCGAGGACGGGGGCCCCCACGCAGTGGCACCCCTCGATCTCCTCGGCACGGTCCACGGCGTAGCCCTGCCGCCGGACCCGCTCAAGCTCCCTGCGGAGCGCCGGCAGCGTCGTGATGGAGCGCGGGTTGTAGCGGACGAGGCGGAGCCCCCGCAGGACCTCCTCCCGTTCCCCCTCGGGGAGGAAGGCCAGGAGGGCCTTTCCCGGCGCGGAGGTGTGCAGCGAGAAGCGCGTCCCCGCGTCGACCATGAACTTGAAGGGGTGCAGCCCGAAGACCTGCTCCAGCACCACCCCCTCCCGGCCCACGAGGGTCCCCAGGAGCACCGTCTCCCGCGTCCGGTCCCGCAGCTCCCGCATGACGTCCAGCGCGTTCTCCACCACCGTGTGCCGGTCCGTCGCCGCGTACCCCAGGGCCAGGAGCTTGCGGGAGAGGAAGAACCCCTTGGTGGCCCCGTCCCGCCCCAGGTAGCCCCGGCGGAGAAGGGTCATGGCGATGCGGAAGGCGCTGTTCTTGGGGATCCCGAGGTCCTCCGCGATCCGGCTCACCCCCGCCCCCGGCCGGTCGGCCAGGTATTCCAGGAGCCGGAGGGCCCGCTCGAGGTTCGGGACGTGGTAGTCGGGACCGCCCCCGCCGGGGGCCTCCCGATTGTTCGATCCATGGATCATGATTCTACATATGGTACACTTGCGAACCCCCTCCGGGGGGCCGGACCGGAAAATCCGCCTCCCCGGCGGACGTAGAAGAGAGGGACGGCATCGGCGCCGGGGCCATGAACGGGAGACGGATCCTCCTCGGGGCGGCGGCCGGGATCCTGGCCGCGGCGGGCACGGCGGGGGCCCGGGACGGCCTCCCCCCCCTCCCCTGGGAGCCCCGCTCGGACTGGATCGACGTCCGCTCCCGCGGCGCCGCCGGGGACGGCCGCGCGGACGACACCGAGGCCCTCCGAAAGACCGTCGCCGCCGCCCGGGCCCACGGGCGCGACGCCCTGGCCTACCTCCCCGCCGGGACCTACCTCGTCCGCGAGACCCTCCGCCTGGAGGGCCGCGACTACCGCCTCGGCGGGGCCGGCTGGGGATCCCGCCTCGTCTGGAAGGGCCCCCCCGGCGGCACGATCCTGGCCGTCCACGACCCCGAGAACCTCGTCCTGGAACACCTCTCCATCGGCTCCCACGACGCCGGGAAGATGGACAACGCGATCGACATCCACCAGACCGGCACCGACCGGCCCTCGCGGATGACCTACGACGGCGTCTTCGTCTACGGCATGTACCAGAAGGACCCCCTCCGCAAGGGGCTCCGCCTGGAGGGCCTCGGGGAGAAGGCCGTCGTGAGCCTGCCCCACGTGCAGGGGAACCTCCGGATCGTCGATTGCGCCCGGGCCACGATCCTGGCGGGCTGCTCCTACGAGGGAACGGTCGTGGTGGAGGGCAAGGACCGCCGCCGCGGCGGCCTGACGGGCTTCCTCACCCGCCTCGGGACCTCCTGCCCCCGCGCCTTGATCGTCCGGGACAACCAGAGCGTCGTGATGAGCGACTTCTACATCGAGCAGGCCGAGAACGGGTATCTCTTCGAGGGATCCCCCGGCGATCCGCCGGGCCGGGTCACGCTCCAGGGGGCCAAGGTGGACTTCTTCGACGCCGCCCGGGGCGAGGCCCGGGCGGCGGGGACCGCCCTCGAGTTCCGCGGCTACTCCGGCCGGGTCTTCTTCGGTCCCAACCAGTTCTACTGCAACCCCGAGCGCGTCCGGATCCGCCAGGAGGGGGACGCCCCCCTCGAGCTCTTCCTCCTGGGCTGCTGCTTCTACAAGACGCGGCTCGACGTCGAGAAGGGCCCCGGCCTGCGCCTCTACCTGGCGGGGAACGAGGCGGTGGCCTCCCCCGCCGCGGCGGTGGAGGACGTCCTTCCCCCCGAGGGGCTCGCCGCGGCGGCCGAGGCCCTGGACGACCTGCGCCGCCTGGGCCGGGAGGACCTCCGGATCCACCACGGGATCGAATCGCCCCGATGATCCCGGGACGCGGAACCCCGCGGACCGCCGGGGCGGCACGCCCGACGCAACCCGCACCACCCGGACCGGCCCGGGAGGGTTCAATCCCGGGGACCGCCCGCACGGCCCCGAGGAGGACCCCGATGGCGCACCCCTCCCCGACCCGCGTCCTGCCATGGCTCCTCGCCGCCGCCCTGGCCGGGCCCCCGCCCGCCGCGGCCGCCGGAGGGGACGGCCGCCCCAACGTCCTGGTCCTCCTGGCCGACGACCAGGGCTGGGGCGACCTGAGCCTCCACGGCAACACGAACCTTGCGACGCCGTCCCTCGACTCGCTGGGCCGCGACGGCGCCGCCCTGGAGCGGTTCTACGTCAGCCCCGTCTGCTCCCCCACCCGTGCCGAGTTCCTCACGGGCCGGTACCACCTCCGCACCGGTGTCCACGGCGTCACCACGGGGGCCGAGCGGCTGAACCTCGGCGAGAGGACCATCGCCGAGGTCTTCCGGGCGGCTGGCTACGCCACCGGCGCCTTCGGGAAGTGGCACAACGGCACGCAGTACCCCTACCATCCGCGGGGCCGCGGCTTCGACGAGTTCTACGGCTTCTGTTCCGGCCACTGGGGCGACTACTTCGACCCGCCCCTCGAGCACGACGGGCGTCCCGTCCGGGGCCGCGGCTACCTCCCCGACGACCTGACGGAGCGGGCGAGGGACTTCCTGGAGCGGCACCGCTCGCGCCCCGTCTTCTGCTACGTGGCGTACAACACGCCCCATTCCCCCATGCAGGTCCCGGACCGGTTCTTCGAGAAGTTCCGCTCGGCGGACCTGAAGCTCCGGGCCACCCCCCCGACCGCCGAGGACCCGGCGTTCACCCGCGCCGCGCTGGCCATGGTCGAGAACCTCGACTGGAACGTCGGCCGGCTCCTCGGGAAACTCAACGAGCTCGGATTGGCGGGGAACACGATCGTCCTCTTCTTCAGCGACAACGGCCCCAACAGCGCGCGCTGGAACGGCGGCCTGAGGGGACGCAAGGGATCGACCGACGAGGGGGGCGTGCGTTCGCCCTGCCTGATCCGCTGGCCCGGCCGGATCCCGGCGGGCCTGCGGGTCCCGTCCCTCGCCGCGGCGATCGACCTCCTCCCGACGCTGGCCGACCTGGCCGGGGTCCCGCTCCTCCCCGCCCGCCCCCTCGACGGCATATCCCTCAAGCCGCTGCTGACGGGCGCCGCCCGGGAAGGGACGGACCGCATGATCTTCTCCCACTGGGGCGGGAAATACAGCGTGCGGACGCCGCGGTACCGGCTCGACAGCGCCGGCCGCCTCTACGAGATGGAAACCGACCCCGGCCAGGAGCGGGACCTCGCCCGGGAACGGCCCGACGTCGCGGCCCGGCTTTCGAAGGCCCTGGCGGACTGGAAACGGGACGTGGGGGCGGAGGGGGGACGCGACGACCGGCCCTTCCCCGTCGGCTGCCCCGAGATGCCGCGGGCGCCGCTCCCCGCCCGCGACGGCGTGCCCCACGGGGGGATCCGGCGCAGCGCCCCCGCCCCGAACTGCTCCTTCTTCACGAACTGGACCTCGCCCGCCGACCGGATCACGTGGGACGTGGAGGTGCGGACCGCCGGACGCTACGAGGCGGTCCTCCTGTACACCTGCCCGGCGGCCGACGTCGGCTCCACCGTGGAGCTGAGCCTGGGGGAGGCCCGCCTGCAAGGGACGGTCTCCGAGGCGCACGACCCGCCGCTGCGCGGGGCGGAACACGACCGCGTCCCCCGCAAGGGGGAGTCCTACGTGAAGGACTTCCGGCCGCTCCGCCTCGGCGTGCTGGAGCTCCCCGCCGGGCGGGGGACGCTGACCCTCCGCGCCCTCAAGGTGCCCGGGCGCCAGGTCATGGACCTGCGGGGGGTCGAGCTGCCCCTCCTTCCCTAGGTCACTTCGGAACGAGCTCGAACCGGTCCGTCCAGACCGCGGGAACGGCCGCCTCGTTGTCGTCCGGGGCCACGTAGGCGTACCGTCCCGGCTTGAGCTCCAGCTCGCAGACGTCGTACCAGCGGTACTCGCCGTTCGGGGCGTCCTTCGCCAGGACGCGGATCTCCCCGAGCCCCTTCTTCGCCTCCCGGTCGTAGGCCCCGACGTGGAAGGCCGGTCCCTCGTCCCCCTTCTTGTCGACCCGGATCCGCGCCCTCAGCCGGTAGAATCCGGGCTTCGCGTCCTTGGGGACCGGGATCGTCCAGCTCACGCTCCATTCCTTCGTCCTGCCGGCCTGCCGGGCGGCCACGCCGTCCTCCGCCTTCTCGTCCGCCTCGAGCCGCACGAGATCCCCCTCCCGGAAGAGGCCGAAGGCCGAGTCCTCCCCTTCGATCACCCCCGGGGCCGGCCGCCGCGGCCGCCGCGCCGCCACGAGCTCCAGCCGCCGGAGGTCCCGCTCCAGCCCGCCCGACTCCCGGAAGTGGGTGATCTTCTGGGCCCGGGCGACCTCCAGGAGCCGCGCCGCCGCGGGCTTGAGGACTTCGAGGGGCTCGCGCCCCTGCCAGACCCGCGCGTACCAGACGGGGACCCGGTAGCGCCGGATCCGGACCGGAAGCGCCGGGTCCCCCGACTTCTCCGCGATCCGCTCCGCCTCCTCCAGGAGGGCGTCCGCCCTCCTCAGCGTCTCCACGTCCAGGTATCCCCGGGTCACGCCGTCGAAGATGCGCACGTGCTCCCCGCTCCGGCGGATCGCCTCCCGCTGGAGGTCCAGGAACGCCTGCACCTTCGGCGCCGCCGGCCCGCAGGTCCCCTCGACGAACTCCCGGACGAGGGCCCCCCCGTCGCGGGAAGGATCCCAGAGGAGCTTCGCCAGCACCCACGCCCGCAGCTCCGCCAGCTCCCCTCCCCCCCCCGGCGAATAGTTCCCCTGCTCGAAGATCCCCACCACGCCGTGGTCGGCGAACGTCCGGATGTTCCGGTCGAGCACGTCCAGATTCGGAAACGGCAGCAGGTAGTGGCTGAAGTTCGTCGTGTAGTCCCAGACGTAGAGCCGCTTCGTGAGCCGGTTCCAGCCGCGAAGGTCCTCCAGGAAAGACGTGTTCGACTTCTCCGGACAGCCGTCGAGGGGGTGCGCGAAGCAGCACTCGATGGAGCAGAGCCGGACGATCACGTTCGGGCGCGGACGGAGGCTGCGGGGGGGCTTGCGCGTGTACTGGTAGGCCAGCGTGTCGATCGCCACGTTCGGATGGTCCTTCTCGATCGCCTCGGCGATCCTGTTGACGAACGTCAGCAGCGACCCGGCATGGCTCCCTTCCGCATCGTCCAGGGCCTTGCAGGAAGGGCACTCGCAGGGGTTGTACCAGTCGTTCTGCGAGACGGAGAAGATTGCCGCCTTCGGATTCCTCCGGATCCATTCCCGGACCGTCCGGATGGCGATCTCGAGGACCTCGGGGTTCGTCAGGCACAGTTGGGTGTGCCCCGAGATCCGCTTGCCCTTCACCATCGAGAAGTACTCCGGGTGCTCCGCGAAGTGCTTCGCCGGGTCGAGGATGGCGTTGAAGGTGTGGACGAAGGTGCCGTAGACGACCTTGCCGCCGTGTTCCTCCCCGAGCCGGGCGTGGGCGGAGTTCATCCGGTTCCGGGAGGCCCAGGCGCCGTCGAAACCCTCCGTCCAGAAGGGCTCGCGGTACTCCAGCCGCGGCCGGAACCGGACGTCGAGCCCGGCGGGGACGGAGAGGGTCTCCCGGCGCGGGACGCGCTCCACGTCCCGCGTGTACCACCGGCAGCCCAGGTGATCCTCAAGAAGGGCGTAGACCGCGTAGAGGACGCCGCGGGGGCGGCCTCCCGAGAGGACGAGCGCCCCGGCGGCGGGGTCGGCCTTGAGGCGGTACTCCTCGCCCGCGAGGGCCGGG
>Ga0209162_1004601_pt1 | contig 10209 bp, 6 predicted proteins | sample YNPNPMetaG_FD_187121 | JGI IMG/M metagenome (GOLD analysis project Ga0209162, IMG submission 187121) | Anoxygenic and chlorotrophic microbial mat microbial communities from Yellowstone National Park, USA - YNP NP MetaG (SPAdes) (version 2) ...
GAAACCCACGAAAGGATTCCTGTAATAGGGCGGGCCTTCAGCCCTTGGATCGTGTAAGGTGACGTGGGGGTTACCGTTCTCGTGGGGCGTTGGCCCACGCTGGTATGGTTCGCGCCGTTGGTCCTGCAGCTTCAGCCCACGCTGGTATGGGGCGCGCCTTTGGCGCTTGGGTCACTGAGAGGACCACAGTTGAGATTGCAAACCAAGGCGCCGTTAAATTTCTGATCGCATGGATGGGGCCCATTGCGTTGGATGCAGGAACTGTGGTGCTGGCGTAAGGGGAGGGCCAACGGCCCGCTCCATACCAGCCTGGGGCAACGCCCCAGGTAAAGCGTGGTCAGCGAGTCAGAATAAGGGCTGAAAGCCCGTGCCATGGTGCTTGGAACCGGAGCATGACGCCACAGCAACAAAACGATCCGTGATCTGCGATTTCCGCAGACATGGTCCAGTATTTATACTCCAAAGGCCGCCCTGTTCTGACCGCACTGCTCGATCCCAGAGAAAGATACTGACAAATTGAGCAAACTCGCAGCCTGAAAATCTTCGCAAAAACGATCGATTTCTCAATATAGTTTTCCAGCCCGGCGGAGCCGCAGCCGAAGGATCGCTGCTCGAAGTTGCGGCGAACGCAACACGGGTGTTGGGAACGCATCGAACTCGAACACTTGGAGACTGCGTCACTTTGCGCTGATCTGCCCCGCCAAATACTGCGAAAGACCCATTTGCGCTATCTGATCGCGCTGCGCCTCCAGCCAATCAATGTGTGCCTCCTCGTCTTCAAGAATCGACTCGAACAACTCGCGCGTGCCGTTGTCGCCGAGCTCGACAGCGGCTCGGATGCTTTCGTTGTACGCTTTGATGGCGTCCAGCTCGGAGGCCATGTCGTTGTCAATCTGCGCCGGCACGTCCTTGCCGATAAACATCTTCTGTAGCTGACTGACATTGGGAGTGCCTTCAAGGAAAAGGATTCGCCCGATGATCTTTTCGGCGTGTTTCATCTCGTCAACGGCGCGTTTCTCTATCGCCGAGTGCAGCCGGTCGTAGCCCCAATTATCGCACATTTCGGAATGCACCATGTACTGGTTGATGGCGGTTAATTCCTCACTCAATCTAGCATTGAGCAGTTCCAGTATTTTCTCGTGTCCTTTCATGTGCCCAAGGATACATTCCGGCAGCCGCTTTGCAACTCCGGAGGCAATCGAGCACCAATCATGGACCATGAACGGCGGACAGAAAACGCACAGGGGCCATGAAGCAGCAGGCGGACCGGCTTCGGTCTGTTGCCAACCAACGCAGCGGTACTTCTGCAACCGGCGCTTCTGCAATCAGCGCACTTGTCACGAGCCGAGCATTAGGCCGCAGCGAGATTTCCGCGTCAGGTGAGCGGGGCGATCTTTGACAGCTTCAACACCGGACGGGCAACCTTGCGTGATTCCTCGATGTCAACTTCGAATTCAGCCACCCAATCGTTGTGGCCGTCAGGATCGATCAACATTTGCTGCACTTTCCATCTCCGAGCGTCTTCAGATGGCAAAACGTACGTGTGCCTGATGTTGCGCGCGTCGGGAGTCAACAACAGTTGCTGGTGCTCCTTGAGATAATCTTCCATAACCTGCTCCAAGCGGTCAGCAGTCCAATCCGAATCCGGCAAGGCGCCTGTCGCTGCTTGCTCAGGACTCGATTCCGGAACATCAGCCAGCAAAGTTGTCGCAGCCGAAAAATCGCGTATCGCCAAACAGCGCAAAAAGCTGAAAATCCGGTTTCGGATCGCAGCAGTGAACGCTTTTGCATCGCGGGTGATGTCTGCTTCTGTTTCTGCTGCGGCTTCGGGTGTAGCTTCGCCTGAAATTGCCGCTCGCTCAGCGGCAACACGGCGCAGGTAATCCGGGTCCCGCATCTGCTCCCATTCCTCCAACAAACTCGAGTCCACCGCGCGGATCATTGTGCCAAAGTACAGTTCCATTTCGCGCACGGGATCGGTTTTGGCGTTTTCGGGAACAGTTTGCTTCAGCACCTTGTAAACGCTGTGAAGATGCCGCAGCAGAATGCCCTCGGCGCGTTCAAGGCCGTAATCGCCGACGTAATCGGCGAAGGACCGGAAATTTTCGTACATCTCGCGTGCGATACTTTTTGGGCGGATGTTTTCCTGGCCAACCCACGGGTGCTTGTCAGCGAACGCGTTGAACGTCGAATAAACGAAGTCACGGTTTGGTTTTGGGTACTCGAGTTCCTCGAGTCTTGCCATTCGCTCTTCATACGGAATGCCTTCGGCTTTCATCGCGGCAACAGCCTGTGCGCGCACACGATCCAACTGTTTCCGAAGAATAATGTCCGGGTCTTCGAGTATGGATTCGACCAGCGTGAGCAGGTCCAAAGGGTAGTTCGGAGATTCCGGTTCCAACAACGGGATTGTCTCGATCAAATACAATGACAACGTCTGGTCCATCGAGAAATCCTCTTGCAGCTCGACGTTGACCCGGAGTTTTCTGGGCCGCTCCCCTGCCCTTTCGCCCTCACCGGGCATGCCGCCGCAATCGGGCGGCGAACATTCGGGTCTTGGCAGAATTTCGATGATTTTTCTGTCCAGCAAGGACCTGAACAACTGCCACGCACGCTTGAAATGCGCTTTTTTCTGGCGGGGTGAATCGTGGCAATCGTGGATCAATTTCTGCATTGCTCGACAGCCGTCGCCATCACGGCTCAGAACATTCAGCAGCATGGCGTGTGTGACCTGGAAGCGCGACGTCAACCGTTCCGGCTCGGACGTGATGAGGCGATGGAACGTCTTGATATCCCAGTTCACAAAATTGTGGTCGGGCGCTTTTCGTTTGACGGCGCGTTTGCCTTCGCGTGCGGCTTTTTCTTCGAGCTTGATGTTTTCGATGACATGTTCGGGTGCTTGGACCACCACCCAGCCCTTGTCGTCGAACCCTTTTCGCCCGGCACGCCCGGCGATCTGATGAAAATCGCGTGCGCTGAGAATGCCGGTCTTTTCACCGTCGTACTTGCACAGGCGCGTGAACAGCACTGTGCGAATCGGCACGTTGACACCAACACCCAGCGTGTCGGTCCCGCAAATGATCTTCAGCAGTCCTTTCTGCGCCAGTTGCTCGATCAATACTCTGTACTTCGGCAGAAGACCTGCATGATGAATTCCGATCCCGTGTTTCGCCCACTTCCGAATCTCCGGTCCGTACGGCGAGTTGAACTTGAACTTCTCGATCTCCTTTGCGATGCGGTTCTTCTCCTCGCGCGTGCAAACATTGAGACTGGTGAAATCCTGCGCGCTCTGGGCTGCGTCGGCCTGGGTGAAATGGACCACATACACAGGCGCTTTACCTTCGGCCACGAGCTTTTCCAGCGCCTGTGCCAGCGGAATCTGTGAATAGTCGAACTCGAGCGGGACGGGGCGGTCAACCGACTTGACCGTAACCGTCGGACGTCCGGTTAGTTTGGTAAGTTCGCGCTCGAAGAATTCCGTCTCGCCAAGCGTGGCTGACATCAAGAGAAACCGTGCTTGCGGAAGCGTCAGCAACGGCACCTGCCATGCCACGCCCCGTTCGCGGTCCGCGTACCAATGGAATTCGTCCAACACGGCATCGTCCACAGGAGCGGTTTCCCCGCGGCGCAAAGCGATGTTTGCGAGAATTTCTGCAGTGCAACAGAGAATCGGTGCATCCCGGTTTACGGTGGCGTCGCCAGTCGATAACCCGATGTTGTCCGGTCCAAACTCGCGGCACAGATCACGCCATTTCTCGTTAACCAGTGCCTTGATGGGACACGTGTAAACGGCACGCCGACCCCGAGCAAGAGCGGCAAACAGCATCGCCATTGCAACCAGCGATTTGCCGGACCCGGTCGGCGTGTTCAATATGACATTCTTTCCCTCGAACACTTCGAGCAACGCTTCCTCTTGTGCTGGATACAATGTCAGCCCCCGGTCTGTCGCGTAGTCAAGGAACCGCTCCAGCAGACTGTCGCTGCTGTCGTCCTCACTGCGCAGGAGCATATCATATAAGGTTGTCGCCATTCCGCCGCCAATGGTACTCGCCCGCACTTGATAATTCTACTGCGATTGAATAAACAGAACGCAGCAAAACACCGGTTTGAAGACTTCCTTGTTTTCAAGGCGCGAATGGATCAAGGCCATGTCTGCCGCAGCGGCCATGGCAGGTTATGACGCATTCGCCAAACCACGGCGCAAAACCGTCCGCACCTACCATCTTTGCCTCGCGCCAAACATCGTCGCCACTGACGAACAGCTTGTCGAAACAGTCGCAGCAGCAGGTATCGACACAATATGGCTCGCCGGGTTTTTCTACGGGCACCGACCGTTCCCGGCCGATCTTCTGAAGCGTGCGATGGCTGTCGTGCAACGCCACGGCATGAAAGCCGAGTTGATAAACGTCCCGCTCGGACATCCCGGCGATTCACTCGGCGCCAAAGACGGCGATTTCCCCCTGACACCCCCGGCCCACTGGTTGCCTGCAGTACGCCCCGACGGGCGCCGGTTCGTCGGCACTTCACTTCATGAGCCGGCCACTGCCGAAAACTGCGAAGCGCTGCGCGCTCTGCGCACTCATGGATTTCGCGTGTGTTTCCTCGACGACGACTTCCGGCTTGCCCGTGGCCCGGGTGAAATAGGCGGCTGCTTCTGCGAACAACATCGCACGCGATTCCTTCAAACCCGCGGCTATCCGCCAAGCCGATGGCAGGAGCTCCTCGATGACATCGCCGCACGCCGGAATACAAGCACTTTGCGGTCATGGGTCGAATTCACTTGCGACGAGTTGTCATCGTCCTTTCGCAAACAGCAACAGGCGTTCGGCGCAGACCTCGGCATAATGGTCATGTATCTCGGCGCTGAAAAAGCAGGAATCCGGCTCGACGATTACCGCTGCGTCCCTTTCCGCGTGGGCGAACTCATGTTCAACGATGAATCATTTGGCTCGCCAAAAGGCAAAACCGACGAATTGTTCAGCGTGCTCTTTCACCGCCGATTCACCGATCCGCAACGCGCATTCAGCGAAACAACAGCATTCCCGGCAGACAAACTCTCCGCACGCAACATCGCAGCCAAACTCGTCATCTCAACCCTGGCGGATGTCCGGCAAACCATGTTCATGAGCGGGGTTACGCCTTTCCCGCGGGCGCACTGGGAAACCCTGGCGCCCGCCATGAAAACTCAGGCAAAATTCCATGAGATTATTGCAGGACACAAGCCCCATGGACCGTTCAAGCACTATTGGGGCCGGCCTGAACGATTGGTCGGAACGGACCGGCCGTTCAGTCTCTGGCTCGCGCTGGGAGTGCCGTTCGAAGTTGTGAAAACCCCGCCGCCCGACGGTTGGACATTCCTGACAGACTTTGACGCCGCTGACCTCTCCCGGCACAACACAACCGCAAACGCTCGCTTCGTTTGCCGCACTTCAGCGGCCAATCGACCTGCTCAAGCATTGGTCGCGGAAGAGTCCCTGTCAGCGCTGTTTGCTTTCAAGCGCACCATCTGCGCCCAGCTCGGCAACACACCCTACATAGCTGAAAACGAGCCCGCCGTGTGCGCATGGTACCCCACAGCCAACGTCGCACTGGTCTGGAACCTGAGTGAAGAACCGCGCGATTTGACCCTTGTACATGTTCCGAACAAACATCCGTTGCGACTTGGCCCCCTCGCAGCAGAAGTCGTCAAGCTATAGCGCAAGCGCACGTCACGGCTCAGCCTGCTCGAAACGCGTAAAAGGATTGCGGCGAATAATCCGGCTTTCAACCCTGATTTTCACTCGCTGGGTCCGCTTCGCCCGGGGCGTTGCACCGGATAACTATATTGAGAAATCGATCATTTCTGCGAAGATTTTCTGGCTGCGAGTTTGTCCAGTTTGTCACCAGAGTGGAGCCTTTGGAGTTAGTATTGGATGATCTGTGCGGAAATCGCAGATCAGCGGGTGGTTCGAGACTCTTGCCTTCGAACTGTTCGTCCGCTGGTCCGACTCGCATCTCCCCCCGTGGGCGACGAAGTCGCCCTTTTCAGCGCGGCGCGACACAGCGGCATTCCTGAAACCAAGGCAACGGTTACGCCTCGAGCGTTTGGTTGCGGCTGCGCCGCGCTGAGCTGGTACGGTGCGGGTCTTTTGCCCATCATGTCACTGCTGGCCAAAGTGCCAACGGCGCGTTGCACGAGCGCGGCCATTCTTGGCCGCGCCCAACCGGAATGGGGACAGGCACGCAGTTCACAGCCACTACAAATTCGGTCGCCGGATTTGCGTTCACGAAACTGGGCTGACATCGGTTGTCGGATCGATGCGCCCGGGGACGGGCGCGCTCCCGACCGCGATTGCTTCTCCAACGCGCTCGGACAACCGCCGCAATCTCTCACCACCCCATCTTTCTGCCCCCCCATTTTTCTGCCTCTCATTTTTCTGCCATTCCTATTTTCATTTCCTTTCGCCTATTTCTGCTATCACCAAAAAATCATTTGTCGGCTCTTTCGGTTAGCCTAAAACAGGAAAAGAACGCGAAAGAACGCGATCGCCATATTCCTGCTTCCTGCGGCTCCGATCCTCACCGCCCGGGGACGGGCGCGCTCCCGACCGCGATTGCTTCTCCAACGCGCTCGGACAACCGCCGCAATCTTTCCCCCACCCCATTTTTCTGCCTCTCATTTTTCTGCCATTCCTATTTTCATTTCCTTTCGCCTATTTCTGCTATCACCAAAAAATCATTTGTCGGCTCTTTCGGTTAGCCGAAAAAAGGAAAAGAAAACGAAAGAACGCGATCGCCATATTCCTGCTCTTTGCGGCTCCGATCTTCACCGCCCGGGGACGGGCGCGCTCCCGACCACGATTGCTTCTCCAATGCGTTGGGACCACCGCGGCGGTCCTTCACCACCCCATTTTTCTGCCACCGATGTTTCTGCCAATGATCTTTCTGCCAATGATCTTTATGCTCTGCTCCGATTGGGTCTGAAACACGGGTTGGCCAAATCCGTTCATCTTTTGACTGGCGCCGTTGCTTACAAACATCAATCTTTTTGCCATGGCTCTGCGCATTGACTTCGATTTGCTTCCGGAGAAGCTGCAACCTGCAATCGAGCGGCTGTTCGAGCTGTCGGCCGAGAAAATATTGAGCCTCGAGAAGGGTTGGAAAGACGCGCACGGTGCGCCTGTGTTCACGGTCAATGGACACTACACAACCCGTGGGTGGACGGATTGGACCGCGGGTTTCAGGCACGGTTCAGCCCTGCTACAGTATGACGCCACGGGTGACAGGCGGTTCCTTGATCTCGGGCTTAACGGCACGTTGCAGGCGATGCCGACGCATATTTCGCACACAGGTGTCCACGACCACGGGTTTAACATTGTGTCAACTTACGGCAACTTGCGACGGTTGATACTCGAAGGACGTGCAGCCCGGGCCGAGCCGGTGTTGCATACATGCGAACTCGCGCTAAGAATCAGCGGCGCTGTCCAGGCTGCGAGGTGGACTAGGCGACCTGACGGTGGGTACATTCACTCGTTCAATGGGCCGCACTCGTTGTTCATTGACACCTTGCGGTCGTTGCGGTCGCTTGCTTTGGCGCATCATCTTGGGCACGTCCTCTTTGGTGAACAGGACCAGCGGATTTCTCTGCTGGACCGTCTCATCGACCATGGGCTGACAACTGCGAAATACAATATCTATTATGGCGAAGGCAGGGATATTTTCGATGTCCCGGGTCGTGTTGCGCATGAAGCGATCTTCAACACAGTCAACGGGCAGTTCCGATGTCCAAATTCACAGCAGGGATACTCGCCATTCTCGACGTGGACACGCGGATTGGCGTGGGCGATTCTTGGGTTTGCCGAGCAACTCGAGTTTTTGCACGCGTGTTGTGGGCGGGGCGATCCGGCTGCGGCAGAAGGTAAAACCGTTGCGGATGTTCTGAGCCGTTTTCTCAGGGCGGCCACGGTTACGGCAGACTATTACATTTCCGTGTGTTGTACTGACGGCATCCCGATGTGGGATACCGGCGCGCCGAACTTGCACAAGTTGGGCGATTACGCGAATCGACCGTCCGACCCGTTCAATGAATGGGAGCCGGTGGACAGTTCAGCCGCAGCGATTGCAGCTCAGGGTTTGCTCAGGCTGGGCAACCATCTCAGGCGTCTCGGTCGCCACAGCCATGCAAGGCGATACAGGCAATCGGCTCTGACAATCGCCAGGACGTTGTTTGGTGAACCCTACCTTGCGACGAAGCGCCGGCATCAGGGTTTGATTCTGCACTCTGTTTACCACAGGCCGAACGGGTGGGACCATGTCGCAAGGGGACAGCGGGTGCCGAACGGCGAAAGCTCGATGTGGGGTGATTACCACGCTCGTGAACTGGCGTTGATCATTCTGCGTGAAGCACGCCGGGAAAGCTATCTTGCGTTTTTCGGTTGTCCCGGTTAAAGGCGCGAGGTGAATCGGTATTGGCCCGAACCAACGCTCAGAACGACGGTACCGTTCTCGTTTCGCAGGTATTTGACGTAATCGGACTGTTTTACCGGTTTGCCGCCTTCCATTACGCTGTCGAAGTCTTTGGCCGGCAGATAAACCGTTGCGGAGGTGTTGGCGGGGATTCTGATCTGCAGTTCGAAGGTATCGCCTTTCAGCCGCCAGTTGCTTTCGATACGTCCACGGATCGAGTCGTAATGCGCGCGCACCCATGAAAACCCTTTTTTGGCAGGATCGAGAACGGGGCGGATTTGAATTGTTTTGAATCCCGGGGCATCGGTATCGATGCCTGCGGCTTTTGTGTAGAGCCATTCGCCGACGCAACCCAACCAGTAATGATTAAACGAGTTCATGCCGGGGTCTTGGAATCCTTTGTCGGGGCGCCAGCCGTCCCAGCGTTCCCACATGGTTGTTGATCCCCATATGACCTGTTGGAGCCATGACGGGTAGGTTTTGTTGAGGACCATGCGGTAGGCAAGGTCGGCGTGGCCGGCCTTTTCGAGAGCGAACAAGACGAACGGCGTGCCCAAAAACCCTGTCGCGAGGTGCCAGTCCTGGGCCTCGACGGTTTTGACGAACTGCTGCGCGACCTTTTCTTTCATGGTGCTGGGGACGAGGTCCAGGCCGAATGCGAGGGCGTAGAAGGTCTGGCCTGTTTCGTTTTTGGCGTCGAGGATTCGGCCATCGTCTTTGATGAATTTTTCAGCGAAGGTTGACTTGATATTGGCAGCGAGCTGTTGGAAACGCTTCGAATCTTCGCCATTGCCAATTGCGGCGGCGATTTCAGCGAGCAACCGGGTCGAGTAATAATAGTAAGCTGTGCCGATTACTTCTGAGTGCTGTGGTCCCGCAAGGCGAAGCCAGTCGCCGTACGCACCGGTGCCGCGGACGAAGTTTGTGCTGGTTTTGGCGAGGAAGTCGGCGTGGCGGAGGAGGGCTTGGTAATGTTTCTGGAGGACATGAGTATCGCCGTACATTCTCCACATTTGCCAATTGCAGACGGGGCCGGCATCGGACCAGCCGGTGTTGCCATGGCTGACGATGTTGATGTGGGGCGCCACATCGCCGAAGGCGCCGTCGGCGCGCTGTGAATCCTGGCAAAGGTCCACGAGCCACTTGGTGAAGAAGGCCGGTGCGTCGAGGTTAAGGCAGGCTGTTTTCATGAACACCTGTGCATCGCCTGTCCAACCAGCGCGCTCGTCGCGCTGCGGGCAGTCGGTGGGGACATCGAGGAAATTGCCTTTTTGGCCCCAGACGGTGTTCAAGACCAGTTTATTGACGAGCGGTTCTGAACATTCGAACGACGAAACCCGAGGCAGATCGGAGTGAACGACAATGCCTGCGACATCGCCCAGATCAGGTTTGTAATCAAGGCCTGTTACTTCGACGTATTGGAAACCGTGGAAGGTGAAGTACGGTTCATAATCGCGTTTTGGTCCGCCAGCGAGGTAGTAGGTGTCGGTGGCTTTGGCGGCTCTGAGGTTGGTGGTGTAAATGGTGCCGTCGGGATTGAGCATCTCGGCATGTCTTACGACAACTTTTTGGCCGGGCTGACCTTTTGCTTTGAGTCGGACCCAGCCGACCATGTTTTGGCCGAGGTCGAAGACATAAACGCCGGGTTTGGGTTCGGTGATTTTTCTTGGTTTGATTTCCTGGATTCTGCGGATAGGTTGGCCGGGGTGTGCTTCCAGGTTTGCGCGGACGGATTGGTCCACAGTGGCGTTTGCCCAATTTGCG
>Ga0209162_1004608_pt1 | contig 10202 bp, 9 predicted proteins | sample YNPNPMetaG_FD_187121 | JGI IMG/M metagenome (GOLD analysis project Ga0209162, IMG submission 187121) | Anoxygenic and chlorotrophic microbial mat microbial communities from Yellowstone National Park, USA - YNP NP MetaG (SPAdes) (version 2) ...
GGTCCTGCGGCTGGTCCTCCTGGGCAACTACCTCTGGCAGATCGGGGTGGAGGGGGCCAAGTGGCTCCTGGGCCATAAGCGACCCCTGCGGGCGGAGCGCATTGCGGCGTACCGGCAGGTGGTGCAGTCTCTTGTCGGATGCAGATGAATCGCCAAATATATCTTTGTGGGTAATTACCTACCACGAAGGGCACAAAGTACTCACAAAGGACACAAAGGGATAAAATATCATCCTTCGTGCCCTTTGTACGGCCTTCGTGTCCTTCGTGGTTTTTATGAAACGGTTCTTGGGTAGGTAGTCACCTTTGTGGTCTTTGTGTCTCCGTGTGAGTTCATGAAGCCATGCGCATCGGACTGGTGACCGGCGAATTTCCCCCTGACCAGGGCGGCGTGGGGGATTTCACCCGGCATCTGGCGGAGGCCCTGGCGGCCCTGGGCCACGATGTCCATGTCGTCACCGGCCCCCTCCGCTCGGATGCGACCGGCGCCCTGCGCCCTGCGCCCTGCGACCCGCGCCCTGCGACCTGTACCGTGCATCGCGCCGTCCCTTCCTGGGGCTGGGGCGGCTGGCGGGAGGTGCTCCGCATCGCCCGGCAGGAGCGTCTGGACGTCCTGAACCTCCAGTACCAGGCCGCCGCCTACGGGATGCATCCGGCCGTCCACTTCCTCCCCCGCCGTTCCGTGCGCCCGCCCGTGGTGGTGACCTTCCACGACCTGCGGGTGCCGTACCTCTTCCCCAAGGCCGGCCCCCTGCGCTGGCAGGTCGTCCGGATGCTGGCCCGCCGCGCTGAGGGCGTGATCGTCACCAACCACGAGGACTACCTGCGGCTGGAGCGGGAGATTCCCCGGGAGCGTCTGGCCCTCATCCCCATCGGGAGCAACATCCCACCGGTGCCGCCCCCGAACTACGACCGGGACGCCGAACGGGCCCGCTGGGGCGTGGGCCCCGATGACCTGCTCCTGGGCTACTTCGGTTTCCTCAACGAGAGCAAGGGCGGGGAGGAACTGATCCGGGCCCTGGCCCGGCTGGTCGCGGACGGCGTTCCGGCCCACCTGCTGATGGTCGGTGGGCGGGTAGGGACTTCCGACCCCACCAACCGGGCCTACGCGGCCCGGATAGACGGCCTCATTGCCGAACTGGGGCTGGCGGAGCGGGTCCACTGGACCGGCTACACCGACCCCCAGGCGGTCTCGGCGGGCCTGCTGGCGACCGACGTCTGCGTCCTGCCTTATCGGGACGGCGTCTCTTTCCGGCGGGGGACGCTGCACGCCTGCCTGGCCCACGGGCGGGCCATCGTCACCACCCGGCCGGCCCTGCCGCTGCCGGAGGTGCGGGACGGGGAGAACATGCTGCTGGTGCCGCCGCGCGATGCGGGCGCGCTGGCGGAGGCGGTCCGGCGGGTGTACCGTGACCCGGTGCTGCGGGCCCGCCTGGAGGCCGGCGCGCGGGCTCTCTCCGCCGACTTCTCCTGGGACCGCATCGCCCGCCAGACGGCGGCGTTCCTGGACTGTGTTGTTGGACACGGATGAGTACAGGGTAAAACAGATTTTTATAAACCACGAAGGATTTGTCTAAATGGGAGTGAGGACCCTTCTCTCGCGTAGAACCACTAATTGGGAAAGACTGAGCCTTTCTCTATTCCTGTGCGGCTTTCTTGTATTGGGAACGCATTACGCGTTGACCAATCCGCTTTGCAAACCGGATGAGGGCTTTCATTACGCCTACGCCATCCATCTCTGGTCAGGCCACGGACTGCCCATCATCCGGATTTCCCCTGAACGGCCCGGCTTCACGGCCGTTGAAATGGAAGGACATCAGCCCCCTCTATTTTACGCCGCTGTTGCAGCGGTCGCTCGTTTGTTTCACCTTCAAGATAAGATACCCGTTGCAGTAAATCCCTATCTTTTGGGAACTTTGGAGGGAAACCGAAGCCCCTGGACTCCGGTGTACTCCGCCTTCTCAGATACCCCTATTTTCTTCACCGGACGCCTGATTGCCTTGTCGTGTGGCGTTCTTGCCCTGCTCTTCGGGTATCTTTTTTGCCGTCTCTTCCTCCCCTGGCCTCTTGCTCTCCTGTCCGTAGCCTTCATGGGCTTCAATCCCCAATTCATCTTTATCGCCACTTCCTTCAGCAACGATATGCCGGTGACCGCCGCTGTCCAGGCCGGACTCTGGGCACTGGGTAAGGCGTTCCGGAGAGGAATCGGTCCATGGGAAGGACTGAGAGCCGGGTTCACCATTGCGGTAGCCACTCTGGTGAAACTCACTGGTTTGGGATTGCTTTTGCCGTTCATCCTCATTGCCTTCTGGCAAGCCTGGAAACAGAAAAGCGGGAAATCGCTCATCTGGGCTGCTGCTGGAAGCCTCCTCATCGGGATCATAGATGGCTGGTGGTTCTGGCGCAATTGGACGCTCTACAGGCATCCTTTCGCGACCAACCTGCTCCCCGTATTTTTGGGCCTTCGGACCATTCCCTGGACGGCAGAAGATTTCAAGAACTTCCTCGTCTTCCTGTGGAAGAGCTACTGGCTGGATTTTAGCCCTGGTGGCATCTTGTTTGCTGACCCCTGGTTCTATACAGTGACAGGCATGATCTGCGTCCTGGCTGTGATGGGGCTTGCTTTTGCCGTTACCCGTGACCGGTCGCTGCGTCCTTTCTTCCTGCTGGTCTGGGGGTGGTTTGCCCTTGTCCTGGGCTCCCTGTTCCAATTGACCAGTAAAACGGCAATTCTAATGGGTGGTGGCCGTCTGCTCCTTCCAGCCGCTATTGCCGTAGGTGCAACTCTGGCTGTCGGCCTGACCAGACTATGCCGCCATCTCATTTTGCCCGCTGGACTGGCGATCCTCCTCGGCATCTTCGCCGCTATTGCTCCTGCTCGCTACCTTTACCCTGCCTTTCCCCGACCTCTTCTTGTGAAGAATCTGGAGTCTCCTCCTGCCTATCCGCTGGATGCGCACTTTGGAAACCGCCAATTTGAGTTGATCGGTTACGACCTGGAACAGACCGAACTATCCGGGCAGCGCGCTGTACGAATCACGTATTACTGGCGAGCCCTGGAGAAAACCGACCGTAACTTCAGTGTTTTTATTCACCTGGAGACTCAGGAAGGGGGACAGCCCGCCATCCTGACTCAGACGGACACCTATACGGGATATGGCATCTGGCCGACCTCAGCCTGGAGGCCGGACTGGATTTTTGTGGACCATCTTGCTCTCCCCCTACCTCCCCCCGGTCAGGCTTTTTCGGGCACCTTGCTGACGGGTCTCTACTTCCTGCCGACCATGGAACGGTTGCCTGCTTACGATCGGGCAGGCCAGAGGTTCCCCGCCGATGCAGTGCCACTGGCCTGTATATGGACCGATGAGGGGGGTGTTCTCCATCTCGCTGCCCCTACAGGCCCGGGCGCTCCGGCCATCGCGGATTCCCCGTGCGATGGATCCAACCACCAATAAGAGAGGGTGACAGTATGGCGGGTCGGACCTTCCTTAACTGCAAGGTCATCCTTCTGCTTTTCTATCTCTCCTTTGCCCTTCTGCACAGCACGGTGAATCCCCTCTTTGAGTCCTCTGACGAAATGCGGCACATCGGCATGGCCGTCCGCCTGGCACGGGGCGAGGGGCTGCCGGTTCAGCACCCCGGCGAAGAGACTCCCTGGCGACAGGAAGGAAGCCAGCCGCCCCTTTATTATGCTCTTCTGGCAGGACTTACCCGTCTGTTGGGCCTCTCGCTGAGCGATTTTGAGGCCATCTATTTCCCCAACCCCCACGCCTGTCTCGGAGATGCCTCCTGTATCGCAGCCCGCAACCAGGTTCTTCACTCCCCTCAGGAACGTTTTCCCTGGCGCGGCGCCGTCCTCACCCTCCACCTCTGGCGGCTGGTCTCGGTGGCTCTGGGCCTCCTGACGGTCCTGGCGACGGTGAACACTGTGCACTTGCTCTTCCCCGACCGCCCCGGCTGGGCCCTGGGGAGCGGCCTGCTGGTCGCCGTCAACCCGATGTTCCTCTTCATCACCGCGTCGGTGAATAACGACAATCTGGTCAACGCGGCCACCGCGACGGGGCTCTGGCTGCTGGCCCTCCGGTTCCGTCGCCAGGGCGACCGCAAGGGTCGCCCCTACTGGCCGCAAGCCGTTCTCCTGGGATTCACGCTGGGAGCGGCCGCGCTGGCCAAACTGAGCGGCCTCACCCTCTGGCCTGTGGCCCTGGCCCTCCTCCTGGGCCTGGCCTGGCGGGAGCGCCAGTGGCGGCGCGGGCTTCTGGAGACGGCCCTCGTCTTCGCCGTCGCCCTGGCCCTCTGCGGATGGTGGTTCTGGCGCAACTGGGTCCTCTACCGCGACCCCTTCGGCCTTTCCGTCATGCTGGACATCGTCGGGCGGCGTTCCGCCACCCTCGCCGACCTCCTGCGGGAGTTCCAGGGCTTCCGCTGGGCCTTCTGGGGCGTCTTCGGCTGGATGAACGTCCTGATGCCGGTGTGGGCCTACCGCGCCCTGGACGTCTGGACCGCGCTGGCGGCCCTGGGGCTTCTGAGCCGGGCAGGTTGGAGGCTGGCCCGCGCGCTGCGTACTCGCACCTGGGGGGAAGAATGGGCCATTGGGCTGGGTCTCCTGGGGTACGTCGCCGTCCTTTTCGTGGCGTTCCTGCGCTGGACGGCCCAGACCCCGGCCTCGCAGGGACGGCTGATGTTCCCGGCCATCGGCCCCATTTCTCTGGGCCTGTGGGTTGGTTGGGAGCAGATCGTGCGAGGCATGGTCCGCTCCCGTAGCGCAGGATTCATCCTGCACATCCTGCCCTCAGTCTTCCTGTCCCTGCTGGCCCTGCTGGCACCCGTCCGCTGGATCGCTCCCGCCTACCGTCCCCCTGACCTTCCCGTCCCGGCAGAAATCCCCAATCCTCTGGAGGCAACCTTTGGCGACGAGTTCCGCCTGCTGGGGTACGATCTCCACCCGTCGTCGCTGGAACCGGGGGATACGGTGGACCTGACCCTATACCTGGAAGTTCTGCGGCCCCCGACGCGGGACTGGAGCCTTTTCGTCCATCTGGTGGACGACCTGGACATCATTCTGGCCCAGGACGACCGCTACCCCCGCCAGGGGCTGGTCCGGGCGACCCAACTGCGGGCGGGAGAGCGTTGGGCGGAAGTTTTCCGCCTGCGGGTGCCCGAAACCGCCGTGGCCCCGGCGCGCCTCTCCCTGAAAATGGGCTTCTACGACCTGCGCACATGGGAGCGGATGCCCGTGGCGGGGCAGGCGGACAGCCTGCGCTACGTTTCTTTCGGGGAACTGGCACTCCGGCCCCGCCCCGGCCCGTATCCCAACCCCGTCTCCTACCGCTTCGGCGACCGGATAGAACTGGTGGGGTACGAGATGGCCCCCCGGCGGGTACGCCCCGGTGAGGCCGTCGTGTTGACCCTGTACTGGCGATCTCTGGGGCCAACGGAGCACGATTACACGGTCTTCACCCACATCCTGGAGCCGCCGCAGACCATCTGGGGGCAGGAGGACCGTCCGCCGACTCCCCCCACATCCCAGTGGCGGGCCGGAGAGGTGTACCGGGAGACCTACACCCTGCGGGTGAAACCGGAGACGCCGCCGGGCTTCTACGAGGTGGAAATCGGCCTCTACCGCACGGGCGAACGCCTCCGTCTACCGGACGGCCGCGACTTCCTGCTCCTGAGCCGGATTCGCGTTCAGTAAGAGGGGCGCCCAAAGAAAAGGGGTTGGAGCAAAGGCAAAGCCTTCGCTCCAACCCCTTTTTCATCACTTGCGCGCCTCCGGGGGTGCTGGTCAGCCTACGGCGTGGGGGTGGGCATCTCCACCAGAGCCAGCGCGTCTGCGGGGCACTCCTTCACACACTGCCCGCAGGCCACGCACTTGAACGGCTCCAGCAGGTCCGGATGGTAGAACATCGCCAGGTACGGGCAGAAGCCGACGCAGGAGAGGCACCCCACACAGAGTTGCTTGCGCAACCGGACAATGCCCTGCTTGTCCCGATACAGGGCCTGGGTCGGGCAGACGGCGATGCATTCGCCGCACTGGACACAGAACGTGGCCTGCAGGGGACCCGAACCCTCGTCCCGAATCACGATGCTGGATTTCGCCGCGTCGGGGGTCTTGAACCAGGTCTCCGCGCAGACCTCCTCACAGATATGGCAGCCAACGCAGAGTTCGGCATTATAGGAGAGGACTTTCATGGCTGTTCTCCTCGCGCAGATGGGAGTGTTCCGGTGCAACTGTATATTACCAGAAAATGTCCCAACAGGCAACTGGTCGCAAAATTGGCACCAAAAACCCTTGACGAAAGCCTTCTTTTCTGTTATAATATGTGCAAACCCAGCACAAAAGGCGGTTGAACGATTCAGTACCAGGCACTTTCCCGATGGATTCAGCGAACCTTTTCTCCTGAGACCGACAGGGCCTGAGGAAGTGCCTGGTACTTTTGTGTTTCTATGGTTCAGATAGACCTTTCCCCGCTCATCGGGGCGCGTCCGGGCGAGCGCCTCTCCTTCACTCTGGATGAAGGCCCTCAGCACCTGGATGACATCTCGGTGGCCTTCCTCCGGGGCCCCATTCAGTTCACTCGCGTCCAGGGCGGCATTCTGGTGGAAGCCCGGGTAGAAACCCGCGTGGAGATAGAGTGTGTCCGCTGCCTGGAACCATTTCCGTACGACACCGTCCTGGAAGTAGAGGAGACCATCGGATTGGGACGACCGCGCCCCGGAATCACGTATACCCTCACCGAGGAGGGGTGGTTTGACCCCCTGCCCCTGCTGCGGGAGCAAATCTGGGTCAATCTCCCGATGAAGCCGCTGTGCCGCCCGGACTGCAAGGGCATCTGCCCGGAGTGCGGAGCAAATCTGAACCTGGAACCCTGCCGCTGTGCGGAGGAGAGAGTAGACCCCCGACTGGCTCCCCTGGCTCAGTTTCTTAAGAAGTAGGGATTAAGGAGTAGGGAGTATGGATATATTGGAAGAACTGCTGGAAAAAGCGGAAGCCCAGGGGTACCTGACGACCAGTGATATTCTGGACCTGTTGCCCGAGGCCGAATGCTCCCCCGAACAACTGGATGAAATCATCGCGCTGTTGAGCGAAGCGGGCATTGAGGTATATGATGAATTGCCCGCTCCAGAGACGGAAGACCTGGCCGAACTGACCGAGGTAGACCTGGATGACCTGAGTGGGATTGCGGCGGACGACGCGGTGGGTCTTTACCTTCGGGAAATGGCCCGGGTACCGTTGCTCTCACTGGAGGAGGAGACCCATCTGGCCCACATCATTGAAGTCGGGCGCGAGGCGGAACGGGTGCTGGCGAACAACGGGACCGACCCGGTGGAGCGGGCCCGACTGGAAGCGCTGGTGGAGGAGGCCCGGGCGGCGCGGGAACACCTGATCAAGGCCAACACTCGCCTGGTGGTCAGCATCGCCAAGAAGTACATTGGTCGTGGGGTTCCTTTTCTGGACCTGATCCAGGAAGGGAATCTTGGCCTGATGAAGGCCGTGGAGAAGTTTGACTACCGGCGGGGTTACCGGTTCAGCACCTACGCGACCTGGTGGATCCGTCAGACCATCAGCCGGGCCGTGGCCGACCAGAGCCGCACCATCCGCGTCCCCGTCCACATGTCCGACCGCATCCGTCGGCTCTACAAGACGGCCCAGCAACTGGAGCAGGAGTACGGGCGCCCGCCGACCCCCGAGGAGATTGCCGCCGAACTGGACATGGAACCGCGCAAAGTGCAGTGGATGATGCGGGTCTCATGGCGGCCGATCAGCCTGGAGCACCCGGTGGGGGAGGAGGAGGATAACGAATTGGGGGCGTTCATTGAGGACGATTCCACGCCCACTCCCCCCCAGAGCGCGTACCAGAAGATGCTGGCGGAGAAAATTGAGGAAGTGCTTTCCACCCTCAGCCCCCGGGAAGCGCGCATCCTGCGCCTCCGTTTTGGACTGAGCGGTAACCGCAGCCACACGCTGGAGGAAGTGGGGCAGAAGTTTGGCCTGACCCGGGAGCGAATCCGTCAGATTGAGGGCAAAGCCCTCCGCCGATTGCGTCACCCCCGCCGCAGCCGACAACTGCGGCAGTATCTGTGAGAAGATGACGGTCGCCATCGGGCGACCGTCATCTTATTCCCACCGGAACGTCCGCGCCGCGACGGCGCCTCCCACCAGCAGACACCCCACCAGCACCAAGACCTCTTTCCAGTGCTGGCTCCACGAGTCGCCGAACCACAGCCCCCTCATCAGCGTCACCACGTGGGTCAGCGGGATGTACTGGCTGACCGCCCGTACCTTCGCCGGTAACACCTCAAGCGGCATACTTGCCCCGGAGAGGAACATCATCGGGAACGCCAGCACCATCCCCACGGTCTGCGCGATGCGGGCGGTGGGAGCCAGACCGGCGATCAGATACCCCAGCGCGAAAAAGGCCGTCGTCCCCAGCAGGAAGCCCGCCAGCACGCTCAGGACGTTCCCCTCAAACCGGACGTGGAAGACGACCCTGCCGGTCAGGATCAGCAGCAGGACGCCGATGACCGTCATCAGAAGATAAGAGGCGATGTCGCTGAGGATGTAGGCCAGGGGATGGAGGGGGGTGGCCCGGAAGCGCCGCAGGACGCCGCTCTCCCGCGCCGCCGCTGCGCCGATGGGCAGACCAATGAGCCCCACCGTGACAACGATGAGCCCGATGTAAGAGGGCACCGCGACATCCATCGTCCCCCGACCGCCGAAGAGAGGGGTGGGCTTGTTGCCGTAGATGGCGCCGAAGAGCAGGAGCATCATTGGCGCGTAGAAGATGGTAAAGAAGGTAGCGATGGGCTCCCGCAGGTAGAGTTTGGCCTGGACCAGAAGCAGTTTCAACAAACCGCGCATGCTTGCCTCCTTTTGAATTTTCAAGTATAATAATATCAGGAGCGAATCCAATGGCGAGAGAGAGTGTCATCCAGGAGTTAATTCAGAGAGCCAATGCGGTTCTGCCCGTCTCCGGCGAGGACCTGCTTCTTAGAGGAATCACCGCTGAAGCGGTAGAGCGGATTTTCGCTCTGAAGCGGGCAGCGGCCCATCTACAGGCCAAATATGGCTCTCTGGAAGCGCTGGAGCAGCGCATCCGTGAAGAGGGCGTTTCTCCGGATGACCACACGCTCTACACCGACCTCCTGGAATGGCGGGCTATTCGCCATGAGTTAGAGGAATTACTTCGTTTCCTGGAATCCGTTTGATGGTCTGGTACCGCCCGGTTCTCTTTTTGTTGCGCGAAAGCGCTCTCTTCACCGAAGTGCGCCTGGTCGGTGCGAAAGTCCGGGCGTTCGTCAGCGAGACCGTCTTTCTGGACATCCACTACGATCCCTCAACAGGGAGTTATTCCTACGCTCTGATTGACCTCTCCGCCCCCTATCCTGGCGATAAGCGTGTTCTGGGCTGGGATGATTACCCCCACGAAGGGATAGAATCTATTCGTCAACTTCGGAGTTACCCCCATCACTTCCAGAGGAGAGACGAGCAGGGTCGGTGGATATTTGAAGAATCGGCGATGCGGGGTGATGTAGAACGGGACATAGAACAGGTCCTGGAAGTGCTTCGGGCTTTTCTTGGGCTGTGGGTAATTACCTACCCGCTGTCATTGCGAGGCGGCCGTAGCCGCCGAAGCAATCTCCCTCCTGGCCTGGAGATTGCTTCGCCGCCTTTAGCGGCTCGCAATGACACAGGTGGGTAGGTATTTACGGCTGTGAACCTTTACTCCCGCATCTCTCGCCCTGTCAGCGCCAGAAAGACGTCTTCCAGCGTTGGCTGTTCGGTGCGCAGGTCGCGGAAGCGCACGCCCATCCCCTCCAGCGCGCTGACGACTCCGCCGACCAGCCCCTCCCCCCGCCCGTAGACGACCGTCCGCTCCCCGACGCGCTCCAAACGGGTCACGCCGGGCACTCCCCGGAGAGGAGTATCGTCCCACTGCCCGTCAACGGTGAAGACCACCCGCTGCTCCGCCCCCAGGGAGCGGATGAGGTTCTCCGGCGTGTCCAGGGCAACGATTTTCCCGTGGTCTATGATGGCCACCCGGTCGCAGAGCCGCTCCGCTTCCTCCATGAAGTGGGTAGTCAGGAAGACGGTCTTCCCCCGTTCCCGGATGCCCCGGACCAGGTCCCACATCGCCCGGCGGGCCTGCGGGTCCAGGCCGGTGGTGAGTTCGTCCAGAAAGACCAGTTCCGGGTCGTTGA
>Ga0209162_1004609_pt1 | contig 10199 bp, 9 predicted proteins | sample YNPNPMetaG_FD_187121 | JGI IMG/M metagenome (GOLD analysis project Ga0209162, IMG submission 187121) | Anoxygenic and chlorotrophic microbial mat microbial communities from Yellowstone National Park, USA - YNP NP MetaG (SPAdes) (version 2) ...
CCCGCCGACAGCCGTGTAACTGCGCGTGCCACTCCAGCCGGTTTCCTGGGCAATGAGCTTCTTGTTCGCGGGATTCTCATCTGTGCTCAGGTACAATACTGCCCCGTCGTCGGCTGCGATATAGAACACGTAATCGCCAGTCGATGGCGGGTAAAAATAACCTACGATCTGGCCGCCGTAGTTATCCCAAACGTTCGGGGCCGGAACGCTGATGTCACCGGTTGCGTTGAACTCGAAGTACGGTTCGTACTCCACCAGGTCAGGTGAATCCGGGAACTTCGGATTGGAAGTAAGGTCTGCGACGGTGGTGCCGCCGCCGATGTTCAGAAACGCTTTGGTGGTGATAACGCCTTGCGGAGCAGCCGGAGGCCCGGCTGCCCAACTCAGCAACGCACCTGATCCAAAAGCGACCGCAAGGGCCGCAAGCAGTGGGATTGTTTTAGTTTGCATGAGCTAGCTCGGTTGGTTGTGTCCCGCACGCGGAGATACATGACACCGTCGCGAGAGGTTGCCACACCACACACCTCTCGCGGAACCTGCATCGACTCAGGGCACGCACTCACTGCGGAACGGTTTGAACTAACGATTGCCCTTTTACTGCTCCCGTCAAGAAACAGTCAAGCTTTTTTTTTAATCCGTGCGAATTTCAGTTCAGAGTTGTCGGCAGCGCGCACATTCCTGTCTGCGGTCCGTGGCCTGCGGTCCATGGTGAGCAGCCTTCCGTCGGCATGTTTTTCGACGTTCGGTTGCGGCTCTGCCGCGCTGAACAGGGCGACTTCGCAGCCCACGGGAGGAGATGAGATGAGATTGGAATCAATGGCCGAACAGCTTGAAGACAAAAGTCTCGAACGATCCGCTAATCCACGATTTCTGCGCAGACTTTCGGAAACAGTCCTTCAAGAGCCGAACAGATGAAAATCAAGTCGGTTTTGCTCAAGTTCATGATGGTATCTACTTGTGGTGCATTACTATCAGGCTGCGAGTGGTTGTGCGCCGGCAAAAATGCGGCACCGCAACGGCATCAATCGGGATAGCCGTTCGGATGTTTTTGATGCCACGCCCATGCAGAGGCAACGATGTCTTCGATCGACGGATAGACGGGTTTCCAGCCGAGTTCGCGAGCGGCTTTTTCCGCCGACGCAACCAGTCTCGGAGGATCGCCCGGGCGGCGTGGTCGCTCGACTGCGGGAATTCTACGTCCAGTGACAACTTCGCAGGCATGAATGACCTGTCGCACTGAGTAACCTCCGCCGTTGCCGAGATTGTAGAAACCGTTGATCCCGGGGGCAAGGGCAAGGATATGCGCTGCTACGAGATCGGTTACGTGGATGAAATCGCGGATACACGTGCCGTCCGGTGTTGGGTAGTCTGTCCCAAATATTTCGCATGCAGCCTCTTTTCCGGCAGCAACGGATAGAACACGCGGGATGAGATGGGTTTCTGTTTTGTGATGCTCGCCGAAGCGGTCGGTGGCGCCTGCAACGTTGAAGTACCTGAATGCAACGAATTCAAGACCGTGAATTGTATGGTACCAGTGCAAAATCCGTTCGAACATGAGCTTCGACTCACCGTAGGGGTTGATCGGGCGCTGCGGCAGGTCTTCAGTGATTGGGATTCTGTCCGGCACGCCGTAAGTCGCGCAGGTGGAGCTGAACACGAATTTCTTGACTTTGGCTTCCAGCGCGGCATCCAGGAGATTGAGCGCCGCCCCGACATTGTTGCGGAAATACTTGCCGGGGTTTTGCATTGATTCGCCGACGAGCGCGTTTGCGGCGAAGTGGATGACCGCATCCGGGGTCAGTTCGGCCAATGCACGCCGTGTCTCTTCCCGATCGCTCAAACACATCTGAAGAAATCGGGCGCGCGGGTCAACCGCCGACCTGTGCCCTTCACTGAGGTTGTCAAGCACGGTCACCGAGTAGCCGGAGTCGAGCAGTTGTTCAGCGCAAATCGAACCAATATATCCAGCGCCGCCTGTTACCAATACGTGCATGGGCGAAGGTTATGGAGTCTGAAACTGTGAGCAAGCGTGAAAATACAGTACCACGCAACCGCAATCGAATCATCATGGTCCGCATGCAATTTGCACAGGAGCGCAAAGTGCAAACTCGACACGAACAACGTGCCACACCAACAATGTTTCGACTTTGACGCCAATCTCGAGTAAACGAGATGGAGATGCGGACGTGAGCCCACGAAACAAGAATCTGGATCAGGAGTGCGCATGAAAAAACCGTCTCTCTGCAGCTTGATACTTCTGCTTTTTGCGTTATTGGCGATTGCACCAGCGGCTGATCTGCACGCGGCAGATGACATGTCCGGCACAAACCTCTTGCTCAACCCCGGATTCGTCCGAGGCGAAGCAGGACTTGAAGGTTGGAAACTCGTGGGCTGCCAGGGGAAAAAACATGATTCGGCTTTAGATGGAAACCCTGCGGTAAGTGTTGTTGGCAACGGAAGCGACCACGGGTTTTGGCGTACCGACGACCTCGGCCTCGAACCTGGGGGGCTGTACGAGCTTGTTTTTCAGGCGCGACAATCCCCGGACAGCAGCGGCGGGTGCGCAGTGGCAGGACCGTCAAGGGTTAACAGGGATTTCGGGATTGGAACCGACTGGGGACGGCACGGCTTCGTATTCGTGGTGCCGCATGACTCCGGCGCAGATTACGTTCGGCTGGGCCAATGGCAGGCAAAAGGCGAGCTGTTCTTCGCAATGCCGCTTTTGCGACGGGTAATGCCATCACATGTTGTTATGCCACCCGGCGTCGAGCTCGGCGAAGGCGAGTGGATCGCCGAAAACCGTTATCACTTTGCCCCGGATTACAACTGGCGCGGAGCGAATTATCACCGACCGTTGTTAAAGAACGGTGCGGGATTCAACTCGAATCGATGGATTTTCGCCCCCGGTGCTGAAGTGATTTATAATCACCGGGTTGACGGTTTCCGACAACTGAACGGCAGATTGAGCCTGCAGATCAACCATTACGTGGAAGGCGTCTTGCGCGTTGACGCGAGCGTCGATGGATCGAACTGGGTGAAAGTTGCAGAGTTTGACGGCCAGCGGCGTGGCGGGACAGTTGATCTGCCAAGGGAACTGTTTCCGGCGCACAAGGTGTTTGTGCGACTTGCTCAGAAAGGAGAGGGCGCAGGATTCCAGGTGAACGTTTACGACTACGAAGCCGCGCTCGAGGGGAAAGCGCCCGAAGGCGAAGGTTCCACAATATTCGTTGCGACGACCAAGTGCCTGGAAGGGCTGGCAGTGGGAGCGCTTCCACGCTCGGTGCGCCGCCTTCATACGATTCAGATGTGTTTGACAAATCTGACGGGCAAAGCACTTAGGATCGGCGACGCCACATGGCGCACGGAACGGGAAGCAACCCTCACCAGGAAGCCGACAAAGGGAGGAGCGCGCCAAAAGGGAGTTTTCCCGTTTCGCCACAAACTTGCGCCCGGCAAAGACTCGGTGTTCTGGTTCGATCTCGAACTTGACGGCGGGGTCGAGAATGCAGTGTCTCTGGCGTTGCACGATGCTAACGGACGTACAATTTGGTCCGGCGAAAGCACCATCCGGGCGGGAATGTTGGACGACGCAAGCTACGGATACTGGTTGACAGAGAAAGATGGATTGCGTGTTTGGTGGTGCGAGAGCGGTTGGAAGGTCGGACGCAACAGACCGGCTCCGTCCCGAACTGTCAATGGTCGAACAATGCCGCCGGTGCGCATCGCCGCAGCGCGCGGCGAGTACGAAGCTGCGCAAGTTGTCCTGCAACCTTCACGGGATTTGGAGTTGATGCATGTTGAAGTCGGCCCGTGGCGCGCGCCCCGGAAGGCAAACAGTCTGCCCACGGTACGGATCGAAGAAGTGGCTTACGTTCATGTGACCCATCCGACCGACGACACATGCGTGCGGGGCTGGTATCCTGATCCGCTGCCGCCTTTGAAAATGCCACTGTCGCTCAAACCTGACGTCAACCAACCTTTGTGGTTGACCTTTTGGGTGCCAAGGGAAGCGGTCGCGGGCGACTACAAGTCATCGATCAAGCTGCACACGACGGCTGGCAACCTGGAAATCCCTCTGGTGCTTCATGTTTATGACTTCGAGCTGCCCTGTGAAACGCATCTGCGAAGCGCCCTCGGCCTTGGCACGGGTGCAATTAACGCCTATCACAAACTCGTTAATGAGGCCGACAAGCTGGCCGTCTTCGAGAAGTATCTTCAGAACTTCGCGGAACATCGCATTAGTCCGTACTCATTTTACGATTATGCACCGATTGATGTACGGTTTGTCGGAGAAGGCACAAACGCCCGGGCTGTGGTTGATTTCTCGAAGTTCGACCACGCCGCCGAGCGCTGGCTTGGCAAAGGAGGATTCAACAGTTTTGTCCTTCCGTTGCATGGAATGGGCGGCGGCACATTCCATTCACGCCATCTCGGAAACATCGCGGGATATCAAGAAGGCACACCCGAGCATGCGCGGTTGTTCAAAGATTATCTGGGGCAAATCGAAACGCACCTGAAACAACGCGGCTGGATTGACAGGGCGTTCACATACTGGTTCGACGAACCCGATCCGAAAGACTACGAGTTTGTTGTGGCCGGGATGAAAAGACTGAAAGACGCTGCCCCGGGAATAAAGAGAATGCTAACCGAACAACCCGAGAAAGAGTTGATCGGGCACGTGGACATCTGGTGTGCGTTGACGCCCGAATGGACACCCGAACGAGTGCGTGAACGTCAGCACGCCAGCGAAGAGGTTTGGTGGTACATTTGCACCGGCCCAAAAGCGCCTTATGTCACCGAATTCATCGATCATCCAGGAACCGAGTTGCGACTCTGGCCGTGGCAGTCGTGGCAATATGGGGTCAACGGAATCCTTATCTGGGCCACCATTTACTGGAACAGCCCGGTCGCATATCCGCCACCTGTGCTCCAAAACCCATGGAAAGACCCAATGAGCTGGGTGAGCGGTTATGGAACACCCGTCGGCACCCGAAATCCATGGGGCAACGGCGACGGTCGCTTCCTTTACCCGCCGCGACGCGATCCAAATGCGTCCAACGAACCGTGCCTCGACGGCCCTGTCAGCTCGATCAGATGGGAAAATCTCAGGGACGGCATGGAAGACTACGAGTATTTCTGGCTTTTGAAGCAACGCGTGGAACGCGCCCAAGCCGACAGGAAAAACTCTCTTGTCAATGAAGCGCGCAAATTGCTCGAGGTCCCAGAGAATGTTTCACGTGACTTGACACATTTCACGGTTGATCCGCGCAAGATACTTGAACACCGAGCGCGAATTGCCGAAATGATCGAGAGACTCTCCGATTGAGTTTCTCAACACAGTCAGCGACAGATGCAACGAGCGGGTTTTTGGGAACGCGGCGGTGCATGGGTAATCGCCCAGAACACCCTGATGATGCTGGTCTTGATTGTTTCACCGTTGAACAGGGCCGTTGAAGGATCTCAGGTGTGGCGATGGATTGGCGCCTTGTTCATGGTAATCAGTGCCGTGTATGGAGTGGCTGGGGTCATTGCGCTGGGCAAGAACCGCACAGTGTTCCCAAGTCCACGACACGGGGCGGAATTGGTGGAGAGCGGTATTTACCGATTTGTGCGGCATCCACTTTATGGAAGCGTGGGTTTTCTTGTCTTCGGCTGGGGTCTGTTCTGGCGAAGTATTGTCGGCGTGGTGCTGGCTGTTGTACTGGCATTTGTGTTGAGAGAAAAGGCACGCAGAGAAGAAGCATGGCTGTGCGACAAGTTTCCAAAGTACGCAGCTTACAGGAAACGCGTTAAAAGTGTCATCCCATGGCTGATTTAGCCCGGAAATCTCGCCGGCAGACCGAGCAAGCGCATCCGGGCCGCCATTCCGGGGAGATTTGCGAGAGACTGGCAACGATGTTGGACCGGAGTGGCGGCCATTTGAGCGTTGCCCCTGGCATGACGTTCGGGGTATAGAAGAAACGTATGTTACCTGAGTTGATCAAGCATGGCGGTGTGATGATGTGGCTGCTGTTGGTTGTTGGGGCGGTCGCAGTGGCTGTTTTCATTGAGCGAATGCTCCACTACCACCGTGAGCAGATCAACTCTCTGGATTTTATCAACGGGGTACGCAATGTTTTGAAACGAGATAATGTCGTCGAAGCAATTTCCATCTGTGACGCAACCGCCGGGCCGGTCGCACGTTTGGTCAAGAGCGCCATACTGAATCGTGACCGAGGCAAGGAACACATACGCCAGGTTCTCGAAGAAGTCGCCAATGACGAGATTCCCAGATTGGAAGAACGGCTGCCATTGCTGGTCACAATTGCGCGAATTGCACCCGTCATGGGGCTTTTGGGTACTGTGCTGGGGTTTATCGACGTGTTCCAGGTGCTCGAAAATGAGGGCGTGTCAGCACCAATGAACCAACTCGCAGGCGGAGTCTGGAAAGCCCTTGTGAACACCGGCATGGGATTGGCCATCTCAATCCCGTGCATAGCAGGCCACAGTTATCTTCTGAGCCGCGTTCGAGACATCGTGCGTGACATGGAAAAGGCTGCTACTGAAATAGTGCGGTTCCTGACAGAGCCACCGAAAGCGCCTTGAAATGAAGTTCCGTTGTTCGACAAAACCGATAGACGATGTGCTGGAGGTCGCACCGTTCTGCGCGGTTCTCCTGTTACTGCTGCTGATGTTGGTACTGCACTCGTCTCTGGCGCCTGCGCCAGGCGTCCGAATTGATCTACCGGAAGTGCCGCCCGTGCCCCGCCCAACTTCGATTGCCCCGGAACTGGTTGTGGCAATAGACCAGAACGGCCTGATCTATTTCGAGCACCAGGTCATAGGCGAAAAGCAACTCAGAGACAGGCTCGCCGCCAAAGTGACTGCAAGCAAACAACCGGTTCAATTGGTTCTGATGGCGGATGAGAACGTCCGACAAGGCGAAGTGCTCCGCCTTGCAACGCTTGCAAAACAGTGCGGGATAAACGAAGTGATCATGGCAGTGCGCCCTCCGCTGTTTCCCGCTCGGACGGAGACCCGCGGAACACAATGAGACTGATTGCGCCAACGCGAGTACAACAGTACAGCAGCAACAAGCTCGCGAGAAATCAGATGAACCGCCATGGCCCCTGAAACCCGACAGAAAAGTGTCATGCCGACCAGCCAACAAATCGATTGGCCAAGGCGAAGGTGGATCGGGGTGGTCACGACCGTTTTCGTAGCGCAGTTGACGTTTGTTTTTCTTCTATCTGCCAAGCCCGAGCGCAAGGCCGATCATTTGACAGGCCGTAGAGCAGGCATCTGCTTGCTGACAGCGATTGACAAGGCTGACCCGCATGCGGAGCTGCTGGTCATGAGGGATCCCGCAAACAATGCTCTGGTGAACTCGAACGGGTTTTCCGGACGTTTGTGGTTCGGCCTGCCCGAAGTTGGACGAGACCGCCCAGACATTACCGAGCCCCACCGCTGGCTGCAGCCTGAACAGATCAACGTCCCAATCAAAGACAACCACCGCCAATCACAGGCTGACTCGACCCCACTTCAGACACCCCCCGTGCGACCGGTTCCACCCGGAATTGGAGCGCTTCAGACCAGACCCTTGCTGACGAATTCCATAATCAGACTCGAAGGCAATCTACAGCGCAGACAACTGCTGAATCCGCCAGCGCTTCCAACCTGGGAATTTACCGATGTTCTTCTCCCAACCTCTGTTCAGGTCCTGTCGGACGAATACGGTCATGTTCTCAATGCTATTCTTCTGAGCAGGAGCGGCCTTGCTGCAGCCGACGAATGCGCGCTCGAATTTGCCAGAGGGTTGACATTCGCGCAGTCGAATGATACGTCCGCGGACGGGCTCCAGTGGGGCATCGTAACTTTTGTTTGGGTGACCCGCGAGCCTGCGCCCGTTTCTACCGCCGCGCCGTCTTCAACGAATGTCCCACCGCCGGCCCCATGAGCGTTGCCAAGATCATTTTCCTGTACATGCTGACGCTTTTGACCTGCGTTGGAGTGCTTTCTTTTCTCCGGCAAATCCGAAAACGCAGCTTCGGTTTCATGGGGTCAGCGGACCACATTTTCCGCTGCGAAGGCTGTGGGTACGTTTACACAGACGATCCGGATGTGGACCGGTCCCGATGTCCGCAATGCGGACAGACGAACGATGTGTACAAGTTTTAGCGAGGGTCCGCCGCAGCCCGACCATGCTCAGCGCGGCGCAGCCGCAACCGAAAGCCCGCGGTCCCGTAATGGCGTTCGTTCCAGGCTTCGGCGCCCTGTCGCGCCGCGCTGAAAGGGGCGACTTCGTCGCCCACGGGGGAGGTGAGATTGGGATCAATGCCCGAACAGCTTCAAGACAACAGTCTCGAACCATCCCCCAAAAATCAACTCCGTGCCTGTCCCCGCGGGAGAGGGAAAACATAATCCCGGTCCAAGATGCTCCCCGCTGTCGTCCATCTCACCGCGTCTGGCTTGGCCATCAATGATCACGGCTCAATTCATGCAACTGCGGACGAAGTCCGGCCCAGCCGTGGTTATTGCAACAACGACTTGACCAAACCAACGCGTTGCCCCGGATTCCCTCTCCCCCTGGGAGAGGGCAAGGGTGAGGGCCCCAGACCGGTCAATGAACAGTCAACCTCCAAAACACTCGACAGGACCAATCATCAAACCGTGCAGAAAGTCTGAGCAGATTCTGCAACATTGTACTCCAAAAGCCGCACTGTGGTGACCGCACTACTCGCTGCCAGGGAAGCAGACACCGAGAAACTGACCAAACTTGCAGTCTGAAAATCTTCGCAAAAACGATCGATTTCTCACTATAATTGTACAGCTTGGCCAGCCCACGACACCCGAAGCTTAATTCCTGTACTACAACATTGGAAGATCTGCGGAGAAACCGCAGATTAGCAATCGTTCGGTTGCGGCTGTGCCGCACTGCGAAAATATCGATCTCGCGGCGTTCAGTCTTCTTCGGCGGCCACTGGCACTGCGAGCAGAGGGCATCTGGCGCGACGCAGCACCTGTTCAGTTGTACTGCCGCGTAGAGCATCGAGGAAACCGCTGCGGCCCTTGGTGGACATGACGATCATGTCTGCAGAAATGTCCGCAGCAGTTTGCAGTATCTGTTCGACGACTTCGCCTTCGCGGATGGTTTGGTCCCACTGCCATCCTTCCTCGCGATTTACCGGGCAATCCGGCATGCCCGATTGATCACCCACGTGCAGCAACGTGAACGACATTTTCGAGCATTTGAGGCTCTGGGCTGTCCGGACGGCGGCGTCTATGGCAGGGACTGGAGATGGGTTGTCAGTTACCGGAATGAGCACCTTGCCGAGCGATAATGCGCCGGTGTCACGCGACACGAAACCAACCACACCATGCGGCACAAACAGCGTCATTTGACGGGAACGCCGTGCGATTGGCTCGGACACCGATCTTTTGAACCACCGTTCCTTGCCCTGGTACTGGTGCGTGGCAAGAACGATCAAATCGGCCGGATGCCTTCGGAGGTATGACAGCACCACGTGAACGGGATCGCCGTGTTTTTCAACAACTTTTCTGACGTCCATCCCGAGAGCTGACACGGCGTCCTTGCCGCTGCCGGGGGGGATAACCCCCCACTTTTCCAACGTTTCGCGAACACGCGGGAAACGACCGGATTCCTCGGCTTCCGTGGCGACGTGAAGCATGCTCAGTCTGGCGCGGCTGATGAGCGCGAACTTGAGTGCGTGTGCAAAGGCGATTTCGCTGGCCTCACTGAAATCTGAGGGATGAAAAACATTCTTGATCTGCCATCTTGTTGTTTCCCGACTTGATTGCATATGAGTTGTTCCTTCTTCTGATCGCTTCGGCTCTTCCGGTGTCCCCTGAGCGCTATTTGACCTTGTCCGGCTCGGGACTGCCAGCGTTTTTCATGCGTTGCATTGTCAAGCGTAACCGGCTGTAGGTTTCAGAAATAGCAGGGAACGTACCAAGTCACGATCTTTTTGACCTTCTGGAGATTCAAAGGCATAATCACTCACCGTTCGGCAAGGCACTTTGTTATGAGCGCGATTATGGAAGGCAATAATCCGAGCACGAACGGGTGGCAACTGTCCCGAAGACAGGCACTCAAACACGGAATTGCAGGAGCGGCGGGGCTGTTGATGGCGGGTGGGTTATCCCTGCCTGCTGTTGCGACCGCAAGGCAGTTGAAAACCAGAGCCGACGCAAGGGCAAAG
>Ga0209162_1004610_pt1 | contig 10197 bp, 7 predicted proteins | sample YNPNPMetaG_FD_187121 | JGI IMG/M metagenome (GOLD analysis project Ga0209162, IMG submission 187121) | Anoxygenic and chlorotrophic microbial mat microbial communities from Yellowstone National Park, USA - YNP NP MetaG (SPAdes) (version 2) ...
CTTTGCCGGGTGATCTGGTGCATGCTCAAGGAGGAGCGCCCTTACGAGAAGAGGCCTGTGTAGGATCTTCAGCTGCCTTCTGGAAAAAGACATTTGAACCTTGAAAATTTAAACGGGATGATCAGGCACCAAAACTTCAATAACCCAAAACTGTTATCAAAAGGTGCCTTGCATCATGACATCAATCCACCGATACAAAAGGACGATAAGTCTTTTCTGCGCCGTTCCGGATTCCGATGAGCCCCGCAGCCCAAACCGGATCGTACGGGAAGGATTTTAGAGCTGCGGATATGAAAGAACCGCCAGAGCGTTGAGGGATATCATCCGGGACATCCGGTCTTATGTTCTAGATCAAGCATAAAAGGCGACTCATTGCGTATATATATGCAGAACGGCAGGCGCTGACTCTTCGGAGGACAGACGCGGAAAAAAGGAGAGGAAGTTGCCCGGCATGGAACGCAGGGACTTCATCAAGAAGGGAGGCAGGTTGTGCCTGGGCCTGGGCGGCCTTTGGCTGGCTGGCGGTCTGGCCTCCTGCGCGGACGGAGAGAAGAATCTGGGGGGGAACGGGGGAAATGGTAACGTGGCCTCGGAACCAGGCGAGCCCCCGCCCCATCCCGCCGTAGAACCTTATCCATGCGATCTCGCCGTTGCCCATGGAAACGACCCCGCGGCGCAGCTGCGGGCCGCCCTCGATGCGGTGGGAGGCATCGGGAGGTTCGGGCTTGAAGGTAAGAGCGTCCTCATCAAGCCCAATGCCGCTTTCGCCAACCCACCCGATAGGGCCACCACCACGCATCCCGAGCTGTTGGGGGAGATGGTGAGGCTTTGCTTGGAGGCCGGGGCTGCCTCGGTGGTGGTGCTCGACCACCTCCTCACCGACCTTCCCGACCCGACCCTCGAGGCCAACGGCATCGGCCCCGCGGCCCGCGCGGCGGGCGCGCAGGTCAGGGCCTACGGCACCTCTCGGCCCGGCGCCGCCCGCCTGGTGGAGATCCCCGGCGCAACCGCCCTGCCCCGGGCCTCTGTCCTGCGGGAGGTCCTGGAAGCCGACTTCATCATCGACATGCCCAAAGCCAAGCACCATTCCGCCGCGGGGCTGACGCTCTCCATGAAGAACCTCATCGGCACGCTGGCTGACATGGGGGCCATGCACCGGGTGGACCTTCACCGGGCCATCGCCGAGCTGAACACGGTCATCCGCCCCGGCCTCATCGTGCTCGACGCCACCAGCATCCTGCTCAATCGGGGTCCGGGAGGACCAGGGGACATCGACCATCCCGGCGAGGTGGTGGTGGGAAGGGACCCGGTGGCGGTGGACAGCTACGCGGCCGCCCTCTTCGGGAAGAAGGCCGCGGATGTGCCCTCCATCGCCCACGCGGCCTCCCTGGGGGTGGGGACAACCGACTTCGCCTCCCTGGGACTGAGGAGGCTGGAGCTGTGACGATACATCAACCTTCGCTGGGGAAAAAGAGCAGCCGCAGGACGGCAACCAGACGGCTCACGGGCATGCGCCTGGCCCGCCTCTCGATACAAGTGGCCTTCCTCTCCCTTTTCATCATCATGGCCTGGGCCGCCTCCTACCCACCTTCCTCGCTATACCCGGACAACCTCTTCCTGCGGGCCGAGCCGGTGAACGCCCTGCTCACCCTGACGCGCTCCTTCAGCCTGCTCATGGCCCTGCCCGCCCTTATCCTCATCCTCCTGACCGCGGTGAGCGGACGCTTCTTCTGCGGCTGGATATGCCCCCTGGGCACCTGCTTCGACCTCACCCCGTCTGCGGGCAGGCTGGGCAAGCGCTCGCTCAAGGGAATGCGCCCGCGGACCTTATCGGGAAGGGAGCCGGAGGAAGGAGCCCGACGCCTGCGCGTGAAGTACCTCTTGCTGCCTTTGGTCGCCCTGCCCTACCTGGCGGGAGTGGGCCTGCTCTGGTTCCTCGACCCGCTGGTCATCGCCAACCGCGCCGCGCTCTTCATCCTGGGAGGAGCGGTCCCCTTGGTCTTCCTCGCCCTGGTCCTGCTGGCGGCGCTCTACCGCCCGCGCTTCTGGTGTCAGGAGCTGTGCCCCACCGGAGCGCTTTTCAGCGCGGTTTCCGCCCTGGGGAAGAAAGTGCCGCTGCGCGCCTCTCCCTTGGCCCTGCGCAAAGATGAGGAGGCCTGCATCCACTGCGGCCGCTGCGCGGTGGCCTGCCCCTTCGAGATCACCGCGGTGGCCGACTCGAGGACCACCGGGCGCCTGGCCCTGGCCGACTGCGCCCTCTGCGGAGATTGCGTGGCGGTCTGCCCCCGACCCGGCGCGCTGGCCTTGACCTCCTTCGGGCACACCGTTTACGAGTCGCGGAGAGTCGGTCCCGTTCAGCGAGATGAGGCGGGTGAGCCCGCTGAACTGGGGGGTGAGGATGTTGGGTAAGCTCTGGGTTTCGCGGCGCGAGTTTCTGGGCCTTGCCGGGGTGGGCGTGGGGACCGCCGCTCTCTACGGGCTGCTGCGCGCAAAGGAAGACATCCCGCCGCTGCGCCCCCCGGGCATCGACTCCGAGACGGAGTTCTCCGCCGCCTGCCTGCGCTGCCAGGAATGCGTGCGCGGCTGCCTCACCGGATGCCTGGAGCCGGCCGGCCCCGAGTACGGGGCGGGCAGACTGTGGACCCCGCGCTTCAACCCCGACCTGGCCCGCTGCGAGTACGAGCTGTGCGGCCGCGCCTGCGCAGCCGCCTGCCCCGCTTCCCTGATGTCCCCCATCCCCGACGAAGAGGTGAGGCTGGGACAGGCCTTCATCACCCGCAAGCGCTGCCTGGTGTGGGGGCAGGGCAAACCCTGCCTCATCTGCCAGGAGCGCTGCCGCTACGGAGCCATCGAGGCGGATGAGAAGGGAAGGCCCCACGTGGTCCCGGAGAAGTGCACCGGATGCGGCGCATGCCAGAACACCTGCGTGGCCGAGCCCCAGAAGGCCATCATCGTCTATCCTCTCGGACACGTCCCGGAGGATGAGGGAGGAACTAGCGGAGGGGGCAAGCGGCGCGGTGGCTGAGCCGACCTCGAGGATTCAGTCCTTGCGGGCCACCAGGTGCACCAGGCGCCCCGCCTGACGGAAGGCCGGCAGGCTTCCCACCCTCAGCTCCAGCTCGAGAAGGTCTTCCTCCCGCGCACCAGCGCCCTCCAGGTGATCGACGAAGACCCGCAGGCCGTACTCTCCGGTGAGCGTGTATCCCAGCGGTTCGAGCAGCCGCATCATCTCCTCCGACTCGTAAAGCCGGCCCGGTTTCTCCCCGAACCCGCTGGGGAAGGAGGTCGCTTCCAAGGCCACCAGCGCGGCCGCGGTGTCCCTCTCTTTCAATGCGGAGTATGCGACCTCACCGTAACGGTTGCGGAAGACGAGAGAGAGGAGGCCCCGGGGCCGCAGCGCCCGGGTGACAGTTTCCATGGCTCGCAGGGGATCGTCCAGGTACTCGACGGTCTGGTGGCAGATGATCAGGTCGAAGCGCTCCGCCTGGCAACCCTCCAGGTCCTCGATGCGCTGATTGAGAAAGGACAGGCCTGGACATTCCCGGGGCATCTCCTTTCGCGCCTTCTCTTCCACCTCCGCGAGCAGGCAGGATGACGGCTCCAGTAAGGTGACCCGGTGCCCCTTGGCAGCCAGCCGCAAGCTCACCTCCGCCGTCCAGCAGCCCACATCCAGTATCTCCAGAGGCCCTTCCTCCAGGCGCTCCAGGTCCTTCAGGTGGGGCTCCAGCTGCCGCAAAGCCGCCTCGTGCTGGACCCGGCTGGCCGGGGCCTCCTCCATCTCCAGTATCAGCCGCGCCTTCTCCTCTTCCGTTCCCGCCATCTCTCCCCCTCGCTCGATATACCGACAATCCAGGAGTAATCCTCAAGGTCGATTATATATTCTTAAGCGACCTTTCCCCGCGCGTCCGTTCACCGCGCTCGCCTGCCGTGGGACGCGGTGGCTGGAGCTCGCCGGTGTTTTCAGGAGGGTCGAAGGGGGTAATTGTTAAATGGAAGGAAATGCGGGCAAGCACCGGGACAACTGCCCGGCGCCCGCCCCGGGGGAATGCTGGAAGAAGGAGGACGGATACCATGGATCGAAGGGAACTGCTCACCACGGTCATGCGCGAAGCGGGGCTGGACGACCTCAAGCAGGCGGACCGAGCGGTGCGGGTCATCGTGGGCCTGCTCAAGACCATGCTGCCCGAGGAGATCGAGGAGGCGGTGGCGGAGAAGCTCCCTCCCGATTTGCGTGCCGGATGGGAGACGGTGGAGCCCTATCCTGCCGACATCCTCGAGCGGGAGGACATCTACTTCGAGGGTCCGGAGGGCGAGGATGCCCGGCGCGCCCCCACCATCACCGACGGCTGATCCCTCGCTGGCCCGCCACCTTACCTCCAATCGGGGCCAGCCCCGGACCTTTAAAAAACGGGAACCGAGAGGACACGTCCTTTTGCTACTACTGCGCTTGCTGCGATGAGGAAGATCTGATTTTTAAGCGGGTTCTGGCATTGCTGTTTTTCGAGGACCTACAGCCCCTCCCCATCAGTGAGGAAAGAGCTATACGAGCGGTCATGATGTAAGCCGGGAAAGCCCCTTATCTGCGGCTCCAGGGACATGTCTTGTCAAATGTCAAGACCTGACCCCGGCCCTCGGCCCTGGCCTTGTTGCGGCGGGCCCCTCCGCGGTCAAGCCCCGGCCTTGGGGCGCCTGGCCAGCAGCGTCGCGCTCAGGGCCGCGAGAGCGAGGATCGACGCCGTGCCCATCCCCATCAGGAACCACGCCCAGCCGGGAACCCTCTCGCCGGAGGGAGGGGCCTCCGCGGCAGCTCCTGCCGCTCCCGGCCGGGCCAGTCGCGTCCCATACATTGAGTAGGCCCGCTCGTAGTGAGAATCGGAAAGGGCCATGGGTTCGGAGGGTATCCCCTCGGGGGAGACCACCACGTAGGTCCCCGCCTCCAAGAACACCTCCTCGCTCAAGGCCTCGCTCTGCGCGCTCCTGCCCCTCACCCCCAGGGATCCCTCATACAGGCGTATCTCCATGTTCCCCTCGGGGGTCAAGTCCACCTCATATACCGTTCCCCGCACTCCCAGGATGCAGATGATCCCCCGCGCGCCCACGATGACCCTGCCTTCCCCGCGGACCTCGCCCGATACGACCTGGAAGCTCCCGTTGGCCAGCTCGAAGGAGCTCTCGCCTCCCGCTCCCTGGTAGGAGACCACGGCCAGGCTCGTCTCGGTCCCGATGTTGCAGGAGGAGCCATCCTGGAACTGGAGCTGGGCCGTGCTGTACTCGTCGGTCACTATGGTGCAGCCCATCTCCAGGGGACCGCCGGCCGGCAGCAGGTTGCCGTGGCTGTCATAGACCCTAACGCCGCTACCGCGAGAGGTCAGCCAGGCCAGCGGCCCGGTGAGGACCGGGTTGATAATCCGCTCTTTTCTCTCCTGGTCCGACTGTCCCGGCGGAGGGACCTCGATGCCCTGCAGGTTCTCTCTTCCCGTGGGCAGGATGGCCGTCGGGGTGGAGTTGGGAGGAGGGGCGTTCCGGTCGGTCTCGGTGGTGCCGCAGAAGAACTCGTTGATGAAGTAGAAGGAGAAGGAGTCGCTTCCGCTCGACCACCTAAGGGTGACGGTATATTTGCCATCAGGGAAGTGCTCGAGGTCGGGGAGGTCCTGCGGGTAGAGGATCACATAAGCGGCCCACTCGTCTCCCTCCTCGGTGTACAGGCACTTGACCACTGCGCTCAGGCGGAAGGATGACACATCGTCGCTCTGAATGGTGTAGGCGAAGCTGCCGGAACCGTAGATGTCGTTATACACGCCGTTGTTGATGAGCTCGTTCAGATCCTGACTTCTGAACCCTGCCGCGTTAGCATGGTATTGGATGGCTGTGGGGAATTCGGTCACCGATGAGCCCTCCGCCGGAGTGGTCTTGATTTCGAAATCACGGCCTTCGGAGACTCCCCCTCCGAGCAATAGGGACAAGGCGACCAGGGAGAGGACTAGCCAGATGGCCGCTAATGCCGGCAGAACGATCTCGATGAAAGCCCTTTTGCGCAGCATCTTCATCGCCCCCGTGGGTAACCCAAAGCGCCTCTATTCTCAAAATGACCCTTTTTCAGGATATTGCAAGAAGGCGGCGGATTTCAAGCAGATCAGCCTCTAATCGGGGCTAGGCCCAAACCTTCAAAATAACTAAATAAGAGCGGACACGGCCTCTTGCCCCTGCTGCGCATATTGCGATGAGAAAGATCTGCTGAAACCAAGCGGTGTCCGGCTTTGTCCTTTTTGAAGGGCTCACAGACCCCGCCAATGCGGAAAGGGTTTGCCGAGCGGGCAGGGTGCATGCCAAGTGTGCCCTTCATCTGCGGACCCAGGGCCTCGCTTTCCAAATGTCAAGAACCGGTCCCGCTTGGTCGTTCAGATTGAAAGGGGCCGGATGAACCGGCCCCTCACTGCCTGCCGCTACGGCAACCGGGATCGCGAAGAGTACCCGGGGCGGCAGGCTTACCCCGGGCATCCCAGCTGCCCGCCCTTAAATCACGGTTGCATTATAGAATACTTTTTCTTATAATCGCAATAATTTATTTTAATAATTGATCATGAACAGGTCATATGATCTTTCGAAGGCCGCCCCAGGCCCTGTGATGAACAGGGTCATTAACCCGTCCATCCCATTCCGGGAACTGCCAACAGGTGAGCTTATGTCGATGCTGGCCCCAGGGGGCCTTGGAGGAAGTAAGTAGAAGCGGCCGAGGAAAGTGGGAGGAAGGAAATGGAGTTAACGCGAAGAGGTTTCCTGAAGCTCTCCGGAGTGGGGGCGGGGACCGCCGCCCTGATGGCCCTGGGCTTTGAAGTCTCCGCGGTGGCTTCCCCCGAGGAGCTGCGCATCCGCGAAGCCGTGGAGACCACCACCGTCTGTCCCTATTGCTCGGTGGGATGCTCCGCCATCGTCAGCGTGGTGGACGGCAAGGTGGTGGCGCTGGAGGGTCTGTCCGACAGCCCCATCAACCGGGGTTCCCTCTGCTCCAAGGGGCAGTCCATCTTCCAGGTGGCCAACAACGACAGGCGCCTGACCAAGGTACGTTATCGGGCGCCTGGCGCCACCGACTGGCAGGAAAAGACTTGGAGTGAGGCGATCGAATCCATCGCCCGCCTCATCAAGGATACCCGCGACGCCAACTTCACCAAGGAGAAGGACGGGGTCACCGTCAACCGCTGCACCGGCATCGCCCAGCTGGGCGGAGCGGCGCTGGATAACGAGGAATGCTACCTGGCCTCCAAGTTCGCCCGCTCCCTCGGCCTGGTGTACATCGAGCACCAGGCCCGCATCTGCCACTCCTCTTCGGTCCCGGGCATCGGCGCCACCTACGGGCGGGGGGCCATGACCAACCAGTACCAGGACCTGCGCAATGCCGACGTCTTCATGGTCTGCGGGGCCAACCCCACCGAGAACCACCCCGTCTCCTGGAAATGGGTGGAGAAGGCCCGGGAGGAGCGCGGGGCCAAGGTCATCGTGGTGGACCCCCGCTTCACCCGCACCGCTTCCAAGGCCGACATCTTCTCCTTCCACCGTCCCGGCACCGACGTGGCCTTCTTCGGCGGGCTCATCAACTACGCCATCCAGAAGAACTACATCCAGTGGGAGTACGTGCAGAACTACACCAACGCGCCCATCCTGCTCAACCCCGATTTCAAGGGCCCGGCCGACCTGAACGGCCTCTTCTCGGGGTACGACGAGAAGAACCGCAAATACACCGACACCAGCACCTGGAACTTCCAGACCGACGCCGCGGGCAACCCCATCCGCGTGGCCCTGCTCCCCATCGAGGAGGACCCTCTTTACCCGGGTAGAGGAGTGCCCAACGGGGAGAAGGACGCCAACGGCAACTTCATCCCCTACGACGACGAGCGGATAAAGGGCACGGTATTCTACGAGCTCAAGAAGCATTTCTCCCGCTACACCCCGGAAATGGTGGAGAAGGTCTGCGGCATCCCGCGGGACAAGTTCATCGAGATCGCCGAGGCCTACTGCGGGATAACCTGTAAACCGGAGAAGAGCGGCAACCTCATGTACGCTATGGGTCTGACCCAGCACACCGTGGGCGTGGAGAACATCCGGACCTTCTCCATGCTGCAGCTGCTGCTGGGCAACACCGGCATGTGCGGGGGCGGCATCAACGCCCTGCGTGGCGAGTCCAACGTGCAGGGTTCCACCGACTTCGCCCTGCTCTCCCACATCATCAACGGCTACCTAACGGTGCCCAATGCCGCCGACCACCCCACCCTGGAGAAGTACCTGGAGAAGGTGAAGGCCAAGGACGGCTACTGGGCCAACGCCCCCAAGTTCGCCGCCAGCTACCTCATGGCTTACTGGGGCGAATACGCGAAGCGGGAAGGTCTGGACAAGGCCTACGACCTTCACCCCAAGGTGGAGAAGGGCAAGAACTACACCCATATCGGCCTCTTCGAGGACATGTATGCGGGGATCATCAAGGGGCTCATCGTCTGGGGGCAGAACCCCGCGGTGGGCGGGCCCAACGCCAACCTGGAGTGCGCGGCCATGGAGAAGCTGGACTGGATGGTGGCGGTGGACCTCTGGGACACCGAGACCATGAACTTCTGGCAGCGTCCCGGGGCTGACCCCAAGAGCATCAACACTGAGGTATGGGCGCTTCCAGCCGCTTCCTCGGTGGAGAAGAGCGGCGCCATCACCAACTCGGGCCGCATCTCCCAGTACCGCTGGAAAGCGGTGGAGCCCCCGGGGGACGCCAAGTCCGACGCCTGGATCATGCACCAGCTGGTTCAGAAGCTCAAGGAGCTCTACGCGAAGGAGGGCGGCCCCTGCAAGGAGGCCGTGACCGAGTTGTTCTGGGCGTACGAGAGCGACGCTCACGGCGGCCCCGACCTGGAGCAGGTGCAGCTGGAGATACAGGGCTTCAAGTGGCCCTCCGGTAACTTCAGCTGGGAGGAGGCCTTCAAGGGACCGTTGTTCGGGTTCGCCAACCTCAAGGACGACGGGAGCACCTGCTGCGGCAACTGGATCTATTCCGGCCTGTGGGCCTCCGACGACGATATCAAGGGCATCGCCAAGTACCTGGGCATCGGCAACGTACCCGACTCCATACCGCGCGACGGGAAGAAGCTGGAGTGGAACGGGATCCCCTTCAACAAGGGCAAGTGGCAGTTCCAGAAGAACCCCGTCTATTACCTGGACAAGGATGGCAAGACCATCTACAAGGACAAGGACAAGGCGCCATCCGATGTCAGGAAGATCGACCTCAACATCTACCCCAACTGGGCCTGGGCCTGGCCGGTCAACCGCCGCATCCTCTACAACCGCTGCTCCTGCGGCTACCGCGGCGAGCCCTTCGCGCCGGACAAGGCCCTCTTCACCTTCAAGGCGGACGGGACCCTGGACATGAAGAATGACGTCAACGACTTCTACCTGCCCAAGGACCTGGAGGGTAAGATCACTCTGCTCAATTACTCCGGCGCCAACCCCTTCATCATGAACAAGGACCCGGGGGCGTTGGTGGGCCGGCTCTTCGCCACCCCCACCAACATGCTTGTTGACGGCCCCTTCCCCGAACATTACGAGCCGCGGGAAAGCCCGGTGAACAACTCCCTCTCCGGAATCCAGTTCAACCCGGCGGCCAAGCCCACCTGGCCTTCGGCCGATCCCGAGAAGGGCGGCGACCCCGACAAGTACGGCTTCGCCGAGGTGGGCTCCAAGGAGTTCCCCTACGTGATCACCACCTACCGCCTGACCGAGCACTGGCAGGCCGGGCAGATGACCCGCAACCTCAGCTGGTTGGGCGAGGCCATGCCGGAGATGTTCGTGGAGATCTCCCGGGAGCTGGCCCGTGAGCTGGGCATCAAGAAGGGCGACCTGGTGGAGGTGGAGAGCAAGCGCGGCAAGGTGCAGGGGGTGGCGGTGGTCACCTCCCGTTTGAAGCCGCTGAAGATCATGGACAAAGGGGAGATCCGCACCATCCACATAGTCGGTTTGCCCTGGCACTTCGGCTACATAGGCCTTTTCCCCGGCGGCCCGGAGCGCAACTGCATCTCCAAGAAGAACTACGCAGCCAACCAGATCTCGCCCCACGTGGGCGACGCCAACACCACCATCCCCGAGTACAAGGCATTCCTGGTGAACCTGAGGAAGGTGAGCTGAGATGACCAAGGCCATACTCTTCGACGCCAGCAAGTGCACGGG
>Ga0209162_1004611_pt1 | contig 10197 bp, 6 predicted proteins | sample YNPNPMetaG_FD_187121 | JGI IMG/M metagenome (GOLD analysis project Ga0209162, IMG submission 187121) | Anoxygenic and chlorotrophic microbial mat microbial communities from Yellowstone National Park, USA - YNP NP MetaG (SPAdes) (version 2) ...
GGAATTGCCCGGAGGTCGCGGGTCCGGCCAAGCGCCAGAATCAGGCTATCAATCGGTGTGGGTAAGTATGCGTACTCGGCCATCTTACCCTGCAGGATGCGGGCATCCCACTCGTTCACGGCATCCAGGGCTTCCACTAGATCCGGGACAACGTCGCGCACGCCCAGGAAGCCGAGCACCCTGGCATAAGTCAACCTGGTGCTGGGCGGACCTGTCTCCCACGCGCGTCGCAAAAGTGGTAAGGCTTGGTCACGATGCGAAAGCACAATTGCCAGCGGCTGTCCCGCCTCTTGAGGATTTGTGGCATATCCCAGCTGCTCGACGGCCTTCTGGATTTCCGCATTCGGCAGGGGGAAAGAGTCCTCATGTCCCAGGACTTCCTCCGGGAGATTTCCGATTTCCACCAGGTGTTTTTGAAGGGCCTTGACATCAATTTGCCGCAGAGGGAGGTCTGCAGCCGCCGCCATGGCCGCGGCCACACCGGCAGCGTAGCCTTGATTGGCGATATCCCGTTGCATTCGCACCAGTGCTGAGGCGTCACGGTGCATGCTTATGCCCAGCCCAGCGACAAGGATGCCCTCCAACCCGCGGGGCAAGAGGCAGCGGTACGGGGTGTAAGCCGCACCACCTGGGGCCGGGTGGTTAGCGGCACGCGACTTGTCGTCGTGCGGCAGCAGAGCGAAAAAATCGTCCGTCGGGTAACCATGCGAGTCGTAATCGCTCGCGGAATAGACGACGCTGTCCGGATATGTCCGACCGGCAATCTGATCGAGATAGGAAAGGATGTGATCGCCTACCACACGACGACGCTCCCGGGTCTGAATGAGTGGGCCAGAGTCGAAAAACTCTTCATTCATGGTCATTCGTGCGCCGACTAATGCCCGCCAGACATCCACAAGGTCAGTCTCATCGACCAGCAGGAAGTCGGTGTTAACATAGCTGGCGCGGGGCGGGCGGGTAGGAAGTCCGGCGCCTTGCATCGCCAGGTCCGAGGCATCACCGTCGAACATCCATTCAGCGCCTGCCGCCACCGCGATGTCAGCGTTGCCCGTGGCGTCGATAACGACCTTGCTCAGCACGACCCCGCGCCCTTGCAGGGTAGCCACGACCACACCTCTGACCTGCGCCCCGTCGACAATCGCACCGGCCCCCAGCGAGCCGAACCAGATTTCGCCCCCCGTCTTGCGGATCTCGCGGCGATACCACTCCATCTTGTCCTCGATGGTTCTGCCCTCGCCTGGGAAGGGGACTTCCCTGGCAAAGCCCACATTCCGCCCGTGATAGGGCTTTCCGATAAGTCCCAGTGTCCCCGTGCCGCCCAGACCCTCCTGGTATTCCACGACCAGGACCTTTGCCCCCTGGCGTCCCGCGCCAATCGCCGCAGCAGCGCCGGCAGTTCCCCCGCCAATCACCACAACATCATAGAAACCCAGCACGGGTAACGGGCTAGTTTCGGCGGGTACAGAGGGCAACCGGGAATCCGTCGGACGGAGTCCGACAAGGTTTTCTCGCACGTCTCCAATTGCCTTTACCTCGGCCTTTTGTGACCCGGGCGGCAAGTGTACACCGTCCGGCGGCGGAATTGCCAATGCCTCCCGCCCTGCCGCAGCACCAACAAACCGACCGACACGCTCCGCCCCTGTTGCCTGCAGGATCTCTCGGGCGGCTCGACGGGGAATGTCGGCGCGGGGACCCGCCACGTACAATCGGTCCACTCCTCGAGGCTGAAAGCACCCGGCTTCCAGTTGCTCAAGGCCGCGCCAGCTCTCGGCCTCTAACCGTCCCACGATGCTGTTGGATGGCACGTACCACAGGCGAGCTGAAGCACGAAGCTGGCCTGGACGGTAAGTCAGATCTCTGGCCTGCTGTTCGGCACGCATGGCCGCGATGACATCCGTGCCGGGATCGAGGTTGAGGGCGTATTCGAAATACGTCACATCCTCATCGGGCACCGGGATGCGGCGGTGGATTAACTTTTCCTTTGCGGGGGTCCCACCCATAACCACCCGCCAGACTGTGATGGGACCATCGGGCACAGGGTGAAAGCTCACTCCCGCCTGCGCGGCCATCGAGGCCTCGAATGTGGCGTCGATCACCACTTTTGCGATCACCGCCTGCCGACCGGCGCGATTGGTCATGACAACCCCAGCGGGGCGGCCAGAGGCATCGACCAGCAGCTCCGTCGGGATCGAGCAGAACACAAACCGGACACCTGACCTCAGGAGGGCGTCTTCCAACACTTTCTTCACACGCAAAGGGGGGACCGGACCTGGCGTCGAGAAGATCCGTTTGGTCAGCTTACCACTCGGTTGTTCGTTGTCCTCCAGCCAGAGGCGGAGCGTGTCCACAAGGTCCTCGCCGAGATGTGGCCGGGGAGCCACGAGAAACACCGAGCAGCCTTCCTCTACCGCCGCCAGCGCGGCAGCCACACCCGCCGTTGTGCCTCCGGCCACAACCACGTCAACCGTAGCCACAACGGGGATCTGCCGGGCCGATTCCTCAATGGCCGTCGGCGTCTGTGCCGAGCAGAGCCCGGCCACAACCCAGAACACAACAACCATATGGTGCCGCAATTGCTCGGAATTCTTCATGGGATTTTTCTCTCGTGATGCTTGCTGAATCGCTATAGCAACGGATGACCACTCGGTAGCGTGACCACGCCCATTCGGCTTGTCAATCGCCCCCCTGCGAACGCGAGAGAATCCGTCAATCGATCGGACGGACAATTAGTGTTGATAAGCAAACATGGGGGGCGAGCTTTATCGGTGCGTCTGGAAACTTGTCAACAGTTTGCTGTTAGCGCAGGCCGGCTGCCTCTTGAAACTTTTCCAATGGTGGACCGAGATAATCCTCAACGCCGCCCATGTAACCGCCGCGCATTCGGGCAAGGATGAACGAGAAGTTGAAGGCGTGTGGTCCAGCCTGTCGGCTGATGGCTTCCATCGTTTGCCAGTTGGCCAGCGATTGCCGTCCCTTGCTACATATTTGTCTTTCGCAGAGTCAGCTTGGCCCGACGTACCGAAAAGCAGTCTTCCCCGGAAAAGACCAGCCACATCTCCGTGCCGTCAGGACTCATCCATTTCGTGGGGAAGCATCCGGATTCCCCTGGACCAACGTCCCATCCGTCGGTGTGAAAGACCGTCGTCCAAGGCCCCCACGGCTCAGGGGCGTCAAAGATGCCACATCCTCCGCTGAACCGGGGACCGCCGGGGTGATCGCTTTGCGGATAGACCTGATACCAGATGTAGCGTTTCAGGCCGACGTTATAACTGATTCCCGATCGGCCACATCGCCCCACGTTAACAAAGACAGCACCCCGATGCTGAATATCTCGACTCCATTGAGGTCTCCCGGCAGAATCAATCCGCACAAAGTATTCGTATGCCGATTCGTTCCAGAGAGAATCCTTAGGCACACGGGCTAGGATCATTCGATCCGCAGGGGTGTAAGCACTATCACTATCGGGGGAATAGATGTAAACAAACTCGTCACGGGCATTGGCGTAATTGCAGCCGTAATTCAGAAACGTTGGACAACCAAAGCTCACCGTGAATTTCCACTGTGCCCATTCCCATGTCTTCCCATGATCGAAAGAACGGGCCAACTGGGCGTTCTGGGCGTTCCGCACAATCATGTAGAGGACGCCATCGACCATGAGCATGCCGCTGGCCTTCTTGCCCCTTGCGCCTTCCCCGTATTGTTCGGCCGATTCTGAGCGGATATTGACCCCGCGGATCTCCAGCGGTGATCCCTCGATCGCGGCCAAGCCGAGGCTGAGCTTGTGGGGAGTTCGCGGCTCAAATCCCCAGCCGTCTCCATAGGCTGTGTAGAGTCGCCCATCGTCACCCCATGTCATTGGCCAATTGTCACTGCCCTGGGCAAGACGGATGACCTTTTCCGGGGAGTCCCATTGCAATTCTGCCACGATTGGGCTGGGCGGATAAGGAGGCTGCGACTCGCCGGTGTCAGATGTCTCTCGAATAATTGCCTCCATCAACGGCCGGAAAAGATACTGACCGATGTTTTCTTGAGATGATGCCTCTGGCGCAAGGTCGTTTCCATAGCGGACCATGATCAAGTCCAGGCTGGGGACCACCAGCAAGACTTCATCGCCGGCACCAGCCCCCCAGATAGCATCTCGCGGAAGAAAAGGGAATCGCTCTCCGGCATTGGTCCACCAGCCCATTCCGCAATCACCTATCAGCCCTGCACTCTGTGTGACCTGACGGATTGCCTGCTGCGTCAAGATCTGTTTGCCCTGCCAGTTACCTTCTCTCAACACGAGACGTCCAATACGGGCGGTCGCGCGAGCGGTGAAACTTCCGCCGCCCCAGGCCGCCACGAGCGGTAAGCCATCCACTTCAAATGTCTTGCCATAGCCAATGGACCATTCGTTGTCAGCGATGCCAATCGGGCGATAGATGCGATCACGAAGGAGATTTCGGATGTTCGCGTCCGCCGAATTCCGCATGGCTGAGGCTATCACGTAAGTCAGCATGGCGATGCCGGGATTGCTGTACTTGAATTCCTCTCCCGGTTCAAAGAGGAGTGGTGTCTGATCACGGGCGATCGTAAATGGATCATTCGGTGGGTCTTCGCGGCGCCAGAAGGCATCCTTCCAAGAGGCCTCTTCATTAGGGCGAGAGTCATCCAGCCCCGATGTATGAGAACCGAGATGTCGAACGGTAATCTTGGCTTTAGAGGCATCCCCCTGCCACTGCGGAATGTATTTTGCGACGGGTTCATCAAGTGTTATGAACCCATCATCGAGGGCAATTGCGAGGGCCATCCCACCCACAATCGCCTTGGCCAGGGATGCCGTCCCATGCTTACGGTCCGGCCCGTGATCGGGGGAGTACCACTCACAAACAATCCTGTCATGTCGGATCACGAGAAAGGCCTTGGTCTTCCTTCGGGCCAGGTCCTGACGGAGTTGCTCTAATTTCTCTGGTGCTATGCCGACTTCCGCGGGGTTTGTGCTAAGCCACTGAAACTCTTCGGCACAGCATCGAAGCGTGGCCGTGAATAAACACGCGATTGTGAGCATCGCGGACCAAAAATGAAGTGGACGGTTCCAAAAGGTTCGTCTCTTGTCTGACGAATTCATTTGGCCCCGATTTTCAGAAACACGTGAGAAACAACAAGAAAACATCTCGATTTGTTGGCGCATCTTGAGGAATCCTTAACAAACAACTCAACGAGAAACATATCCTCCGATTCTTGAACGATCCCACTCATACCAATCAGCAAACCGTGTCGCAACCCAAACCTTAACCTTTTCCCTTTGCCCACGCTAACGCAGAGCCACATGTGAGAAATCGTAAGTGCATGTTCACATGGCCAGCTTTATTAAAAGGTCTTCGAACAAGCGAGGTCAAGCATTTGTGTGATGGCCTGGACTTGGGGATTGAAAAGGCATACTGGCTGCCGTATAAAAATGCAGCGGAATCTTTGGTTTACCTGCGGTGCGGCATCTCTTAACAAGGGAGAGCAATTATGCGGAAGATTGTTTTCTCTGTTTTCTTCGCCCTGGGGCTGGTTTGGAATGTGGCCTTAGCGATTGATTGGCGCGTCCTGCCTCCGGGCGAAATTCCACCTGACGCACGACAGGATAAGCTGAAGACACTGGATGACTATTTTCCATTCACTCCCCCGACTGATATTCAGTCCTGGGAGGCGAGACGGGAGCGAGTTCAGCGACAAGTCCTGGTTGCCGCGGGGCTTTGGCCAATGCCGGAGCGACCTCCTATTCAGGCAGTCATTCACGGTCGTGTCGATCGCCCTGACTATACGGTTGAGAAGGTCTATTTCGAAAGTTATCCCGGGTTTTATGTGACGGGCAACCTCTATCGCCCCAAAAAGGGCCAGGGGCCTTTTCCGGGGGTGCTGTCGCCACACGGACATTGGAACAATGGGCGGTTCTACGATGCCGGTCTAGAAAAGGCACGCTGGGATATCGTCAACGGGGCAGAGCGATTTGAATCCGGTGGCCGACATCCTCTCCAGGCACGATGTGTGCAATTGGCGCGGATGGGATGCGTCGTGTTCCATTATGACATGATCGGCTATGCCGACAGCCGTCAATTGCCCCATCGACCGGGCGTGCGTGCGGCAATGAATACCCAGGAGAATTGGGGTTATTTCAGCCCTGCCGCGGAATTGCATTTGCAGAATACGCTTGGGTTGCAAACGTTCAATTCGATTCGTGCGCTGGATTTTCTTTTATCTTTGCCCGACGTCGATTCCAAGCGGATCGGAGTCACCGGGGCTAGCGGTGGCGGAACACAAACGTTCCTTCTGTGTGCTGTTGATCCCCGACCTACCGTCTCATTTCCGGCCGTGATGGTCTCAACGGCCATGCAGGGAGGATGCACCTGCGAAAATGCCTGTTACCTGCGGATTGATACCGGCAATATTGAATTCGCTGCCCTTTTTGCGCCGAAGCCGCTGGGCATGACCGCCGCAGACGACTGGACGAAGGAAATCGCAACTAAAGGGCTGCCCGAACTGAAACAGCTCTACAAATTGTACGGCGTGCCGGACAACGTGATGGCCAAGCCCCTCCTCCACTTCCCCCACAATTACAATTTTGTCTCTCGCGAAGTGATGTACCACTGGATGAACAAACACTTAGCACTCGGTCTGAAGGAACCAATTCTTGAAGAGGATTTTCAGCCTCTGAGTCGAGAGGAGATGACCGTTTGGGACGAATCGCACCCAGCACCACCGGGGGGAGAGGACTTCGAAAGGCGATTTCTAGCCAACCTGACCACGGCAACCAAACGACAGTTGGAATCACTTGTTCCTGACTCCCGCGAAGCGTGGGAGAACTACTCCAAGATCGTTGGGGGCGCCTTCGATGTCATGATCGGTCGTGGCCTTCCACCGGTAGAGGATCTGAGCACCGACATCGTACGAGAAACTGCCGGGAACGGCTTCACGGCAAGATATATCCTTGTCCGTCAGAAGTCACGAAACGAAGTGGTCCCAATTCTGGCCTTGATCCCGCCCTCAGCTCAATCCACCGCCGTGATCTGGGTGACACCCAATGGAAAACAAGACATCCTTACGGAAGACGGTGAACCAATTCCCATCATTCGCCGGTTGCTGGAACAGAGGCTGGTTGTCCTGGCGGTGGATCTGTTTGGCCAGGGTGAAACAACAGCCGATGGCAAGAATCTGAGCCAGCAAAGACTTGTCCGCGATGACTATGCAGGCTATACGTTCGGTTACAACCCACCGCTTTTTGCCCAACGGGTCCACGACCTCCTGAAGGTCACCCGCTTCGCCCGTTCAGCGATTGTCCCACAGGGGAAATTGGTGGTCGTTGGCCTGAAAGGGGCAGCCCACTGGGTCGCGGGGGCCGTGGCCCAGGGTAAAGACGTGGTCAATCTGATGGTCGTGGACACGGCCGGTTTCCGTTTCCAATCGATCAACGCGTTCGAAGCCCCCGACTTCTTCCCCGGGGCGGCCAAGTACTTTGATTTGCCAGGACTGTTGTCGGCCTGCGCGCCCGCTCACGCCTGGATTGCTGGGGAGAACGAGGAGTGCCTATCGCTTCTCCGCCGCGTTTATCGGGCTGCGGGGGCCGAGGACCAACTGAGGATCTGGGACCATATTCCGGCGGACGAAAACGCCGAGTGGCTCAGTGAGATGATCAACGCACTGAAATAAAAATGGCAGGTTCCATGGAATAAGCAATGTAGAGAATCTTGGCGAAGTAATCGATCTGCGGAGATTCAGTGGGTTGCTTTCCGGGGCTTTCGCCCTTTGGAGTGCAATCGCCGTTCGAATCGAAAGCGACGAGGCGAGCCGTGGACCGAAATCACACGTTCCCAGTAGGAAGCCATCTCTTCGTGAAATCTTTGGAAGGCTTCTGTGGAAACACGGATTGGCACACAATTATTGTCGTGTGCTTCACGGCTTTTCTGGCTGCAATCAAATTTCGCGCCGTTCATCTGCTCCCCCCACTAAACCTGGCCCCAATTCCTCTATCGTCGTTTCCTCCATCGTATTCGCATAGGTGCGAAAAGGAAAGCAACGATCCACTAATTTCCCCAGAATCCTGCTCAATTGACCCTTTGAGCGGCATCTACCAGTTGGACGCAGCGTCGAAGATTTCGGTTCGCTGAAAAAAAACGTGTGCATCTGGTCCCAAGGCGAAGCAACAGGCGCGACGGGGGGTAGGATTCCCATCCCCGTTCGGAGGGGCGTGCCTGTCATGCCCGCCAAAGCGCGATGGATGATCCGTTGTGGAGCAGCGGACCCGACAAGCGGGTCCTTCCGGGGGTGGAAGGGTATGCCTGTCATGCCCGGCGAAACTTAAGAAAACAGATGTTCGGCACCAGCCTGCGGAGCAATTGATGGAACCGTGGCCAAGCCTAAGAAAGGACAATTAAAAACTTTTCACAATTGAATTGATACCCAAGCAAAACAACAAAAAGACGCCCGGTAGGACGAATCCCACCAGGCGCAACACCACGGGCTGGTGGTGTTATGTGGAGTCTTGCGGAACATTCCACGCAATGGATCGATACATCCCTCTGGTTAATAAACACCCTCTTTTCGTATCAGTTCCGTTGCGCGGTGATGTGAGCGGCACGAGCGAGTTTCTGCGGCCAATCTGAAAATTAGAGAATTATCTTGGACAGGAAATCCTGGAATCAACGTCGCAATCTCTGAAAAAGGAACAAGGTGCGCAGTTACTTGCCTTGCCCGTTTGCGTCCCTTTGGAATCTTTCCTACGACATGTTTCCTGGAGAGTTTTTCGGGCATGGGATGTGATTTTGGCCGAAAGATGTTAATGCGGAGGCAAGAAGTGGCGGCCACGGACAGGCTCATCTTTCCAGACAGTGGCCGGTCGAACGCGGTCTGTAGTTGCGTCAGAAAATGGGCAACTGGCGCAAGTCAAAAAGAGAGAACGGCCACGGTCTTAATTTTCACTCTGGCATAACTTTCCGGAGTGGAGTATAGTTTCCTAGAGGAGTATGGAGTTCTGCCCGGTTTTTTCACCCAATATTGATTCCGTTAGACTGGGACGCAACTGAGATCAGGCGACGAGATAGGAGACTGGGAATGCAAGTCCATGGACCAAGCCACATTCATGGTGCTCAATCCCTGAATGGGCCACATCTGTCTCGACTGGGACACTCCTCAGCGCCAACTCAAAGCCCTGCGATTCGGGATGAGTTGGAATTGTCCCCGATGGGGCAGCTTCTGGACAAAGTCCAGGAACTTCCGGATATTCGCTCTGATCTCGTCGCGAGAATTCGTGCCGAAATTGCCGCTGGTACCTACGAGACGGAAGAGAAGCTTGAGATCGCTCTTGAACGTCTGCTCGATGAGATTGGTTAGGCGTGTCGAAGCAGTATCAACTTGGCCCGATCGAACCCCCAGAACCACCTCTTCTGCGTTTCGCAGAATATCTCCGTTCGCAAGGGAAACGGATGACCTCGCAACGGCAGATCATTGTCAACGAGGTGTTCAGCCATCATGACCACTTCGATGCCGAAGAACTTATGAACCATCTTCGGGAACAGATCTCATCTCGTGAGGTGAGCCGTCCCACGGTTTACCGCACTTTGGGCGAATTGGTCGAGGCAGGGCTTTTGCATCGCATGGTGCTACGAGATCGCTATGTGTACGAGCACCAGTACGGATATCCCGAACACGATCATCTGTACTGTCACGTTTGCCATCAACTCTTTGAGTTCCACACAGACGCCCTGGTCAAGATTAGGGAGGCCGTCGCCAGGGAGTATCGTTTCACCCCGACCGCACATCGGATGATCATTATGGGCATTTGCGAAAAATGCCGTAGCAAACACGAACACCCTTCTAATAGTGCGAAATAACAGCTTCCGCCGTGCGGCTGCGTCTTGTTTGCAGGTGGCTTTCCTGAGTTTGGCGCAATTATTCGGGGCAAATCTCGATTCACCTTTACATGACAACAAGGGGATTTGTTTGTCGGGACCGTTCGCAGGAACCCGCTCGTCGGGTCCGTTTTCGGAGGGACGCGCTTGTCGCGTCCGCTTCTCGGAGGGACCCGCTTGTCGGGTCCGCGGCACAAAGTTGGATTATCCATTCGGCTTCGGCGGGCACGATAAACGTGCCCCTCCGACGCGGGCATGACAGGCGTGCCCCTCCGATGCTGTTTGTTGCTTTACCTATAGATCTTCCGTAGACACACTGAGTCGT
>Ga0209162_1004614_pt1 | contig 10192 bp, 8 predicted proteins | sample YNPNPMetaG_FD_187121 | JGI IMG/M metagenome (GOLD analysis project Ga0209162, IMG submission 187121) | Anoxygenic and chlorotrophic microbial mat microbial communities from Yellowstone National Park, USA - YNP NP MetaG (SPAdes) (version 2) ...
TGCCCAACTAAAAAGCATCGGCCGAGACTTCGCCATCTTTCAGACAAGCGGGGGTGAATTGCGTGTTCCAATGGTGGAGATTGTCTCTTGGGGCTCCCTTCGCGAACCTACAAGGTACGAATGGCTGTGCCTACGAAATGGGAGTCTGATCGCGGGAAGTTGCTCAGCTTTTGAGAAGGACCACATCATCTGGCATAACGACGAACTCGGTGATTTGCAGGTACCAGTCAACCAGGCCGCGGGAATTATCTTCCGGTTGCCTGGTCTTATCCCTGAGAAGGACCTCTTGTTTGACAGGATATTGCGAGGATCAGCAACGGGATTCGTCCTCTTGGCCAATGGGGATCAGTTGGACGGGCGGCTGTTGAGACGAGAAGGAAACGGGGATCTTGTCGTTGCCACCCGCTTCGGTGAGCGAACATTTGGTCCTGAGCAGATTCAAGCTGTCTCGGTCCCTGGCGGACCGGTTGTCGAGAAAGAACCATGTCAATTGGCGGCAGGCCTGGAGGATGGCTCACGGATCATAATAACCAAGCCCAGCAAGAATCCGGCATCCAGTTCCGGGATGCCCGTGGAGGCCGCTTCCGTCGAAGATGATGAACACTCTCTCCTTTGGAGCTTAATTAAGACTCATTCTCAACATATCTGCTTTTTTCAGGGTTTCGACGGAGTCGTCTATCTGTCGGACATGAAACCGGAGAGCTTTATTGCCGTCCCGTTCTTGGACTATGTGCGGGGATTTAAAGAAGATCGGAACGTGATGGGAGGTTGGTTAAGAGCAGGCAACCGCGGCTATCTCAAAGGCATTGGCACTTACAGTGCCTGTCGAATCCGCTACGCCTTGACCGGGCAGTTTCGCCAATTCGCGACAGAAGTCGCCATTGATGCCTCCGCCGGAAAAAAGGGGAGCGTCGTATGTCATGTGCTCGTGGATGGGCAGCGCAAGGCGAGCGTCGGCCCAATCCGTGGTGGAGAGCCACCTGTGCCCATCATCCTCGATGTCTCCGGGGCAAAGGACCTCGATCTTGTGGTGGACTTTGGAGAATGGGCAGATGAATGCGATTACACAAACTGGCTAAATGCAAGGCTTATCCCGGTGGCGCGTTCAGACAATGTACCAAGGCAGGCCAACTGACTTCCCGGTCCCTACGAGCACTCGATTGTGGGGTTTTCGGTTACCCTACGGGTTACCGTGTTTTCGTGCAGGTAGGTCTCCGCCAGCTCTCGGAGGGACGCGCTTGTCGCGTCCGCTGTGCTACGTTCGATTGGCCATCGCGCTTTCGCGGGCACGATAAACGTGCCCCTCCGAGTTGTTGGCTCCCTGCCAAATCGAATGCACCCACGCGTGCAAGGACCGGGTGACAAATCCCAGACGGTGCCAATTTGGCAGAAGTCCCGTGTAACATCCGACGCCTTTGACATAGAAAACGCCTTCCTGGTAGCTTTTTGTCCATCCCTCGGTACGGCATTAACCTTTTCGAGAACAAGACTTACGCCACGAAATCAATATTTTGGCGTTTTGGCGCGCGAATTGCGTAAAGCTTGAGCAAAACATCAGCCCCGCAGACGGGAACGGTTGAGATTTTCTCAACCCTAAGAAGTGACCATTTTTTAACCAGCGTGATTGCATCAGCATTTGGAGGGTTTTGCACACATGGCAAAGAAGAAAGGCGACAAAGAGGACTCTAAACTTCAACTCCAGCCCTTGGGCGACCGGGTGGTTGTCGAGCGCGAAGAATCGGAAGAAAAAACACCTGGTGGCATCGTTCTCCCGGACACGGCAAAAAAGAGACCATCCCGTGGTGTCGTCGTCTGTGTAGGTCCAGGTCGAATGCTGGAAGATGGGACGCGGGCACCGATGCAGATCAAAGTCGGTGATCGTGTCCTTTTCAGCGCTTATGCCGGGGATGACTTCAAGATTGGTGATCAAGAACTGGTTTTGCTTCGGGAAGAAGATATTTTGGCGGTGATTGAGTGATTGATGATATCCGCCGGTTGGAGTCACTGAAGAGAAAAGAGGAGTGGTTGACCTATGGCTAAACTTATTGCTTACGACCAGGAAGCACGCGACGCCCTTCGCCGCGGGGTCGCGAAACTCGCTCAAGCGGTAAAGGTCACATTGGGACCGCGAGGGCGAAATGTTGTTATCCAAAAAAGCTTTGGTTCTCCCACGGTGACCAAAGATGGTGTGACGGTTGCGAAAGAGATTGACCTGGAAGACGTCTATGAGAACATGGGCGCCCGCATGGTCCGCGAAGTAGCTTCCAAGACGAGCGACATCGCGGGCGACGGTACAACAACAGCAACCGTCCTGGCCGAGGCGATTTTCAGCGAAGGGTTGAAGGCCGTTGTCTCGGGCATCAATCCCATCGGACTCAAGCAGGGCATCGAGAAGGCCGTCGAAGATATCGTGGCCAAGCTCAAGAGTATGTCCATTCCGATCAAAACGAGTAAGGAAATGGCCCAGGTCGCCGCCATTGCCGCGAACAATGATATGGCGATTGGCGAGCTACTTGCCCAGGCCATGGACAAGGTGGGCAAAGACGGCGTGATCACGGTCGAAGAGAGCAAGACGATGGAGACCAAGGTCGAGTTCGTCGAGGGTATGCAATTCGACCGGGGTTACTTGTCGCCATATTTTGTCACTGATCCGCAGAAAATGGAGTGCGTGGTTGAGGATTGCTATGTCCTCATCCACGAAAAGAAGATTTCCAATGCCCGTGAGTTGGTGCCCCTTCTCGAGGCCGTCGTCAATTCCGGGAAGCCGCTGCTGATCATCGCTGAAGACGTGGACGGCGATGCCCTGGCAACCCTCGTCATCAACCGGCTGCGTGGAACCATCCGTTGTTGTGCGGTGAAGGCCCCGGGATACGGCGACCGGCGAAAGGCCATGCTTGAAGATATCGCCATTTTGACTGGTGGCGTGGCCCTCTTCGAAAGCCTGGGCCGTAAGCTCGAGCATGTCACGCTGGCTGAACTCGGTCGCGCAAAGAAGATTGTGGTCGATAAGGACAACACGACCATCATCGAAGGCGCAGGCAAAACCGAGGAAATCAAAGGGCGAATCGAGCAGATTCGGCGCGAAATTGAAAAGACAACCAGCGACTACGATCGTGAAAAGCTGGAAGAACGCCTCGCCAAGCTGGCCGGTGGTGTTGCCAAACTGAACGTCGGTGCCGCTACCGAGGCGGAGATGAAGGAAAAGAAGGCTCGCGTCGAAGATGCTCTCCATGCGACGCGGGCTGCGGTCGAGGAAGGAATTCTGCCGGGTGGTGGTGTTGCGCTACTCAGGGCGGCTGCGCAATGCAAGCCCGAAGGCCTGACCACCGACGAAAAAGTCGGTTACGAGATCGTCTTGCGGGCGTGCCGGTCGCCGATCATGCAAATTGCATCAAACGCCGGACAGGATGGCAGCATCGTCTGCGAGAAGGTCAGTGAGATGAAAGGAAACATGGGCTATAACGCCCTCACTGGCCAATATGAGGACCTTGTAAAGGCCGGTGTCATTGACCCGACGAAGGTGGTCCGGGTGGCCCTGCAAAATGCCGCCAGTGTGGCTACGCTCATGCTGACCAGCGATGCCTTGGTGGCAGAAAAACCGAAGGAAGAGAAGGGCGGCCCTGGACACACGCCGCCTGAGTATTAATCGATGGCAATCGAGCGCCCGTCCCATGCGATCCGGCGTCAACGAGACTGCCTAAAAGTCGCCCCTTCCCCTCCCTTTATGAGCGTCCCCAATCCCTTCGGGGACGCTCATTTTTTGCAACGGCTTCTTTCATTGGGGCGCTTATTCCGTAGAATGGTGCATGCTGGAAACCCGCATTTCATCTGCACAATCCTGCAAGTTCTCCGGGAGGAAGTCTCATGATGATGAATCGAAAGGCGATGCTGTTGAACCGAAGTGCCATTTTGATGTGGGCTATGGGCGTTGTTGCTATGGCGTGCTTGGGCAATTGGGAGGGAAACGCCATCGCTCAAGAGTTGCCCATGCCAGAATCGTGGAGGCAGACCTGGGCGGCCCCTCCCTTAGAATGCCGTCCTTTGCAGATCGTTCACGGGCTAACTGCGGAAAGGATTGTGGCCGACGGCGGCGCCCAGATCCTCCAACAGCCAACCGAACAGCCAATCTCAGATGAGGGAATGGCTTATTACCTTCGACGGGGTCGCGGCGGGATCGTTTGCAATGTGGCGTTTCAGGACTATCTTCGTTCAGAAGCTAACTGGAAGACGCTGGTCGAAGCGGTCGAGCTTTGTGCGCGGTTGAAAATGCCCGTCTGGATTTACGACGAAAAGGGTTATCCTAGCGGTGCCGCGGGCGGGCTTGTGCTTGAAGGGAATCCAGAATACGAGGCCCTTGTTCTGGCCTGGGATCCTGGCCAATCGCCCGAGTTCTTCCTTCGTCCGGCATTCGAGCACACGCACGCCGCGAACAACTATCATGCCGTGCGTCGCTATGTCAACCTGATGGACGATCGGGCAACCGCCAAGTTTATTCACGTGACTCACGAGGCCTATCATCAGCGGCTGGCGCCGCACTTTGGTAAGACAATCGTCGCTTTCTTTACGGATGAACCCTCATTGATGGCAGTGGACCTTGGCCCCATCCCGGAACCTGCGCGGAGTCGCGTTCCTGTTCAGGACCCGCCCGATCCGAATGTCAAGCCGTTGCCCACAGTGCCATGGTGTTACGATCTGGAAGATGTTTACCGCAGGAAATGGGGGGAGGACATCCGCCGTTCACAGAAAAGCCTCTTTGTTGGAGATGAACCAGAGGATCGTCGGATCAGGAGGCAGTTCTGGAGTACCGTAGCCGAACTGGTGGCCGATCGCTATTTCGGTGCCCTGCGGCGATGGTGTCAGGGACATGGCGTCGCCTCTTCCGGTCACAACCTCCATGAAGAGTCGATTCTTCACCATGTGCCGCTTTACGGAAATGGCCTGAAGGCCATTGCGCAAATGGATATCCCCGGTTTGGATATGCTGTCCTCCAATCCCGAAGTGGTGATCCATAGTGGATGGCTCACCGCCGCCATGCCCCTTTCCGGTGCTCTTCTGGAAGGGCACCGCCGGGTCATGACGGAGGTCAGCGACTTTTCACAAAAGATGTCGGGCGCCGGTCCGGTCGGACTACCAGAAATGCGGGCAACCGCCGCCTGGCAAGCCGCATGGGGTGTGACGGAATTCACACTCTACTACAATCCGGAAGATCGCTCGGTCGAGGACAATTGGCAGTATGGCCAGTTTGTGGGTCGTCTTAACGCAATTTTGCGTGATGCCATGCCCGTTCGCAGGGTCGCTTTGTATTATCCCATTTATGATCTCTGGGCCGAATATTGCCCAGTTGCCGGGCCGCTTCATCAGACGCCCCACAGTCCACAAGTCCAGCAGATCGTCGGTTCATTCATGCGGCTTGGACAAGCACTCCAACGGCAACAGATTCCTTTCGTCTTGGTCGATCATGAGTATCTGGAGCGATCACGCTTGGATGACGCTGGTCGTCTATGCGTAGGCAATGTGAAATTGGAGAGCATCGTCGTTCCCACCGGCGTCAGTGTTCCTGAAAAGGCCGAGGAACAAATCAACGAGTTTCAGAAAAACGGTGGTCGCGTCGTTCGCGACTCGTCGGAATCTCCCATCACGATGGCCAACATCGTGGAGACCATTCAGCCCATCTATCGTTTGGAGCCAGCCAATGAAAGAATTGTTCTCGGCGAGTTCCAACGGGAGGGATGGACAATCGTGATCCTGGTCAATGTCGCCAAAGAACCTTACAAAGGCGTTCTTAAGGCGGATGTCGCCAAACCGTGGACAAAGCTGGATCCCGCAACCGGTGAGATTACAAAGCTGACGCCTGCCGGCGAGGGAACCTCAATCCAGCTCGATGGCTACCAAACGATTCTCTTGATTCGGTAGCCCCGATCAGCAGCGGAATCGCCTTTCGACGTCGGAACTTGAAACGAAAAGACGTGTCTGCGTTTTGTTTGGAAAAGGTCTTCTGACCTTGTCGCGATCAAGTATTTCACGGACCCGACAAGCGGGTCCCTCCGACAGGAGAGGTGGAGGGGCACGCTTGTCGTGCCCGACGAATCGCACCTGAATTAATTACCGAACATTACGTAGCTGGCCCGACAAGCATGCTCCTCCGAAGCCCCAAAGATCTCGGCGACTCACCACAAATTCGACACACACTGGAAAGACCAAGGCCCCATTGGAACATCGGTCTTGTTAACCGAAAGATCAAGCGATCTACGCCTTCACATTGACAGCAATCTTTCGCGGGCGCAGGCCGGCGGACTTCGGAAGATGTAAAATCAACACTCCGTTTGCATAGTCCGCCGAAATCTTGGCCACATCGATCGCTTCACTGACCTGAAAACTGCGGAGATAGTCACCCACACCGTATTCCTGCTGCAACCATTCGACGCCATCAGGATAACGGACAGGAACCTTAGCATGGACGGTTAGTAAACCGTCTTCAAACTGGATATCGATATCGTCCGGTTTGGCCCCAGGCACATCGGCTATAAGCAGGATTTCATCTTCTTTCTCCACAATATCAACAGCGGGACTGTAGAACCGATCCCCCCGCAGGTGCTCGGGGACCCCGCGCGACATTGGTTTTCCGCCGTGTTGGTGTCTCATTGCAGGACCTCCATCGAACACTGAGTTTACCACCCACACTGACACAGATTGACCGTCTGCGCCTATCGTACGTTGATCTGGACTTTCCGCGGTCGAACCGCTTCCGACTTGGGCAACGTGATAGTGAGGACACCATGTTGCAGATCAGCCTGAACCCGATCAGAGTCGAACTCACCTGGGAGCTTGATCACCCGGCTGCATTCTCCCGCCTGGCGCTCGCGTCGATGGTAAGTCACGGACTCCTCCGGCGGTTGCGGGCGATTAATCCGCAGCGTCACCTCGTTACCAACCACGGAGATGTCCACCTGATCTGTGGTCACACCAGGCACCTCGGCTTCGATAAAGAACGCCTCCGGTGTTTCCCAAACGTTGACCGGGATTCGCTGCCGTCCGGGCAAAGGTAAGCCGGACTCCGGCAACTCACCGAGGAAATTGTTGAGAAGTCGATCAAACTCACGACGAAACTGATCTAAAGACGGCGGACCAAAGTGCGGAACTGCCATAACATTTCTCCTTTACTCAAAAAAGCCAACATGTGGAAAAGCCTGTGGCAGCCATTTCGAAGCCTGACGGTCCAAACTTCGGTTCCCGTTGGCTCCGCCGAGGTACGCAAGCAAATACCATGCCTTCAACCAACGATAGCCCCTAAGATCCGAAATAGTAATAACTTCCGCCAATCGCCGAGCGGTCAAGCCTGCCACAATGGCAGCGTCGTCCACGCTGGTTTTGTAGTTGGATCACAGGGAGCTCTTCTACACCGCCCCCGTCGATCCGCTCTCATGTGAGTCGCCATCGTGCTTGCCGCAACACAGCAAAGGGCGAGTCGGACATAAGTTCGTACCAGATTGTCAGGAAATCTCCGCCTGCCAACTGGACCGTGCTCGGATAGCCCAGATCGCCTCCTGCCCCGTCGCCATAAATAACCAGTGGGTCTGACCACGTCTTGCCTTGATCCTCACTGATTCGCACCTGGCACCCGAAGGGAGGGCGTCGATGGCCATAACTCATCAGGAGTCGTCCGTCTGCCATTCGTAACAGATGGGACGGCAGCCCCCATACACCGATCGGATGCGGGACACTCCAGCTTTTTCCGCCATCAGTCGATTCCGCCTGGAGGGTCTCGCCACTATTTGCAGGGTTATGGTTGCGAAGTTGCAAGATGATCCGGCCACCGGTCGTCTCCACTGCATGCAGCTCATGGTACTGATCGGAATTGTCCCCTTCGCGTGTCGGCAAAGTCGCCAGCCACTGCCAGGTTCGACCATCGTCCTCCGAAACACAAACCCCGACTTTCTTGGTCCGCCAGAGGTCCTTGCCAGCGTAAAGCAGCCGCCCATCGCTAAGCTGAATCGGACCATGGGGACTATCAACCAGACAATCATAAGGAGCGGACCAGGTCACCCCTCCATCTTCGGAACGAATCATCCACACACCCAGTTGCGCGTCGCGCTGCTGCTCCGTCAATCTCTCGTGGGCTGCCCGCCAACGATCGATTTTTTCGGCGGGCCAACCTTGTCCAGACGTATTCATCGCGCGCTCAAGAATGGGAACATATGCAAGGGAGGTAAACGTTGTGACGAGAAGTGTTCCCTTGGCGGTCTCGACAACCCCGGCGTCCCGGTCGTCAATCGCCGTATCTATCAAAATCCTGGGATAAGTCCACCAGCCACCTTCATCGTTGGAGGTCATCATTTCTACCCGGCCAAACGGGCAGACATGAGCCTCTCGTCCACCCGAATAGACCAAAATCAATTGTCCGTTCTGCCGCTTTGCCACCGTCGGCCAGCCATGATAACAATTGGGCAAACGGCTGATCGTCTTGACTTCGAGGACTTCTGAGTGCGGCGGCATTGTGGCTCCAGAAAGCTTTCCTACAAATGGCAAGGCAACAGCGGCCCCGACTGCTCTCAATAAAGTCCGCCGGTCAACCACTGGGGCAACGCTTTTTGAAACACCGCGCGGACCTGTCACACCGGTCGCAAAACCTGACATGGCATTGTCTCCTCGACGAACAAACGGGTCTCAGACGCAGCTAGCTGTCACAAGCATTCGGCAGGCGTCTCTGATACGACCGACTCGCAAGCCTTCGTAATCGGGCAAAAGCAATTTACCCGATCCATCATTCGTTGTAAACGAGGTGAATAAAATCGGGATCGGACCGCAGCGGGTCAAAATCCGACTCCGCGTCGATGAGTTCTCGTAGATCAGGCTTCCGTCGGAGGGCCTGCTCGAGGTGACTCAAGGCCTCACGCTTCTTTCCCGCAAGACTGTAATAGCATGCAAGGTTATAGAGCACCAAAGCGTTGTCGGGATCGACGAGCTTGGCCTTCTCCAGATCGTCACATGCCAGATCAATCCGGCCAACCCGCTTATGACACCACCCCATGGCCAGGCGAATATCCACGTTATCCGGCTCTTGCTTGACGAGCTTCGAGAAAATCTCCAGAGCCGACTGATGCTGTTCCATATGTCGCAGAATCTCCGCTCGAATGAGAAGGGCGTAAAAGGACCGACGATCGTTCTCGGGCAACCGGTCCAGGACTTCCAGTGCCCGGTCGAATAATTGCAACTCCAAATAGCCTTCCGCTTCGCGGAGAAGGTGCCTGCGTCGAATCTGGTCCAGAATAAATCGATCCATACGCTATTGCCAAATCCTGACAAACAGACTGAGTTCCCAAGGTCGTTGAAGCGTCACTTTTGTTGTTCATTTTAACCGTTGCCCCCGTGGACATTGACAAGATTGCTTACAAACACGACGCCAAGGAATCGGCGTTGACTTTTCTCAACTGTGTCTGGTATAATTTTCCAAAAAGATGATGGATTGGCTTTCCAGGGATTTTAAAGAATGGTATGACCAAACGATTTGGAGTTTTCCTCACCTCGTTCGCCATCGTCTTTATTCTGGGGTCTTCCATCCCTCAGTGCTCGTGCTTCGGTGCAAAGGGATGTTGCGGGGGATTCTGCTGTTCCATGGGAGTTGCAGAGTCAGAATCCGAGGACAACTGCTGCCAAGGCGGGTGTTGTGACGGCCTACATGACACATCCAGCCAATCGCAAAAAAAGACCAATCAATGCGGTCCTTTGTGTCCTTGTCTCAAGGCAAGGCCCGACCTTTCCCAGGTTTCGACATCGTTGTCCAAAGAGCTGTCTGTTCAGGTGGGAATGCTTCCTGGATTGGAAGTTTTTAGAGAGGTACAAGGCAGTCGGCCTTCTACGTTGATAAATACCTGTCCCACGTTATCGCTGGCGAGACTCTGTCGTTGGCTGAAATAATCTTTTCGACACCCCGAGTCTGATGGACTGCGACCTGCGCAGGCCTTTTTTGCTTTCACTTTTCATCCTCACGATTGGTTTTTTGCGTGGAAAGAATCTGGGTTTTCATTGAAAATCAAAAGGAGAATATTTATGAATCGACGATTTTTCATCACTTCAACTTCGGCCGCAGCGCTGTTGGGTTTGGCAGGTTGGCTGGCCTTTGGCAATATTGGTCAATCCGGAAAGCGCGCAGTGAGGACGGGTAACTGTCCGTGCTCAAATTGCTCCTGCGACC
>Ga0209162_1004618_pt1 | contig 10186 bp, 9 predicted proteins | sample YNPNPMetaG_FD_187121 | JGI IMG/M metagenome (GOLD analysis project Ga0209162, IMG submission 187121) | Anoxygenic and chlorotrophic microbial mat microbial communities from Yellowstone National Park, USA - YNP NP MetaG (SPAdes) (version 2) ...
TGAGCAATCCATAGGCAGTTCCTTGCAACTCGCTCGATCTTCAGCGCTGAGTTCATCGTAGCGAAGCAACTGCCAGGGCGCGTCTGCCGGTTGGCTATCTGTCGCCTATGCCGTGCGGCGGAGTTATTGCTACCCGTTCTTTCAGAACGTTCACGACAACGAAACCAGCCCCAACTCCAGCGCGCGTACCGCTGCCTGCGTGCGATCCGACACGCCCAGTTTGGCGATGATGTGCTCCACGTGAACTTTGACCGTCCCCGGACTGATGATCAGTTCACGCGCAATCTCGCGGTTGGTCTTGCCCTGCATCAACAACCTGAGCACCTGCTGCTCACGCGCCGTCAGCGGCTCAACCGGCGACTCATCATCGGGCGCCGTCGCCGCCAGACGCCGCAGCGTCTGCATGACCAGATCGGGGTTCAGGAACGCCTCACCGCGCAGCACCTGCCGCACTGCGCCGATGATCTCGCGCCGACTTGCGTCCTTCAGCAGGTACCCGGCGACGCCGGCGCGCAGCGCGTCCATTAACGCATCCGGTTTCGCCTGCACCGTCACAATAATGATGCGGATGGCAGGGTACGACGCCTTGATCCGTCGTGTCGCCTCGATGCCGTCCATCACGGGCATCTGCAGGTCCATCATCACCAGGTCTACCGGATGGCGCGACACAAAATCAAGCGCGGCGGCGCCGTCGCCTGCTTCACCAACAACCTCGATGCCCGGTTCGCGCGTCAGCACCGCCGCAATCCCGGCGCGCGCCAGTTCGTGATCGTCTACTATCAGCACGCGCACAGGCGAAGACGTGGTTAGAGCAATCGGGTTGACCGTCATGACGCTTCTCCTCTATCTCCGCTGTTCTGGCGGCGCACCATGTTCCAGGATGGGCGCTCTGGCGCTGAGCCTGTCGATCATAGCAGTTCTCAGATATGTTGACCCCTGTCCTGGTCTGCCGTGTCGCACGAGACGCCCGCGTCCAGCGGAGTGTAGACCGAAATTTATAGCAGTTTTCAAATATATTGACCATTGTTCCTATCCGCCGTGTCGCACGAGACGCCCGCGTCCCGCGGAGTGTAGACCGAAATTATGGTCTTTGAGTAAATAATCCGCTACAGCCCGCGCAGGCGGGCTTCGCCCTGGCTAGCCGAGGGCTTCAGCCCCACGGCTAGCGCGGTATAGCGGATTAAATGCTCAATCTCCATTATTTCGGTCGCCGCGTGGGGCGCGCTATTCCCAGGAGCGTTCAACCTCGTCCAACAGGTTCAACCTTTGTGAGAACTGCTATATTTCGGTCATCGCGTGGGGCGCGCTATTCCCAGGAGTGTTCAACCTCGTCCAACAGGTTCAACCTTTGTATGAGAACTGCTATAATGCGCGCTGCCTGCCGTTTTCCTGCAACGCAATGTCCACAAATGTCGCGTCACCCGAATCCGGCGGTTGAATGTCCAGCGGTATCGTTATGACAATCGTTGTGCCGGCGCCGGGACGACTCTGGATATTGATCGTGCCTCCCAGCAGCGCCACACGCTCCCGCATCCCTGCCAGACCGAAGCGCGCTGCCGGAGTCTGCTGCGGGTCGAAACCGCACCCATCGTCGGCGATCATGAGGCGCACCTGTGCGCCGTCGCGCTCCAGGTTGAGCCGCACGCGACAACGTCCCGCGTGGCGGCGCACATTCTGCAACGCCTCCTGCGTCATCCGAAAGAGCGCCAGTTCGATATCCGCCGGCACGGAACCGATGTCGGCGATATGCAGCGTCACCTGCCACCCATCACGGCTCAACGCCGTCGCTTCGGCACGGATAGCGTCTGCCAGGCAGCGCCCATCGAGCGGCGCAGGCGGCGATCCGGCGATGACCCGACGAACCTCATCGGCGGCGCGGCGGGTCAACTCGATGGCGCGCGCGAGCGCTTCGCGCGACTCCGGCGAACGCGGACGGTAGATGCCGCTCAGGGATTGGAGATGCAGGTAGGCAGCAGTAATGTGCTGCGCCACGCCATCGTGCAGTTCACGGGCAATCTGGCGCTGCCCGGCGCGCCGCACCCCGGCAAGCATGCTGCGCAGCAGACGAATCTCTTCCTCGCGCTCGGCGAGCAGCGACAACAACTGCTCACGTTCCAGGCGCTGCTGTTCGAGAGAAAAGCGCGTCGCCGACGGACGCACGCGGTCAAGGGGAAACGCAATGGGCTGTGAGTGTTCCAGGATGAAGTGTGTCATAGTTGTGCTGCATTGTCGTGCTCGAATAACTACGTCTCCATCTTAATGCCATGATGCAGCACTGATGATTGCGAAATTGTTGCTAAAAGTCGTCGAAATCTGGTTGTTTATGAATGTTCATAGTAGGAATGAGCAGTACTATGCCTGTTCGTAGAATTGTCATCGAATTGCAAGAATGATAGGGTCACAGCAAAAATATGGCTATTGACCGGATGTTTTGCTGTGTAAGAGTTCATGTCTTTCCACTTTCTTGCATTTCAGCGCGCAACAAGCGGCAACAACAATTGATACACAATGGTACGTTCGATGGTTGCCGTGTCATCGGCGAGATCGTACAGATTGGCATCGCCCTGCACGATTTCGACCGACATAGTGATTGTTGCGACGCCAGGATTGGGTTGTACCTTCACGACGAACTGTGCCTCGCCCGAGTCGCCGGGCGCAAGTGGACGCGCTACGCTCAAGGCGCACAGAGCGCCAGCTGGCGCGCCATCGGCGCACGTCCAGCCGGGTGCGCTTCCTGTTGAAGAAAACGTTGTTCCCTGGGGCGCAACGATGCGCAGCGTCGCTCCGGGTGCAGTGACCTGACCGTTGTTCGTGTAACGTAGCCGATACGCGAATGACGTGCCAGCTATTGCCTGCGGCGCCGCTTCGACGGTCACACGCAACCGCGGCGCCCCCGTGTTGGTCAGGTTGAACACCGCTGGCGTCGCCGCACCGGCGACCGCAGCCGTCACCTGATAACTGCCCGCCACCTCATTGGCAACCGCCGTCACACTGGCTTTTCCTTCGGCGTTGGTCGTCGCGGTCGTTCCAGCGGGAAACGTGGCGCCTGCTCCGGATGATGGTGCGCCGAACGTCACGGTTGCACCCGGCGTCGGATTGCCATAGATATCGGTGACGGTCACTTCCAGCGGCACGGAAAAGGCGGTGTTCACCGGGGCGCTCTGGGTCGCACCGCCGGTCGCCGCAATCATATTCGGCGCGCCTGCCAGATTGGTCAGTGTAAAGACAGCTGGCGTCGTGGTGGCGGGGGAGGTCGTTGCTGTCACCTGATACGTTCCGGCAACCGTATTGGCTGCCACGACTACGCTGGCGCGCCCATTCGCATCGGTCAGGGCAATGTTGCCGCCGGGAAACAGTGCTCTTGCACCCGAAGCCGGCGCGCTGAAAGTGACGAGCACTCCTTCGACCGGGCTGCCATTCTCGCCAACGACAACGACCTCCAGCGGTGCGGCAAAGGTGCTGCCGACGGTTGCCTGTTGTCGATTGCCACCGCCAGAATTGATACGCGGCAGATCGACGCGCGTCAGTGTCACGCTGGTGGTTATGCCGCCGGTCGTGACATAGCGGAGAAGGAATTGAAGCCCGTCCACTGTCAATACGCTGCCGTCCGGCATATCGGCGAATGTCCCCAGGATGGCGCCGGTTCCGCCAATGCGCTCAATCAACGTAAACGTGTCGCTTGGGGCAGGCGTATACCCTGCACCAAGACGCACGATCAATGCCGCGTTGTTGAGCTGCACGTGACGATTGGGAGCGGGCGAGACGCCGTCCTGGTCGAATCGCAGCGTATCATAACCATTGCTGACTGCGCCCTGAGCAGGTCCATTGAGATCGAATTCCATCGTCGCGTTCGACTGGAGGATCAACCCGCCGACGGTGAGGAGCGCGCCTGTACCGCCGCTAACGCTGCCGAATGTTTCACCGATCCCTAGCGTGCCTCCTGCGGCGCTGGCGTTGTACACAATCTCCGCCGATCTCCCTGTGCCGTAGACATCGAACCGACCGGCGCCCGCCTCACTGCGGATGAATCCGCCGGGGTTGTTGTTGCCGCTCAGGTAAAGGACAAGTGATCCGGGTCCGGTCAGACGCAGTGAGCGACCAAAGGCATTGTCGATAGTTCGAGCGAGGGTGAGGCGCGTACCGACGGTTGGAGTGATAATGAGGTTGTTGGGAATCAGCACCGGAGCGGCAATGGTATGCGTGCCGCTGGCGACATTGATCTGGCGCGTGGTCAGTGTGCGCCCGCCTGCGCTGACGATAGTATACGGCTGCGCGCTGTCGAACGTTATCTGGCGGGTTGCAATGTTGTTATTCCGAATGGTGACGGTTGCCGGACCGGTGTTGACAGCGCCAAAGGTTGCGTCGTCGTTCGTATTGTTGGGAAAAGGACCTGGATTCCAGTTCGAACTGACGTCCCAGTCACCATCGCCAGACGGAAACCAGGCGCCGCTTGCAGCATAGACTGGTCGGATGGCGCTCGTTGCAAGCATCCCGATGAGCATCAACGCCATCAATGCACGCCAGGGCGCAATACTGTTGTGCATCATGGCACACCCTCCTTCATGCAAATGTTTCCAGGTGCACAGCAGAAGATATGGGAAGATGGCAGTGCAATCGCTACAGGCTGTGCATCTCGAAACTGTGTTCCACAGACGCGGTGGGTCAGAATAGATCGACCGTTCTGTTGTCGCTTTCAGTATCCGTCAGCGTATAACCAAAGCATAACCAGAAGTACTATCGTCTATCGTGCGTGTTTCTTGAAGATCATCAGGCGATACGCGACGATCCCGCGCGCCAGGCATTCCTGGAGCGCTATGCTGCCAGCGAGACTCTGCGCGAAGGGATGCACGCTGCTGACCAGGCGCAACCCTTCGCGCGCCGCGTCTGCCAGCAACGGAGGAAGGCGGTGCAGCCGGATATTTTGCTATGCACCTGGTATGGTGTGTTATAGCGAGTGAACGAAATAACAAACCAATTCGCGCAAAAATCCTTTTCAAATGCCATTAACGTGATATTAGCATTGAAATCGCAATGATCGAGCCACATAGTCCAATTAACACATACATCACAGCAATAAAAATCGCCGTACATCCTGTATACGTGTTCTGGTTGCGCGTTATCTGTCGCTTCCGCAAACCCTGTACGCCGTGATAGAACATAAAAAGACCCAGAGGCACGCTCAAAAGAAGAAAGATGTTCATGAGCATCTCTTCCATATGTTCCTCCTCGAAATTCGGCAGCCATTCATTCGGCGCACAATTATCGGCATCAGGACGAGATAGGCTTCTGGGCTCCGGAGTGTGGCGGCATGTCGCTGTTGTCTCACAATCGTTCGGAGGGCATGCTTTGCCCGCAGCATCGGCGGGCGTGCCGCCTTGCCAGCGCTGGACGCATCAGATAATGAGCGGTCGCCAGGGCTACGCTGTTTTCTCGAACACGAGCAATTCATACGCGACGATCCCGCGCGCCAGGCACTCTTGCAGCGCCAGGCTACCGGAGACGCTCTGGAAGAAGGGGTGATTCCGCTCTGCCAGGCGCACGAGGTCGCGCGCCGCGCCTGCCAGCAATGGAGGAAGGCGGTGCAGCCGCAGCGTACCGGTCAGGTCGCGGGTTGTACGGAGCGCGAATCCGGCGCGGCGCGCCGCAGCGATGGTCTCGTCGAGCGGTTGCACTCCAGGGACGCGCCACCCTTCCCGGAATGCCGCCAGCCAGCGTTCCTCCACTTCCGACGCAGGCGGGCGCGCAATCGTATCATCACAGATGATCAGGCGTCCGCCGGGAACGAGTGCTGCGTGCGCCTGTTCCAGGACGCGCTGCGGATCATGGGAGTGGGCGAACGCCTCGATAGCGATCGCAATGTGAAAGCATGGTGCGCATGGAAGGTCATGGAAATCAGCGGTGATCACTGCCCCGCGCGCGCGCGGCAGAATCCGCCGCGCAATCCGCGCCTGCGTCATACTCAGGGTCACGCCTGCCATCCGCGCCTCCGGCAGCGCGCGCGCGCAGTATGCCAGCGTTCCGCCCACGCCGCATCCAAGATCGATCAGGTGCAATCGCACAGGACGCGATGCTTCCAGAAATGCCTGCACTTCCTCCAGCACCAGCGCGTTCACCCGCTGCAATGCAGCATCGAATGTCGTCACCGATGCATCCCACAGCGCGCGATGTACCGCATACGAGCGGTTGCCCAGCCCTGCGGCGCGAAACAGGCGCGTGTTCTGTTCGTAATAGCGCCGGACTGCGCGGATCGACGCTTCAGAGGGTGAAAGTGATTGCATCAATGTGTGCTCCTTTATGGTTTTTGAATAAATATCTGGACCGCGCAGGCGGGCTTTGCCCTGGCTGGCCGGGGGCGAAGCCCCATGGCTCGTTCGGTAGAGCGGATTTACAGCAGTTCTTAGATACGTTGACCCCTGTCCAGGCCCGCCGTGTCGTGCGAGACGATCGCTTTCAGCGGAGAGTAGACCGAAATTCATTTCGGTCGCCGCGTGGGGCGCGCCATTCTCAGGAGTGTTCAACCCTGTCCTTCAAGTACAACCTTTATGAGAACTGCTATAATTCGCATTTGATATGGATGCGCAAAATCCTGTCTCTAACGCTGCGTGCAGTACGTGCAGGGAGACGCAATCTTTGTCATCGGCACGTGATCGGTCAGACATCCACGGTTCTGCCGGATTCAGCAGACGGATCGGCGTTCACCGGCGCACCCGGCATGTCAACCTGCTGGATGAGCATTTCAACGGTGGCAATGTCCCGCTTCAGATCGGCTTCCATCGCTCGCAGGAGGCGCAGGGTGCTATGGTGGCGATGGCGAACCACGAAGAGCGTCGGACGTACCGGGGGATGCTGGCGTGTCGCCCATCGCCACCAACCGTATGCGCCGCCGATCACAATGCCGCTCCCGCCGATCGGGATCACAACCCACGGCATTCCTGCGAACCACGCTGTCGCTGCAAGCCCGATACCTGTGAGAACCAGCACCGGGCGCACTTGCCGCCAGGCAGGAAGCATGCGACCAGGCAGGAATGGATTGTATCTGAGGCGTTGCATACAGTACAATGATCATCGTCGTTGAACCAGGAGCACGCTGATGATACCAGACACGCACCCTGCCGACAACCTGTTGCGCCCGTTCGATGGGAATGTTCCCGGTATAAGCGTACTACTGCTGGTCGATGGCAATGCCGTCTATGCCCGCTCGCTGGGAATGGCGGACCTGGAGCGCAGCGCAGCAGTCACCATTGCCACAAACTTTCGCCTGGCATCGTTGACGAAGCAGTTCACTGCGGCGGCTATCCTGCGGCTGGCAGCGCGTGGCGCACTCACGCTCGATACGCCGATAGCCTCCTTTTTTGAGCATCCGCCTGCATTCTGGCGTCAGATCAGCATCCATCATCTGCTGACCCACACCTCCGGTCTGATCGATTATGAGGAACTGATGCAACCGGATGTCGCCACACAACTGTGTGACCGTGATGTTCTCGACCTGGTGCAACGTGTCGAACGCAGCTATGCCGCGCCAGGCGCCGCCTTTCGCTACAGTAACACCGGCTACTGCCTGCTCGCTCTGATTATTGAACGGGTCGCTGGACAACCCTTTGCAGCGTTTCTACAGGATCAGGTGTTCACACCGGCTGGCATGCACTTCTCTGCCGTCTATCAGGGAGAAGGAAGCGATATTCCCCGACGCGCCTGGGGCTATTCGCTACGTGACGGCGTCTTCGTGCGTACCGACCAGAATCTCACGAGCGCCACCCAGGGCGATGGCGGCGTCTACAGTTCGACAATCGATCTCGAACGCTGGGATGCGGCGCTTGCCGACGATACGGTTCTTCCCGAAGCATGGCGCGCCGCCATGTTCACGCCCCACGTCGCCACGCCATCCGGCGATCACTATGGCTACGGCTGGTTTCTGACGAACATCCGCGGTGAACGCGCCGCCTGTCACACCGGCGAGACGATTGGCTTCCGCACTGCCATGGTGCGCCTGCTCGAACGCCGCTGTACGGCGATCGTTCTGGCGAATCGCAGCGAGGCGGAACCGCTGCCCATCGCGTGGGCGCTGGTGGAGGCTGCTCAGTAAGATAACATATGTGGAGACCACGATGGCGCAGACAACTCCGACGACCGATCCAGGTTATCTGCTTGAGAAGTTGGTGCGTGAACAACGCATTAAGCTGGAAATAACCGGCGGCGTACCAACCTGGCGTTTGCTCCCCAGTGTACGGCATCAGAAGGTTATTGATCGCATTCGTGCAACGATTGCTCCGATTGCCGGGCGGGCGGAAGAGAGCGGATGGTATCATCTCGCGGACGTTTCGCTGATCTTCCCCGACGGGTCGTATCGCCGTCCCGATATTGCCATCTTCTGCGTTGAACCGCCCGACATCGATGAAGCGTGGGAATGTGTGCCTGAAGCGGTGATCGAGATCGTCAGTCCTGGCTATACAGAACAAGATCTGAGCATCAATCCGCCCTGGTATCTGTCGCAAGGCGTTAAAGACGTCCTGATCGTCGAGCCGCGCGAGCGCTGGGTGCGCCACTTCAGTCACGGTCGCTCGCCTGTCACCCATCCGTGGCACTATACTGCTGAGTTGCACTGCGGTTGTCAGGTGACCATCTGAGTGCGTCTCAGCGCGCCGGTTCCGCAATCGTGATCAGGCGGTGACTCATATCGATCACTTCGCGCCCGACAATGACTTTATCGCCGATGCACGAAATCAGCGTGAGGCGTTCATTCCCCTGCGGCAGCATCCATTCCACTTCCGTCGGGCGCACCCACACCTGGCGCGTCACGACATAATCGAAGGCGGCGCCGTTTGAGTCATACAGCGTCAGGCGCGCACCGGGGCGCAGGTCTTTCAGCCGGGCGAAGGGAGCGGGGATGCGCGGCGCGTAGCTGAAACGCAGCACGTGTCCCCACAGCACCACATTCTCACCCTGACCGGGCAAGGCGCTGCGGTTGTACCAGCCCACATCGTGATCCGGAACGACGGGCATTCCCTGCGCATCCAGTCCCACCGGGACAATCCGGGCGTCCATCCCGATCTCACCGGCGACAATGCGCGCTGGTGCTGATCGCACCGCGGTTGCCGCTTCAGGCGCACGCGCCACCGGACCATACTCGCGTCCGAGTAATCCAAGTAGCACGTTTGCGGGTGGAGGATTGTCAGGATGCACCTCGAATCGTCCACGTTCAAACCACTGCACCAGGTAGGTCTTGCCATCGGCGAATGTCTCCAGGCGCGCCTCGGTCAACGGCACGCCGAAGAGCGCCAGACTCTCCGCCTCGCTCACGCCGGGTTGACCATCGAGTTGCAGACCGGCGGAGCGCCATGCTGCCAGAATCGGTCCACAGGCGCTGATGCCGGTCTGTGGAAACAGGCGACACTCACCCGACGTGGCGACATTGACCGGCGTTCCGCCGCGATCGCCGCGCGCCAGCAGTTCTGCGCCGAGTCGCCCCAACTGCACATCGTAGGGTCGCCGATTCGTCGGATGCAGTTCGAGGCGAGCGCGTTCGAACCACTGCACCTGAAGCGAGCGCCCTTCGATGGTTTCACGTTGCAGCGGTGTGATCGGATACCCGAAGACGCGCAGCCCGCCGTTCTGTTCCCAGAACTCACGGATGCGACCACCGATGCAGTACCCTGTTTCGGCGAAGCAACGCTCGCCGCGCTGTGCAAGCGCACCATGCGGCGACGCCAGCCACACGCAGATTGCTGCGGTGATCAGGAAGTGTGAAAGTGTTGTGGGCATAGAGCAACCTCGGGAAGAACCAAGAACCAGGAACCAAGAACCAGGAACCGAGAACTAAGAACCGAGAACCAAGGACCAAGAACCAGGAACCAGGAATCAGGAACCGAGAACCAAGAACCAAGAACCAGGAACCGAGAACTAAGAACCGAGAACCAAGGACCAAGAACCAGGAACCAGGAATCAGGAACCGAGAACCAGGAACCAGGAACCAAGAACCGAGAACCAGGAACCAGGAACCAAGAACCGAGAACCAGGAACCAGGAACCGAGAACCAAGAACCGAGAACCAAGGACCAGGAACCAAGAAACAGGAACCGAGAACCAGGAACCAGGAACCAAGAACCGAGAACCAGGAACCAGGAACCAAGAACCAAGAACCAGGAACCAGGAACCGAGAACCAAGAACCGAGAACCAAGGACCAGGAACC
>Ga0209162_1004619_pt1 | contig 10183 bp, 7 predicted proteins | sample YNPNPMetaG_FD_187121 | JGI IMG/M metagenome (GOLD analysis project Ga0209162, IMG submission 187121) | Anoxygenic and chlorotrophic microbial mat microbial communities from Yellowstone National Park, USA - YNP NP MetaG (SPAdes) (version 2) ...
CCCCGGCCCTCCCCCGAAGCGGGGGAGGGAGCCACCCCCTCCCCGGCCCTCCCCCGAAGCGGGGGAGGGAGCCACCCCCTCCCCGGCCCTCCCCCGAAGCGGGGGAGGGAGCCACCCCATACGCATCAAGCGAAGCGACCCAGTCGCACCTCAGAGCCGGTCTGAAAAGATTACCACCAAGGACACCAAGGACACAAAGGAACACGAAGGAAACGAATAAAAGCCGCATGGTGCCCTTGGTGTCCTTTGTGTCCTGGTGGTTTTCAGACAAGCTCTCAGTCGGTCACAGAAGTGTCAACCAACCCCGTTTTTGAGAAAGTTAAACCACCACTCAGTTTTCCCCTTCGTATGTTTTGTATCTCTGCAACCGCTTTCCAACCCATGGAGGAAGTATCAGCCGATAATCCGCTGCATCTCCTCGTACAACGGTTTCAGCCGGCCGTACATCCGTTTGTAGACCCGGTGGTAGAGGCCATCATAGATCTCCCGCGTGTTCGGATTGGGGGCAAAGACACGGCCCAGACGGGTCATCTGGCGCACGGCTGTGTCAAAGTCGGGGTGGAGCTTCAGGCCCACGGCGGCGACAACAGCCGCCCCCAGGCCGGAGGCTTCGTAGAGGTGCGGACGGGCCGCAGGCAGGCCAAAGAGATCGGCTGTCAACTGCAAGGCGGCGTCACTCTGGGAGCCGCCGCCGGCCACCCGCAGTTCGGTGATGGGGATGTGGCTGCGACGCTCGGTGCGCTCCTGGCCCTCGCGCAGAGCAAAGGCCAGACCTTCCAGGATGGCGCGGTAGAGGTGTGCCCGGCTGTGCAGGTCACGAAAGCCGATGATCGCCCCCCTGGCCTCCGGCCCCGGCACCTTCAGCCCCGGCGACCAGTAGGGTTGCAGGATCAGCCCCATCGAGCCGGGGGGAACCTGCTCGACCAGTTCATCGAATAGCTCCTCCGGCTGCACGCCCCTTTCCTCGGCCAGGCGCTGCTCCCGATGGGCAAACTCCTGCTTGAACCAGTTGACCATCCAGTAGCCCCGGTAGACCTGGACCTCCAGGCTGTAGCGGCCCGGCACGGCCGCCGGGTAAGGGGGGATGAGGGGGATCACCTCGATATACCGTTGGTGGGTGGTGTTGATCGTGGCCGTGGTGCCATAGCTCAGACAGCCGATGTGCGGTTCCAGGCAGCCGGCGCCGATCACTTCGCAGGCTTTGTCGGCAGCGGCGGCGATCAGGGGCAGGCCGGCCGGAATGCCGGTCGCCTCGGCGGCCTGCGGCGTGATCTCCCCCAGCAGGCCGGCTGGCGGGATGAGCTCAGGCAGCAACGCCGGGTCCATCGGCACGGCCCGCCACTTCCAGTCCCATGAGGCCGCCCAGCGCAGGTTCTTGTAGTCGAAGGGGAGGTAGCCCACCTGACAGCCCACCGAATCCACAAAACGGCCGGTCAGCCGGTAGGTGAGGTAGCCGGACAACAGCAGGTATTTGTGAGTTTTGTCCCAGATGTCGGGCTGATGGGTGCGGAGCCAGTTGGCTTCGGCTTCGGCCTGGAGGTAAGCCACTGTGCCACTCATGCCCACCAGCTGGAAGGCCAGTCCCCACAGGCCGCCCACCGGCTTCAGCCCCTCGGTGCGGCGCTGGTCCAACCAGAGGATGGCCGGGCGCAGGGGCTGGCCGTTGCGGTCCAGGTTCACCACCGTCCCCCGTTGGGTGGTCAGGGCCACGCCGGCGATGGCTGCCCTGGTCACCCCCGCCTGTTGCCAGAGCTGCTGACAGGCCCGGCACAGCGAATCCCAAAAGTAATCCGGGTGCTGCTCCGCCCAACCCGGCCGGGCGGAGAAATAGGGAACAATCTCCACCCGCGAGCCGGCGATCAGGTTGCCTTTCAGGTCAAACAGCAGCGCCCGCACGCTTTGAGTGCCCTGGTCAATGGCCAGAATCTGTTCCCCGCTCATGGTGCATTCTGTCCTTTAGAGCCGGTCTGAAAAGATTACCACCAAGGACACCAAGGACACAAAGGAACACGGAGGAAACGAATAAAAGCCGCATGGTGCCCCTGGTGTCCTTGGTGTTTGGGTGGTTTTCAGCCACGCTCTCAGGTGACGACAAAAGTGCCGCAGCCCAGATGGGTTTGCCGGCCGATATGCAGGATAGAGGCCAGTTCCAGGTAGGGGAGGATTGAGGGGGGGATGAAGGGGAATCGTTCCGTGCCCAGCCATCTCCCCGGCCAGCCTTTGGGGGCAGGGCCGATCCGGTGGTGTTGGACGGGGATCCGGCCTGCATCCTCCACGGCCGCCTGGAGGGAAGCCCGTTCCTCCGCGCTCAGGCTGGCCCACACATCGTCGGCGGTGCGTCGTTTCCCTGGCAAAAAGAGGGCCAGGCGCTGAATCAACCCCTCCAGGATGGTTTTGAGGGTCGGCACCTCTTCGGTCGGGATATGGGAGGGGCGTTTTCGGCTGTCTGTTGGCGACAGGTCGAACGGGGTCAGCCAGGTCAGGCGGTCAAACAGCCGCTCTGGCCTGGTTACTTCCGGCCCTTCGGTCCACTGGCCAGGGGTGACAGGGCGGCGCAGGTTCAGTTTGCCCTGCTGCACCAATGGTTCCCAGCGATTCCCCCGCGCGGCATAGATGGCCTCCAGGTCAAACTGGCCCCACAGGCTGCCGGGCCTGTGCCAGCGGGGATCGGTCGTCGTGGCTGCCTCTTCCATAGCCGGCAAGATGACCTCCAGAAAAAGGCCGTGATCGGCACTCTTGCCCAGGAGCTTGAGCTCCCACAAGATCACCTCCCCCTGGCCGTAGGTCCGTTTGCCCGGGTAGGCAAAGAGCACCGTTTCCAGCGGCCATGCCGCCTCGGGGAGGGGATAGGAGCCCTCTTTGGATCCTTCCCACGCGGCCAGGGCTTTGCGCCAGGAAGCTGCCTCGGCGGTCGGCAGGCGGTCGGCAATGAGCTGGCCCAACACCTGCGAGATCTCGACCGGGAGACAGGGCGGCAGCCACACCAACAGGCCGTTCACCCGCCAGACGATCAGGTAGCGGATGAGGTCAATCCGGTCGGCCAGGGGGAAGGCGGCTTGCATCATCCCCCCGGCGGAACACTGGCCTGTTCCGGCCAGGATGAATAGAACCTCACATACTCCACCAGTTCATACAACAACTGAACCCGCTCTCTGGGCCATTGGCGGATGCGCCAGGCGTGGAGCATGTCCCTGGCCTCCGGGCTGAGGTAGCCCAGGAACCGTCCCCAGTAGAACTGCTCTTCACCGGCCTCGCTGAGGTTCAACAGCTCATGGAGCGCCTGTCGGGCCTCGGGGCGCAGCATGGTGCGAAAGACGGCGGCCATCTCCAGCAGGCTGATAAAGTCCGAGATCTCAAAGGTGAGCAGGCCCCGCCTGTCCCGCTCATGGGCGGCCAGGATCTGATGGGGGGCCGAGAAGAAACGCACCCGCAGGCGGTCCAGGGCAAAGCGCCCCTCATGGTGATGCGCCCGACAGATGAGGTCAGCCATGCCCAGGCCCTGCCCGGCGCCGGTGGTCGGCAAGACCTGGATCAACCCTTTCAACGCCGTCCCGTGGTAGAGGACCAGTTCCTGGAGCCAGGGTTTCAGTTCCTGGCGGTACATCATCACCAAAAAGTGATCCGGCCGGTGGACATAGGCGCCGAGGATCCGGCTGTCGGAAAAGCCCCGTCCGCTTTGCAAGGGCCTGGGCAGTTGGTTGACCACTCCCCAGATGGCGATGGAGCGGTGCGAGATGTGGCCGAGCAGGCCGGCTTCGCGCAGAATGGCGTGGCAGGGCCGACAATGGTGTACCCTGCCCCGGCGGGAAGGGGCACGGGGGTAAACCCAACAGCGCTGACAGGGACCGTTGAGGGCGGAATGAGGCGGCCCGATCTCCTCCATGTCGAAGAGATCGGGCTGCTCCTCCAGAACTCGGATGGTGGCCAGCAGTTCGGCCCCACTTTTGCAGCGGCGGATCCAATCAAAGCCACTCAGCACGCAGGGCCCTCTTCAGGTCGGCATAATGTTCGAGGACGGCGACCTGGGTCCAGGCCGGCACAGGCAATCGCCACCGCTCTTCCGGCTCCCCGGCATAGCGCGCAGCCCAGTCAATCAGATAGCTCTCCGGCAAGATGCGCAGGCGGAGGCTGCCCATGCCCAGGTAGCGGTGCTTTCCCAGCCGGTGGACCAGCCCTTCTTCCAGGGCCACGCACCATAACAGCCGCTGGAACTCCTCCTCTTCCAGGTTCCAGAAGCGGAGGGTGAACCGGGCCCGGGCACCGGGCAAGATCGCCCGGAAGTAACTGGCCTGGACCGTGTCTGGCTGAAAGCCGTCTACCTGCTGGACGATGGGGGCCAGGGGGGTGGGAGGGAAGAGCCGCCAGGTCCTGGCGATCTGAACCTGGGCCGCCGGGCTGCCGGCCACATTTTCCCATCGCCCGTTCCGATATTGCCAGTGGCCGTAGGGGTAGGGCACCTTGAACCAGGCCAGTTCCGGGTTCTGGAACAGGGCAAAGCTGAACGACAGCCGCCCGGCCAGAGCCTGGTTTGGCCCCTGGCCCACCCAGCCGAACAGCCGGTCGGCCGGGTTCAAACGGCCGATGTCGGGGCTGGGCTCCCGGGAATCGCTGGCAATGGTATAGAGGTGGCGGATCATGCCCTTCAGGCTGCGGCTGGGCAGGGCGTAGAGCCGCTGTTCGGCGCGGTGAGCGGCCTCGGGCGGCGACATGGAGAAAAAGTCCCAGCCGTTCACCGGCCCACCGTCCAGCCGGGCCCGCTGCGACGGCTCGCCGCTCTCGCGCACGTGGAGGGGGGTCAGCACTTCGACCTCGACGGCCAGCCTGCCGCAGTAGCCGCCAAAGGCCCGGTGGGAGACAAAGCCGGCCTCGGCCCGCGGCGGCGCCGAGGCCACCTGGGCCTGCGGCGGGACGAGGGGCCGGATCAGTTCCAGGGCGGCGCCGGCTGCCTCCCCTTCCAGCTCCAGACGCCGCCACAGGCCATCTCGCGCCAGGAACCGCTCCCCGAACAGCATCTCGCTCACCCCCGCCGGGTCGGCGGTCAGCCAGGTGAGGCTCTCAACTGTCGCCTGCACCCAGCCAAAGCCGCTGGTCTTTTCACCCCCCAGCGGAATATCGCCCCGCTGAAAATCTTGCAACAGGTGGGCCAGCAGCGACAGAGCCTCTCGATCCCCTTCCTGGATGTCCTGCAGATCGAGCTGGAGCCGGAAGGTCAGGTGTGTGCCGTAGGCAAAGAGATAGTCCCGCTTGGCCGTTTCGATCGGCCGGCCGGTCTGGGGGTCCATGCGCACCCCGTCCATCGAGCACCAGGCCCGCTCCGGATCATAGGGGTCGGTCAGGTAAGCGTCGGAAAAAAGGATCAGGCCCCGTTTCCCCTGAGAGCCAAACAGCCGGTCCAATACCTCGCCCGTCTCGGCCGTTTCGCCCCACAGCGTGCGCAGGAGCTGAGTGGCCCGTTTGCGGAACGCCCCTTTGAGGGTGCTGCCGGGAATGTAGATCTCCCAACTCCCCTGCTCTTGTGTGGAAGGAGCCCAGGACAACATGCGCATAAAGATGGTGTCGTAGGGCTTGCCGTACTTGCGCGACACTTCCCGGTTGAACGGGCGAAAGTCCACGTTGTAAGGCTGGACCAGCTCCTGCCGCACCCGGTCGCGGTAGGTCTTGAGGAAGGCGATGAAATTCTGGTCGTTGGCGATGCTCTTGCGCAGGTTGCCCGGGTGGAGCATGTGCTGGTAGCGCACACGCCGGTGCTCGTTGACAAAATCACGCCACACGGCCCGGCTGATCCCTTCCGGCGGCCGGTTCGGATCGCCCCATTGCTCCTCCGAGATCTTGTCCTCCAGCAGCAGGGTCTTGAGGCGCAGGTGTTCCTCGCGGGTGGCCAGCTCGACATCCACCCACGCGTCGCTGCGGAGCAGGGTGATCTGCTGATCCACCTGCTGGAAGAGCCGGGGCAGAATCGGTTGACAGGCCGGGGTCAGGAGGCCGATCAGGGCTGCTTCATCCTGGATCTGCCCGGCCAACGGCCCTGCCAGAGCCGGGTCCAGCCCCAGGTTGTCGGTCACTTCCCGCCAGGCATCCTGGTTAAACTGCTGGCCGGTCTGGCGCTCGTGGACCATGACTTCGAGCACGCGGGGGGCCATGTTCGCCTTTTTCCCCAGGGCCGCTTTGATCGCCGCCCCGGCCGCTTCCCGGCTGGGGAACGGTTTGTCCACCAGCGGTCGGAGGTCGGCCAGGATCTTGTCCGAAAGGGCATATTTCCCCTTGCTCAGTTTGGCCAGGCCGGCGGCCGGCAGGCTCCAGCTTTCGGTTTCAGCGGAGGACTGCTCCATGAGCCAGATGGCAATGGTGCGGGGCAGGAGCTGAGCCAATCTGGCCTTCCAGTCTTCCGGGCTGAGGATCGGCCCGGCCAGCCCCATCTCCAGCCGCTGACGAATGGGAGGGGGGAGGTCACGCATGGCCTGGACTAACACCTGGCCTTCTACAGCCGCGAAGGAGGGGACATCAGGCTCCACCTTCCCCCAGTTCCATCCCACCAGGACCGGGTTGAGGGCGTTGAAGGTCAGAGTCAGGCGCAGATGGTTGGCCGCCGGGTTGGCGGCGGGGGCTTTGTCGGGTGGAGGGAAGGGCAGGTCCATGTCCAGGCGGAGGCGGCCCAGCCCTTTGCTCTTGCCCGCCCCGAACCAGAAGCGCCCCTCCTGCAGTTCGCGCAGCAGGTAATAGAGCCGTGCCTGGTTGTCATTCTCCTGCAGGAGCGAGTCGTTGACCGACAGGAGCAGATCGAAAACCGAGTGACGGTACACGGTTTCCATCTTGTAATTGGCGTTGGCCTCGGCCGCCCAGCGATCTTCGTCCAACCGCAAGCCCATCCGCAGGTCAAAGAGGCGTTCGCGGGGATAGGACTCTTCCTGCAGTTTACACTCGACCCGGGTGATGAGTTTATCGGGCAACGGCACGCCGTACAGCCGTTGCCATAGCCGGTTCAGCAGGCCGATGTTGTGGCCATCACGCGACTGGCCGATAAAGGCGTCCATCAGGGATTGAGCCGTGCCGCCGATCTCCCCGGCCAGCGAGACCAGGCGGTGAGTGCCATCCTCGTCCCGTGTAAAGAGTGTCTTGCGGGCGTTGCCGCGATAGAGCGGTGTTTCGGCGATTAACCTGCCTCGTAAGATCATTTTCCTTTCCTCCTGGCCCGGACGAGCCGGAACTCACTTGACATTGTTCGATTCGACCTCCCCCCTCCCCCCTGGCCCCCTGCCGGGGAGGGGGCCTGGTCAGAGTCACCGTCAGGCCCTGATACTATATCACCGAATCGCGATTCTGTCAACCGACCGCCGCCGGCCTCACAGCATGACCTCGCTGCCCAGCCCCAACCCGGCTGCCCGGCGCAGGATCAGGTGGGCGACGGCCACATCCTGCACGGCCACGCCCACCGATTTGAAAAAGGTGATCTCCTGGTCCGATGACCGGCCGGGAAGGAGGCCCGCCGCTACCTGGCCGATTTCGCCGTGGATGTCGGTCTCGGCGATCAGGCCCTGTCTGAGGGGGATCATCAGGTCTCCCGCTTCGGCCAGGCTGGCCAGGCGCGAGTCCACCACCACCCTGGCGCGAGCCACCGTCTCGGCCGGGACCTCCTGCATGTCCGGGGTGTAAGAGCCGATGCCGTTGATGTGGGCGCCGGGCTTCAGATCGGCGTCGGCGAACACCGGCGTGCGGGAGGTGGTGGCGGTGCAGATGACGTCGGCGTTGCGCATCGCCTGGGCCGGCGACCCGGCGGCCGAGATGTCGGTGGGGATCGGCGGTCCCCGCCCTTTCATCTCCTCGACATAGGCCTCGGCTGCCCGCCGGTCCAGGTCGTAGACCCACACCTGCTCGATCTTGCGCACCGTGCACACCGCTTCCAGTTGCGTGCGCGCCTGCGCTCCCGCGCCCAAGATGGCGGCCACGCGGGCATCGCGCCGCGCCAGCAGGTCGGTGGCCACACCGGAGGCCGCGCCGGTGCGCAGCGCTGTCAGGTAGGTGCCGTCCATCAACGCCAGCGGCCGGCCTGTCCCGGCATCCACGACGAGGACGACCGCGTGGATGAGGGGCAGTCCCCGGGCCGGATTGGCCGGAAAGACAGAGACGATCTTGGCCCCCAGGGCATCGCTGCCGGTCAGGTAGGCAGGCATAAACAGGGTCACCCCTTCACGCTTTGCGACCGGCACCGGCGTCCGCAGCGGCACCACCGCCTGCCCGGTTGAAAGCTGCACGTAGGCTTCGCGGACGGCCTGGATGGCTTCGGCCATCGTCACCGCGCGGCGCACATCCGCGCCAGAAAGGATCCGCAGTTTCATCTTACACCACCCTCGTCTCCCCCTTGCCCGTCCCCCGGCCAAACCGGTCATGGGCAAAGGGGCTCAGGTCAAAGTCGGTGTGGCCATCCAGGATCAGTTCGGCCAGGATGCGGCCCACCGTCGGCCCCTGCTGGAAGCCGTGCCCCGAAAAGCCGATGGCACAAAAGAACCCCTCAACGCCGGGCAAGGGGCCGATGATCGGGTTGTCGTCAGGGGTGATGTCGTAGAGCCCGCCCCAACCGCGGCTGATCTCGGCCTGTTCCAGGATGGGGGCGCGGTGGATGGCCTTCTCGATGACCTTTTCCATGAAGGAGTAATCCCAGTGGGTGTTGAACGACGAGGGCTCATCCGGATCGCTCATGCCCATCAACACGCCCGGTCCCTCGCCGCGAAAATAAAAAGCCGGTTCGATGTCCAGGATCATCGGGACCGGCTTGGGGATGGGGTCGAAGGCTTTGGTGACAAAGACCTGGCGGCGATAGGGCCTGACCGGCAGGTCAAAGCCGGCCATGGCTGCCACCTCCGCGCCCCATGCTCCGGCCACATTGACCACCACCGGCGCGGCCACCGGCCCCCGGGTCGTCTCCACACCCCGCACCCGGCCCCCCTCAATCCGGATGCCGATCACCTTTGTCCGCTCCTCAAGGCGCACTCCCAGCCGCCGGGCGGCGCCGGCAAAGCCCATCGCGGCCATGTAGGGGTCGGCGTAGCCATCTTTGGCGCAGAAGGTGCCGCCCCGCAGGTCCTCCACGTTCAGATAGGGCCAGCGGTGCCTGATCTCGTCCGGCGACAGCACCTCCACCGGCACGTCATATTGGCGCTGGACCTCGACGTTGGCCAGGAATTCCTGCCACATCTCCTCACTCTGCGCCAGGAAGAGATAGCCCACCTGCCGAAATCCGACATCTACGCCGAACAGTTCTTCAAACTGCTCAAACACGCGGACGGCTTCTTGCGACAGGCGGATGTTGGCCGGGTGAGAAAATTGCTGACGGATGCCGCCGGCGCTCAGGCCGGTGGAGCCCTGAGCCAGCAGGTCCCGTTCCAGGAGGACGAGATCGCGGCAGCCGCGCTGCGCCAGGTGATAAGCGGTGCTGAGCCCCATAATCCCGCCGCCGACGATGGCCACCTCGGCGGTGCTTTTCCATTCTCCCATGCCTTTCCTGCTCCTTTGCGTGTGGAACATTTCCATAGTAGCACAAAGTAGCCGGCAATGCAAGCCGTGGGCTTGCGATGCAGAAGGACGGGGCTGCTCCCGCCGGCCCCCCGAAGAATATCCCTTCTCACCGCAAAGAACGCAGAAGGATCGTAACTACTCAGCCATAGCTCTTTTTACCACTAAGGTTTTCTCTTGTATTCTTTGTGTCCTTTGTGGTTAACAAGTCGCCTGCCTGAATAGTTACGAGGGATCATAAAAAACTGTGGTCTCTGCGTCTCCGCGGTGCAAACCAGAACTTTTTCAGCAGCTTCAGGTGGGTGAGGAAGGCTTTGACCCTGGTTGCGCCCATTTCGGCCGGGTGGCATTTGTGGTGGAACAGGATGGAGCGTTTGAGCCGGTTGACGCAGATCGGTTCAGTGTGGATGGAGTGGTGTTTGAGGCGCAGCGCATCGCGGACCTGGTCCAGTAGTTTCTTAGGTTTTGGTTCCATTTCCATCAGATCCCCCTTGACAGGCGGTGATTTTTGTGTTAAAATAGATGAGGCGACCGGGCGTACAGAGTAGCCCAGCGATCGCCAGGGGGTATTATACAGGCCAATCTCCGTAAATGCAACCCCAGGCGCAGATTACACAGAATCTGAATAAGATACCCTGGAGGGGAGAAAAGCGGAATCCGTATACTCAATCGTTAG
>Ga0209162_1004621_pt1 | contig 10180 bp, 4 predicted proteins | sample YNPNPMetaG_FD_187121 | JGI IMG/M metagenome (GOLD analysis project Ga0209162, IMG submission 187121) | Anoxygenic and chlorotrophic microbial mat microbial communities from Yellowstone National Park, USA - YNP NP MetaG (SPAdes) (version 2) ...
GGTCGCGATCGGCACGGCGGACGGAGCGGTGTACACGTGGCGTCCGGCGGTGGACGGTCCAGGCGACGCCCTGCCGGTCCCCATGGCGGAGTCTCCGTCGCGGGCGATCTCGGCACTGGCCGTCGCCGCCGACGCCGAACGGATTGCGGCCGGGGCGGTGTCCGGTGCGGTCCGGGTGTGGAGCGCGGATGGTGCGATCGCCTGGACGCGGGATCGCGACCACGGGGAACCGATCGCCGCCCTGGCGTTCTCGCCCGACGGCACGCGGCTCGCCGGGGCCTGCGCGGACGGCACGATCACCGTGTGGAGCGCCGCCCGGGGCACGCCGCTCGCCTCGCTGCCCCATGACGGTCCGGTGACGGCGGTCGCCTGGTCGCCCGACGGGGCGCGGCTTGCCGCGGGCACCGCGACGCGGGGGCTGCGGCTCTGGGCGGGGAATCCGCCGGCCGAGGTCGCGGGGCGGAAGGGTTTCGCCCAGGCCGTGAGCGGGATCGCGTTCTCTCCGGACGGCGGCGGCCTCGTCGTCGCCGACGAGCTCGGCGAGGTTCACGTCCTCGACGCCGAAAGCCTCGAAGGACCCACGCTCGGGGATCGAGCGCGGTTTCCCTGCACCGGCGAGCCGCGGGGGTGCTTTCCGTCGCGCGAGGGGCCGCTGCGCAGCCTGGCGTTCGACCCGGAGGGGGCGCTCGTCCTGGGGGGCGCCGACGGTTCGATCCGCTGGCTGGACCTCGCCGCGGGAGTGCGCGTGACGAGCCCGGCGGCCGAGGCGGTGCCGCTTTCGCTGGCGGTGACGCCCGATGGCGAGGAGGTGGTGGTCGGCCTGACGGACGGCGCGCTGGTCTGGCTGGGCGCGGAGGACGGACGCGAGCGACGCCGCGTGCGGGCCCACGACGACGGGGTCACGGGCCTGGCGTTCGATGCCCACGGCCGGCTGCTCAGCGCGAGCCTGGACGGGACGGTGGCCGTCTGGCCGGAGGGGGCCGAGGAGCCTTCCCAGCGGCTCGACGACCACCACGGACCGGTGAGCTGTCTGGCGGTCTCGGCGGACGGCGCGCGGGCGGCGACGGGAGCGATCGACGGCGCCATCCTGGTGTGGGAGGTGACGGACGGTGCGCTGCGACCGGCGGCGAACCTCGCCGGGCACGTCTCGCGCGTGCTGGACCTGGCGTTCGCGGACGATCCGACGCTGCTGTGGAGCGGCGGGCTGGATCGCGCGGTGCAGAAGTGGAACTTCGATCGCCGGCAGGCGGCGTGGTTTCGGCCGCTCGAGCTGCGCGCCGCGCCGACGCGGATCCTGGCGCGCGGCGGTACCGCGCTCGTCGGGAGCGCGGACGGCAGCCTGCAGCGCGTCGGCCCTGGTCGGACGGCCGGCGGAACTCCGGCGCGCTGCGCCGGACCGGTGGCCGACCTGTCGCCCGACCCGGACCGACCCGATGCGGCGAGGGCGGCCTGTGGCGACGGGTCGGTGGTTCGCCTGACGGCAACCGGGACGGCGGCCGGCGCGACGTGGAGCGTGGACGGTGATCCGTTGCGCCTGGAGCACGACGCGGTGGCCGTGATCGTTCCGGGTCGGCCGGGGCGCTGGTACGCCGCGGGCGAGTCGGTCACGGCGATCGACCCGGTCGGCGTCGGCCTGCGGTGGCGGACCTGGTTCGGGGCGGGCGGCTCGACGACGTGCGCGGCCGACGACCGGTTCGGCGTTGCGGGGGACGGCGCCCGCTGGGTGGGGTATTCGGACGGCCGGGTCGTGCGGGGCGCGGACGATCCGGCCGTGGCGCTCCGGAGTCTCGACGCGGCCGGGGGGGCGACGCCATGAGCCGGTGCGCGCGAAGGGTTCCCGGGAAGGCACGGATCGGGGTATGAAGGGAATCGACGCCCGCCTCGCGGGGCGGGGCGGCGGTTGGAGGGGACGACCCGGAAAGGCGGGACGGCGGAGTGGAAAGGAGCGGTCGAGATGATCCGTCTCAGCATCGCGGAGCGCAACGGCCAACCGAAGCTGTTCACGTTTCCGAAGGACGACATCACCATCGGGCGCGCGCAGGGCAACGACGTGATCCTGCCGCGCAACAACATTTCCAAGCGGCATACCCGCATTTTCCGTCGGCAGGGGAAGCTGGTCGTCCGGGATCTCGACTCCACGAACGGGACGTTCCTCAACGGGCGTCGCATCCACGACGACGAGCTGCTGCACGCCGGTGACCGGATCTTTCTGGCGGACTTCGTCCTGATCATCGAGGAGGACGAGAGCGCGGCGACGCCGGTGCCGCCGGAGCTGAAGGCGGCGGTGCCGCCGCCGTTGCCGGCGGAGGAGATGGAGTCGGTGTCCGAGGCGGAGCCGCTCGACGGACCGGAGGGCCGACCGACGGTCGCGGCCGAGGAGTCGGCGGAGGTGCAGCTCAGTGCGGCGGACCTGCATACCGCGCCGCCGGACATGGTCCTGTCCGATCTGGCGCGGGCCGCCGCCCGGCGGGCCGCGACGGTGCCGGAGCCGGAACCGCCGTCCGGCCCGCCGATGCCGCTGCGGCAGACGCCCGTTTCCGCCGGGGCTCCGACTCCGTCCCGTCCCGTCGCCGGAGGCGCCGCGGTGCCGGAAGCGTCCTCGCCGGCGCGGCGCGGGCCGCAAGTCGCGCCCGTCGAACCGACGCCCGGCCGGGAACGCGGCGGACGCGCCGCGGCGCCGGTTGCGCGGCGGTCGCCGCCGCTGCCGATGTCGGAGGAGGCGCAGGAGGCCGGGCCGGAGGAGCCGGTTCCGCCGGCGGCGGAACGCGCCATTCCCGCCGCCGGCCGGGGGAGGCCACGCCCGGCGGCGGGGATGGCGTCGCCGTCCGAGCCGCGGCGCGAGCCGGCGCCGGAGCCGCGGCCCGAGGCAAGACCTTCGGTGCGACCGGCGGCGGCGCCGCCCGCGGCCGCCCCGGCGGCGCGCGCAACCGCCAAGCCGGCGCCGGTGGGCCGTCCCGCTCCCTCGGCGCCGCCTTCGGCCGAGAAGGCCGGTGCCGTCCCGCTCTCGGAGAACCAGGTGCGGGAGCGGTTGTTGACGCGCGCGAACGACATCGCGCCGATCCAGGATGCGGAGCCGGCGGTCTTCGGGGACCACGACCTGCAGGGCCGCATCAAGAGCGCGCTGCTGGACGAGCTCGCCATCCTCGAGGCGGAGGATCTCCTGGACCCGAGTCTCGACCGCGACGGGCTGGTGGAGGATCTGACCCGGGCCCTCTTCGGCCTCGGCCCGTTCCCGCGTCTCGCCGCCGACGAAGGGTTGGAATCGTTCGTGGCGTATCCGGACGGCACCTGTTTCGAGCGGCGCGGGGGGCGATGGGTCCGGGCGGCGTTCGGCATTCCGCCTGCGCTGCTTCGGCTACTGGCCCGACGCCTTGTCGCCGGGCTGGCCGGAGGCACGCCGTCCGGTGCGGCCGAGACGTTCCGCGGGCGGCATCCGGAGCTGGCGAGCGTGGAGGTGTCGGGTGCCCTGGGCGGGTCGAGCCTCGGCGGCGCCCTCGTGCGTCTCGACCGTCTGCCGGCGCTTGCAGACGACCTCGAAGCGCTGGCGGATGCCGGGATACTGTCGATGCCGATGGGGACGTTCCTGCGCTTGTGTCTTGATGCGCACCAGACGCTGGCGGTGGCGGGTCCGCACCGGTCGCACCGCACGGGGCTGCTCCGGGCGCTGGTGGCGTCCCTTCCCGCCGAGCACCGGGTCGTCTGGGTCGCCGACCCGGCGGGCGCCGGCCCGCCGGCCTCCCGGGCGCTCGTGGTGCGCCTGCAACCTCCGTCGGTCGGCGAGTCGCTCCTGGCGGAGACCGACGACGCGGGCGGCGGCCTGGGAGAGCTGGTGCAATGCCTGCAACCGGACCTGCTGGTCATCGAGCGGGCGGACGCGGCGCGCGACGTGTCGCTGGTGCGCGCCGTGCGCGCGCGGCTCGGGTCGGTCCTGCTGGGGGTCGATGCCGATCGGTGGGAGCCGCCGGTGCCCGGGGAACCCGGCAAGGGCGAGGTCCCGGCGCGACCGGCGGCGCCGGGGGTGGATCCGCGGCTCGCGGCGTGCACGGACGTCGTCGCCGAGCTGGTGCCGCTCGTGGACGGCGGCGTTCGGGTGCTGCGAATCGCGGAGCGGGCGGCCGACACAGGCGATCCGTTCGTGCTGAACGCGATTTTCGAGTACGTTCCCGGCGGGCCCGGGGAGCCGGGCGAGTACAAGGCGACCCGGACCATCCCGCGGTTCCTCGAGCGGCGGAAGGCGCGCGGCAAGCGCGTCGATACCACGCTGTTCCAGGGGTGAGACTTCCATGCGGACGTTTGTCGTGTCGATCGAGAAACCCGATGACCTCAACCTCGTCTTCGGCCAGTCGCACTTCGTGCGGACGGTCGAGGACCTCTGCGAGGCGGTCGCGACCTCGGCCCCGAACGCGAAGTTCGGACTGGCCTTCTGCGAGGCGTCCGGCAAGCGGCTGGTGCGGCATGCCGGTACCGACCCGGAACTGGAACAACTCGCCGTGCGGAACCTGGAGCGGATCGGCGCCGGCCACACCTTCCTGTTGCTGTTGGGGAATCTGTTTCCGATCCACGTGCTGCGGGCGATCCGCGAGGTGCCCGAAGTCTGCCGCATCTTCTGTGCCACGGCGAACCCGGTCCAGGTCGTCCTGGCGGAGACCGATCAGGGTCGGGGGGTGCTGGGGGTCATCGACGGCGGCACGCCGTTGGGCGTCGAGGGTCCCGAGGACGCGCGCGAACGCCACGAGTTCCTCCGGAGGATCGGCCTGAAGGCCTGAGAAGCCCGTTCCGGCCGAGACGGTGCCTCCCGCCGCCCCGCCTCGCGGTGGCTGGTCCCTTCGAGCGGCGCGGAGCGTCGGAGGATCCGGGGGTGCCGGCGGGCCCCCGGCGTGCGCTCGCCGACGGCTTACGGTGTCGCAGCGGGCGCCCCGCCGCCGGCTGCGGGACTCGTTTCGTCCGAACGCACCTCGCGGATGCCTCGGGAAAATACGGCTTGACGGTCTTCGCTTCGCCCCTTCAAACTAACGAAGGGCTGGGTGTCGTCGCAGCCGCCATGGGATCGGCGACTTCGACGGCGACACCGGCGTTCCGGGCATCCCCGTCGCCCGGCGTCGGGGTGCTCGGGGAAGGAGGTCGTTTGCATGCAGAATCGTCTCAGCGGATGCGTGATGCTGCTAGTCTCGATGTCCGGCATCGCGGCGTGCGGCGGCGCGGGCACCTCCGCCGGCGACACGGGTCTGACGTGCACGTCGAATGAGGACTGCGACAGCGGCGTATGCGTCGCCGGTCGCTGCGTGGCGGTCGGCGCCGACGGCGACGGCGACCTCGACGTCCCGGGCGCCGACGGCGACGGCGACCTCGACGTCCCGGGCGCCGACGGCGACGGCGACCTCGACGTCCCGGGCGCTGACGCCGACGCGGACGCCGACGCCGACACGGGCGGCGAGGCGGAGGTGCTGCCGGATGTGCCGCCGGACACGTCGCTCAGCGATACCGACGGCGATACGATCCCCGACGACATCGAAGGGTGGGACGACCTCGACGGCGACACCCTCCCCAACGCCCGCGACGACGATTCCGATGGGGACGACATCCCGGATGCGGTCGAGGCGGGGGATGCGGACCTCCGGACGATGCCTGCCGACTCCGACCGCGACGGCACGCCGGACTTCCTCGACCTCGACTCGGACAACGACACGATTTCCGATGCCGACGAATGGCTGACCGACGTGGACGGGGACACGGTCCCGGCCTATCGCGACTTCGACTCGGACGGCGACGGGATTTTCGACAACCTGGAGGCGGGCGATTCGGACCCGGCCACCTCGCCGCGGGACAGCGACGGCGACACGACGCCCGACTACCTCGACCTCGATTCCGACGGTGACTTCATCTCGGACGCCCACGAGTCGCTGGTCGATACGGACGAGGATGGGGTTCTCGATTTCCTGGACACGGATTCGGATGCCGACGGGGTGCTGGACCGCGACGAGGCGGGGGACGCCGACCTGGCGACGCCGCCGGCGAACTGCGACGGCGATGCGTTGCCGAACTACCGCGACACCGACTCGGACAACGATGGCGTGCGGGACCTGGACGAGCTCTCCATGCATCACACCGATCCGTGCCGGGCGGACACGGACGGGGACACGGTGACGGACCTGATCGAGATCGCGTACGGAAGTCCGCCGACGGACCCGACAGATTCGCCGCGGGAGCGCGGCGACTTCGTTTTCGTCGAGCCGTACGAGAGCGATCCGGAGCCGTGGGTGGACACGCTGGTGTTCTCCACGGCGTTGCAGAAGGCCGACGTGTATTTCCTGGTGGACTGCACCGGCTCGATGGGCGGCGAGATCAGCGCCCTGCGCTCGTCGATCAGCTCGACGGTGATTCCCGGCATCGTCGCCGCGATTCCCGATTCGTGGACCGGCGTCGGGCACTTCGACGACTACCCGGTGTCGCCGTACGGCAGCTCGGGCGATCTGTCGTACCGGAACCTGCAGAACCTGACCTCGGACACGGCGGCGGCGCAGACGGCGGCCAACAGCCTGCCGTTGCACTACGGGGCCGACGGTCCGGAGAGCCACGTGGTGGCGCTCTGGACGGTCGCCACGGGAGATCCGTCGCGGACGCTGCCGCGGCAGGGGGCCCGTTCGTGCGCCGCGGGCCGGATCGGCTATCCCTGCTTCCGGCCCGACGCAGTGCGCGTGATCGTGTTGATCACGGACGCGCCGTTTCACAACGGTCCCGGCGGGGCCAACGCCTACTGGGCGACGGTGGGCGGCGTGACGCCGCCGACGTACGTCGAGGCGCGTGACCAGCTCGTGGCCAACAACATCAAGGTCATCGGGGTCAACTCGGGCGGCACCTACGGCCGCCCGCACCTGGACCAGCTCGCGCGGGACACGGGGGCCGTCGACTCCGGCGGCACGCCGCTGGTTTACGACATCCCGGGCGACGGCAGCGGGCTCGGCACGCAGGTGATCAACGCCGTGCGGACGCTCGCGAACAACGTGCCGATCCGCGTCGACGCGCAGTTCGTCGACAACCCGGCCGACGCCGTCGACACCCGCACGGCGTTTCTCGACTATCTCGAGACAAACACGTCGGGACGGACGATCCGCGATCCGGCGACCGACACGGACCGGGTGTGCACGACGATTCCTTCCGCCGACTCCGACGGTGACGGTCATCCCGATTACTTCCCGTCGTTGCTGCCGGGGACGAGCGTCTGCTGGGACATCCACGTGAAGCGCAACGAGACGGTTCCGGCCACGGCGGACGCGCAGATCTTCCGCGCCACGATCAACGTGATCGGCGACCTGTTCACGCCGCTCGATTCGCGCGACATCTTCTTCCTCGTGCCGCCGGAGATCCAGGGATCGCAGTAGCCCCGGTCGCGGGGCTGGAGGAGCTTCGACCGGTGGGCAGATCGGAGCGGGCGGTTCGGATCGCGGGCTGGGGGGTGGCACTCCTCGCGATGGCGGCCTGCGAGGCCGCTCCGATCGACCGGCCGGACACCAGCGGCGTCTGTTCCTCGAACGCCGACTGCGACGGCGGTCTGTGCGTGGGCGGGCGCTGCGTGGGTGCAGGAGGCGACGCCGACGGCGGGTTGGACGTGCCCGACGCGGACGCCGACATGGCCGGCGAGGCCGAGGTGCTGCCGGAGGTCCCGCCGGACACCTCGCTCGCCGACGCCGACGGCGACACGATCCCGGACGACATCGAGGGGTCGGACGACCTCGACGGCGACACCCTCTCCAACGCCCGGGACGACGATTCGGACGGGGACGACATCCCGGATGCGGTCGAGGCGGGGGACGCGGACCTGCGGACGATGCCCGCCGACTCCGACCACGACGGCACCCCGGACTTCCTCGACCTCGACGCGGACAACGACACGATCTCCGATGCCGAGGAACGGCTGGCCGACCCGGACGGCGACACCCTCCCCAACGCCCGCGACTTCGACTCGGACGGCGACGGCATCTTCGACCGCCTGGAGGCCGGCGACGCCGACCCCGTCAGCCCGCCCCGCGACTCCGACGGCGACACGCTCTTCGACTACCTCGACCTCGATTCCGACGGCGACCTCATTTCCGACGCCCACGAGTCGATCCTCGACACCGACGGTGACACCGTGCAGGATTTCCTGGACCTCGACTCGGAGAACGACGGGGTGGCGGACCGCGACGAGGCGGGGGACGCCGACCTCGCGACGCCGCCGGCGAACTGCGACGGCGATGCACTGCCGAACTACCGCGACACCGACTCCGACAACGACGGCGTGCGCGATCTCGACGAGATCTCCGTGCACCATACCGATCCGTGCGAGGCGGACACGGACGGGGACACGGTGACCGACCTGGTGGAGATCGCGTACGGCAGCCCGCCGACCGACCCGGGGGACTCGCCGCGCGAGCGGGGGGACTTCGTCTTCCTCGAACCGTACCGCAGCGACCCGGAGCCGTGGGTCGACACGCTGGTCTTCTCGACGGCGTTGCAGAAAGCCGACGTCTATTTCCTGGTGGACACGACCGGATCGATGGGCGGGGAGATCTTGCAGCTCCGGTCCTCGATCCGCACGACGGTGATTCCCGGGATCATCGCCGCGATCCCGGATTCGTGGGTCGGCGTGGGCCACTTCGACGACTATCCGGTGGCGCCGTACGGCGACCCGACGTTCGGCGACGTGTCGTACCGGAACCTGCAGAGCCTGACCTCGGACGCCGCGGCGGCCCAGACCGCGGCGAACAGCCTGGCCACGCATTACGGCTACGACGATCCGGAAAGCCATGTCGCGGCGCTCTGGACGGTCGCCACGGGGGACCCGTCGCGGACGCTGCCGCGGCAGGGGGCCCGCGCCTGCGCCGCGGGGCGGATCGGCTACCCCTGCTTCCGCCCGGACGCGGTCCGGGTGATCGTGCTGATCACGGACGCGCCGTACCACAACGGCCCCGGGGGGGCGAACGCCTACTCGGCCCCGGTGGGCGGCGTGACCCCGCCGACCTACGCGCAGGCCCGCGACGCCCTGGTCGCGGCGAACATCAAGGTCATCGGTGTGCACTCGGACACCTGGAGCACCAACGCGCACGACGTGCAGTTAGCGCGCGACACGGGCGCCGTCGACGCCGCGGGCAACCCGCTCGTCTACAGCATCCCGGGCACGGGGACGGGGCTCGGCGCGCAGGTCATCAACGCCGTGCAGACGCTGGCCAACAACGTGCCGATCCGCGTCGATGCGCAGTTTGTCGACAACCCGGCCGACGCCGTCGACACCCGCACCGCGTTCCTCGACTACCTGGAGACGAACACGTCGGGGCGGACCATCCACGATCCGGCGACCGACACGGATCGGAGGTGCACGACGGTTTCCTCCGCCGATTCCGACGGCGACGGGCATCCCGACGACTTCCCGTCGCTGCTGCCGGGGACGAGTATTTGCTGGGACATCCACGTCAAGCGCAACGAGACGGTTCCGGCCACGGCGGACGCGCAGATCTTCCGCGCCACGATCCACGTGATCGGCGACCTGTTCACGCCGCTCGATTCGCGCGACATCTTCTTCCTCGTGCCGCCCGAGATCCAGGGCTCGCAGTAGTGCCGGGATCGGTGTCGCGCCGGCGGTCGCGCCGGGGGAGGTCCGAACGATGAGACACCGCAAGACGCTGGGGTTCGTCCCGTTCGCCCTGCTCGCCCTCGCAGCCGGCCTGCGCTGCGGCGGCGGAGCGGACGACGCCGCGGACGCGGGCGCATGCACGACGAACGAGGATTGCCCGGGCGGCGTGTGCGTCGGCGGCCGCTGCGTGGCGGTCGGCGCCGATGCCGACGCGGACCTCGACGTTTCCGCCGTGGACGCGGACGGCGCCGCGGATGCGGATGGGGACGCCGACGGCGACGCCGACGGGGAAGCCTCGCCCGAGGTACTGCCGGAAGTCCCGCCGGACACCGCGCTCGCCGACACCGACGGCGACACGATCCCGGACGACATCGAAGGGTCGGACGACCTCGACGGCGACACCCTCCCCAACGCTCGCGACGAGGATTCGGACGGGGACGACATCCCGGACGCCGTCGAGGCGGGGGACGCGGACCTGCGGACGATGCCCGCCGACTCCGACCACGACGGCACGCCGGACTTCCTCGACCTCGACAGCGACAACGACACGATCCTGGACGCCGACGAGTGGCT
>Ga0209162_1004624_pt1 | contig 10170 bp, 9 predicted proteins | sample YNPNPMetaG_FD_187121 | JGI IMG/M metagenome (GOLD analysis project Ga0209162, IMG submission 187121) | Anoxygenic and chlorotrophic microbial mat microbial communities from Yellowstone National Park, USA - YNP NP MetaG (SPAdes) (version 2) ...
CCTACCCCCTGGCCCCCTTCCCCTCTCCGCCGCGGAGAGGGGAAGGGGGTGGGGGGATGGGGTGAGGTCCACCTTGACCGCCATTTACGCTAATTTAACATTGTCGAGGTAGAGCGGAGGCACCGGCCAGGAGTGAGAGAGGAGTTGTCTATGACCGAAAATAGAAGCTCAAGGCAGAAACGATGGACGATCTGGGGGCGGACGGCCCTGGGGGTGATGGCCCTGCTGGCCCTGCTGATGGGTCACACGGCAGCCCAGGGGCCTGTCGTCCTGGATGGTGTGGGTGACGATTGGGACCCGGCCTGGCAGGTGGCGACCGATGGCCTGGACGTATATCTCACCGACACCCACTTCCATCCCCACCATTCACCCACCTACGCCCGTAGTGGCTACGATGCCATCGGCCTGTGGGCCCACTATCAGGCCAGCGACGACCGCTGGTATTTCCGCCTCGACGTAGATGGCCGCGCCGGCGACTCGGACAGCGCCGTCGGGGAAGCGGGCAACCTGGGGGTGGGTACGCACGGCCCGGATGAGGGGCCGCTGGTCATGCTGCCCTTTGAGGATGGGGCCGGTCTGGGGAACTCGGAGGCGTACAAGCTCGGTTTCCAGTTCGAAAGCGGCGGCGCCGGTGTCACGGCCGAGCTGGGACCCGGCACGGAGATCCTGCCCGGCGTGATCGCTCCGACCACGGTCGGGCTGACGGGACAGGGGGTCTACAGCACCACCGTGCCCGGCGTAATCGAGTTTGCCTTTGACCGCACGACCCTGTTCCCGCCCGACACGCCCCGCAGCCAGTTGTGGCTGTCGGCCCAATTGGGCGACAACAACGACCGCGTGTCTGACGACCAGGTGACCGCCACGCTGGTGATCGCCCTGGACCTGGTCGCCCACTGCCCGGCAGCGCCGATCGTCGTCGGCGACCAGGCGATCTTTCCGCTGGACTATGCCATCCCTGCTACAGCGGCGATAGGGGCCAGCCAGGTGGTGCTGACCGTCGCCTTGCCGCCGGGCACCACCTTCCTCGGCGCCAGCAACGGCGGCAGCGAGGCGGGCGGGGTCATCACCTGGCAGTTGGGCAACCTGACACCCGGCAGCGCCGGCCAGGTGACCTTTACCCTGCGGGTGCACGATCCGCTGACCTCATTGACCCTCAACAGTGAGATGAGGTGTGCTGAGGGGCTGCGCGTTCAGGCCAGCGACATATGCCCGGTCCAGCAACCCACCCCCACATTCACTCCCGTCCCCACCAGCACCCCCGTCCCGCCCACACCACCTATCGTCCCTGAACCGGCAACGCTGACCCTGGTGCTGACGGGATTGGCCGGCCTGAGCGGCTATGCCGCCCTGCAATGGCGGGCCAGACGGCGGAACTAGGCAACTGCTCGCCGTTGCCCTACAAACCCATGGAGTGGGCCTGTTGACCTGGCGTGCCAAGATCGGGATCGGGATTCCCGTGGGGATATGGCTCATCGGGCTGATCGTCGCCCTGGATGGGTGGCTCCTGAACCACCTGATCCAGGCCGATATCCGCCCTCAGCAGATCGATTTTCTCTCATTCCTCATGGGCCTGGTCGTGCTGCTGAGCCTGCCGTTGCTGGGGTTGCTGCTCTACCAGACGGCGAGCTGCCTGACGCTGCGCTACCACCTGGACCGCAACGGCCTCACCATCCGTTGGATCGGCACCGGGCAGGTCATCCCCATCCGCGATATCCAACGCATTGTGGCCGGCCGGGAGCTGGAGGGGCGGGTGGTGCGCCGCCGGGGGGTGCGCTGGCCTGGCCACGAGCGGGGGGAAGGGCAGGTGCCCGGCATTGGGCGCACCCGTTTTCTGGCCACCCGGCCGCTGCGAGATCAACTGCTGCTGGTGACACCCGGCCTGGCCTTTGCCATTTCTCCCCACGATCCGGCCGGTTTCCTGGCTGCCTTTGGCGCGCGGCGGGAACTGGGCCCCAACCGCTTGCTGGAGCGGGAAGTGCGCCACGCCGGCTGGGTTACCTGGCCGATCTGGACCGACCGGACCGCCTGGCTGTTGCTCGGCGCGGCAGTGGCCGTCAATCTGGGGTTGTTTGGGTATCTGTGCCTCCGCTTCCCCGGCCTGGACCTGCAGTTGCCCCTGCACTTTAACGCCCAGGGGTTGGCCGACCGCATCGGTACCAGGGCAGAGTTGTTTGCCCTGCCGATCATCGGCCTGATCATCCTGGGAACCAACCTGGTGCTGGGCCTGGCCCTGTACCGGCGGGAACGGGCCGGTTCCTACCTGCTGTGGGGGGCAGCGGCGGCAACCCAGGCCCTTTTCTGGCTGGCGACCTTGAGCATTGTGCCATGATCGGACAACTTTTCCTGGGCCTGGCGTTGAGCGTAGCCATCGGCGGACTGGGCTATTGGCGACGGTCGTTGACAGCCGGTGGGGTGGGGGGCGCAGTCCTGGTCGGCACACTCATCTTTGGCCTGGGCGGTTGGGTGTGGGGATTGCTGCTCATCACCTTTTTCCTCTCCTCCAGTTGGCTGTCGCACTACCGCCGGGCCAGCAAGGAGGCGGTGGCCGACAAATTCGCCAAGGGCAGCCGCCGTGACCTGGGCCAGGCGCTGGCCAACGGCGGGTTGGGGGCGATCCTGGCCATCGTCTTTGCCCGTTATCCTGAGCCGCTGCTCTTTGCCGCCTTTCTTGGGGCGATGAGCACCGTCAACGCCGATACCTGGGCCACAGAGTTGGGCCTCCTCAGTCGGGTGCCGCCCCGGTTGATCACCACCGGCCGGCCGGTGCCGGCAGGCACATCGGGCGGGATAACCTGGCTGGGCACCTGGGCAGCTTTGGCCGGCGCGCTGCTGATCGGCGCCATGGCGACGGCCCTGACCCAGGCCAGGTCGCTGCTGAGCGGCCACGGCTGGCAGTTGGCCGCTGTAACCTACCCGCTGCTGGCCGTGGTCGGCGGGATGGCCGGCTCCCTGTTTGATAGCCTGCTGGGAGCCACCGTGCAGGCCCTCTATTCCTGCGACCGGTGCGGCGTAGAGACCGAAAGCCCTGTCCACCGCTGCGGCCAGCCGACCCGTCAGGTGCGCGGCTGGACCTGGCTCCACAACGATATGGTGAACTTTCTGTCCTCGCTGGTGGGGGGGCTGGTGGCTGCTGCCCTGGCCTGGACTCTGGGGGGGTGAGCCGATGACGCGCCGACAGATCGCCCTGATCATCGCCACCAATGCCGTGATCTCAACGGCAATCAGCCTGATCGTGGCCTGGCTGGTGATCCGCCCGGCCCGATTGTCGCCGGCGGCCACACCGACAACCGGGGTGGCTACCGCGCAGACGGTGGCGGTGGTTACACCTGGAGCCACGCCTGTCCTCCATGTGGTTCAATTCGGGGACACAGTTTCCGGCCTGGCCCTGCAATACAACGTGCCGGCCGAGGAGATTATCGCCGCCAACAACCTCCAGAACCCGGACTATTTGCAGGCAGGCACAACGCTGATCATCCCGGTGGGAGGGTTGCCCCCGCTCACGGCCACACCCACCCCGCAGCCCACCGCGACCAACACCCCGCTCCCTCCAGAGCCGCCTTCGGCCGACATGACCGCCACGGCCGCTGCGGAGGCGGGCGCAACCCCGACCGCTCTGCCCACTCCCCTGCCGGCAGGCGGCGAACTCCAGATTGAAATCACCGAGGTCATCGGCGCCGGGCAGGTGGACCAGGAGCGGGTGGTCATCACCAACCGTGGTAACCGGCTGGCCGACATGCAGGGTTGGACCCTGAGCGATGCCGATGGAAACAGCTACACCTTCCCCAACTTTCGGCTGTGGTCGGGGGGCAATGTCATCGTCCACACCCGCATCGGGCAGGACGGCAGCCCGCCGGCCAACTTTTACTGGGGCAAGCTGGCCGCGATCTGGTCGGCCGGCGAGGTGGCTACGTTAAAGAATGCCCTGGGCGAGGTGATCGCCACCTATCCTGTTGGACGGTAGAGAAGAGAATGCTGGATGCGATTCTGACCCCGGCCCAAAGAGAGCTGCGTGACCAGGTGCGCGATTTCGTCAGGAGCGTGCCCCGCCAGCTCATCCTGGACATGGATGCCGACCGGGTGCGGTATCCCCGTCACTATGTGGAGGAAGCAGCCCGCCGCAACCTGCTGGGCCTGCGCTTTCCGGTCGAGTATGGGGGGCGTGGTCTGGGTTGGGCCGATGAGATCGTCGCCCTGGAAGAGATCGGGGTCCTGGGCACGTCGCTGGCCTGCCTCTATTCGCTGCCCAGCATTGTCGGCGAGGCGCTTGACCGCTTTGGCACGCCGGAGCAGAAGGAGCGCTGGCTGCGGCCGGTGCTGGCCGGCCGGCTGACGGTGGCCGAGGCACTGACCGAACCGCGCGGCGGCTCCGACTTTTTCGGCACCACCACCCTGGCCCGCCGCGAAGGGGATCGGTTCATCCTGGATGGCCAGAAACGGTTTGTCGTCGGGGCAGAAGGGGCCGATCTGTTTCTGGTCTACGCCCGCACCGACCCCAAGGCCCGGCCCCACGAGGGGCTGAGTGCTTTCCTCGTCGAGCGCGGACCGGGTGTCCAGGTGGAACATGTCTACGGTCTGATGGGCACGCGGGGTGGAGGTACGGGGCGCCTTTACTTTCGGGGAGCGCGTGTGCCGGCCGGGAACCTGATCGGCCCGGAAAATGGCGCGGCGGCCATCTTCTACCAGATGATGATCCCGGAGCGGATGACCAGCGCCGCCGGGGCGTTGGGCATGGCCCGCGCCGCGCTGGAAGTGGCGGCCCGCTACGCCGACCGGCGCAAGGCGTTCGGCCAGAAGATCCGCACCTTCCAGGGGGTCAGCTTCAAGATCGCCGAGAGCCTCACCCAGCTTGATGCAGCACGGATGCTGGTCTATGGCGCAGCCCGGGCGGTAGACGCCGGCGATGACCCGGCCCGCTGCCGGCGGCTGGTGTCCGAAGCCAAAAAGTTCGCCACAGAGACAGCCTGGCTGGTGGTCAACCACGCTATGCAAGTCCTGGGCGGCATCGGCTACACGGATGTCTATCCTGTCGAGCGGCTGCTGCGCGACACGCGGCTGATCCTGATCTGGACCGGGACGAACGAAATTATGAACCTTATCATTCAACATGAATACTATCGGGAGTTGATGAGCGAACGGGCCGCCGGGCGCGACGTGGAGGCCGATGCGCCGGGGGCAGAGCTGACCGACGAGAAGGTCTACGAATAGGACAGCCGGCCCATCTGCACGTGCCATAGCCGGCAGCGCTGAAGAAAGGTCTCCGGCAGGCTGTGCAGATCGGTGGTGGTCAGGATCGCCTGCTCCGGCCCCTGGTCCAGCCAGGCGAGCAGGAAGCGGCGGCGTTGGGCATCCAGCTCAGAGAGGACATCGTCCAACAGCAGAAGGGGAAACTCGCCGGTTTCGCGGCGCATCAATTCCACCTCGGCGAGTTTGAGGGACAGGGCAGCCGTCCGCTGCTGCCCCCGCGAACCATAGACCCCGGCATCGGCCTCATTGATCAGAAAACGCACCTCGTCCCGGTGCGGGCCGAGGAGGGTCATGCCGGCAGCCATCTCCCGTCCGCGCCAGACTGCCAGTTGCGCCCGGAACCGGGCGGCAATGCCGCTGACCGCCCCCTCCCCCTCAATCCTCACGCCGGGCAGATAGCGCAGGCGCAACAGCTCTGCGCCGTCGGTCAGTTGGGCGTGGATGGCATGGGCCAGGCCGTCCAGGGCCAGGAGCGCCTGCTGACGGCGGGCGGTGACAACGGCTCCATGTTCCACCAGCCGCTCGTCCCAGAAGATCAACTGGCCGGGATCGCCACCGCGCTCCTGGAGATCGCGCAGCAAGGCATTGCGCTGGGTGACGACCTGGTTGTAACGCGCCAGCGCCTGGCAATAGGCCGGATCGATCTGACACAGGGTGGCATCCAGATAGCGACGGCGCAGGCTGGGCGGCCCAAAGACCAGATCAATGTCCTCCGGCATAAAGAGCACAACGGTCAGTTGCCCCAGCAGGTCCATCGCCCGGCGAGGGACACCGTTCAGCCGAATCTGTTTGCGGTAGCGGCCTTCGTTGTTCTCCTGGCGAGTGAGGGTGAGTTCAATGCTTACCTCGCCCTCCTGTCGGGCCACACGGCCCACCAGGCGGGCATAGGGCAGCGGTTCCTGTTCAACGGCCAGCCAGTTGACCAGCTCACGGTCGGCCCCGGCGTGGAGAGAGCGGCTGGTGGCCAGGTAGTAGATGGCTTCCAGCAGATTGGTCTTGCCCTGGGCGTTGTCGCCCCATAGCACCGTCAGGCCAGGTGGCAGGTCAATTTCCAGCCGGACGTAGTTGCGAACGTTGTGCAGTGTGAGATGGATCAGGCGCATGGAGCGATTATAGCACACATCTGGCGGGACGCAACTTGACGAATCAGACAATTCATGCTATCCTTGATCCGCCTGTGGGTCTGGTCCCCACTGTGTTCATGGTGTAAATGTACTCCTGATCAACCTTTGACCTGCACGGTGGATCGTATGCCCGGTGCAGGCATATTCAGGGTTTCCTTCGGGGTTCTACCTTCCAGGCGGCAAGCCTGCCCCGTGAGGCTGAGGCGCTTGCAACACGAGGTCGGCGCCTGCCCACAGGCGAGATCGAACCATCAAACCTGACAGCAGACCGACAGGCGGAGTGCATCGTTGCCGGACATCATCCGTGACCGATTCGGTAAAGCCACCTGCCAAAACTGAAAGGAGTCCCATCCCCGACCTCGTTGTCGCCTCGCAGCCATGAAGGTGCCAGGCCTCTGATCTGGCACCTGGCTGCTGACCCGGAGACATGAAATCTCTGTGTATGGAGAGTAGAAGTGAATATCGTTGAACTTGAAACCAAGACGCTGAGCGAGTTGCAGGAAATGGCTCGGCAACTGGGGCTGACCGGCTATAGCCGGCTCAAGAAACATGACCTGGCCATGCGCCTGTTGGAGGCCCAGGCCGAAAGCCAGGGCCTGTTGTTCGGCGGCGGCATCCTGGATGTCGTGGCCGATGGCATCGGCTTCCTCCGGTCGGGCGATCTGCTGCCCAGTCCTGATGACATCTATGTCTCTCAGTCCCAGATCCGCCGTTTCGGCCTGCGGCCGGGCGACACGGTCATCGGCCAGGTGCGGCCACCCAAAGAGAATGAAAAATATTACGGGCTGTTGCGGGTCGAGACGGTCAACAACATGGACCCGGAACAGGCCAAACGCCGTCCCTGGTTCGATGCCCTGACCCCTATCTTCCCCCGCCAGCAACTTCGCCTGGAGACAGGCCAGTATCCGTTGTCCACCCGGCTGCTGGATATGCTGGCCCCCATCGGGCGAGGGCAGCGTGGCCTGATCGTCTCACCACCCAAGGCGGGCAAGACCACCATCCTGAAAGAGATCGCCAACGGCCTGACGACCAACTACAACGATCTGCATCTGATGGTGGTGCTGATCGGGGAACGGCCGGAGGAGGTGACCGACATGGCTCGCTCGGTCGAGGCGGAGGTCATGGCTGCTACCTTCGACGAGCCGGTGCAACATCATGTGCGCGTGGCCGAGATGGCTCTGGAGCGGGCCAAGCGGCTGGTGGAGATCGGGCGGGATGTGGTCATCCTGGCCGATTCGATCACCCGCCTGGCACGGGCCTATAACCTGGTCGTCCCGCCCAGCGGCCGCACCCTGTCAGGAGGCATTGACCCGGCCGCCCTCTATCCTCCCAAACGCTTCTTCGGCGCAGCCCGCAACATCGAAGAGGGGGGCAGCCTGACCATCATCGCCACCTGCCTGGTGGATACCGGCAGCCGCATGGACGATGTCATCTATGAGGAGTTCAAAGGCACCGGCAACATGGAGATGCACCTCAACCGCAAGCTGGCCGAACGGCGCCTCTTCCCGGCCATTGACATCGAGCGTTCCAGCACCCGCCGTGAGGAGTTGCTGCTGGACCGGGAGTCTCTGTCGCGGGTGTGGACCCTGCGGCGGATGATTGACGCGCTGGGTGGCGGGGCTGAAGCGGTGGAGCCGGTGTTAGATCGCCTGCGCAAAACCCGCAGCAACAGCGAGTTCCTGACAACGCTGAACCGCGACCTCTGAAGGCTGGTCTGAAAACCACCCCTGCATCTGTTCCATCGTCTGACCATCGAGCCGGCCTCGGTGACGGCCCTGGCTTTCACCCGCCTCAGCCCTCGTCTTCTCTTCCTGAATGACACCGAATCCTGGCCCTCCTTTGGGATCGAGGAACAGGCCGTGGGCAGGGGAAGGAAGGGGGAGCAATGACCATGACCTACGAACTCTTTGACCTGAATCCGGTAGACCGGATTACTACCGGGGCCATCGGCGAACCGGGCAGGCGGGTCTTTTTCCTCCAGGCACGACAGGGGAATCGGCTGGTCACCGTTGTCTGCGAAAAGGAACAGATCGCTGCTCTGACCATTGCCATCGATCACCTGCTCCTGTCGCTGGCCGGCGGCCATGCCGAAGCGGTTGTCGAGCCGGATCCGGCCCTCAACGGGCAGATGGACCTGGAATATCCCCTGGAACCGGTCTTTCGCGCCGGCCAGGTGGGCCTGGGCTACGACCAGCTCAGCGGACGGCTGGTGATTATCCTGTATGAGCTATTGCCGGAAGAGGCCACAACCACGCCGTCTATCGCCCGATTCTGGGCCACACCGGCGCAGATGCGGGCGTTCAGCATCCACGGGCAGCGGGTGGTGGCCGCCGGACGGCCCCTCTGTTTTCTGTGCGGCGAACCGATCGATCCCGACGGCCACTTTTGCCCGCGTAAGGATGGCCATCGCACGTGATGTTCAGGTGCCGGGCGCTTTCCCGTCAGCGCCTGGCACCTTCACACCGTGCGGCAGGGGGGAGGGGGTGCCGCCGCAGGCGGCAGGGGCGGGGTGAGAACCACAGGCGTCAAGGGGAGCGACTCAAGTCGCGCCTCAGGGGCCTGCGGCCAGGCATCCCCCGGCATGGACGCCTCCGTCCGCGCAGGCGGACGGCCAGGGGCAGAGCGCCGCTCTGCCCCATACGCATCAAGCTAAGCGACTCAAGTCGCACCTCAGGGGCCTGCGGCCAGGCATCCACCGGCGTGGATGCTTCCGTCCGCGCAGGCGGACGGCCAGTAGGGGCAGAGCGCGGCTCTGCCCCTACCGGTGCGATTTCCAATCGCCCCCGCCTTAACTTGATGCCAATGGGGCAGAGCGCCGCTCTGCCCCGACCGGTGCGATTTCCAATCGCCCGCGCCTCAGGTTGACGCCTATGGGGTGAGGACCCTGCCCCTTCACCCGGCGATCCTCGGCTCCGGACAGGCCAGGTCGGGCACGAAGAGGACCCGTCGCCAGGTGTAGGAAACCAGCCAGGTCATCAGCAGCGCCCCCAGCACGCCCGGCGCAGGCGCCCCCACCCGGCCCAGCAGCAAGCCGCCGACCGTCGGAGCGGCGACGCGGGTCAAACTGCTCATCATACGGAGTTTGAAACGGCGCAAAAATCTTACTTGCGAAAGAGCACAAAGAGCGCTCCGCCGACCAGCAACAGGGGAGCGAAGGCCATCATGCACAAACCGGCCATGAACAGCCCCGAAGCCGCCTGTCGCTGCGATTCTACAAACTGCAGGTGGTCTCCGCCAAAGAGATGCTCAGGCAACACACCGCCGTCCGCCGATTTCCTCCCCAAGACCGTCACCAGGTCGCCATCAAAGAACCCCCGGTAGCGCCGGGTGCCGTCGGGCAAGAGTTCTCCTTCATACTCCGCCTGATTGGGGCTGTCCCCTCTGACCATCTGGATATGGAGGCTGCCGCTCAGCCGGGCACTGTTTGTCCCATGAAGCGACACGGGCTGCCCATCCAGTTCGAGCGTCAGCGCGGGGATGACGGTTTCGGCGGTTTCCCAATGGCCACTCGGCTCAGATGACCCTCTGGCATCCTCTGAGGGCACAGTGACCTTCCACTCCTCTGCAGAATAGGCAACGAAGCGGTCGAGCAGCGGCGCGTTGTCCCTCAGGACGCCGGTGAACAGGAGTTTCGCTCCTGTCTCTGCCGCCGCCACCTGCGCGCCGTCTTCCGTCACCGGCAGGCGGGAAATGCGGTAAGCCTGAATGGCTTGGGCGGGAGCAAAACCAAAGGCCATCAGCCCGCCGCACAGCAGGCAGAGAACGGAAATGGCCGTGATTGCCAGCATGGAGCGCACACGCT
>Ga0209162_1004627_pt1 | contig 10163 bp, 7 predicted proteins | sample YNPNPMetaG_FD_187121 | JGI IMG/M metagenome (GOLD analysis project Ga0209162, IMG submission 187121) | Anoxygenic and chlorotrophic microbial mat microbial communities from Yellowstone National Park, USA - YNP NP MetaG (SPAdes) (version 2) ...
GGCGCCGTCGAGATGATTGTACGGTACTTCCGGGTGCAGGACGCGGATCGTGTCGGACGCGGGCCGTGCGGCGATGAAGAAGCCGGCGCCCCGCTCCTTGAGATCGGTCGGGATGCAGCAGTCGCGGGCGCCTCCGTCGCAGCCCCCCGCCGTGCAGCGGAGGTCGGCGACCGGGCACGCGCCGCCGCCCGAGCAGTCGGGCGGGGTGCCGACGGTCCTCAGGAAGTGCCCCAGGCGTCCCTCGTCGTCCAGGAACGGCCACGCCGGATTCGGCACCGTGTTCTCGTACGCGTTCACCGCCTGGCACTCGGCGAAGAAGTGGACCGGGTAGTCGAGGAACGCGCGGACCTCCGCCACCACCTCGTGGCCGTGATACGTGATCGGTTGTCCCGCGCATTCCGCGGGTGTCGCCGGACACGCGCGACCGTTGCAGAGCACCGTCTCGCGGTCCCGGACGTCCCAGTGCATGCTCATGATCGGGCAGTACGCGGCGACGCCGTCGCGGAACAGCTGGCCGTTGCGGTGGTCGGCGTTCGGCGCGTCGCAGGTGCCCATGTCGCCCGCGACGGACGGCACGGTGAGCATGTCCGGGTTGGCGGTGCCGGCGCCGCACTCGCCGGGCCGGCACCGCTCCTCGGGAAACTCCGCGCCGTTGGACTGCGGAATGCCCGCCGCCCGGAGGTACGACGAGGCGATGTTCTCATTGCCGTCCGAGAACACGGCGATCGTCGGCGCGGCGACCATCTGCCTGGCCACCGGCGCCGTGAACTCCGCCGTCGCCTCGTGCACGCTCACCACCTGGAACACCGTTCGGCGTGCCCACAGATTCGCCTCCCATCGGTCCCGGTCGTTCTACGCCTCGATGATCGCCAGGGCGGCCTCGCGCTCCGCCGCATCGATCACGAACGGCCCGCCGCGATAGCCGTGCGACGCGATCGACGTGCCGGGCGCCAGCACCCCGCCGTCGTCCCAGACCCCCCCTGCCGCGGCGAAGAAGTCGGTCGACGCGGTCGGATACGGACACTTGATCCCCGAACCCTCCTTGGCACAGTCCCACGCGCGCGGCGGTGTTTGGCGGGCGCCGCCGGCCGTGGTAGGAGTCGCCGGTCGGGGCCGCAACCCCCCCGCGTCGAGGACCGATGACCCGTTCGCGATTCGCCCCGTGGATGAGACCGTTCGGCGAAGACCCGATCCCGTGGCTCCTCGAGGCCGGGGCGCCGTGGGTGCGGATGGGCGTCCTGCGCGACCTGCTCGACGCGCCGCCGGACGATCCCGCCGTGGTCGCGGCGCGCCAGGCGCTGGCAGCGCACCCGCTGGTGGCCGAATGCCGGGCGGCGCTGGCGGGCTGGCCCGAGCCGCCCCTGCGGCGGCACGACGACGCGAAGCATCCGTTGCACCGCCTCAAGCTGCTCGTCGATCTCGGCCTGGACCGCGACCTGCTGCCCGACGCCCCGCGACTCGTCGGGCAGATTCTCTCGATGGCGGGCCCCGACGGACAGCTCCGCTCCGTCGTCTGCGACCCGGAGACGCAGGAACCCCAGCGCCTCGCCTTTCCGTGCGACGCCCCGATCCTGCTCGGCGCGATCCTCGCGCTCGGCGACCCAGCCGACCCGCGCGCCGCCGCCGCCCTCGAAGCGCTCGAAGTGCGCCGCGAGCGGGACGGCGGCTGGTTCTGCCACGGCGACTGGCAGGGGCTCGAGACGCACTGGCGGCAGCGGCCCGAGTCGTGCCCGATCGCCACGCTGTACTCGCTGTGGGCCCTGGCGCGCCTGCCGGCCGGTGACCCGCGGCGTACGGACCGGGGCGCCGAGCTGCTCCTGTCGCACTTCGAGGCGTACGACCGGCGGGAAGGTCGGCCGATCTGCTACTTCCAGGCTGGCCGGCGCTTCCGGCGGCTCAAGTTCCCGTTCGTCTGGTACGACGTGCTCCACGTGCTCGACGTGTTGACGCGCTTCGAGGGGTTGCTCGGCGACCGGCGGCTGCGGGCGATGGTCGATGCCGCGCTGCCGGAAGCGCCGCGCGGCGGACGGGTCAAGGCCGGGTCGGTGTTCACGGCGTACAAGGCGTACGACTTCGGGCAGAAGCGCGAGCCGTCGCCGACGATCACCTTCCTGCTGGCGCGCGTGCTGCGCCGGCTGGAGGCGTGAGGCCGCCGTGGACCCCGGCCGAACGTTGCGCGGCTCGAGTCACTCGGCCCGGGGCTGAGGAATGGCGGCGTCGCCGCGCCGTCGCGCCGGTGCGGGACCCGTTGTTGATTCCCGGCCGGCCGGTGCTTCCGGAGCCGAACGGCGCGCCCGCGCCGCCGCTCAGGACCCCGCCGCGACGACCTGGAGCGCCCGGCAGGCCTCGTCGAGCGCCGGGCGGAAGGTCGGGGCGGTCTCGAGCGCCACGTTCCATTCGCAGACGACGTACTTCGGCCACCCCTCGCGGAACAGCAGCACGGCACCCGCCAGCGACGGTTCCGACAGCAGGCCGCCGCCCGCCGGCACCAGCACCTCGTAGACGTAGCGACCTTCTTCCAGATGTTCGTTCTTCTGGATCTGCGGCCGCTGCTTGTTCCCGTCCGGCAGGTCGGCCGACCAGCCGTCGATCTCGCCGGCCACGAGCTCGGCCGACTTCGCAAGGAGCCTCTCGGGGTCGCAAGGGGAGCCGCAGCCGGTGCGCACGGTCATCATCGCGCCCGGCGTGCGGTACACGCCCGGGTCCCGGTCGGAGCTCTCGAACCCTTCGGGCACCTTGAGCTGGAACCGCCAGCCGTCGAGCGTCAGTTCGGCGTCCCGCAGGGGCGGCGGCGGCTCGGGCGGCGGCGGGGCGCCGTCATTCTCCGCCGCTGCATCTCGGGGCGCCGGCTTCGAGTCGCCCGTCTGTTTCTTGCAGGCGGGACCGAACAGCAGGGCGGCGCCGGCGAGCCATCCCGCGAGCGTGCGTGCTTTCATTGGCGTCCTCCTCCCCGGACCGCGCGTCGAGGGTTGCCGCCGCAACCCCGCAACCGGGACTGCCTCCGGACGGCGGCCGGCCCACACAGTTTACGTCGGGGGCGCGACGCGGGGCAATCGGTCCGCTTCCCGTACGGCCGCAGCGGAACTCCCCCCCCAAGTCTCGGATGCATCGGTCTCCTGTCCCCGCCGAGAGTCGGCCGGCGGACGGGGGAGCGTCCGGCGTTTTCGGGATGGGGGCGCCGCGCCGCGGAAGGCCTCCGCCGGGGACATTCGTCGCCCCGTCCCTGTGCTACACTGCCGACTCGGGGATGGGGACGAGCCGATGGGTTTGCGGACGATTCCGCTCGTGCTGCTCGCCGCCGCGCTTCCGATGGCGGACTGCGACGGTTCGCCGGGCGCCCGCGACGCGGAGACCGACGTCGCTCCGGACGTCGCCGACGCGTCGGGCGACGCGCCGCCGGACGAGGCGGAGGCCGACGAGGCCGGCGAGGAGGCGCCGGACGGCGCGCCGACGCCCTGTGCGCGCGCCGGCGAGGCGCGGGTGACGACGGTCGGTTTCCTGTCCACCGGACGGTACGCTCCGGCCGCGGTGCGGCTGCGCGACGGCCGCGTGCTCGTCGCCGGCGGCTACGATTTCGCCGCGGGGATTCGGCGTTCCGCCGAGCTGTTCGACCCGGCGGCGGGGACGTTGACGCCCACGGGCGACCTGCGGCAGGCGCGCAACTTCCCGGCCGCGCTGCCGGCGCCCGACGGCACGGCACTGCTGTTCGGCGGCTTCCATCCCTCGTTCGGCTCGGATGCGAAGGTCGAGATTTACGATCCGGCCGCGGGTACGTTCCGCTTCGCCGGCAACTCGATGTCGGTCGGCCGCGAGGCGCACACCGCCACCTGGCTCGACGACGGTCGCGTGCTCATCGCCGGCGGTCTGCAGGCGATCGGAATGACGTTTCATGCATCGGCGGAGCTGTACGACCCGGCGACCGAGAGTTTCGCGCCGACCGCGGCGCCGCTCAACACCGCGCGCGCTTTCCACGCCGCCGCCCGACTTTCCTCCGGCGAGGTGTTGCTGGTGGGCGGCGACTCGGGACGGGGCGAGCTGGCGACGGCCGAGCGGTATGTGCCGGCCGACGGATGGTTCTGGAACACATCCGGCGGCCTGGCGCATCCGGCCAAGGCGCCCGCCGCCGCCCCGCTCCCCGACGGTCGCGTGCTCGTCGCCGGCGGAGCGAACGCCCTGGACGGGACGTTGGCCGACGCCGCGGTCTACGACCCGGCGACCGACCGCTTCGTCCCCACCGCTCCGATGGCGGTTCGGCGGATGGCGCACACCTTGACGCCGCTCGAGGACGGCCGCGTGCTTGCCGTCGGCGGCTGGAGCGATTCGTCGTCTCCCAGCGCTTCCACCGGCGCCCTCGAGGTGTACGATCCGGCGGCGGGAACGTGGACCCTGCTCCCGGTGCGCCTGGCCCGTCCGCGCCACGACCACGTGGCGGTGCGGTTGCCCGATTGCCGGGTGGTCGTCGTGGGCGGCCAGCAGGTCGATGGCTCGGGCGTGCCCGTCGCGCCGGTCGAGGTGGAGGTGATTGTCGTTCCCGGCGGTTGAGACCAACGGTTTCCCGCAGGCCGGCGGGACCCGGTTTGCAGAACACCGGCCACACAGGAGCTGCGGGCCCGGGACGGCTCTCCTGCCGGACGGTCCTCCCTCCCTTTTCCGTTGACCGATGCACCGGGGCGTGGCATGGTTCTGTGCCCGCGCCCGGAAACTATGGGGCGTTCGATCCGGGAACGGGTCGAAGGTGCGGCATGCGTCTGTTCCCCGGGAAAATCCCCGTCATCGCCAAGGAAATTGCCACGATCCTCGTTCGGGACGGCGATATCGAGGTGGCGGACAAGGCGACGCTGGAGGAGCTGGAACTCGACCTGCAGGCCGTTCTCAAGGAGTATCTCCGCGTCGAAAGGGAGCTGGTCGAGCAGGCCAAGGATTACCTCCAGGAGCACGGGTTGCCGTATTCGGATTTCGGCAAGGCGATGAAGGTGGTGGCCGAAGGTCGCGAGTTCGGTCGAGGCGAGGACGCGATCGACTACCTCACCGCCCAGGCCATCGGCTGCTTCATGCAGTCGGCCCACGTCGAGGAAATCTATGCCGACGACGCCACGCTGAACCGGAAGATGCGCGCTGTGCTGCGAAAGCACATGTCGGAGGGACAGGACGTCGAGCGCGAGGTGCGGGCGCGGATGCGGAACATCGAGGAGGGCAGCCGCGAGTGGGAGGTCGAGTTCCAGCGGCTGCGCGAGGAGATCCAGCGCAAGAAGGGGCTTGAATAGCCCCGCGGCCCGGTCCGCACGGAGAGGGGCGCGGCGACCGAGCCGTCGTCCGGCCATTGCACGACTTGCGAGCGACCCGGGGGGGTCCTCCGTTCTTCGCCGAGCCGCCTCCGCCTGCCTCCCGTCGGCGCGCTGGGCCGCACCAGCGCGGTTGCCGCGCGGCGCGGGAGTGCTAGACTCGCTGCTGCGCAAGGAGGTGTGCTCATGTCGTGGAGCAGAGCCTGGTCCTGGGTCGCGATCGGGATCGCCGCCGTCCTGGCCGCCGGGTGCGGAGACGACACCGGTTCGACGGATGTCGGGGACGCCGGCGACGCGGAACGGGTCGACGGCGACACGCCGGCAGACACGCCGACGGACGCTGGCGACGCGGAAGAGGTCGATGCCGACACGCCGACGGACGCCGGCGATGCGGAAGGGGTCGATGCCGACACGCCGACGGACGCTGGCGACGCGGAAGAGGTCGATGCCGACACGCCGACGGACGCCGGCGATGCGGAAGAGGTCGAGGGGGACACGCCGGGCGACGTGGCGGACACCTGCGGCGACGGGTCGGACAACGACGGCGACGGGTGGACCGACGCCGAGGACCCGGACTGTGCGGCCGGCGTGAGCGAGGCCGGCTACGGCACCACGGAGTGCAACGACGGCGAGGACAACGACGGGGACCTGACCATCGATTCCGGCGACCCCGAGTGCACCGGGGCGGACGACGACAGCGAGGCGCCCGTCCTGACGCTGAACTGCGACAACGGCCTGGACGACGATGGCGACGGGTGGACGGACGCCGACGACCCCGACTGCATGGACGGCTTCCTCGAGGCCGGCACCGGGCGGACCGCCTGCAACAACGGCCGCGACGACGACGCCGACACCCGGATCGATGCCGCCGACCCGGGGTGCGCCTCGGCATTGGATATCGATGAGCGAGACGCCATGTTGCCCGGCTGCTCGAACGGCCTCGACGACGACCGGGACGGCTGGACGGACGCGGAAGATCCGGACTGCTCGGCGGGGCGCGAGGAGCGGGGCTTCGGCTTCACCCAGTGCAACGACAACCGCGACAACGACGGCGACCGCGCCGTCGATGCCGCCGACCCCGACTGCGCCGACGGCTTCGACAACAGCGAGGCGCCCGACGCGTTCTCTTGCTGGAACCGCGTGGACGACGACGGCGACGGCTGGACCGACCGCGCGGACCCGGACTGCGCGACCGGCACGGGCACCGAGTCCGGTTTCGGCACGACCCAGTGCAACGACGGTCGGGACAACGACGGCGACTGGCAGATCGACGCAAGGGACCCGGACTGCGACAACGCGCGGGACGACTCCGAAAGCCCTGTGGCAGTGCCGGGGTGCGAGAACGGGCTGGACGACGATGGCGACGGCTGGATCGATCGCGCGGACCCCGACTGCGCGACCGGCACGGGTACCGAAACCGGTTTCGGCACGACCCAGTGCAACGACGGTCTCGACAACGACCGGGACTTCTTCGTCGACTCCGTCGACCCCGGCTGCACCGACGCGCTGGACAACGACGAGACCGACCCGACCGGCCCCGCCTGCTCGAACGGGGCGGACGACGACCGGGACGGCTGGACCGACGCCGAAGACCCCGACTGCATGTGGGGCGACGCGGAACGCGGCTACGGCTGGACCCAGTGCAACAACGGCCTCGACGACGACCGCGACGGGGCGACCGACCGGGCCGACCCGGACTGCACCGACGCCCTCGACCGCAGCGAGACCGGCGGCACGGTGACCAATTGCACCGACCGCCTGGACAACGACGGCGACGGCTGGACCGACGCCGCCGACCCCGACTGCGCGACCGGCGTCGGCCGCGAGATGGGCTACGGCTGGACCGCCTGCAACAACGGCATCGACGACGACCGCGACACCCGGGTCGACGCTGCCGATCCGGGCTGCACCGACGCCCTGGACATCGACGAGACGGACTCGACGACCGCCGGCTGCTCCAACGGCGTCGACGACGACCACGACGGCTGGACCGACATCGCCGACCCGGATTGCCGGTTCGGAATGACCGAAGTCGGCTACGGCACGACCCAGTGCAACGACGGGCGCGACAACGACGGCGACGGCACGGTCGACGCGGCCGACGCCCAGTGCCGCAACGCGCTGGACACCAGCGAGCGCATCTAGCGGTTGCCGCGTGGGCCCGAGCCAGCGGAGCGGGCCACGGCGGGCGGTGCGCCGGCGGGAGTACCCGCCGTGCGGCCCGCGCAAGAACTCTGCCGGCGGATTCGGGAGGTCGCGCAACCCTCCCCAAGGCCCCCGCCTTGTGCTAGCTTCCGCCCGTTTTCGAGGGAGGGTAGCCGCGCGTGGCCGACAAGCTGACCCCGCACGACGAACCGCAGTCCGGGGAGCGCGCCTCGTCCGCCGGCGAGACCGCGACCGGGGACATCCCCACCTCCGTCGCGCCCGCTCGGCCGTCGCCAAGGCCGGCAGCCTCGTCCGCCGACTCCGCCGGCCCGCCTGCCGTCGCCGGGCCCGCGCCGGAACCCGCCACGCCACCCCCGCCGCTCGGGAACGCCCCCACGAGGCCCAAGATCCTGCGGCGGTGGTGGGCGTGGGTCCGCACCCCCCTGATCCTCTTTCTCGTCTCGTTCCTCGTCTTCTCGCTCTTTTCCTGGAACCGCTTCTGGCACCGTTCCACCGATCCGCACTTCGTCCTGCTGGCGAACGCGTTCCTCAAGGGCACGGTCGAGATCCGCAAGCAGGACGTGCCCCGGGGCGTTCCCTCGCCGCTCGGGGTCGGCGCCGACCGGCATGACAACGACTGGGCCTCCTGGGAGGAGCTTCCGCTCACGACGGGCGAGGTGCTGCGGGGCAACTTCGTCGAGGGTTCCGAGTACGAGGCGCCGCATCGGTTCGAGACGCTGGACGGTCGGTTGCTCACGATCACCCGCGACGAGATCGATTTCGCCCGGACGAAGGACCGCCGGCGCCACTACTTCGTCTCCTTTCCGCCCGCGCCGGCGGTGCTGATGATGCCGCTGGCGCTGGTGCAGGGCTACGACGTCAACGACGTCCGCTTCACCCTCTTCTTCGCCGCGCTCAACGTCGCCCTGTGCTTCGTCCTGCTCCGGCGGCTCGCGCGGCTCGGCATCACCGCGCGCGGCGAGCGGGACAACGTGCTGCTGTCCCTGACGCTCGGGTTCGCCACGACCCACCTCTGGTGCTCGGTGCTGGGCCAGGTCTGGTTCACCGCGCTGGTGCTGGGGGTCACCGGGTCCCTCCTCTACGTCCTGGGGTGCACCGACCTGCGCCGCCCGTGGCTCGCCGGACTGGCGCTGGCCTTCTGCGCGGCGACCCGCCCGCAACTCGCCGCCGGCGGCCTGCTCTTCGCCGCACTCGTGCTTTTCCCGGACGGCCGCTGGCGCCGCGCCGACTGGGGCGACGCCTTCCGCCGCCTGGTGCTGTTCGCCGTGCCGCTCGCCGTCGTCGGGGTCCTGCTGGCGTGGTACAACGACGTGCGTTTCGAGGATCCGTTCAAGTTCGGCCACGAGTTCCTGCAGGCCGGAAAGCTCGACCGGATCGTGAAGTGGGGGCTGTTCAACTACCACTTTTTCCCGATCAACCTCACCGCGATGCTGACGACCCTGCCGCAGCTCTCGCGGGACTACCCGTATGTCAAGTTCTCGCTGCACGGGATGTCGATCTTCCTGTCGATGCCGTTCCTGATCTACCTCGCCGTGCCCCGCTACCCCGAGGGCGACCGGTCGGTTCGGTTCTGGCACGTCGCCCTGTGGCTGACGACCCTGGCCCTGCTGCTCCCCGGTCTGCTGTACCAGAACACCGGCTGGGAGCAGTACGGGTTCCGCTTCTCGATGGACTGGCTGCTCTACGTGCTGCTGCTGCTGGCGCTCTCGCGCCGCCGTCTCGGCTGGCTGTTCGTGACGCTGGTCGTCGTCGGGTTCCTGGTCAACGCCTGGGGCGCGATCTCGTTCAAGCGGGGCGCACCGTTCGACGTGTTCTACGACACGTGGCTTGTGCCGTAGCGGCGGCGGTTCCGGGGCGTGGTCGCGGACTTGACTTGTCGGGCGGTGCGCCGAAGACTGACGGGCGAGGGATCGTCGCGGGGCCGCCGTGGCCGCGGCGGCCCGGGGAGGAAGCCCCATGACACGCCGCCTCTTCCTGCTGGCCCTGGCGCCTCTCCTCCTCGCCCACTGCTCGGAGCGCAAGCGCCTGGTCCGCGACCCGGCCGGGATCGGCGAGCGCTGCGAGGAGGACGACGAGTGCCGCGCGGGACTGGTCTGCCGCGACGACTTCACCTGCGGCCCCGCCGGGGCGACCGCGGAGGGCGACCCCTGCGACTTCTGGGACGATTGCCAGGAAGGGTTGGCGTGCCTGTGGGAGCGCGACGAGGAAGGGACGCCGCGGACGGTCTGCCGGCCCGCCGGCGACGGCGAGGTCGATGACTGGTGCGCCTCGACGGCCGACTGCGAACCGGGCCTGGTCTGCGTGCCGGAGGGGTTCGGCGGACGGTGCCGCCGGGCGGCCGCCGCCGGCGACCTCGGTGCCAACTGCGATTCGCTCGACGACTGCCACGCCGGCCTCGTCTGCGGCCGCTACGGCCAGTGCGTGCGCGCCACCTCGACCGACGGCGGGCCGGGCTTCCCGGTGTGGGACGGCGTGGAGTGCGCCCCGCCGGACACGGAAGGGCCGACGCGCTTCTACTTCGAGGTTCCCCGCGGATCGCTCGAACCCGGCCACGACTTCTTCCGCCTGCCATGGCCGAACGACATCCGGCGCACCGCCGACGGGCACCTCGACCTGCGGGACTTCCCCCACCCGGCCCTGCCGGACCTGCCCGTCGATGTGCTGGACCGGTTCCTGCGCGCCGCCGAGGCGGACCTGACGGGCTACGGCACGAAC
>Ga0209162_1004628_pt1 | contig 10160 bp, 6 predicted proteins | sample YNPNPMetaG_FD_187121 | JGI IMG/M metagenome (GOLD analysis project Ga0209162, IMG submission 187121) | Anoxygenic and chlorotrophic microbial mat microbial communities from Yellowstone National Park, USA - YNP NP MetaG (SPAdes) (version 2) ...
GAGATGCGAGTGGGATCGGTGGCCGAAAAGTTCGAAGGCAAAAGCCTCGAAGCACGCGCTGATCTGCAATTTCCGAGCAGATTATGCAATATTATACTCCACTCCAAAGGCCGCACTCTGGTGACAAGTTGAGAAAACTCGCAGTCTGAAAATCTTCGCAAATATGATCGATTTCTCAATATAGTAATACAACGCCTGCGAATTGCCGAGTTCGTCCGAACTGCGGCGGACCTCTCGCCACAGGAACTGGCCGAACGCGCCCGTGAGCTGTCCGGAATCCATCCCCGGCTGCGGGAGGTGTTTGTCGAGGGACTTCTCACTGTGGACCCTGCACTAGCGCCAGTGCTCGAGCCCTGATACGGCGGCGCATTGTGGGCTGAAAGGCAAATAGAGTGCCAGGCTCGATGTCCAAGTTTTCATCCCAACGACCGGTCAGCCTTTGAACGTTGTGCGTTGAGCGTTGAGCGTTGAACGTTTCACGTTGAGCGTTATCAGCAGGACTACTTGACCGGGATACCGATTGGGAACGTTCAACGTGCAACGTGCAACGTTCAACTTTCAACGTTCAACTTTCAACTGGGTGGCGGAAAGGAGGGATGGCTGGCGGGATATGGGGACAGACACGGAGTGCACGATTCCAACCTGCGTCCTGACTCGAGCGGCTGGTACACCCGGCGAGGGAACAACCGGCGCACCGCCCAATGGTCGCACCCCGCACCACCGAAATCTTGTTTTTACAGTGTGAGCAAAGCTGAGGACAACCAACTGAACCTTTGGCTGAGCTTACCGGTTGGAACCACCAATCAGCTTGAAATCACAACCGACTGGCAGCTTTGGACGACCGTAGTCGAACTGGTTGGCCTCGGCGGGCCAACCAACGTCGTTGTGCCCATCCAACCCACAGAATCGATGGCGGTCTTCCACCTCCAGACGGTGCCAAACCCGTAATCAGCGTGGCAGTTTGCGGTCATGGAGCGGGTCGCCTGCGGGTCGTTGCACGGGCAGATTGAGCGCGCCGGATTCTTCGAGTTCGTCGAAAAGCTGTTTTTTCAGTTTCGCGATCTGCTCCTTGTACGACGGCACGTCAATGAGGTTGTGACGCTCGTAAGGATCGGTCTGAAGGTCATGAAAACTGTCCTTGTCCCACAGGCCGTGATAATAGATGTACTTCCAGCGATCGGTTCGGATGGCGAACATGGTGGGCGTGGCGGGGAAGTTCCATTCCCAATGATACTCGTACAGGATATGGTCGCGCCACGGAATATCCCGTCCTTGTAACAGCGGCCAGAAGGATCGTCCATCCATCCGCGGCGTGTTTGCAGGCTGCGAGACCCCGGCGGCTTCGAGCAACGTGGGGGCGATGTCAATGTTTTGCACCATCTGTGTCACGACGCTGCCCGGCTTGATCAGTCCCGGCATGCGGACGAGCAATGGCACGCGGATGCTGGTTTCGAAAGCGTCGCGTTTGTCGTAGAACCCGTGCTCGCCGAGCGCAAAACCGTTGTCGCCCATATAGACCACCACCGTCGAGTTGCGCAGACCTGAATCGTCAAGATACTTCAGCACCCGACCGACATTCTCATCAATCGAATGGACTGCTTCGCTGTAACGGCGGAACAGGTCCTCGAAGGATGGCACAGGGTCGTTGTCGAACCGGCCCGTTTCCATGTGGTCCACGCCGTGGATGCCGTAGCGGCGTTCGCGAACCCAGCGGGGCTGCGTTGCGTAATTCTCCTCGGTGTTGGCCATTGTCGGTGGATACCGTACTGGCGCGTTATCGTACCGGCCGCGGTGGCGCGGCGCTGGTTCGAACGGATAGTGCGGCGCTTTGAACGAGAGATAGACAAAGAACGGCTTGTTGCGCGGCTGGCGCAGCCACTCAAGAGCGAGATCGGTCATGATATCGGTGTTGTAGCCTTTGAACTGCTGACGCTGGCCGTTGATGTTCACGAGCTGGTCAAAGTAGTCGCCCTGACCACGGAAACCAGCCCAGTGATCAAAGCCTTTGCGCGGTTCATCGCTGTCGTGGCCCATGTGCCATTTGCCGAAGAAAGCGGTCTCGTAACCGGCAGCCTGGAGATATTCCGGGAAGAACCGGATGTCGGGCGGCTCCGGACGTTGGTTGTCCACGACCCGGTGATGGTGCATGTATTGGCCGGTCAGGATCGAGGCGCGGCTGGGGGAACAGAGCGACGTGCTGACGAACGCGTTGCGCAGGTGCGCGCCTTCTTTTGCAAGGCGGTCGAGGTTGGGTGTCTCGAGGAATTTCGGCGACTCCGGCATGAAACCGAGCCAATCCCACCGATGATCATCGCTGAGGACGAAAATGATGTTCAAAGGTTTTGATGCGGCCAGCGCCGTGGTGGCAAGGCCGACAGCCAGAGCAAACATTAACAGATGACCTCGTGGTTTCATGGTCGCATTTCTGCGGAAATAATGCCGTAGCGGTTTGTCCCCGGCTTTGGAGTCAAGCGCGCCAACGCTTGACAGTCACGACGGGGTTTTGACAACGAACGTTGTTGGGCCGGATGCAGGGTTGTTGCGCCACCCCGAGCAGGCCGTCTTGCAAATCTCGTTCACTTTTCAACATGAACGACTCCCCTGCGTCGGTCTGCTTCAAAGTGAGCTTTCTTCAGAGTGTCGTATAGCTGACGCGCTTTACGGACAGGGCCGACCGTAATCACGGGAGTATCTTTGTCCGACGACAGGATAATGACTCGGCCCAGTCCAAACATTCGCTCGGCAAAGCTGGCTTTGTAAGTGATGTCCTGTGCCCTCCAGAGTTCCAAGTTGTGAACCGTCTTCGCGAAGATGCCGTGCTCATATTCTACACGGTCGTTGGTGAGGCGAAAGACCCGGCTTTTGAAATTCAGCCATTTGTAGATCCAGTAAAGTACTGCGACCAGACCTGCTCCTGCAGCCACAAAAACGGGTATGCGTGCCGCTTCGGAGTTCTTGTACGCTGCGGCCCCGCCAATCCCGATCAACACGGCGGCTATTATCCAGAGAATCGTTGTGAGCGTAGGGCCAAGCAGCGCGATGCGGGAGAGGTTCCCCTCGAAGAACACCTCCGTGTCGGAACCCACCGCATAACCAATCGGTGTTTGTTGTGCGCTTTCGGATTGCGGGAGGCGACCATTGGATGGGGGCTCGAGGAATTCACCGCAGAACCGACACTTGATTGCTTCGGCCTTGATCATCTCGCCACAGAACGGGCATTTCTTCTGTTCCGCCTCATTCATTTTCCTGGATCCTTTCTTTGCACAAGTTCGAGGATTAAGCGCCGCGCTGGCCATGTCAAGGCGCGCTCAACGTCGCGGTGGAGGCGGTTATCCGTTGGCGATGCGGTGGGCAGGTCGGTGTCAGCCACTCACGCTTCTGCTTCCATGCACCGGCACGCCCGCGAAATCCCAGACGTTACCCGGCTCGATGACTTCGACAGAACTGCCGGGATAGGCGGCCAGGAATGCCTTCGCCCCACGGGCAACGCCGCCGTTCCACTTGAATTCAAAGCCAGCGAACCGGCCGCCGCTTTCCTCGACGAAATCCAGCTCCTTTTGGTCGTAGGTGCGCCAGAACCACGGGCTAAAGAGTCGCCCGGTGTACTGATTGTGTTTTAGACGTTCCACCACACAGAAGTTCTCCCACAGCGCACCCACGTCGTTGCGTAGGTGCAGGTCGTTGAAGTTCCTGATCAGAGCGTTGCGGATGCCAAGGTCATAGAAATACACCTTGCGTCCCTTGGCAATTTCCTTGCGCGAGTTGCGGCTCAGGGCGCGCAACCGGAAGACGACGAAGGAGCGTTCGAGCAAATCAAGGTAGCGTTCCACTGTTTCTCGGCTGATGCCAACCAAGCGGGAAAGTTCATTGGTCGAAACTTCGTTGCCCAGTTGCAGCGCCACCGCCTCCAACAAACTCCGCAGCAGCGCCACCGACTTGAAGTTCGCCAGCTCGACAATGTCGCGGAAAAGGTAATCGTCTGCGATTGATCGCACGATCTCCACTGGGTCCGGGCTCGTGATGACCTCAGGGTAACTGCCAAACCGCAGCAACCGGGGGAGCATCTCGCGCAAAGCGGTGTAATCGTATTGTGTGGCCAGCTCGGCCAGAGCGATGGGATACAACAGGAACTCCCGCTTGCGTCCTGTCAGAGGTTCCTTAACCGATCGACCGAGCTCGAAACTCGAGGAACCGGTCACCAGAAACTGTGTATGAGGGAAATGTTCGTGCAGGATTTTGAGGGCAAGACCGATGCCTTCGACCCGCTGCGCTTGGTCCAGAACAAGCAGACGGCGGTCTGCCACGAATCGGCGCAAGTCTTCCAGCCTGGGTTCACGCAGGAGCTTTTGGACCTCCGGCAAATCACAGGAGACATAAGCGGACCTGTCCGGGTGATTTTCGAGGATCGCCTTGGCCAAGGTGGTCTTGCCGACCTGCCGTGGGCCAAAGAGAACCAATGTCTTGCCGGTGAACAAAGCGGCTTCGATCTGGGGCTCGAGTTGGCGTGCAATCAGCATACTTTTACAGGTGCACCAGCATAATTATCGTAGAAATTGCTGGTTGACCAGCAAAAGTTACTCATTAAACTCAAGTCGTTGGTCATCAATATCTAATGTCCGCGGTCTATCACAAATTCTCTTCTTCAACCCCCATCGGCCAAGACCAGCAACCCGCTTGGGTACGTCAGTGCGAATCTGCTGCACTGCCAATCATTTCCTCCGCTTCAAGATCGGCGGTTTTGCCGCATGCTCATGCCGCCACGCCTACCCCGATTTATCTCCTCCACCCGGGCTCATTTTTCTGCCACCGGCTCTTCCGCCACGCGTTGTCGTGCAACTGGTCACCTTAAATCCCTGTGCAATGTGGCCGGGGTTGCTGGTTCATGAAGCCTTGGACTTGGCAACAAGGTCGCGATACGTCGCAAGGGCCAGCAAAGGCCACGCGTTGCGATACATGTCGTATTTCAAATAAAACACCTTTGGGAAACCGGTGCCCGTTGTCTCGTCCTCGGTCCACGATCCATCCGGGTTTTGGGTGCGGATCAGGTACTCGACGCCGCGCACAAGGCTTTCCCGGTTCGGGTCGCCGAACGCGCACAGGCCCATGACCGCCCAGGCTGTTTGCGACGCGGTGCTGGGCCCACGGCCCTTGAACACCGGGTCTTCGTAGGTATCGCAACGTTCGCCCCAGCCGCCGTCTTCGTGCTGGACGCTTTCGAGCCAGTCACGGGCCTTGAGCAACCACGGTTCATTCATGTTGACGCCAAGAACGCTCAACCCACGCAGGACCTGCCACGTGCCATAGATGTAATTGACGCCCCATCGCCCGAACCACGAACCGTCGGGTTCTTGCTGGCTTCGGATGTAATCCAACGCTTTGCGAACCTGGGGGTGATCCAGCGGGAAACGTTCATGTCCAAGAACCTCGAGAATCCGCGCTGTGATATCGGCGCATTCAGGGTCCAGCATGGCATTGTGGTCGGCGAAAGGCACTTTTGTGAGTATGTTTTTGGTGCAATCCTTGTCGAAAGCCGCCCAACCACCGTCTTTGCACTGGAATGTAAGCATCCAGTTCAATCCGCGCTTGTACGCGGCATCGCGGCGCGCCGGGTCTTTTGTCGGGACGAGTCGCAGCGCCAACAACACCATTGCGGTGTCATCGACGTCCGGATTCCATTTGTTTTCGAACTCGAACGCCCAACCGCTCGGTTCGACGGGTGCCGGGTTTTTGTGGTACCAGTCGCCTCTGAACCTGATTTCCTTGTTGATCAACCATTCGGTGGCTTTTTCGATCCTTGGATCATTCGCCGGTATTCCGGATGCGCGCAACGCTATTGTAACTATCGCCGTGTCCCAGACCGGCGAAAGGCATGGCTCGATTCGGACGGTTGTATCTGTCTCGTGTTCAAGTTCCTTGAGTTTTTGTTCGGCGCGTTTTACATACGGGTGATCATTCGGGTAGCCCAACGCCTTGAAAGCTATCAGAGAATTCAACATCGCCGGAAAAATCGCGCCAAGCCCGTCTGACCCTTCGCACCTTTCGATCATCCATTCCTCGGCTTTCTTGAGAGCGCGTTTTCTGAATGGATGGATGCCCGCCTGCGCCCACAGCTCGGCAAACTTGTGAAGCTTGTCCAGCGCAAGGAAGAAGTTGCGGGCGGTAATGAGTTGCGGGTCCCGGGGAAGACGGAGGTCGCGTTCGTGGTAGCCCTCGGGATAGAGCTCGTCCAGGCTGATGTTCGGAATTGGCCGGGTGGGTTTGAAATGGTTGATAATTGCCAGCGGAACCAACATTGCCCGCGACCAATTGCTCATCTCCCAGAAATTGACATGGAACCATTTCCCGATCAGCAAAACCTCGCACGGAATCGTCGGAACATATTTCCACGGAAACAGCCCGAGCAAAGCAAGGTAAAGCTTTGAAAAAGTGTTCATTCGCGGAACGCCGCCGAGCGCAAGCGCGACGGATCGCGCCTTCAAAAGGTGCGGATCCGTTTCTTTCATTCCCGCGAGTTTTAATGCAAGATACGCCTTTATCGTGGCGTTCACCTCGGGCGGGCCGCCGTAATAGATGTTCCATCCCCCACCAGGCAGTTGAAGCGACAACAAATGGCGGACTGCTTTCTCCTGCCATTTGGGGTCAACACTCCCATCCCAATGATGGTATGCGATCATGTCAGCCACCAGCGTGCAATCAACCATCAACTCGCCAATCCAGTAGCCGTCCGGTTTCTGCAGACTCAGCAAATGCTCTTGCGACCGCCGGATGGCTGTCCCAAGCTCGGCAACCGAGTTCAGATTGACAGCAGTTTCCGAACCGACATTTGTAAGTTGTTTTGCAACTACACGATTCCCCATAGTTGTTCCCAAATCATGGCGTGCCCACGTGCTTGGTGTAAAGTAATTTGCAGGATCACCAGGTTCCAACAGACAGCGGCTTTCTACAAATGCAAGGTCGGCGTTCCGCCTGCCATAACCTTGCCCAAACTACCAAGATTCCGACGACCAGCAGAGTGCCAGCCCTGCAAATCTCACCGGAACGAAGCTTTGGGTGTGGTGGTCTGGTCATCCGGTGAGATTCTGCCGCTACCGGTTGGTTTTCTTTAATCGCGCTGCAATGTCCACCTTGAACGGAGGCGGTTCCAATGCGATGGTCCCCGACCTTGCCTCAACATTATTGGTCGCAACCTGCTTTCCTGTTCCGGTGTCGAACCATTCCGCTGACCATGAGCCGTCGGCCGCACCAACAATCGTGATTTTTGCACCTGCAACCGCGGCCGGGTCCGCCATCATCGCGCCATCGGGCCAATCGCAAGCTTTGTCCAGCAACCACACCAGCGCTTCGTCACGGGCTGCGACACCAAGGGCAAGAACTGAGCCTTGACCATTGCCGAACTCGGCCGGACGCATATCAGGCCGCCCGATGCCGGTGCCTTTGAGAAATTCGCTCAGGGCCGACCAATGATGGTAGAGGTTTGCGCCATGGATGCTTTCCCACCACCAAGTCATGCCCGTACCGGCAGCGCCGGCAAAAGCGCCGCTCCATATTGCCTGATGCAACGCCCTGAAATGAGGGTCGGTGTCGGGCTTCCAGCCGCGCCAGTCGGTCCCATACTCGCTCACAAAAAATGGTTTGTTGTATTTCTTGAAAAAGCGGGCGGTTTTCTCGGCGACCATGCGAGCCGGGTGTTTTTCGTTGTAGGAGTGATACTGGGAAAAGTCCATTTGCTTGAGATCAAAAAGATCGGGGCGCTCGCTTCCGCCGGTGAAGCTCGAGGATATCATGTGAGCGACCGGGTCCATTTCTCTGAGTCGCCTGCCCATTTCACCGTGCCATGCAACTACGTCGTCGTGTTTCAGGTAGGCATATTCATTGTCAATTTCGTTGAAGAACTCCCATGCGAGGAGGTTGGGGAATGCAGACCACCGAGCAACAATGTAGCGAAGGCGGTTTGCGTACAGCCGTTTTGCTTCCTCGCTGGTGAAGAAATCGTTCTGGGTTTTGCAAGGCCCGCCGTTGGTTGCGTTGTACGGGTGGCGCGGCCAATAATTGTTTCCGCCCCAGTAATCCGGTTTCACTTCGAAGATTCCGTGGTAATCAAGACAAAGCATCACAAACACTCCGCGTCGCTCGGCCTCGGTCATCACGTAATCAAGCTGCCATGCGGTGTCCATTCTGTACCGAAGCTTGTCCTGTTTGTCCCACTCGATGCCGAAGGCGATGGGCCACATCCAAATGCGGATGTAGTTGATGCCGGCCTTTTGGTAGGCCGCGAGCCAGTCATCGTAATCGTAGGTGCCACGGCTTCCGTGCCAGCAAGCGCAAAGGCCGTTCAGGAACAGCGGCGTCCCATCGTCCAGCCTGAAATACCGCCTGTTTGTTGGCTCAACACGGGCAATGCCGTGGCGCTTGCTGGAAACCACATCAATAGCCGATTCCGCGCGCCCCACCAATTGGCCGTTGCTCTTCGCAACAGCCGTCAGCCTGTGCAAACCGGGCTCGACCGGCAGCCACCGAATTCGCCATACACCATCACCTTTGGGGGTGAGAACTTCGCGATTTCCTTCGAGTTTCCGCGCAAAATCCCTCGTGAAAAACCCCGGCACCCGGACCGACTTGCCGGACGGCGAGACAACCTCGAGATCCAGAGTCACAGACTCCGCATCAAACGGGTTCCCACCTTCGGGCATTCCGCTGATTGACAACTCGACCCGTTCAAACACTTCCGGCGACTTTGACTGAGCAACGGCCAATCGCAATCGGCCTTCAGGCTCCGCAGCGGATGCATCGACGGCGAGAAGCCCCAGAGTTAAGAGTATTCCATGAAGAACAGCTCGTTTCGATTTCATGTGTGTCAGTTGTCTCTCCCAGGCCGAACAAACACCTGGGTTCCGGCCAAGCGCTCAGGTTTATCTTGTTGTTCTTTTCGTACCGCTCATCGCGGCGCGGCACAGCAGTATTGCTGCAACCAGCGCAGTTGTCACGAACTGAGCATTTGGCTGCGGCTGCGCCGCGCCGTATAATTACAGTGAGAAATCGATCATGTTTGCGAATATTTTCAGACTGCGAGTTTGCTCAATTTGTCAGTATCCGCTTCTCTGGTAGCGAGCAGGGCGGTCACGACAGCGCGGCCTTTGGAGTATAATATCGGACAACCTTTGCGGAAATCGCAGAGTAGCGTGTGGTTCGAAACTTTTGCCGTCGAACTGTTCGTCCGCTGATCCCACTCGCATCTCTCCCCAAGGCGACGAAGTCGCCCCTTTCAGCGCGGCGCGACACAGCGGTATGCTTGCAACCAGCGCGATGGTTACGCCCGGAGCGTTTGGGTGCGGCTGCGCCGCGCTGAGGAATTTCCCGGTTGGGGCGTCCGATGCGATTTAAAAAGACGATGCGGGCAAGCGGCGAGATGTGTGAACAAGTTGTGAATAACATGAAAATGTTCTTGACAATCAACGTATTTTAGCGATAGAAGTCGGGCGTGCTTGTGCGTTGGCGGTGGTTTTTTGGTTTTGTGACTGGACATCGAACGTCAGCCCTCGATAATCGCACATCGACTATTTCGCAACCGCACGCGAGTGAGTAGCGGGATTGGGTGCCGGGCATTTCGTGGTACCGGTGGGGTTGTTCTCAAGGGAGCTGCTCGCGTGCGGTTGCACTGTTGAAATGGATTGAGGTTTCTTCCCGTCCAAGCCAAGCTCCCCGGTGTGATGCAGCAGATTCAAGTTGGAATGATAGGCGGTGGCACCGTTGGCGGCGGTGTTTACAAGGCGCTCCGGCGCAACGGAGATCTGCTCGCTGCGCGGATCGGAATCCGCCTTGCGCTCAAAAAGATAGCTGTCAAAGCGTTCGATGAACCCCGCAAGGTCGAGATTCCACACTCATTGTTGACGCTGGACTGGCGTGAGGTTGTCGAAGACCCTGAGGTCAACCTTGTGCTCGAGCTGGCTGGTGGCACCACAACGGCGCGTGAAATGGTGTTGTGTGCGCTTCGTCTGGGCAAGCCGGTTGTCACGGCAAACAAAGCCCTCTTGTCAGCGCACGGGGAGGAGCTGTTTGACGAAGCGCGGCGTCGCGGCGTGAACCTGTACTACGAGGCGAGTGTTGCCGGCGGGATACCGATAATCAAATCGTTGCGGGAAGGGTTCGTCGGCAATCGAATC
>Ga0209162_1004629_pt1 | contig 10156 bp, 10 predicted proteins | sample YNPNPMetaG_FD_187121 | JGI IMG/M metagenome (GOLD analysis project Ga0209162, IMG submission 187121) | Anoxygenic and chlorotrophic microbial mat microbial communities from Yellowstone National Park, USA - YNP NP MetaG (SPAdes) (version 2) ...
AAGAGGAAGAGGAGGCTCTTGGGACAGATCGCTTCACAAAAGGACAGGCCAGGAGGTATTGCCAGGGCTGTATTTCTGGAGGCCTTATGGGGTAAGGGGGGCTATGGCCACGATCCCAAGGGCCTGGAAGAGTCCGTCCAGAGCCTTGAGGTGGAAGACGTGGTGGATCATTACAGGAGAAAGCTGTGCCAGGGCCCCTCTATCTGGACGGCATGTGGGGATGTGAAACCGGAGAAATGGCGGGAAATGCTCCGAGAGGCAATGGAGGGCTGGGGTGGTCCCCCCAGCGAGGGGGAGTCCCGGGGAGAAGATCTTCCATCGAGAGGGAGGATCATCGCCTTGGATCGCAAGATTCCTCAGGCCACGGTTCTCATGGGCCAGAGGAGCATAGGTGCAAAGCACCCGGACCTTTTCCATTTCCTGGTCATGAACTACATCCTGGGAGGAGGGGGGTTCGGCTCTCGCTTGATGGACAGGATTCGCAGCAAAAAGGGCATGGCCTATTCGGCTTTCAGCAGACTCGAGGCCCTTTTGCGAGGCGGGATATTTGTCTGCGGTTTTCAGACCGAGAACTCCAACGTTAGAGAGGCGATGGCCATCTGCCAAGAGGAGGCAGAGAGGATAAGGGTGGAGCCTGTGACTTCGAGGGAATTGGATGAGGCCAAGGGGTTTCTCATGGGAAGCTTCCCCATGAAGATCGACTCCATTGGATCCTTTGCCACAAACTTGGCCCTGTGGGAATTCTATGGGCTAGGGCTAGAGTATCCTTTTCGGTTCACATCCACTGTGGCGAAGGCCACAGTGGAATCAGTGATGGAGACCGCAAGAGAGCACCTCGACCCCGGCTCGTGGGTGTGCGTTGTCGTAGGGGATCTGGAGAGGACAAACATAGAGGCGGAGCGCATTTGAGGCCTTTCATTCTTCCCTGAGCCGAAACCTCGGCGGTGCGATTCTCTCGGATCGACATTTGGGGCATCTGCTGGGAGAAGCGAGCCTCTCTCTTTTTCTGAAGACAAATCCGCACTTCAAGCACATTGCAGGCGTGATCTCGAGGGAGTTTTTCCCCTTGGCCGATCTGGCCACATGCTCCAGATGATCCAGGAGCTCCTTCTCTCTCACACCCAATTCCCTGCTCAGATCCTTGAGGGAAAGATCGCCCTTCTCGAGAAGCGCCGCCATCCTTTTTCTGAGAGTCATGGCCCCTCGCCCTCCCTACTCGGGACATGATAAACTCTCAGGCAGAGGAGGCCAAGTATGGGAAAAAGATTCCGTAGAAGCCTCTACAGGAGGCTCGTGGAGGAGCTAGCCATATGGGAGCGGTTGGATCTCTCGCAAAAGGGGATCGTTGTGGACTACGGATGCGGAGATGGTTGGCTTGCAAGGAAGCTCGCCATCCAAGGATTTCGAGTTGTGGGAGTGGATGTGGATAAGGGGTTCCTGGATTCTGCGAGGAAGATTTTGCCCACAGAGGGAATGTCCCTTGTCCTGTACCAGGGTGGGGTTCTCCCCATAAAGGCCGAGTCAGTGGATCTAGTCCTGGCTGTTGGGGTTGTGAGGAGCCTCTTGGACAGGGGCCCCTTGGAGGGAGCCATCTCCGAGTGGAGAAGATGTCTCAGGCCCAGGGGGAGAGTCCTTCTCGTAGAGACGGACAATACGCCTTTGAGGCGATACATGGGAATTCAGCAAGTGCCGGAGGCTCTCGAGAATTGGGGGTTCAGAAAGCTAGCCTGGTACCCCATAAGGAGGACGTCATGGTGGGGATTGAGACTGGTGAAATGGGGCCTTCTTCCCCCACACCTCATGTCCTTGCTTGCCAGATGGGAATTGAGTCGAAGGAGATTGGAGCCCGTGCAATCCAAGGCAAAAAGGGCGTACCTGGGCGAATTCGAGAGGAAATGAGAAAGGCCCTCGTATCCCTGGCCTTGGCATGGGTCCTGGGTTTTTGGGGACTCCTGCCCTGTGATTGTGGCCAGGCCCAGCAAACAAAAGTCCTTCTCCAGGTGATACAGGTGGACACGAAGGAAGAGGCCCAGGGGGTGGTTGGGTCTCTGAGGGAGGGGAAGGGCTTCGATGAGCTCGCTTCGGAGCTCGCCCCAGAGGGGCTGAAGGGGAAAAAAGGGTACCTGGGCGATGTGGAGTTGGGAAAGCTCCTTCCTCCTTTCAGGGAAAAGCTCGGGGCAGTGGAGACTGGAAAGACAAGCGAGCCAATCCCAGGGGAAGGGGGATGGTTCATTTTCAGGGTCTTGAGCAAGGAGGACGCTTCCAGATATGAGGCGATGGAGGAAAGTCCTCAATTTCACCTGGAAAGGGGACTTGTCCTCGGCGAGATGGGAGACGAAGAGGGAGAGATCCAGGCCTATCGCACGGCAATAGCCTTGGACAATGGGCTACCAGAGGCCCACGCCAATTTGGGCGAGGCCTTGAGGAGAAAGGCCATGAGGGCCCTTCAAGGATCAGGCCCCGGGCGAAGAGAATTGCCTCCTTGGGCAATGGAGCTCCTGGATGAGGCCATAGATGAGCTCAAGGCTGCCATAGCATTGAACGGGGATCTATGGGAGGCCCATTTCAACCTGGGGTTGGCCTATGCAGCCCAGGGCCTCCTGGGCTTGACGATCCTCGAGTTTCGCGAGGCCCTCAGGATAAGAGGAGATTCTGGAGACCTTCACAGGGCAATTGCTCAGGCCCTGATCCTCGAGGGGAGGTTGGAGGAGGCGCGGGGTCATCTCCAAAAAGCAGCGGAGCTCGGGGCAGAGGTGGAAGGTCTCAAGACAGAGCTGGAGAGGAGATCCCAGGGCAGGAAGGGCAAATGATCGCAAATTCCATCTCCAGAGGAGCTCGTCTCATGCCCTCCATCTACCTATGGAGAGGGGAGGTTCTGGAGGAGCAGGGAGATTTGGCTCCCTCAGATCCCCTTTCCCTGTGAGGCGAGCCCAGGCCTCTCCCACTATCCTCACATTGGTTGCCCTGGCGAAAAGGACCACCCATTGACTGTCCAGCCATCCCTCCAGGGTTCCCTTGAGGCTTTCGGCCACCTCCCTGTCCACCTGCGCCCTCATGAGGAAGGTCCACTCCGAGCGATCCTGGGGCCTCCTCTTGCGCGTCTCCTCCTCGGGAAGGATCTGGAGCCTTATGAGAAGGGGTTCCCTCCTTGCCAGGTTGTCTATGACCATGGTCTCGCCTGGCCTCAACGGACCATATGCTCCCGCTCGCCAGTTGAGGAACGCCGAAAGGGGATCGTCGAGAGGCCTATTTTGCCCGAAGACTCTCCTGCTCCTCGCACCCTCTTGGCTCAGACGCCATTCGGTGCAGGACATCCCCCCATCTTCGAAGACCAGGACCTTTCTCTTCCAGGAGCCGTATCTGGCGACTTGGTCAGCATGCCATATGGGAACGAACCTGCCCTGGGAGCTCGCCCACATCACAAGGGAGGCCAGAGTATCGGTCCTCTGGAGGGATACGACCCCAGCTATGCCCTCGAGCCTGGTCTCCATCACAACGAAAAGTTTTTCTGGTGAGCCAGCCCTGTGAATCCTGATCTGACCCCATGCGAAATCCTCTAGGAGAGGACAACCGGCCCTGTACTCGAAGGCCTTGCCCACCCAGGGCTCCAGCTCTCCGGGGAAAGGTCTCCTCTGATGGGGAGCTGAGGACCCATAGGAGGACTTCGGCAAGGATGCCGTTGCCACTCCAAGGATGGCAAATCTGGCGATCTGGGCGAGAAATTCCCTCCTTCTTTGCCCTCCCCTTTTCATTTGCCGAGCTCTACCCTCCCAGTTGCCGCGAGCCCTCCTTCACTGAGAGATCGTGGACAATCGAGACTGGATAGCCCAAAATAATGGGGAGTTGTGAGGGATCTCGGTTTCAGAGCCCGCGGGAGAAATCCCAAAGGATGCACCGGGCCGCAGTTCCTAGGGGAGTGGACCTTGTTCGTGTTTGGCCATGTGGGGTTGAGTTTCTTGGGGTACCATCTCTGGGGGTCTTCCAGAGGGGGGGAGTCCTTCCCCAAGGGGCCTGGCGCGTATGTGCTCCTCGCCTTCTTCTCCCTCCTTCCCGACATCGTTGACAAGCCCCTGGCCCTCTGGGTCGTCCCCGAGCTCGATACCACGAGGTGGATGGGCCACACCCTTGCCTTCTCAGCCCTTGTCTGCGCCATTGTGTGGCGATTCCTTCCGGATCTTCTCATCTTTTCTCTTGCCTGTCCCGGCCATCTCCTCTTGGATTCCATGTGGAGATCTCCCCACACCCTCCTCTTCCCCCTTCTCGGCTTCAAGTGGGATCCAGGGACAGACCCCAATATCTCTCTCTGGGAGCTCCTGGGAGGAAACCTGAGGCGCATCTTGTCTGAGCCTCATCTGGCACTGCCCGAGATCATCGGGCTCGCCGTCATACTGGTCATTGGAGCAAGGTTGAGCTGGCTCGCTTTGGCCAGGGGCCGGGAGACCTATATCGGTCCCAGGGGATGAGTCCCTCATATGGCCCTGGCTAGTCGGGCCCCTTCGAGGATCGCCTCCTTTATGCTCCTTGGCTCCACACAGTCCCCAATCCTGTGCACTTCCATACCCATGGAGCTCAGAGGCCCGAAGAGCTCATCCTTGGGACAAGTCCCCACTGCCAAAACCACACCCTCGGCCTCTATACTGAGGAGTTCCTCATCCTCTCCCAGAAGGCATCTCAGGCTGTTGTCCGCGTAACCTATGATGCGGCATTTGGTCATCATCTCAACGCCATTGCTCTTGAGCTTCTCGAGGATGAGCTTTCTTGTCATGGCCTCGTATTGTCTTCCGATGAACTCGGTCATCTCAACAATGCTCACCCTCCGACCCCATTCGGCCAAATGCAATGCCACCTCGCAACCTATGGCTCCGCCTCCTGCCACCACAACATTCTCGGGGATGCTCTCGGGCCTTTCCAGGGCCTCCTGGAAGGTGTAGACTCCCTTCATTTTCCTGTTGAGAAATGGCAGTTCCACGGGTTTTGCGCCAGTGGCCAATATCACCACCTCTGGACCCATTTCCGCTATCTCCTCCGGCCCCACTGGCCTCCCCATGAAACATTGGACACCACTCAGCTCCAGCTGTCTTTTGTGAAAGCGAATGATGTTCAGGAGCTCTTTCTTGTGGGTTGGAATGGCTCCGAGGCGTATCTGGCCGCCTATTTCCTCTGCTGCCTCGTAGAGGAACACGTCATGGCCTCTGCTTGCTGCCACCCAGGCAGCCTCGCACCCTGCTGGCCCACCTCCTACAACCACAACCTTTCGCTTCTTGGGGGCTCTTCTCGTCACCATCTCCTTTTCACGACCCAGCTCCGGGTTCACCAGGCACTCCACCCTCCCCTTCTTGAAGATGGAGTTTATGCAGGTGTTGCAGGCAACACAGCGCCTTATCTCCTCGAGCCTTCCCTCCATCGCCTTTCTCGGAAGATCAGGGTCCGCAAGGAGGGCCCTGCCCATGCACACGAGATCCGCTTTCCCTTCTCTCAGGATCTCCTCTGCTAGCACAGGTCCATTTATCCTCCCCACGCACATGACAGGGATGTCCACGGCCTGCTTTATCCTCCAGGCCGACTCCACGAGGCATCCCCTGGCCATGAGCATTGGCTGGGAGATCCACTCGGGTCTCACATCGTTCCCAGCAGAGACCTGGACTGCGTCTATTCCCGCCTCCTTCAGGATTCGCACTATCTCTATGCTCTCCTCCACGGTGAGGCCCCCGGGGACGAACTCCTGAGCGCTTATCTTGAAGGAGATGGGAAATTGAGGGCCCACCCTTCTCCTCACCTCCCGAACCACCTCCACAGCGAACCTGGCTCTCCTCACTGTGTCTCCGCCATATTGGTCAGTCCTTATATTGGAGAACCCCGAGAGGAACTGATTTATGAGATAGCCGTGGGCGCCGTGAATCTCTATCAGCTCGAAGCCAGCCTCCAAAGCCCTTTGAGCAGCATCCCCGAAGAGGCGGATGATCCTCTCGATGCCCTCCTCGTCCAAAGGCTCCACCTCTCCCTTGATGGTGGGACAAGGAAGGGGCGAAGGTGCGAGAGGGGGCCTACCTATTACCTTGTAGCTCGTCTGTCGTCCAGCATGATGTATCTGGACACCGGCCCTGGCACCTTCGGCCTTTATTGCCTCGGCTATCCGGGCAAGGCCGGGTATGAAACGGTCATCGTAGATGCGCATCTGATGGTGGGAGACTATTCCCTCGGGGGCCACACCGCAGGCTTCAACCATTATCATTCCCGCCCCCCCTTGGGCCCTCCTCCTGTAGTAGGCGAGGGTTCTTTCGGTCACAGAGCCGTCAGCTTCGACTAGGAATACCCCCATGGGGGGCATGACTATCCGATTCTTGAGCCTCAGGCCTTTGAGTTCAAAAGGCGAGAAAAGGTGTTCCCATCTCATCTCCTTCTCCTTTACCTAATGGGGATCCTCTTCCATGAGAATGTTCTCATTGGCGTACCCTTTTACCGCCAATTGGATCACTTGTCAAATCGGAAATAGTCTCCCCCTCGAGGTCACTTCTCCCAAGAAGTCTCTTCCCACATCTTCTCGAATTTTCGAAGGCTCATCTCGAGGTAATCCCTGTCAGGGGAGAAGACCTCGAAGGTGGCCCATCCCTGGTAGCCCAACTCGCGCAGGGCTCTCACGACCTCCCCATAGGGGATCCTTCCCACACCTATGGGCAGGTGATCGTCCCTCTCCCCCCAATTGTCGCTTATGTGAAGGTGAACGATCCTCTGACCCAGAAGCCTCGTGAAGCCCAGGATCCTCTCCAGGCCTCCCCTTATAAAGGCATGGGCCACATCCAGGGTCAACCCGAGAGAAGGGAATCTGTCCATCACTGGGAGGAAATCCTCAGGTGTGACGAGCCATCCAGCCTTGGGGAACATGTTCTCAAGTCCCACTTTCACCCCCAGAGCGGAAGCCCTATCCAATATCATCTCGAGGCTTTCCATGGCTATTTTCTCGCTCTCCTTTTTGAAGAATACGCCCAACCCCACGAAAACCCCTGGATGAAGGACAACACACTTGGCATCGAGTTCCTTCGCCACTTCCAGTGCCTCGAGGGTCTCGTCCAGAGAGGCCTTCCTTATCCTGGGAGTTAGGTCAGCTGTCCAAACGAAGGTGGGAAGATGCACCACCAGCCCCATGCCACAGTCCGAGAGGGCCTTCCTCAGCTGCCCCGTTTTTCTCAGAAGTTTCGTGGGGAGGCCTTCGGGGGGGTCGGTTGTGAGCTCCAGGAAATGGAATCCCATTGAGGAAAGCTTTGGGATCTCCTCAGCGGGATCCCTCACGGGAAAGTTCATGGCTCCGTACTTCACCTTTCAATCCTCCTCGGAAGGGGGGACCTTCAAGGTCCACTCCATTGCCTTTATGGACTCCTCTCTTATGAGACGGGCCACCTCGTCTTTGACTCGCAGAAATTCCGGGGAGCTTTTCACCTCATATCCCCTGGGCCTCGGAAGGGGCACCTCCAGCACGGCCTTTATCCTTCCAGGCCTGGCTGTCATGACGAAGATCCTGTCCGAGAGGAAAACGGCCTCTTCCACATCGTGGGTCACGAAGACTATGGTCTTGTGGAACTCCTCCCATATTTGCAGAAGAAGTTCCTGCATCAGAGATCTGGTCTGGGTATCCAGGGCTCCAAATGGTTCGTCCAGAAGCAGTATGCTGGGATCATTGGCCAGGGCCCGGGCTATGGCGACCCTCTGTTTCATTCCTCCGGAGAGGCTTTTGGGGTAGGCATTCTCGAACCCCTTGAGGCCGATCTTCTCTATGAACTGGTTGGCCACCTCCTGGCAATGGGCCTTGTCCTTGCCCGAAAGCCTGAGGCCGAACTCTATGTTCTCCCTCACTGTGAGCCAGGGAAACAGGGTGTAATTCTGGAAGACCATTCCCCTCTCTCGACCTGGCCCCTGGATCAGCTTTCCATCCAGGGTGGCTGAGCCCGATGTGGGACTCGAGAGCCCTGCCAGGATCCTGAGAAGAGTCGACTTGCCACATCCCGATGGGCCGAGGATGGTGGCAAACTCCTTGTCGGAGATCTCCATGTCGATCCCATCCAGGGCGAGGACCTCTACCCCGTGGGATCTGAACCTCTTGGTTATCCCCTGTACTTTGAGCTTGACCGAGTTCACTCCGTCCACGGGAAAAGCTTCCTGTGCAGCCACTTGAAGGCCAGATCCGTGATGAGCCCCAGAACCCCTATGGTGATGATGGAGAAGATTATGTTCCCTGTCTGCAGCAGTCTCTGGGAGTTGAGTATCCTGTATCCCAGGCCCGCCTCTGAGGCCACAAGCTCCGCCACTATTATGTAAGTCCAAGCCCATCCCATTATGATCCTGAGGGTATCCACTATTCCGGGCATGCTCGCAGGAAGGAGCACCTTTCTCACCACCTGAAGCCTCGTAGCTCCGAGGGTGTAAGCGGTCTCCAGCATGTCCATGGGCACGCTCCTGGCCACAACCGTGACCATCAGTGCCAACTGAAAAAAACTTCCAACGAATATTATGGCAACCTTCTCCAAATCCCCTATTCCCAGCCACAGGATGAAGAGGGGTATGAAGGCAGAGGCCGGCATGTACCTCACGAATCCTATGAGGGGTTCGAAGATGGCCTCCGCGACCCTGAATGTCCCCATGAGGAGACCGAGGGGCACACCGAGGGCCGCAGCTATGAGAAAGCCAGCGAGTATCCTGTAAGTGCTAGCCCATATATCCGAGAGGAAATCCAGTTCCTTGAAGAGCTGATAACCGCACTTGCCCACTTCCTCGGGGGGAGGAAGAAAAAAAGGCTGGATGAGGCCCGACCAGGTCACAGCCCACCAGACCACCAATACCATGGCGAAACCACCGATTCCCAGGCCCAGGTACAGGGGTCTGGGAATGGGGGCTCTTGGAACCAGAAGACCCTTCTTTTCCATTCCTTGCCACGGAGCGAGGGGCCTCCCTCCCTGAAAGACCAAGGTGGGAGAGGAGGCCCTCACCGATCAGGGTATAAAGGAGCCATCTATTATGCTCTTGGGATCCACCCTCTTGGGAATCTGCTTGGTTTCCATCCAGAGGTCCAAAGCCCTCTCCACCACTCTGTAGAGCTCTCCCGGTTGGTCGGGGGTGCCGAAATAGGCCTTGTTCTCTTGAGGCCCATAGAACCGAACCCCCTCTATGTGTTGCTTGTAAAGCTCCGGGGTATCCTTGGTGAACTTGGCCATTATGGCATTGGCGTCCTCTGGGTTCTTCTTGTGATACTCGAGGGCCTCGAACCAAGCTTCCACTATCTTTTTCACCGCATCCTTGTTCTTCTCTATGAAATCCGGCCTGAAGGCCAGGGCATCCACTATGACCCCAGGGGTCTTCTTGCTGTCCAAAAGGATGTGTCCTTTCCCCTCCCTCGCTGCCCTGGAGAGATGGGGCTCCCAGGTTATGGCAGCATCCACCTTTCCTGCAACGAAGGCCGATGCAGCATCCCCTGCCGTCATGTCTATCATGTTTATGTCCGAGAGCTTCATGTTGTTCTGGGTCAAGACATAGTTGATCCAGAAAAGGGTTGCACCTCCCTTGTGACCGGCGACGTTCTTTCCCTTGAGATCCTGGACTGTCTTTATGGAATCCACTGCCACGATTCCATCCCCACCGTATGATTCATCCAGTGCGAGGACCATCTTGATGGGTATGTCGTTGGCCGCCGTTATGACGTGGGCATCTGCTGTTGTGCACATGCCTTGGATGTGACCTGCAGCCAGGGCAGCCCTTCTGTCCGCCACCTTCTCTATTATCTTCACCTCCACGTCTATCCCCTTGGCCTTGTAAAACCCCTTCTCCTGAGCCAGATAAAGGGGTGCATAGCCGATCCAGTTGGACATGGCGATCAATATCTTCTCAGCGCTCCATGCCCCTGCGGGGAACATCATCCCTATGAAGACAACTACAGCGGACCACTTCTTGAGCCAACCCTTTTTCATGTCCCGTCCTCCTTTCCATTGGAGAAAATTCCATTGGAGAAAATTAGGTAGTGAAGTCCCAATCTTACAGACCTCGGGGACGATTGTCAAGGAGCGGGGGTGAGCCGGCACTGTCAACCTCCAGTGTTGAAATTCAGTTGGAGTTGGTAGGGGGTGATTCTCCCGATTTTGAGTTTCTCCTGGATACTCAGTAGGTAAGTGGC